>ERZ1643246.302-NODE-302-length-65073-cov-6.917777_pt1 | contig 65073 bp, 45 predicted proteins | sample MGYA00579265_ERZ1643246 | MGnify/ENA primary metagenome ERZ1643246 (study PRJEB29033, sample SAMEA4952261) | chicken gut metagenome | biome: Broiler Chicken; feature: Gastrointestinal Tract; material: Caecum | place: Ireland | collected 2018 | study: Broiler... | reverse complement strand
AAAAGCGTTGACACATCACATTTTTCCGTGTATTATTTGACACAGGCTTATTTCCTATATAATATAGAGAATGATTGTGATCATTCAACCGCGCGCCCGTCAGGGCAGAATCCGTGTTGAGAATTTACGTTCACAGACATTTCGCAAAACAACGAACATTTGGAGGTTTATTATAATGAACGCAGAACATTTTACCATCGGTTTCATCGGACTGGGCCTCATCGGCGGTTCCATCGCAAAGACCATCCGCCGGGTTCACCCGGAAACCGTGATTTATGGTTTCGATACAGACCAGTCGGCCGGCGAGCTTGCCTGCCGGGAAGGCGTGCTCAATCAGTTTTTTGACGCGGTGGATTCCCGTTTTTCCACCTGTGATATCCTGTTTCTCTGCGCGCCGGTGTCCGTGAACATCGGGTATCTGAAAGAGCTGAAAAACATCGTAGCTCCCCAGTGTCTCATCACCGATGTGGGCAGCGTAAAGACTCCGATCCAGGAAGCGGTAGATGCGCTCGGACTGTCCCCTCAGTTTATCGGCGGCCATCCCATGGTCGGCTCGGAAAAAACCGGTTATGAGAATTCCAACGACCATCTTCTGGAGAACGCTTACTATTTCCTGACACCCAGCGACCATACCATGTTTTATCTGACCGCCACATTCTCCTCCTTTATTCAGGGACTGGGAGCACTGGCTGTCACCTTAAAACCGGAGCAGCACGATTATATTACCGCCTCCATCAGCCACATTCCTCACATTGTGGCGGCGGAGCTGGTACATCTGGTACGCCGTGCCGACACAGACAACGGTATGCTGCGTCAGCTGGCCGCCGGCGGCTTTAAAGATATCACCCGCATCGCCTCCTCCTCTCCGGTCATGTGGGAACAGATCTGCCTCAACAATTCCGGCAACATCCGCTCCCTCCTCTCCGATATGGTCAGAGACCTCAATCAGGTCATCGACAAACTGGACGAGGGCAACGGCAGCTTCGTCAATGAATATTTCCGGAGTGCCGGCGAATACCGGAATTCCGTGCCGGATCACTCCATCGGATTATTTGAGAAGATCCACAAACTGTATGTATATATTCCGGACGAACCGGGAACCCTGGCCTCCGTCGCTTCTCAGCTGGCCTTCAACAATATCAACATTAAAAATATCGGCATCGTCCACAACCGGGAATTCGAGGAAGGCGTGCTGGAAATCGTTTTATATGACGATGAATCCTGTACGAAAGCAGCACAGGTGCTGGAAGAACGAAATTACATCGTAAACATTCGCTAAATACACAGAAAAGGAATCTATGATCATGAAAACTTTGACAAGAAAATCCGGCCTGCGGGGAACGATCACCGTGCCGGGCGATAAATCCATCAGCCACCGGGCGGTCATGTTCGGCGCGCTGGCAGAAGGGACCACCACCATTCACGGCTTTTTAAAAGGCGCCGACTGTCTGTCCACCATCGGCTGTTTCCGCGCCATGGGAATTGATATAGAAGAAAAAGATAACATGATTTATGTTCACGGCAAGGGCCTCCACGGCCTTTCCGCCCCGAAAAACGTTCTGGATGTGGGAAACAGCGGCACCACCACCCGGCTGATTTCCGGTATTCTGGCAGGGCAGCCGTTTACCTCAGAATTAAGCGGGGACGCGTCGTTAAATTCCCGTCCCATGAAACGGGTCATCACCCCCCTTACCATGATGCACGCCGATATCACCAGCAAAAACGGGGACGGATGCGCACCGCTCATCATCCACGGGAAACCTCTCACTGCCATTCATTATGATTCTCCGGTGGCCTCCGCCCAGGTAAAATCCTGCGTACTTCTGGCAGGACTGTACGCTGACGGGGAGACCAGCGTCACAGAGCCGGCTCTGTCCAGAGATCACACAGAACGGATGCTCCGCTCTTTTGGCGCCGATATCCGCACGGAAGGAACGACTTGTACCATCCGCCCTCCGGAAACACTGCACAGCCAGCACATTGAAGTGCCCGGGGACATTTCCTCCGCCGCCTTTTTCATCGTGGCGGCGCTGATCACTCCGGATTCCGAGATACTGATCCAGAATGTGGGTATCAATCCGACCCGTGCAGGCATTCTCGAAGTATGCCGGGCCATGAACGCAGATCTCACTCTGGAAAATGTACGGGAAGCCGGGGGAGAACCGGTGGCAGACATCCGGGTAAAGACCTCCCGTCTCCGGGGAACCGTCATTGAAGGAGACATCATCCCGGCCCTCATCGATGAACTTCCGGTCATCGCCCTCATGGCATGTTTCGCCGAGGGGGAAACTATCATCCGCGACGCCCATGAGCTGCGGGTAAAAGAAAGCGACCGTATCGCCATCGTCAGCGAAAACCTGACTGCCATGGGCGCCGACGTGATTCCGACGGACGACGGCTTCCTCATCAACAGCCGCCAGAATGCTTCCGCCGATACAGACAGCGCCGGCTCCAGGGCTTCTTTTTCCGGTGCTGCCCTTCACGGCGCGTCCATCGCCTGTGCCATGGATCACCGGATCGCCATGACATTTTCCATCGCAGGTATCAACGCCGACGGCGAGACCGTCATCACCGACAGCGACTGCGTGGACGTCTCCTACCCGGACTTTTTCCAGCAGCTCCACTCTCTCTGTCTGGAAAAATAACATAATATAAAGAAAAAAGCCGTACATCCGTCACATTTTCTCCACGAAAATACGCACCGGATGCCGGCTTTTTCTTTTATCTTTTTACATATTTGTCAGGAAATGTGCCGGCCTTCCTCATGGAATGAGCAGTCCGCCCACCAGCATAAAATACTCCGGCAGTTTTCCTTCTTCTATCCACTGCAGCTCCTGATGAAGATATTTTGTCACTGTAAGCCCCACATTGCCTCCCAGTGCCTCCACAGAATGCCGCATCTTTTCCGGGAACCGGCAGGGAAGGCCTTCTTTCCGGGCACAGTTTCCCTTGCCGCACTGTTGGCAGGAGCCGCCGCTTACAGATACACTGCCCGGATACTTCTTCTCCATGGCAAAAAGCTCCTGATTCAGTTCCTCTTTCTTTGGGTGGAGAATGGTTTCAAAAATCTCTGCCCGCTCCTCTTTCGTGTAGGTTCCCGCGAGAAGTTCTTCCGGCAGGTAAATCTTCATGCCCACAATATGGAAACTGCGGTATTTCTTCCAGTAGTCTTCGGGATCAAAATCAAAAGGCGGACAGGACCAGACTGTTCCATAATTCGCACATTGTTTACAGTATTCCAGAAATTCCGGAACATTGACACATTTATCCATATATTCTTTCACGGAAACTGTATTCTCAAAACGCTCTGTCCTGACAGCATCTGCTGACAAAGACAGATGCGGATTCCTTTCACACCCTGTCTGCACCGCGTCTTTTCTTATGCTGTTACCACTCATATTTGTCACCTCTATGCTGCTCTACGCTGATATTATCCCAGACTGCCGCCGGCATCTCCAGCGTCCGCCCTGTATCTGCGGCGGCCCCCTCTGCCGGTTCGTTTATATTTTACTGCTTCTTTTAGTGATGGAACAGGCGGATTCCTGTGAACGCCATAACCATACCGTATTTGTTACAGGTGTCAATGACATTGTCATCACGAATGGAACCGCCCGGCTGTGCCACGTATTTGACACCGCTCTTGTGCGCTCTCTCGATATTGTCACCAAACGGGAAGAATGCGTCTGATCCTAAGGCTACGTCGGTAAGCTTATCCAGCCACTCTCTCTTGGCCTCTCTGGTGAACACTTCCGGTTTTACCTTGAAGATCTTCTCCCACTCTCCGTCAGCCAGCACGTCCATGTATTCGTCGCCCATATAGACATCAATGGCATTATCTCTGTCTGCCCGGCGGATCTCATCCTTAAACTGCAGACCCATGACCTGCGGAGACTGACGCAGCCACCAGTTATCTGCCTTCTGTCCGGCCAGACGGGTACAGTGGATTCTGGACTGCTGTCCGGCACCGATACCGATGGCCTGTCCGTCTTTGACATAGCAGACGGAATTAGACTGGGTGTATTTTAAGGTGATCATAGAAATCGCCAGGTCGATTCTTGCCTGTTCCGGCAGATCTTTGTTCTCTGTCACGATGTTGGAGAAGAAATCCTTATCGATATTCAGCTCATTCCTTCCCTGCTCAAAGGTAATACCGAATACCTGTTTGTGCTCAATCTCCGCCGGCACATAATCCGGATCGATCTGAATGACATTGTAATTGCCTTTCTTTTTGGACTTGAGAATCTCAAGAGCTTCCGGCTCATAGCCCGGTGCGATGATACCGTCGGATACCTCTCTCTTGATCATGTTGGCTGTCGGCACATCACAGACATCAGACAGTGCGATGAAATCGCCGTAAGAAGACATCCGGTCAGCGCCTCTGGCTCTCGCGTAGGCACAGGCCAGCGGAGAGAGTTCACCCAGATCATCCACCCAGTAAATCTTTGCCAGAGTGTCGGAAAGAGGCAGACCCACGGCCGCTCCCGCCGGGGATACATGCTTAAAGGAAGTAGCCGCCGGAAGACCTGTGGCCTTTTTTAATTCTTTTACCAGCTGCCAGCCGTTAAAGGCATCCAGAAAATTAATATATCCCGGTTTACCATTTAACACTGTGATTGGCAGCTCTCCCTCTTCCATGTAGATGCGGGATGGCTTCTGATTCGGATTACAGCCATATTTCAGTTCCAGTTCTTTCATATCTTATCGATCCTTTCTGTTGTGAATACACATGTTATTCTGTACATTTTCTGTGGCCGCGGCACTTTGGAGCGCCGCATGCTTCCCGATTATTTATTCTTATTGATAATCTTGGATTTGTAAATCCCTGTCTCAATATCAATATAACGAACAAACAGGGAAACCTTATTCTCCTCGTTGAGGCTCTCCCAGAGCAGATCCGCGAAGGCATCCATATCATCCGGAATATCCAGAAGCTTTGGCTCACCCTCAAAGCTCGGCAGAGGATTTCCGTCATGCAGATAGGTGGAAATGAAATGTCCCTCTCCCGCCGGGCAGTTATTATAGGCAAACGTAAATCTGTTGCAGCTGTCCGGATTGCCGTTGTTGCTCTTTAAGATGGACATGGCGTAATTGTACTGTCCGTTCTCAATGTGAAGCACCGCGGAAATACGAGGGGTATAATTTGGCGCGTCCGGCTCAAACTCTCTCGTGCGCAGCGCCTGCTCAAAGGTCATCTGTTTATCCATACATTCATAAATGGTATCCGTCTGGTCGCCGTTGGTAACGATGGTCTTGTTGCCAAGAACGCGGACCGGCGCGTAAATAATCAAGCTCGGATCCTCCAGCTTGGATTCATCAAAGGCCTGGGTGCGGATTCCTTCTCCGTCCTCCACAAACACACGGTTGCGGCTGTTGGAGCTTCTCCCCATAATAAAATACGCCGTCACTGCTTTGGTTCCGTCTGCAGAGCGGCCGACAATAATTCCTCTTCCCGGATAAGAGTTCTCTTTCAGTTCTTTAGCGATTGAAATCTTTTCCATTGGAATCCTCCTTTTCCTCATAAATGTAATGCAAGTTTCCTTTATCTACAAAGTATACAATAAGATACCCTGAAACGCAACCTGTTACTTTTTCTTCCGGAACTCTTTCATATTTCTGAAGAATTGTGGTAAAATATGATAGATATATTTGAAAACAGAGAAAGGGATGTTCTATGAAAAAACTACTTTATTTCATCGGCTGTATATCCGCGGCCCTCTTCTGCCTGACCGGCTGCGGCGGCAGAAAGCCCGCCATCACTGACACCTCAGAGCTTTCCGGCACCTGGTACGGCTGCGGCAACGCTCTGGGAAAAGACAGCAGTTTCCGCGCCGACAATCTCTGCCTTTCCATTGACAGCCAGGGCGGTCTCATTTTGTCAGATATCGAGCAGAACTCCGATTTATTCCACGGTACAATTTCTATTGATTCTGACAGCAGAATTTCCATCACGGCGGATACCGCCTTTGACAACCGGCTGCCGGAAGGCTGGGAGGATTTCAGCGGCACGAAAGATTTTGCCTACCGCGCCCCGGACACGGAACATCTGCTCTTAACCTGCGAAGATACCAGCTATTACTTTGAGAAAGAAAATGCATCCATTCAGGAACAGTCAGATACATCCATGAGTCCGCTCCTTGATATCGCGGAGACAGATATCTGGTACACCAGCCCGGACGATGTGACCAGCGATTTTGTCTATGAACTGGCACTCTATGACAAATACGCGGAACTTTATTCCGTCAGCCCGGATGGCGATGAACCGGGAACCTTTATCACTAATTTCCTGTACTGCGGCAATAAAGGCGAAGATTTTTCTTTCTATACTTTGCGGGATGACTCCATGGAACTGCCGGACATTTTCACGGACTTACCGGAAGGCATTTCCGAGATCGACCTCCGTCTTTCCGTATCCAATGAGTCCCTGACCATGGACTATGAAGGAAACACTCTTTCTTTTTATAATAACGTTATTTACGGTCTGAACACTTCCAGTACCGCCTACTATCTGAACAACACTTGTTTCCACTGGAGATTCGACCAGACAGACCATTTCTGCTATTTTGCCACGGACGAAGGCAGCGGTTCTCTCTATCTTTATATTTCCGATGGAAAAGAGGGAGCCACCGACGCCAATACCATCTGCGGCAGGATTACCGTCGACGAGGCCGGCCAAAACATTATCTTTACCTTTGACCGGAAGAAGAGCAGGGTGACTGCGGACAAGAATTCCCGGCTCTTCCAGTCCTTCCGGACTCTGGACGGCGAGAACGGAAACGCTCTGCAGATTCCGTATACCTTAAATGACTCTGAACTGAAATTAAAAACCAAAAAATATTTTGGAAAAAATTATACCTTTGATCTGGAGGATTATACCAATGTCAAAACGGAGTGAAACAGCCAAAAATCTTTTTCTGGAGGGCTACAACTGTTCTCAGTCTGTGGCAGCCGCCTACGCTGACGCTTTCGGCATCGACCGGGAAACCATGCTCCGCATCTCTGCTTCCTTTGGAGCGGGCATCGGGCGGATGCGCAAAACCTGCGGCGCTGTCTGCGGCATGTTCATCATCGCCGGTCTGAAAACCGGCGCCACCGTCGGTGCGGACCAGGAAGGGAAAAGAAAAAATTATGAGATCGTCCGCGCCATGGCGGACGCTTTCCGGGAGAAAAACAAATCCATCACCTGTATGACCCTTCTGGGTCTTCGCAAAGCGGAAAAGTCCGCCCAGCCGTCGGAACGGACGCCGGAATATTATAAATCCCGTCCCTGCCTGAAAATGATCCTGGATGCCTGCGAGATCGTGGAAGAGTTCTTTCCTGACCTGGCACAATAATATTTTGTAACTATTCAGCCATGCGCTATTCAAGGCAAAAACAACGTTGAAAGTTTACTTTCATAAGTGTTTTGCATGGAATAGCATATGGCGTTTCGCCTAAACTGAGGATTTAGCTGCGTTAGCAGCGGACAAGCAACGTCAGTTGCGGAATCCGAAGTGTATGGCTGAATAGTTACACTATTTTTAATGATTGGAGACACATTTTGTTATGATTGAAGTAGAGATCAAGCTGCCCATCTTCCGCCGGCCGCCCATCGAACAGGGTCTGCGCCGCCTGGGATTTGAGCCGGGAAATCTGATCCGGGAATCAGATACATATTTCACCAGCAATTTTCATGATTTCATGAGAAACGACGAGGCGCTGAGGATCCGGGAAAGCGAGAATCTTTCCAACACATCCGCCGCCGCTTTCCTCACCTACAAGGGGCCGAAGCTTGATTCTGTGTCCAGTGCCCGAAAAGAGCTGGAGACGGAAGTGGCGGACGGCGAAACCTGCCGGAACATCCTTCTGTCCCTGGGCTACCGGGAACTTTCTCCGGTGCGCAAGCTCCGTCAGTATTATCACCGGGACGACCTCACCGCCTGCGTGGATCAGGTGGAAGGCCTCGGTTCCTTTCTGGAGCTGGAAATCATCGTGGAAAATGAAGCCGGGCGTGAAAACGCACTAAAAAAAATCGAGACCATTCTCCATGACCTCGACTGCCGGATGGAAGATACCACCCGTTATTCCTATCTTTATATGCTGCAAAAACGGCAGCAGTAAGTCTGCTCCGTTTCCCGGCAGCCGTTTCCCTGAAGGGCCGGCTGCCTTTCTTTTTTGCGGCAGAAGAGAATCCTTCCTCTTCCCCGTAGGAAGGGAACATCACTTCTCCATTTGCTCTCCGGAACGGTTGACAATATAGATCCCCACACATACCAGAATCAGTGAGGTCAGGCCCCGCAGAGAAAACGCCTGGCCGTTTTCATTCAGAAGCAGGGCAGATAAAATCACGCCAAACACCGGATTCATGAATCCGAACACAGTTACCCGGGATACCGGGTTATATTTTAGGAGCACCGCCCATAACGAATAGGCCACAGCGGAAATGAACGCCATATATAACAAAAGAGGCACACAGGCGGTCTCATAAAACGTAAGACTTCCTCCCATGATCTTTCCCGCCAGAACCATCACCAGTCCGCCGAAACAGAACTGCCAGCCGCTCAGCAGCACCGGATCTGACTCTGCCGAATATTTTTTGATGAACACAGAGGACATGGCGTAGGCGATGGTGGAAAACAAAATAAACAGCTCGCCGTTCCACTGGAAACTCATATCCATTCCGCCGCCGCTCAGATTAATGAGCACCACACCGGCAAATCCAATGACACAGCCGATCATTTTCCGCCGGGTCAGTTTCTCCTGATGAAAAATCAGGCTGGCAATGAGAATAGCAATAAAGACATTGGCCGCCTCAATGATGGAAGATTTCACTCCCGTCGTGTGGGCCAGTCCGATGTAAAAAAACAGATACTGCAGAATGGTCTGGAACATTGCCAGCACACCGATCTTCGGCAGATCTTTTTTCCGGGGGATCAACACTCTCTTTTGTGAAAGGCTTCCAAGTATCAGCGCCAGCACGCCGGCCAGAAAGAATCTCGTGCCGGCAAATACGATCTGAGAGGCCGTATCCGAAGCCCCGATCCGAAAAAGATCATATCCGATCTTCACACAGGGAAAGGCGCTTCCCCAGAGCAGACAGCATACCATGGCCAGCAGCCATACTACCGCTGTTTTCTGCATGATTTCTTTTTTCATAATTTTCTCACTTCTTTCTATATATTGATGCGCTGCTTCTCACACCCACGGGCCATTGCTTTTCTCCCGTCGGGCGTTCTTTGCCGGGCGTTCCCCGCCAATTTACAGCAGCCCCTGCATCCACTCTTCTTCCTGCCGCAGCAGTTCGTCAAGCTCTGTCTCCAGACGGCACATCCATTCCAGCAGAGAAAATGAGACGGTCACTTCCTGCCCTGTTTCCCCGCTCTTCTCTTCTTCTTTTCCGTCTTCCTCCGTTGTTCCGCTCTCCTCCACGCCGGACACCTCCACCCGCAGAGCCTCTGTCCCGTCGCCTGGATGATACAGTTTCAACGTGTCTCCGGTCCGCACTTCCCGGCCGTTTATCTCCCGGGGGATCTGTATCCTTGTGGTCTCATGTTCTCTGATCTTTTCAAAAAGTTCCGTCTCTATATCAAGATAATGTTCCATCTTTCTCCCCTTTCCGGTCTGATGCCTTCATGGTTTATGACAGCAGTGCAATCATACCACAAAAAAATGTATTTTACAAAAAGTTTTCTTCTATTGCAAACTCTTCTGCGCTGGTATAAGATGAGAATACAGGAATTACAGAAAGAAGGACATTCATGAAAATCATACACACCGCCGACTGGCATTTGGGAAAGAATCTGGAAGGCCACAGCCGTCTCCCGGAACAGGAGAAGTTCCTGTCCGATTTCGTGCGCATCTGCCGGGACGAAGAAGCTGACCTGATCCTCATTGCCGGTGATATTTATGATAATTATAATCCGCCCGCCATGGCGGAACAGCTTTTTTATGACACTTTAAAACAGCTTTCCCGGGACGGCCGCTGTATGACAGTGATCATCTCCGGAAATCACGACAATCCCGAGCGCCTGACCGCTTCCGGCCCCCTGGCCAAAGAACACGGTATCGTCATGGCCGGGACGCCCAATACAGTAGTTTTGCCGGGACAGTACGGAAAAAATCAGATCACAGACAGCGGTCCCGGCTATATTCACGCCGAGATTCACGGTGAAAAGGCCGATCTGCTTCTGGTCCCTTTCCCCAGCGAGAAACGTCTGGGAGAGCTTTACCTGAACGCTTCTGATGACGAGTCCAGGCAGGCGGAAAGCTATGAAAACCGGATGCGCCGGCTTTTCTCGGATCTTGCCAAAAAGTTCCGTCCGGACGCCGTCCACCTGGTGATGAGTCATCTCTTCGTCATGAACAGCACCGGAGACGGTTCAGAACGGAGCGTCCAGCTGGGCGGCAGTTATCTTCTTCCCGGGGATATCTTTCCGGAAGCAGCCGATTACATTGCTCTCGGCCATGTCCACAAACCTCAGCAGGTTCCCGGACGACGAAACGCTCTCTACAGCGGTTCTCCTCTCCATTATAACCAGCGGGAAATCTCCTTTGGCAATCAGGTGGTGGCCGTAACCCTTCATCCCGGCACTCCCTGCGAAATCAAAAAAATCCCTCTTCCTGTTTACAAACCCATTGAAATCTGGCACTGCAAAAGTCCCGCAGAAGCCATTGCCCTCTGTGAAGAGCATGCCGGAGAGGATTCCTGGGTGTATCTGGAAATTGAGACCGATCATTATATTCACGAGGAGGAGATTCGCGCCATGAAACGGCTGAAGGCAGACATTTTGTCTATCCGCCCGATTTTCCCGGAAGGAAGCGGAACTTCCCCATCTTCTGAAAAAATAGAAGAACTTCCTTTTGAGGTTCTTGTGAAAAACTATTATAAAAAGAAGTTCCAGACGGAAATGGACGAAGAAACCCTGGAACTTCTGCTGGACATCATGACAGACGGAGAGGAGGATTTGCAATGAGGCCACTAAAACTGACCCTGCGGGGAATCAACAGCTACCGGAAAGAACAGACCATTGATTTTGAAGCACTGACTTCCGCCGGTCTGTTCGGCATCTTCGGTCCCACCGGCAGCGGGAAATCCAGTATTCTGGACGCCATCACCCTGGCTTTGTACGCCAGACTTCCCCGCTCCACCAAAAATTTTATCAATATCAATGAAGAGACGGCGGCCGTTTCTTTTCTTTTTTCTATCACAACCACGGAAACCCATCAATACCAGGTGGAGCGTTCTTTCCGGTATCACAAAGGAAATCATTCCTCCACCGTCCGCAATACCGGCGCTTCGCTGGCGGACGTCACCGGTGAGAAGCCTCTTATTCTTGCCGACCGTCCCACAGAAGTCACCCAGGAATGTATCCGTCTTCTGGGACTGACCAGCGAGGACTTCATGCGCACCGTAGTGCTTCCCCAGGGACAGTTCAGCGAATTTCTCAAATTGAAGAACGCTGAGCGCCGCAGCATGCTCCAGCGGATCTTTCATCTGGAACAGTATGGCTTAGAACTGACTCAGAAAATTTCCTCGGCAAAACAAAAGCAGGAACTCCTTCTCAGCAATCTGGAAGGACAGCTCCAGGGCTATGAAAATGTTTCCGGGGATTCTCTCAATAAAATGTGTCAAAGTCATGCGCTTTTAAGGGAAGAACTGAAAAAAACAGCCGAAAAAAAAGAAGCGGCCCGCCAGGCCTTTCAGGAAGCCGACGCCATCCGCTCTCTCCTGCTGGAATATGAACCGGTCCGCAAAAAATATGAGGACTGCCTGCGGCGGCAGCCCGCCATGGAAGAAAAAGAGAAGCAGCTGGCTCTTGGAAAACGGGCCGCCCAGGTCCGCCCTTTTGCGCTGCAGGCAGAAAAAAGCGCCCGGGAGGCAAAACAGGCAGAACAAGCCTTCGCGGATATACAAAAACAGTTGAAAGAACAACTGGCCATCTGCGAAAACATACAAAAAGAAAAAGAAGCACTTTCCGAAAAATATTCTGTACTTCTGCCGGGACTCATACAAAAGGAGCAGGATTTCAGAAACGCCATGGAGCGCAGCCGCTCCATCAAAAACTGGAACACCAGCCTGAAGGAAACGGAACGCCGCCGGCAGGAAAATCAGCAAAAACTGACAGTTTTGCAGCAAAAAGAAGCGGATGGCCGGCAGCGGGAGGAACAGCTGCAAAAGGAACTCGCCGAAAAAGAAAAGGCTGCCGCCGGCATTCGTCCTTCCCGGGAGGAACTTCATGGTCTGGAAGAGGGACATCTTCTGGAAGAAACCTACAGGGAAAAACGGGGGCATTATGAAGAAAACAAAAAAGAAGAGCAGACACAGAAGCAGCGGCTGGAAAACGAACTGGCCTCGCTTTCCTCTCTGAAAGAACAGCTTCGCTCTCTCCAGTCCGCCGCCCGGCACAGTCTGGCGCAGCATGAAAATGATCTGTCCCGGATCTGCGCACATCTCCGTCAGCTGTCAGAAACCAGAGCGGCTTTTGAGAAGGAACTGGAAAAACTGCAGGAACAGCACATGGCACTGATTCTCCGCAGCCATCTTCGGGACAAAGCTCCCTGCCCGGTCTGCGGACAGATCCACCATGCCGATGCGGCACCGGAAGCAGTCTCTCTCCATGACAGTTTTCCTGACAGCAGTGACGCCGACACGGCTGCACTGACCAATATACAAAAACTGCAGGAACAGCTTCGCACACTGGCCGACAGAGAAAAAGAACTGGATAGCGGCAAAAGGACGGCAGAAGAACAGATATCCGCCATCTCAGCACATCTTAAGACCATCACAGATCTGCTTCCGGAACCGGCGGGCCGCCCCGAAGCCCGGCCTTCGGAGCCATCTGATCCTTTTTCCACCGCAGAAATTTCGGAAACTTCTTCCCTTTCCGGCTGTCCGGATACTGCTGTCAGCGCTCCCGATGCCCTCCGCCCGGAAGACATCCGCCGGCAACTGCAGGAACTTTCCTCTTCCTTTCATGCCAGTCAGGCCAGGGCATCCCAGTATGAAGAACAGTACAGCCGGCTGCGGAAACAGAATCAGGAACAATACCGGAAACTTCAGCAGGAAGGCAATGAAATCCTTGCCCTGCGGCGTCAGTGGAATACGGAGAATTTCACAGAAGCCCTCGCCGGAAAACGGGAGGCCGAGAAGAAATATGATGCGCTGCAGGAGGAAATCCTTCTTCTGAGACAGCAGCTGGAAGAGGGCAGAAACAACAGGGAATCTCTCACCAGAGAGTGTCTGTCCCTGTCCGGCGAGATTGCCACAGCCCGCAGCGAAGCGCTTCACTATGCGGCTCTTATCAAAGAAGAAGAACAGAAGTTTCCCGAAGGATATTCCGTTTCCGATGACTTTAGCGCTCTCCTGGAACATACGGAAGAACAGAGAAAACAGCTGGAAGAAAAAAAGGAAACGCTGGACAGACAATATCAGGAGGAGACCGGACTGCTGCAATCCAGAAAAGAAGAAGCGTCGGCGGCCGAAAACCAGAGGCAGCTCTGCCAGAAAAATCAGAAACAGGATGAAGAGATGCTGAAAAAGCAGCTGGACCTCGCCGGTTTCGCCCCGGACGCGGATATAAAGGAGGCCTGTCTCTCTGAGGAGACTCTCGCTGCCATGGAAGAAGAACTCCACGAATTTCAGGAGACATTTTCCGGGACAAAAGAGCGGCTGTCCTATCTGGAAGAAAAGAGGCAAAACCAGAACATTTCCGAGGAAGAATGGGCAGAGAAGAAGGAAAGCGCCAGACAGGCCGACCTGGCGCTGGAACAACAGCAAAAAGAGGAAGCGGTCCTTCTTAGCGAGATAAAATCCTGCGAGGAAAAACTGAGCCGGAAACAAGACCTTCTGTCACAGCACAAAGAAGCTCTGCATCGCCGGGGACTCATCCGGCAGCTGGAACAGCTGTTCAAAGGCAACGCCTTTATCGAGTATGTATCGGAATCCCGGCTCCGCTACATCGCCTCGGAGGCCTCTGTGATCCTCTCTTCCATCTCCAACGGCAATTATGAACTGGAAATCAACGAGAACGCGGAGTTTGTCATCCGGGATAACAAAAACGGCGGTATCCTGCGCCCATGCGACACCCTGTCAGGAGGCGAGACTTTTATCACTTCCCTCTCCCTGGCTCTCGCTCTTTCTTCGGTGATCCAGCTAAACGGAACGGCTCCCCTGGAACTCTTTTTTCTGGACGAGGGCTTCGGAAATCTGGACGATGAACTGCTTGATGTGGTCATGACAAGCCTTGAACGACTCCAGAGCACCCGTCGGAGCATTGGCATCATCACCCATGTGGAAGCCATTCAGGCCCGGGTACCGGTAAAACTCATCGTCACCCCGTCAGACGTCAGCCAGAACGGCAGCACGATCCGGATGGAATACAGTTGAGTCATGTCTCTTCTTTTATCATGGTTTCTCTGTTGTAACTGCAGTTTCGGACAAAATGTAACTTTTTTTGTAATGAATCTGTCATAAAATGCATAAACTATATCAAGAAATGCCTAAAAAACATTACAATTTTGTTTCCATTTCTTAATATATTATGATATACTCTATTTATATGTAATGGAAATCATTAATAAAAGGGAGAGATGTTGCATGCATTTTAAATTTCGACATGGTCTGATCCTTCTGTCGTCTGCATGTCTGATTCTGGCAGCGCCTGTCCATGCCCGGGCTGCCTACAAAGCAACTGCCAAGACTGTATGCTCGACAAAAACCACCGTCCACCTGAGAAAAGGACCGGGTCTTGACTATCCGGTGCAGACTACCATTCGAAAAGGAGCGCGGGTGAAAAAGATCGGAGTTTCCGGCTCCTGGGCAGCCGTCAAGGTCAACGGCTCCGTCAGTTACATCAAATCCCGCTATCTGAAAAAACAGTACAAGATCGTCTATGTGGCCGGCGACGGCGTCAATTTGAGGACAGGCCCCGGAACCGGTTACAGTTCCGTGGCTGTGCTGCCGAGGAACACCAAGCTTAAGTGTCTTAGCAAAAGCTCCGGCTGGATGAAGGTCAAATATAAAAAACAGATTCGCTATATCAGCAGTTCTCTGACCTCCTCCCAGAAGACAGCATCGGTTGTTTCTTCGGACAACGCCAGCACCGCCGCCAGTTCACCGAGTACGGATTCTCTGCGCATGAAGGTGATTTCCGCCGCCAGAGCAAGGTTAGGCGACCTGTACAGCCAGGCCAGACGCAATATGCCGGGATATGCCGACTGTTCCAGCCTTCTGCGTGATGTCTACCTTGCCGCCTCCGGCGTCAATATCGGTGAAACCACCAGCGGACAGATTGCCCGTCTCGCGGCCTACCGGAAGCCTCTTTCCGCTCTGCAGGAAGGAGATATCCTCATGCGGATCGAGTCCGGTTCCAACCACGCCGCCCTTTATATCGGCAACAATCAGTATATCCACGCTTCTTCTACCAGAGGACGGGTCGTCATCTCCACCTATTATCCAGGTTCCTACTGGACATGCTGTTATGACGCCGCTGCTTTTTGTGGCAGCCAGCGATAGAGCGCGTGCATAGTTACAAAAACGGTACTTACATAATAAAAATGCGGAAGCTTCCATCAAAAAAGCTTCCGCATTTTTATTTAAAATAATATATCACTGGCACCTGCCGCCGGGCCGGCAAAACCCGCCCGGGCAGGATTCATTGATTTAAAATACCTTCTCAGGATTATTCCAGTCCTTTGTAATATCTTCCCAGAGCATCCGCTCCAACCATAGCTGCGTAAACTTTCTCCGGTGTGATCTCCACAGGCTCATTGCCCAGGGTATCTGTCGGAGCCGCTGCCAGTGTTGCCGCTTCCATCAGAGCATCCTTGTCCGGATTCTCAATACCAAGATCTGCAAATGTGGTAGGAAGTCCTACTTCCATACAGAAAGAAATCACTTCATCCAGCAGATCTTCGTCTGCATTCTCCAGAACCAGCTGCGTCAGAGTACCGAAGGCAACCTTCTCGCCGTGATACAGGTGATGACACTCTTTAATGCAGGTCAGGCCATTATGGATCGCATGTGCGCCTGCCAGTCCGCCGCTCTCAAATCCGATGCCGGAAAGGAGGGTGTTGGCCTCAATGATCTTCTCCACTGCCGGTGTACATACATTCTGCTCCACAGCCAGTTTTGCCTTGACACCTTCTTCGATCAGAGTATCGTAACATGCCTTTGCCAGAGTCATGGCTGCCACAGTCACTTTACCTCCCGCACAGCTGGTGGCGTTGGAAATCTGACATGCCTTTGCCTCAAAATATGTAGCCAGCGCATCGCCCATGCCGGATACCAGCAGTCTTGCCGGTGCTTTGGCGATGATATCGGTATCTACCAGCACCAGATTCGGGTTAGCCGGCAGCCACAGATATTCTTCGAATACACCGTCATCGGTATATACAACGGTCAGTGCGGAACAAGGAGCATCCGTTGCCGCGATGGTCGGGCAGATGATAACCGGATTCTCTGTATAGTAAGCAACAGCCTTTGCGGTATCAAAAATCTTTCCGCCGCCGACACCGAGAACCAGGTCGCAGCCTTTTTCTTTTACGATGGCAACCAGACGGTCAATCTCTTTTCTGGAACACTCACCATTGAAAATCTCAAAGACCAGTTCGCACCCGGTATCTTTGAAACTGTCTTCGATGGTTCCTCCCACACGCTTACGTCCGCCTTCACTGATCAGAATAAACGGTTTCTTACCCAGCTTCACCGCGTATTCCGCCACATTTGAAAGTTCTCCTGCGCCCTGCACATATTTTGACGGGCTGATAATTACATTTGCCATAATAGAATCCTTCCTTTCCTTATGCATATGCATATATTCCGGCATGTACATCATGCCACAAAGTCCCCTTCATTCCGAAACTTTATGTCACTATTATAACAAATACTTTGTATAAAGGAAAGAAATTATTTTATAAATTGCACAAAAAATCAGCTTAATGCCGCCGTAACAAGAGCCATCTTGTATACTTCTTCTGCATTACATCCACGGCTTAAATCATTGATCGGCGCGTTCAGTCCCTGAAGAACCGGTCCGATGGCTTCATATCCGCCAAGGCGTGCTGCGATCTTATAACCGATGTTGGCTGCGCTGATATCAGGGAAGATAAAGGTATTGGCCTGTCCGGCTACCGGAGATCCCTGACATTTGATCTTAGCGACTTCCGGAGATACAGCAGCGTCAAACTGCAGCTCGCCGTCGATGGCAAGATCCGGAGCCTGCTCTTTTACCTTTGCTGTGGCGTTGGCCATCTTTGTCACGGATTCGCCCTTGCCGGAACCCAGTGTGGAGTAAGATAACATAGCGACCTTCGGATCAATACCGAATACCTTTGCTGTCTTCGCACTCTCAATGGCAATCTCCACCAGATCATCTTCACTCGGATCAATGTTGATGGCACAGTCCGCGAAAGCCAGTTTCTCGTCACCTTTTACCATGATGAAGGTGGAGCTTACGATCTTGTTGCCTGGTTTTGTCTTAATCAGCTGAAGAGCCGGACGAACGGTATCCGCTGTGGAGTAAGTAGCTCCTCCCAGAAGACAATCTGCCTTGCCCATCTTTACCAACATGGTTCCAAAATAGTTGCCCTGTGATAAAGCGCTTCTCACCTGCTCTTCTGTCATCTTTCCCTTGCGGAGTCTCAGCATCTCTTCCACCATCGGCTCCATCTCATCGTAAGCCGCCGGATTGACGATCTGGCATTTGTCAATGTGGAATCCGCCGTCTGCAGCAGCTTTCTTCACTTCGCCTTCCTCACCAATAAGAATCACATTGAGGATACCCTGATTGGTCAGCTTATCTGCCGCGTCCAGAATACGGGCATCCGTACCTTCTGTAAAGACGATGGTTCTTGTAGCTGCTTTTAACTGTTCTTCTAATTTTGCAAACATTCTTTTTGTCCCTCCAATAAAATAATTTATATATCTTTTGAGCATGTATACAAAATACATGTAACTCTATCTTAATATTGTACTGCCGATATTGCAAGTATTTTATCCTGAACATGGGCTGTACTGTGCCTCATTTCTGTCAGATCTGTCCGCATTTCTTCCTATATATATACTGCAGTGTTCCGTCCACAAACACGCCATCGCGGAAAGTCCCCGCCTGCATCAGTTCCCAGTCATCATCCTTCTGTTCTTCCACAGGCAGACAGGCGTATCCTTCCCACACTTTTCCGTCCCGGAAAACTGCGTCGCAGAGCCTGGTGCCGTCCTCGGCATACACCTGATAGCGGCTGCCCTCCCAACGGTAAGCGGTCACGCCGGAATTATACCGGTTCTTGTAACCCAGACGGAACTTCTTGCCGGTCAGACGGTGAAACAGATTAAGCATGGTCTGATTCAGCAAAGAGGTATACCGGATTCCGTCCAGCCTGTCGTAGTACACCGGATAAAACGGAAGAACCATCTGGAGAAATACCTCCTTCAGCTTCTCGCCGTCCTGCACCTCTCCCGGCTTCTTTTCCTCACTGCCCTTCATATCAATACAGGCAAAAAACGCATCCAGAATACGCGCGGCTTGAGGTGTGAGAGACTGCCGGATCTTATCATAATGTTTCTGCACTCCTTCCGATGGAAGATTGACTCTTGTCAGCTTATCCCAGCTCCCTCTTCGGTAATGCATAAACATTCGTTTAATCACCTGGGTCAGATATTGATAGAGCTCCTTTTTGGCGGCAGTGACCTCCGGATCTTCTTTTACCGGCTCTTTTTTCCTTTTCATTTCCACCGCATCCACCTGCAGATCTTTGATCTTTCTCTGTTCACTCTGAGCCTGCTCTCCGGACTTCTTTCCCGGCATCGCGGTCACCACAACAACCACGGCCGCGATAATGATCACAAGAGCAATGATAATTATGACAATTCCACTCATGTTCTACCTCCATCTCTTCTCTCTTTTTTAACATTATGTACTAATTTTATACAATTCGCGCTGAAATTTCAATATAATTCTATGCCGCAGAAGCCGCAAATTCCGGAAATTTCTGTCACATTTTTTCCGTTTTCGTCTGATAAAATAATAAAGATTCTTGTAAAACCCGCATATTAATGATATGATAAGCCATATTTTCAACGAGGGAATCCGTATGTTTGATTACTTTATTCAATTTAATATCAAAATATTGCTGGTGCTTGTGGTCTTCGGCTTCCTCATGGGCCGTGCCAGACAGTCCGCCTGGCAGAATTTTTCCAGGAACGCCCGGGGATACTTTCTGCTGGATCTTTTTAATCTCATCGGTACGCCGGTTCATGAACTGTCGCACCTTATTTTTGCGTTGATCTTTGGATATCATATTGACAGTGTCTGTCTTTATCGCCGGGTGAAAACGGCCCGAAAGAACGGCGGCACCCTCGGCTACGTGAAAATGCACTACGAAGGCAGCGGGCTGCTCCACAGCCTCCGCCGGGATACCGGACTGTTCTTCGTCGGAGTCGGCCCGCTCCTGCTGCCGCCCCTGCTTCTTTTTCTCATCGGCCGGCTGCTGCCTGCCAGTCTTCAGGCGCTTCCCGGGGCATTTCAGAGCGGAACAGATTCTTTTTTTAAAGCCTTGCAACAGCTCGGCGGCACTGATATAATAATAATGTTTGCATATTTATATGTTATAATCAGCGTGTCCATGAACATGGAATTAAGCCGTCAGGACCTTCACATGGCCGCCAAAGGCCTGCTGGTTCTGGAACTGCTTTTTCTTTTTGTGTCTGTTTTCGCCCATCTGCTTGGCTGTAACCTGGACACATTCATTGATTTTCTTTTTCAGTGGAATCTTCTCATCGCCTCCATTGGCATCATCTGCGGTCTGACTTTTAACCTGATTTCACTGATTTCATCATAAAAAGTTCCGCCGGCGGAACTGTCTCGCCGGGAGCAGGGCGTCTGTCCCCGAAAACAGTGCCCCTGCGCACAAAATACATTTAAAAAGGAGTTTCTCAATGGGAGTCATTCGTACTATCAAAAAAGCAATTATCAAACGTTTAAAACTGATTTACAAACACTATCGCTACAAGATTTATTTTCCTCGTCTTTACCGGGAATACTGCAAAGATAATCCGGTTCATGAAAACAAGGTTCTTTTTCTTGAGATGCGATTTGACAAACTCTCCAATTCTATGGAACATATGTATCATGTGATGGAAGAGTCCGGCAAATACGAGCTGGCAGAAGCCCATCTGCATTTTAATTTTTCCAGAGGCCGTGAATTCACAGAAAATGTAAAACATATGATCAAGGAGCTTGCCAACAGTAAATGTGTTATTTTAGACGAGGCATCCATTGTTCTCTCCTGCCTTCCTCTCCGGGAGGAAACCATGGCCATCAATCTGTGGCACGGCTGCGGCGCTTTCAAGAAGTTCGGACGAAGCACCGCCGAGCTTAAGTTCGGCGCCTCCGCCGCCACTTTGGATAAATATCCGAACTACGGCAATCTGGATGTGGTGACCGTCAGCAGCCCGGAAGTGATCTGGGCCTACGAGGAAGCCATGAACCTTCCAAAGGGCATCGTCCAGGCGACAGGTATCAGCCGTACAGATTTATTTTATGATGAAGAATTCGTAAACAGCCGGAAAGAGAAACTTTATGAAGTCATGCCGGAAGCGCGGGGCAGGAAAGTCATCCTCTACGCGCCGACCTTCCGCGGACACGTGGCCTCCGCCACTTCCCCGGACGAGATTGACTTCTACCGTTTCGCCAAAGAACTGGGAGATGAATATGTTCTCGTCTGCAAGCATCATCCTTTCGTCAAATGCCCGCCGGAGATTCCGGAAGAGCTGTCTTCTTTTGCAAGGGATCTGACACAAGAACTGACCATCGAGGATCTGCTTTGCAGCGCGGATATCTGTATTTCCGACTATTCCTCTCTGATCTTCGAATACTCACTCTTTGAGAAACCGATGATCTTCTATGCATACGACTATGAAGATTATTGTGACTGGCGCGGTTTCTACTACGACTATTTTGACCTGACACCGGGACCGGTGGTAAAAACCCAGGACGAGCTTCTGGATACCATCCACCATATCGATGAGCGTTTCGACAGACAGCAGGTTATCGACTTCAAGAATAAGTTCATGGGAAGCTGCGACGGACACGCCACAGAGAGAATTATTTCTATGATCAAATAGCGTGCCCGGCCGGTACGCCTTCCATAATATCGCCCGGCGGTACACAGGAAATAACGTTACCCTGCGGGCAAAAAAGGGAGTGATTCGCTGAAATCACTCCCTTTTTTTGCACCGCGGCGGATTGCTGTCGCAAAAGTGCCCCGCCGCAGGCGGAGAATCCTGCAAAACAGGATTCTCTTTCATTGAGAAATATTGAGCACAGACATTGAGACGTTTATATCAGATTAATGTAATCCCCTCCTTTCCATGCAGGCTTCATAGCTGAAACTTTCAGCCAGCGTCTTTAAGGAATCGAAACCCGCTTCCGGAGTCATACTCTTAATAACGGAATACAGATCCTCATAATTATAAGCGTTCACAGAAATACTGCGGGCCAGCGAATACATTTTCTCATACTCCTCGCTGCTTTTTGCCGTCCAGAATCCCTGTTTCAGACGAAAGGCCCTGCCATTTTCACGAAAAGCATCGGCATTGCCGGTGATGGCATTATATAAAGCGGCAAATCCCGGACCAATCTCCGACTGGTATTTGCCAGCCACATAAGAAATGGTCCCATCTTGAAATCCGTAAGAATTATCCTCAGAAAAACAGTCAATCGTACCGCACTCTACCTTCACGGTATCCAGTGCCTCCATCAGCGGGCTGACCGGAACGGAGGACAAAACGGTTGTATAATCGCCGTCCTCGATCATTTTGGCGGCTGCCGCAGCGTTTTCTTCTCTTTCCAGATATCCCGGGAAAACGGTGACCTTCAGTCCGCCGGCCTCCACGGTGACCGTCTCCTCTGTCACCGCCAGTTCTTCCGCAGTCTGTTCCAACTCTGCTCCATAAATTTCCTGCAGAGTCTCCAGCATTCCCAGCGTACGCAGACGATGCATTTCATTATCCTCGGCGGCGCCGCCGGAAAGAATAAGATAGGTTTTCCCATCCTCTGCCATGGTCCGCGTCATATCCGCACCGGCTTCATATTCCAGTTCGCTTCCCGGCCCGATTTCTCCTATATAATAAGGATTTGACGCCACCGCCTCAAAATCAGCGTCCGAAGACGTTGCAGAAGGACGAATCATATACATGTCATGCTCCGCGCAGAACGCAACTTCTTTTTGCAGATCATAGGAGCCGAATACCATCACCCCTTCCGCTCCGTTTTCCGCACAGAGTTCCAGAAAATCCATCAGTTCTTCACTTCCTGAGATGCTTTCCGAGTACAGAAATGTCACATCCGGGAAGCAGTCTCCGATATAATGATCAAGATACTCTTTAAACATCATAACCTGCGCGTCTCTGATATTATAGGTGGCGACGCCGATCGTATGACTGTCCAGGCCGCTGGCGTCCGCTTCCCTCTTGTTCTGAGTGGCGATATCGTCGCTGTCTGTCGTCGCGCAGCCAAAAGCCAGAGAACCCAGCAGGATGACTGTCAGAAAAAACAGGATATATTTTCTCATATTCAATCACTCCATTCTTTTTTCATTCATGAAATAAATGACAGGCCACCTGATGTCCTTCTCCAATTGTCTTTAAAACCGGTCTTTCCGTCCGGCACAATTCTGTACAATGGCTGCAGCGGGTCTGAAAAGGGCATCCCGAAGGGATATCCAGAGGGCTTGGTATCTCACTGTCCACACGCCCGATTTTTTTGTCAAAATCCATCTTTGTGTCAAAGATCGCTTCTATCAGAGTCCGCGTATAAGGATGCTGCGCTTTCTCCACATCTTCTCCCGGGATGATTTCCACGATATTACCCAGATACATCACGGCCACCTGATGGGCGAAAGACTGGATCAGGCCCAGATCATGGGCGATAAATCCGATGGAAATATTTTTCTCCTTCTGCAGCCTGCACACCAGCTCAATAATGGTCTTTTGTACGGACACATCCAGGGCGCAGGTGGCCTCGTCCATGATGATCAGATCCGGTTCCAGCGCCATCGCCCGGGCGATGGCAATCCTCTGCCGCTGTCCGCCGGACATATTGTGGGGATAACGGCTGGCAAACTCACCGGGAAGTTCCACGGTCTCCAGAAGTTTCCGGGCCGTCTCCTCTTTCTGAGACGCCTTGATCCTTCCAAAATTCATGAGCGGCTCGCAGATGATATCCCGGATCCGCATCTTCGGATTAAATGACCCGCCTGGATCCTGAAAAACCATCTGAATATGCTGGCGGGTCTGCCGCAGCTCCTCTCCCCTCATTTTTGTCAGATTTTTTCCTTTAAAAAGAATTTCTCCTTCCGTAGGTTTATCCAGCCTGACCACAAGACGCATAAATGTGGATTTTCCGCAGCCGGATTCTCCGATCAGGCCCAGCGTTTTGCCTTTATAAAATTTCAGACTGACATCGTTACATGCCGTCAACACTCTGCCTCCCGGGGCAGGAAAACGCCGGGTCACATGCCTGGTTTCCAGCAGCAGATCTTTCTCATCAAACATAACGCACACCTCCCAAAGAAGGAACCGCATCCAGAAGCGCCTGCGTGTACATACTGCTGCCGCCTCTGAGAATCTGATCTCTGCCGCCCCTGTCCACAATCTGTCCTTCTTTCATGACCACGATCTGATCGGACATATAAGCGGCAACGCCCAGATTATGGGTCACCATAATGATACTGGTTCCATATTCATCCCGCAGTTCCATCATCTGCCGCACAATCTGCGCCTGGGTGGTCACATCCAGAGCGGAAGTCGGCTCATCCGCCAGCAGCAGTTTCGGCTGAAATGTCATTGCCATGGCGATGCCGACACGCTGTCTCATACCGCCGGAAAGCTGAAAAGGATAAGAATTCATAATATTATCCCCGTCCGGCAGACGCATGCGCTCCATCATCTCCATGCCTTTTTTCCAGGCATCTTTTTTGCTGATTTTTTCATGGGTGCGGATATATTCCACAAACACATTTCCGATTTTTCTGATGGGATTGAGCATAGCTCCGGAATCCTGAAAAATCATGGAAATGTCCGTGCCCCGAAGAGTTCTCCACTCCTCCCCTGTATTTTTCAGCAGGGACTTTCCTTCAAAAAGGATATCTCCCTCCGTTACTCTGCCGCCGCCGGGCAGCAAGCCCAACACCGCGCGGATCACAGTGGTTTTCCCTGAGCCGGATTCTCCCACCAGGGAAGCGATTTCCCCCTTATGGAGCGTCATACTGAAATTTCTGACTGCGGGACGCTCCCCATAAGAAATCGTGACATTTTTTATTTCCAGCATACCATTCGCCTCCTACTCATCTTTTGGATCCAGAACATCCCGGAGCGCATCGCCCAGCAGGTTAAACACAACCACCACAATGAAAATCGCGGCTCCGGGGAAAATCATCATCCATGACGCGTTCTGAATGAACTGACGCCCTTCGTTCAACATCAGTCCCCACTCAGGCGCAGGAGCCTTGGCGCCGAAGCCTAAAAACGAAAGCCCCGCCAGCTCCAGCATCATTCCCCCGATATCCGTAGCCGCTGTAATGACCAGCGTCGGAATCACATTGGGAATCATATATTTTCTCAGTATATAGGGCGTTCTGGAACCCGTCACCACCGCCGCGGCCACATAATCCCGGTTCCGGATTTTCAGTACCAGGCTTCGGGCCAGGCGGGCGTATTTGGTCCAGCTTACCAGAGACACGGCAATTACCGCATTTCTTATGCTGGCTCCCATGACACCGGCGATGGCCATGGCAAAAACCATGCCCGGGAACGATACCATCAGATCGGCGATACGCATGATAACGGCATCCACCCATCCGCCAAAATAACCCGCCAGCACTCCCAGCACCGTGCCCAGCACAAAGATAATGATAACAACAGAAAAGGCCGATACCAGACTGGTGCGGGCGCCGTAAATCACCCGGGTAAAAATATCGCGTCCCAGTTTATCTGTTCCGAAAATATGCTCTGCACTCGGGGGCTGCAGGGCGTCTGCCAGCACTGCCTCTGACGGACTGACGCCTCCTGTGATGACAGGCGCGAAAACGGCGGCCAGAATGATCAGAAGGGCGAGGAACGCAAAGAAACAGAAAGACTTGTTTTTTACAACAAAATTTTTAATTTTCATTTTCTCTACTTCTCCCCTTTCATCCGCGGGTCAACCAGATTATAGGAAAGATCCACCAGCAGATTGACCACCATGTAAATCAAAGATATCCATAAAACATATCCCTGGATCAAAGGATAATCATAAGCGGTAATGGCTGATACCGCCAGATTACCCATTCCCGGATACGTAAAAATCACCTCAACCACCGCGGTACCGCCAAGCAGCGAACCCATGGATAATCCAAGCATGGTCAGCAGGGGCAGCAGGGAGTTGGGAAATACATTGAGCCACAGAATTTTCCACTCCTTCACTCCCCTGGCCCTTACGCCGACCACGTAATCCTGACTTAACTCTTCCAGAACCGCCGTCCGCACCTGCCTGGTATATTTGGCGGACATGGCAAAGGCGAGGGTAACGGCAGGGAGAATCATACTCTTAAAATCTCCTCCGGAACAGACAACCGGCAGCCATTTGAGCCGGACGCAGAAGAATAACATCAATAACAGTCCCACCCAGAAATTCGGCATGGAAACGCCAAAAAATGTAATTCCTCTCAGCCCGTAATCCAGAATCGTATTCTTATGGGTCGCCTGTATCATACCCACAGGAACCGACACGACAAGCATCAGAATCACGGCAAAAATTGAAAGTTTCAATGTCGGCCAGAGTCTGTGTAAAAGCAAAGCAGACACGGGATCATTATATGCGTAAGAAGTGCCAAAATCCCCGTGGAGACATCCCCACAGCCAGTCGGCATACTGTACTAAAACAGGACGGTTCAATCCCATGGCCTCCCGCGTCTGTTCGATAACTTCTTCACTGGGTACGATACCGGATGCTGCGTACATGGTCCGCACCGGATCACCGGGGGCCAGATAGGTGATCAAAAATGACAGAAAACTGATTCCCAGCGCCACAACTACAATCTGAATCAGCCTTTTCCCCAATTGTTTCGCAGTCAACGTTTTCTCTCCTTTCTGCATCAACTATTATGATGAAGGCGTCAAAAGGTATTTTGACGCCTATGATACACGGATCGCTACGTGCTGACGCACTCCGCATGACCTTTTGACGCTTGTATCATATTATTCTGCGGCAGGATAAATTTCCGTTGTCAGCCAGTAATAGTCAGCAGTATGAATCGCAGCGCCGCCAATGGTGGAATTTCTGGATATCATCGAGCTGTTATAATACCCATGAACGATGACCACCGCATCGTCAATGAGAATCTGCTGCATCCGCTGAATGATATCCCGGCGGGCGTCCTCATCAAAGGTCGTGCTCAACTGATTAAACAACTGATCATATTCGTCATTCTGATACCCGCAGTAATCAGAACCGGAGGTGGAGCACCACGCCGCCAGATATTCCGTAGGATCTCCGGTCCCCACCGTCGTCCAGTTGGAACCGTTTAAGTCAAAGTCACCGGACTGGTAGCTGTCCCACTGACGGGCGGAATCACCAATCTCCAAATCGACGCCGATGCCAATTTCAGCAAGCTGCTGCTGAATGGCCTCAGCGAAATCATCCAGACATCGGTTCTCATAAGTCACATAATGCAGGACAACTTCCTGGCCGTCCAGTTCACGGATTCCGTCTCCGTTGGTGTCTACGATGCCCGCCTCGTCCAAAAGCTCCACTGCCGCTTCCTGGTTATAGGAATACGGATCTGTCAGATTCTCATATCCATAATCCAGATTGGACGGCAGAACAGAATAACCGGAAGTATAAAGGCCGCCTACGGTAACAGAACACATGGTCTCATCGTCAAGGGCCATCTGCACGGCCTCACGCAGCGTCTTATTGGACAGCAGTTTCCCCTCCGCTACATTCATATGTGCCAGACCGGTACGGACACCGCTGGCAATGGTAACGGTAAAGTTCGGATCTTCCCGCAGTGTATTTAGATCATTGATATTGGTGACATTCTCAGCAATGTCCAGCTGACCGGACTGTAGCGCCATGGCTTTGGCGGAGGCGTCTCCCATATACAGAAGTTCCACTGTCTCAAAAGGAACATCTCCATCCCAGTAATTTTCATTGGCTACCATAGTATAGCCCACTTCCTCCCGGAAGTTTGTGGCTACATATGGGCCGGTACCGATCACGCCATGGTCATAATCCGTCGTATGTTCCACATCCACGATCGCCATGACCGGATACGCCAGGTTCTTGGTCAGATCCACATAGGGCTGTGTGGTCCTGACCGTCAGAGTGCCCTTGTCATTATCCGCAATCAGTTCCGCCTCTTTCTCCAGATACACTTCCGGAGCGGAAGAACCGCTCTCACCGGCCTCAAAAAGGCGCTCAAAACTGGCTTTCACCGCCTCCGGCGTGAGATCACATCCGTCAGAAAACTTCACACCGTCCCGAATGTGAAACACCCACTCTGTGTGTTCATCATTTACCGTATACTCATCACACAACGTGTTTACCACATTCATGGAATCATCAAATTTGAACAGGCATTCTCCCACGCCGTAGCGGGAAAGATTCCAGGCGCAGTTGATCTCCGAAGCCGGATCCAGACCGCCGCCACCATAATTTTGGATACCGAAAGTCATACTGCTGCCGGCAGCCGCACCCTGCTTTGTCTGATACGCCTCCTGGTTTACCTCGTCCTCCCGGTTACCGGAAGCCGCTGCGGTGCTTCCCTCCGATTCCGAACCGGAAGACCAGCCGCATCCGCCCACACAGCCGGCGGCCAGCATCGCAGCCACCAGAACTGAAAGTATCTTTTTTGATTTTCTCATTCCTTCTACCTCCTGCTACATTATAAAACATCGAAACAAAATAGAATTTTGTAAAATATCGTATTCTCATTCAAGACTCTTTCAGAAGTCTTTCCTCATCGAATTCACATTTCTGTCCTGCCGCCGCGATTTTCGTGCAACGAATATCATGAGAATCACTGCCAGCGCCCATGACGCCGGATAACTCCACGCCACGCTCCGGACAGAAGGATGCAGATGCATGGCTGTCAGCATAAACAGAATCCGGAAGCCGCAGAAACTTACGACAGTCACTATCATCGGGGCGACCGCTTTTCCGTATCCGCGAAGATTGCCGCTCAGACATTCCAGAAGTACATAAAGGAAATACAAAGGAAATGTCACCTGGATGATGGAGACTGTCCGTGCAATTACCTCCGCATCTTTTGTAAAAATGTGGAGAAATACGGGAGCCGCCAGCATCAACAGGATGCCTGCCGCAAAAATCGCCGCAGAACCGCCCAGCATACAGATTCTGTTTCCCTTCCGGATCCGCTCCGGTTTCCCGGCGCCGTAATTCTGCCCCACAAAGGACACCACCGCCTGACCCATGGCAAGGATCGGCAGATAGAGTATCATCTCTGTCCGGAAATAAACCGTGAATGCCGCGATGGACGTCACCCCCAAAGTATTGATCTGGGCCTGTATCAAAATGTTGGAAAGGGTGATGACGATGGACTGAACGCCGGCAGGAACGCCAACCTTCAGTACGTTTTTAAATTCCCCGGGATAAAATCCGGGTTTTGACAGCTGCAGGGCATAGGGTGCACGCATCCGAACCAGATATATGACAGCGCACAGAGCCGCCGCTGCCTGCGAAATCACTGTGGCGACAGCGGTTCCTTCCACTCCCATATCCAGCACGGCAATACACACATAATCTCCGAGAATATTGAGAATCCCTCCCACGCATTGAAAAATCATCGGATTCCTGGAATCTCCCAATGCCCGGATCACGCCGCTGAGCAGGTTGTACAAAACCACCGGCACCATCCCCGCCATATAGACTCTGAGATAGAGCGCCGCCTGCCCCATGATGTCCTCCGGCGTCCCCATGGCTCCCAAAAACCATTCCGCTCCTCCGATGCCGAGAACCATCAGGATCAATCCGCCGCCGATCCCCACCAGGAACATGGTCTGGATCAGCCGGTAAAGCCGCTCCCACTGTCTGCCGCCAAAATACCGGGCGGAAAACACACTGGTTCCCACAGACATGCCGGTGAAAAAACCGGTCAGGCAGGTAATGATCAGACTGCTGGCGCCCACCGCCGCCGATGCCTCCGTACCCAGAAACTGTCCGACAAACACCAGATCCACTGTGGAATACAGCTGCTGGATCAGGCTGCTTCCAAAGAGCGGCAGAGCAAAGAACAAAAGACTTCTGGTCACATTTCCTTCGGTCAGATTGTCCGTTTTCAACAGATTTCCTCCCACAAATCATGAGACGCCATATCCATATGTTTTTTCCCATGATGGTGCTCATGGGTGTGAGAATCCTGGTCAATCTCATCCACGCAGGTGTCATAATGACCGTAAGCTATGAGCGGCGAATCTTTCGGCACGGAATAGGAAATGGTCTGATACAGGATAATACAGTCCTCCTGAAGACGAACCTCTTCGATGATATTGCCAAAGTAATCCCGCAGCACTCCGATCAGCTCTCCTTTTCTGACCACATCTCCGGCGTTCTTCACCGGCGTCCAGCATCCCTCGCTCTCCGAATCAATATAGTGGGTGTGACGCATGTATACCGGCGTATACTTTCTGAACTCTTTCGGCGTGGTCAGCGCGCCCAGAGACCGGAGGATATTCCGCACATCCTTCCGGGAGGCTTCCGCCTCCTCCTCTGACCACATTCCCTTGCAGCCCCGCTCAATGAGCACCGACGGGATCCCCAGATATCCCGCATAATTGTAAGCGCCGCCGTCCGCCAGACCTGACTTCACATAGAAAGGAACATCCGCCTCCCGCGCCATGGCTTCCGCCTTTGCCACCGTCTCCGGCGCTGCGTTGCCAACACTGTAAATAAACGGCGTCAGATCTTCAAACCAGTCGCCATTGTGCACATCAATATAATACTGAATCCGGGAGAACAGTTCTTTCTCCATGAAATATGCCAGTTTGTCCGTAAAAGTCCCATCCGCACTTCCCGGGAAAACCCGGTTCAGATTCTTTCCGTCCTCTCTGGACACACTGACCGTACGAGCGCGAAATCCGTTAATATTGACGATATGGATGAGAATCAGAACTCCCTTTACATTTTCCGGTGAAAGTTCCCTCGCCAGACCTGTCACACATTCGATACCTACATATTCCGCATTATGAATTCCTCCGGTAATAAGGATCGTATCACCGTCTTCTTTTCCATTAATAATGGTGATCGGAAGTCCTTCCTCCGTAAATGGAAGTTCCAGAAACCCGCTGACCTTCTGTCCGTTCTGTACCGTGAAATTTGCCAAATGAAATTCCATAAATATCCTCCTGTTAAATTACATTTAAAATTGTGAATTTGACTTTCAAAAAACAGCATTCCCTCCTTCTGTTCATAAGATACCAGCGCAACAATCGAACCCGTTGGCGGACACAACAATTCAAAGACTCGCGGAGCCTTTCTCAGACAGGAGCCTTGTCACATCTGAGAAAATGACATAATACGTCCTCCCCAAAACCTTTTTGTTCTGTCAGGCATACGGCGCCCGATCATCACATAATATAAAAACATGGGTAAAACAAGAAAATAGATTCTAAGACCTCACTGCATAACAAATATACTGACGGACTGTACCTTCCAGTATCCACGTAGGCAGCAAACTGTTACAATAAACACAGTCTTAGAACTTCTCCAAAGAAACGAAATAAGAAATTCTAAAGATAATCAGATAATCAAATCAGCTACATCACCTGTCAACCGCAGGCAAATGTAATATCCCTGACAAGCAGTTCTCCTGACTTCGGCTTAGCGCTCTCCTGCGCCTTCCCAGAGAGTATCCTCTCCAGTGGCATATGCAGGCAGCAAACCTTTCACAGTGACGGGATCGTACCAGACTTCCACCGGTTTCTCTATTAATCCTTGCGGAACTTGCCGGACTGTGCAATTTTCTATAAAACTACCATGATTGTATAAAATTATATCATGACACTTTATACATGTAAACAAATCCCTTGATTATTATACAAAATCGGCAAAAAATTGCACAGTTCCTTCTTTTTTGCGGTAAAAAATTGCAAACTCCGTATCTTTTTTAATAGTCCTGCAAATTGTTGCCGCTTTGTGACAGAAATATTCACGCCCGGACCGACGATTTGCAATTGCCTAATCTTTTTTTCTATCTTATAATAGAAATGAAAAAACGGATTTTTTGAAAAATCTTCAGACGTAACAGTTCAGCCGATATTCCGGAAACTTGCCGCTGAGACTGCTCATCCGGCGTATGGCCAGACTGTGGCAAAAAAATTGAGAATCGAGGGAAACATATGACAAATGAGACGAACAACATCCCGCAGGGACAGCAGGATGCCGACAATAGATTGGAAATGGACATCACTTCTGTAAAAAATCTGCAGATCGGATACCACGCAGAGACCATTTATCTGCTCCGTTCTCCCGATGACCGCTTCATCGTGGAAGAATATATCGGCGGTCTTTCCGGCTCTGAATATTACGCCAAAGTGACGGCCAACCGGATCAAGACCACCATCCGTTACGGCCGCCGGGAAGAAGTCAACCGCAGCACTTACGTAAACGTGTACCTGCCGGAAAGCTGGCACGGTGAGCTGCAGCTCTCCAGCCAGTACGGCGACATCATCTCCGACGAAGACTGGTCCTTTGACCGCTTCGCCGCAGAGACCATGGAGGGCTCCATCGCATTAAAAGGCATCACCGCTCCCCGCATCCGCATGAGCTGCCCGGTGGGCAGCATCCGCTTTGACCGGGCGGAGGGCTTCGTGGATCTCCATTCCGTCTCCGGCAGCATCATTGCCGGCGCCATCGCCGGCGGTGCGAAACTGGAAACATCCGGCGGTCCGATCACCGCTGCCTTCACCGCCCTCAATAACATCGTGGAATGCAACACCCTGAACGGCCCTGTGGATCTGGTACTCCCAAAAAACACCGGCATCAATATGGACGGCATCAGCAAGACCGGAACCATCACTTCCGAGATCGACGGTCTTACCGTGCAGACCAAACCGGGCAACAAACAGTGCATCACCGGCATCATCGGAGAGAAACCATTCCAGAATGTGCGCATCTCCACCATCAATGGAAATGTGCATCTGCGGGAAGGGGAATAAACAAACCCACATATCTTTTGAAAAAACCAGCGCCGCCTGCCAACTGCAGACGGCGCTGATTTTATGCCATTTGTGAATTGGAGTCTGTTTTATTCCGGGTCTCTTTTTTACTATTGCCGCAGATATTTCACTTAATATTCTCGCTGCATTGATATCTGCAACAGATACCTTTTCCTCAAATAAATCCGTCACATCATTTAAACTCATAGGATTATTACCCATTATCTCCACCCCTCTTCTTCATATCTATTTCTTATAATTTGTATCCATCCGGAATAGTCGGACACACGCTTTCTGGATTTTTCGAAAAAAAGCTATCAATCCAAATGCGTCATCTGGTTTGATAGCTTTTTTGCATGCTGCTTCTACGAATTGATTCTATCTCTTTGAATCAACTTTATCTTTGCGAAAATCTCTTTCATGTTTTATTTTACCTTCACCTTTACCTGCTTCCGGACGCCGTTGGCGGCGGTGATGGTTATGGTGCAGGTGCCGCGGTCCTTCGCCTTGATCTTTCCGTTTTTGGTTACGGCCGCCACTTTTGTATTGCTGCTCTCGTAACGCAGGTTTGCCACATATCTCTTAGGCAGAAGCGCCTTTTTGTTATTCTGCCTTAAAACGGTCGCCTGGATTTTGGTCTTGCGGCCTTTTTTCAGGGTTATCTTCTTTGCGGCAAGGCGGATGTTTTTGGCGTTGGTATAGGTGCTGTTCCTGCCCGCTATGCATAAAGTCACACTGGAACTAACGTATTGTTTTTCGCCGTTTACCATTCGATACGCTCTTACTTTAACCTGATAATTCTTTTTCTGATTCAATTTTTTACCATTTCTTTTTTTAATACGAATAGATACTTTTCCTGCCCCTTGTACAGACTTGACCAGGTCTCCAGCTTTTGGAGTTTTCTTTCCCTGCGACACAAAGATATCATATCCGTCTACACCCGCCACCTGATTCCAGCGTACCACAAGCGCTTTTTTCTTCCATGAAACGGCGGCATCACATCGGGACACATCCAAAGCATCACCGACAGCACTATCTGAAGGAGCTGTTACTCCTGTAGTAGTTTCAGAAGAGGTATCCGGCTGAATGGTTTCCTCTGCGGTCATATATATAATTTGTCCATATTGAGCATTAGCAATGTGATTGTAAAAAACTGCGCCCTTCTCCACGGTAATCGTACCCGACTCCTCTTCTGTTCCCAGAGAAGTTGCTGTGATGTCTGCGGAATATCCCGACGGGATAAGGATATTGATGTCATACAGCGATCCCGCTGCCTGTATCTTTGCATTTTTCAGAATCAGTTTTTTCATCGAAGACAAGGAGCACTCTGAATTTCTCAAAATCAGAGCCGCCCTGCTATTTGCGTCCGTGCCATTCCGAGTAAAGTCCTGCATGAGCGTTACCGTGGAGCCAGGTTTTACTTTCTCGCCTTGTTCACCGAACAACTGCTCAGCATTTGTTATATTATATTTTTTGCCGTCCGGCTCTGTAACCACCGCAAGAATGTTCTCATTCTCTGTCGTTTCGGTCTCTTCCGCACGGACATCTGATGTCCGGCCCATGAGCATGCACAAGGCAAACAGGATCGCCAGCACGGACAGCACCCATGTTCGCCTTATATCAGTGTTCCTTCTGCCCACAGCGGTTATTCTGTAAGTTCTCTTTCCGTTTGTCGTCCTTTTTTCCTTTGTGATTGTGTTTGTCTCAATTACCATATCATCCCTCCTGTTCATATTTCTGACATATTTACCGATACTTTCATTTATGTAGTATTATTTTACCATGTATTGCTCATTTTTTGCGGTGTCGTCCACGAAGCATTGTTGTCGTTCACGCACAGATTCCCGGACAGGGGTTGCAAAAACGACATAAAACACGTAAAATGAAACATAAATTGCAATATTTCATAATTATAAAATATTTTCAGGAGGGGTTTTTTATGAAAAAAGTTTTCCGATGGCTCTGCCCCGTGCTGTTTCTGCTCATTGCTGCAGCAGTCGTCTGGTTTCTGCATTTGTTCACGGTTATGGACACAACGATGGAGTACATAAACTGGGAATCATCTGTGCAGATTATGGACGATGGATCCGAAGTGCCCTTTTCACAAGATATTTACAGCAATTCCACAGAGATTTCCGGGACCTACCGCTTTACGGGGCATCTGCCGGAAAACCTTTCCTCAGGCTACCTGCTGTTTGAAATATCCGGTGCTTCTCTGACCTTATCTTTAAATGGAACCAAAATTTATCAGTCTTCCTCCCTGCCTCTGGATGAATCCCTGTCCATGTCACAGGCCCAGATTCCATTGCAGGCGGGGACAACTGGAGAAGTGGTGATGACCCTTGATGTCCTTGACAGCAGCTGCATGATGTTTCCGCCGCTTGTTCGCTTTATCCCGGATGGGCTGGAGAGCGTACAGACATTTGCCATCGCCAACCGGGCCGCTTTTCCGGCAGGAGCTGCCGCGCTGGCTTTTCTCCTGATCGTGGGTATCTTTTTTATCAATATTATGTTTCGGAAACCTGACTGGAGTCTGTTAGCTCTCATAGCCGCTGCCGCAGGACTTATTTCCCACGAACTGGCAGTCGAGCAGGGGACATTCTTCCTTCCGGCTTCCGTCTCTCATGTGCTGGCGCACCCGGCCGTGAATGTGCTGACGATCCTGGCGCTGATTCTTTATCTGATCCTGAACCGCCGCCGCAGATTCTGGAAATATCTCGGTATTGTGACCGGATGGAGCGCTGCCGCAATACTCATCGGGTATGTCTTTTCTGTACTGGGAGATAAGGAATTTTCTTCCTGGATCAATACCATGATCTCCACTGCCGTCTACAGCGGTTACTCCGAGAATCTTCTGTACTGGGTCACTATGTGGCTTACTATGGTATGTACGGCCATTTCTGCCTTCGGAACACTAGAGTCTTTCGCAAGACAGCAGACTGAAGTGCAGAATCTTTCTCTCCGGAACAAACTTGTTCTGGACAGTTATCAGGCTATCGAAAATAAAATGCAGGAAGGCGCCGCTCTTCGTCATGAGATGAAGCATAATCTGACGGCTCTCGATTATTTATGTCAGAAGGGAAACTATGATGAAATGAAAAAACTGCTGGATGATCTGCTGCAGCAGAATGACCGGCAGACACAGATTCATTTCACGGAAAACTTTACCATAAACGCGATTCTGCAGGATGCCGCCGTAAAGGCATCGCAGGCGGATACCGCTTTCGACGCAGTGGCAAAGGTACCGGCAGACCTGCCCATACCGGAGCAGAATCTGTGTATTCTCTTAATGAATATGCTGGATAATGCGGTGGAAGCCTGTGAAAAAATAAAAGATCCCGGTCAGCGGTTTATCAAATTCCGCTGCGGGACAAAAAACGGTTTTCTTACGGTGCAGTGCAAAAATTCCTGGGATGGAAATCTGAAGCAGGACCGGCAGGGTCATCTTCAGACTACCAAAGAAAACGACGGCACCCATGGATATGGTCTCAAACAGATGGCCGCCATTGCCGGAAAATATCACAGCGTCCTGGATATCACTCACCCGACCGACGGCAGTTTTATGGTACAGACTGCCTTAAAAATACCGGAAACTCCCGAATAAAATCAATGATGCCTGCGGGGCTTTCGAGCTGATATCCGCAGGCATCATTTTTACTCTTCTTCTCTTTTGGGAATGTTCACCCAGAATGTGGTCTCCCGGTCATCACTCTCGACCCACACTTTTCCTTCATGGAGCTCCACGATTTTTTTCACTACAGCCAGCCCGATTCCGGTTCCCGCTGAGGCATGGGAGGTATCTGACTGATAAAATTTATTGAAAATGCGCTCCCGGTCCTCTTCCTTGATGGCCGGGCCGTTATTTTTTATGGTAACAAGCACCGAACCCTGGGGCCTGTCATTTTCCTTCTGATACTCCCGGATCAAAATTGTGATCTTTCCTTTCTCCGGAGTAAATTTGATGGCATTGTCCAGAAGATTCAACCAGACCTGTTTCATCATTTCTTCATTGGCAAAAATCTGATGCTCATTGAAATCACAGGCAATCTCCAGCTCTTTCCTGCTCCATTTCTTCTCCAGCAGAAGAACCGAACGCCGGATTTGTTCTGAAAGATTATATTCCGTCACATTGGTTAAAATGTTCTGATTTTCCACCTTCGTCATATTCAGCACATTGGTAGCCATTTCGGCAAGCCGTCCTGATTCCTGCTCAATGATGGTCAAATATTCCCGGGTCTGCTCCTCATCCGGATGCCCCCGCCGCAGCATCTTGGCAAATCCGTAGATGGATACGATGGGCGTCTTAAATTCGTGGGAAAAATTATTGACAAAATCTGATCGCAGCAGTTCTGTATTATCCAGTTCTTCCGCCATCTTATTGAAACTGTCCGCCAGCATTTTTCCTATTTTCCTCTCGCCAAAATACAGGCGCACGGAATAATCGCCGCCGGCCAGACGGTTCATGCCGCTGATCAGCCTGCCAAGCGGACGCAGAGAAATCCGGCCCACCACAAAGGAGACAAGCGTTCCCACAAAGATACTGGCCAGAGCAAACTCAAGAAGGATAAAAATAAGGCCGGAATGTCCTGTGTGGGAAAAATGAAATAACCCCGTCTTCATGAGCAGACAGGTCACAGTGACAACAAACAGCATGGTGACTACCAGCACAAAAAATGCGATGACTGTCACCAGAATGATCAAAGGCAGAAATACCTTTTTTCTTTGTTTTCCTGTCTTTTTTCTGCACCGCTTCTCTGCATGATTGTTCCATCTCATCCCGGATTCCGCATGTGTTCTTCCTGTCATACTTTCCTCACCGCCTTATATCCAAGGCCCCGGACGGAGACAATCTCAAATTCATCCCATCCTTCAAATCGTTTGCGGAGACGGCCGATGTGTACGGTCACCGTTTCCCAGCCCGTATCGCTGTCCACGCCCCAGATCTCGTCCATCAGCTGGATCCGCGTAAAAATCTGTCCCGGATAGGAAAGCAGCTTATATAAGAGCAGAAATTCTTTCTGAGGCAGCTCCTGGGTCTTACCATGTCCGGTGACCGTCATGGAATTATAATCCAGCACCACATCACCGATAACGATCCTCTGCTCGCTGACAATTTTGGCCCGGCGCAAAAGAGCATGAATGCGCAGGAGCATTTCTTCCTCATCCACCGGTTTTGTCATATAATCATCGGTTCCCACCAGGAATCCCTTCTTCTTATCGGCCGGAAGCTGCTTTGCCGACACCATCAGGATCGGAACATTATCCTGTACTTCCCGAAGCTCCCGGGTGAGAGTATAACCGTCCATCTCCGGCATCATGATATCAAGAACGATCAGATCAATGTGCTCCTCCGCCATAATATCCAGCGCCCGCACACCGTTCTCAGCCGTAGTCACCGTGTAATGGGCCTCCTCCAGAACTGCCTGCATATATCTTCTTGTATTCTTATCATCATCAACAACAAGTATGTGAAACATGAGTATCATACCTCCATCGGGTGATTTTTACCGGCAGGTTATCTGTCAGCATATATGATTGATATTTTTATATTATAACCTGCCGGCCGCAGTCTGGCAAAGGCCTTTTAAAATGTGGTTTATTTACCTTCAAACAATCCTTTCAGCACGTGCACACATCCTTCAATGCCCAGCTGAGAGGAATCCAGTACGATATCATAATTCTTCACATCATTCCAGTGTCTGGTGGTGTTGGCGTAAAAATATTTGGAACGTTTGTTATCGAACCGTTTTCGGGTGCTCTCCACCTCCCCTTCCGGAATCTGATAATCTGCCATGATACGTTTTTTCTTTTCTTCATTGTTGGCCCGGATAAAGACTTTAACAACGCCGCGGCGTTTCTTCAAAGCCTGAGCCGCACAGTGTCCGAGGAAAATCGCAGGGCCCTGACCGGCAAAATTCTCGATCGCCCTCTGCTCTTCCACAAATACTTTCCCCTCTCCGGAAAGCATATCAGAGTCTCCGCTTTGTACTTTACTCATGACAAACAATGTATAAAGAAAACTGCCGGATACCGACTCCTCCAAGTGCTGAATCTGATCAACAGAAACATTATTCTTTCTGGAAACAGCTTCCAGGATTTCCACCCCGTAACAAGGAATGCCGCATTCCTCCGCCAGCCGGCGGGCAATCCTGGTTCCGCCGCTGCCATATTCTCTCTCAATGGTTATATAATTACATTTCATAAAAGATTCCTTCTTCCTTCCCAAAAAATCAGGATTTGCAAATCTCTTTGCAACACACAAAATACTGCTTTACGGAAGACAAGACATTTATAAAAGTTCTCCTCCTCCACTTCGGCAGGCTGATATATGTAATCTTTCAGTAAAACAATTCTGACGCCTGCGCTCACAGTCGTCGTCAAACCATATAAATGTCTTGTCTTCTCCAAATGCAGACTATATGCATAGAGATTTACAAAGATCCCGTGCTACTCTGGCAAAATGGTTTGAATCCGGTCTTTTGTCTATAATACAGATGAGACAGATGGCAGGGATTTACGGCAGGATTTAGTGATAATAGAAAAACGTATCTGGGAAGATTGACGACGACTGTGAGTGCAGGCGCTGTCATCCTTTATAAAAAATGACCTTGTTATCAGCCTGCCGAAGTGGAGGAGGAAACTTCCCTGACTGCGTTTTTCTATGATACATTCAAAGCCATAAATCCTGTCTGTTTATTCACATCCGTATAATTTCAAAGCCCGCGGACTCAAATCAGCAAATATTTTTACGACGCTTTATCAAACTGGCTGTTATAAAGATCCGCATAGAATCCTCCCTTGGCCAGTAATTCTTCATGGGTACCGCTTTCGATGACATCGCCGTCTTTTAATACAAGGATCAGATCAGAATTCTTGATGGTAGACAGACGGTGAGCGATGACGAAAGAGGTTCTGTTTTCCATCAGCTGGTCCATGGCGTTCTGGATCTGCAGCTCGGTGCGGGTGTCCACAGAGCTGGTAGCTTCGTCGAGAATCAGCATCGGCTTGTCAGCAATCATGGCACGGGCGATGGTGAGCTGCTGTTTCTGACCCTGGGAAAGATTCAGCTGATCGTTTAATATCGTATCATAGCCGTGCGGCAGCGTGCGGATAAAGTGGTCGAGGCCGACTGCCTTACATGCCTGCTCCATTTTCTCATCGCTGGCGTCCGGCGTACAGTAAATGAGATTTTCTCTGACGGTCCCCTCAAACAGCCAGGTATCCTGCAATACCATACAGAACTGTGCGTGCACATCTTCTCTCTTCATGGATCGGGTGGAAACGCCGTCAATGCGGATATCCCCGTCTTCGATCTCATAGAAACGCATCAGCAGGTTGACCAGAGTGGTCTTACCGGCTCCGGTCGGACCGACGATGGCGATCTTTTGTCCCGGTTTCGCGTGGGCGGTAAAATCATGGATAATGGTTTTGCCCGGATCATAGCTGAATTTTACATGTTCAAAATCCACATACCCTTCTGCCTTTTCCAGATGCGCGGTTTTTTCGCTCTCATCTTCCATTTCTTCTGCTTCCAGGAACTCAAAGACACGCTCGCCGGCGGCAGCGCCGGACTGCAGGGACTGTGTTGCCTGAGCAATCTGTGATAATGGCTGCGTGAAGAAACGTACATACATCATGAAAGCGACGATGACTTCAAATCCAATCTGTCCGTTCATGGTAAGAACTGCGCCCATAACGCAGACAGCCACGTAACCCAGGTTACCGATGAAGATCATTAACGGCTGCATCAGACCGGCCAGGCACTGCGCCTTGAAGGCACTGTCTTTCAATGTTCCGTTTAACTCATCAAAAGTTTTTTTGGAGTTTTCTTCATCATTGTAAGCTTTGACCACCGTATGACCGGAATACATTTCTTCAATGTGTCCGTTCAGCTCGCCCAAGTGCCGCTGCTGGCGGGCAAAGTATTTCTGTGAATGGGCAGTGATCAGGCGCATGAGCATGAAGCCGATAAAGATGGCTACCACCGCTGTGAGAGTCATGATCACGTTGGTAATGAGCATCATGAACAAAGAGCCGACAAACAGAGTGATGGCGGATACCAGCATGCCGACACTCTGGTTTAATGACTGCGAGATCATATCCACATCATTTGTCACACGGGAAAGGATATCTCCGTGGGAGCTGTGACTGTAAAAACTCATCGGCAGACGATTGATCTTTTTCGTGATATCGCTTCGCATCTGCCGGGAGACCACCTGCGATATGGTTGTCATGATAAAATGCTGCGTGAAAGATAACACAATACTGCACAGATAAAAAGCAATCAGCGTAAAACCGATGGACGCCACGGCGTCAAGATCGATGCCCGTCATCATCCCGTCAGTGATCACAGCGGTCAGGTCCGATAATTTATCTGGGCCGACCAGCGTAAAAATAGTGCCGCCCACGGCGCAGAGCACGGCGATGATGGTCGCCACCGCATATCTTCTGCAGTAGATGATCAGTTTTTTCCAGGTTCCGGTGAAGTTTTTCGCCCTCTCCCCGTTTCCTCTTCGCATACCCGGTCCCCGCATGGCTCCGCCTCTTCCGGGACCGGCCGCATATGTTTTATTTTCTGCTGCTCCGGCAGTGTTTGTTTCATACTGTTTCTTTTCCATTATGCCAGTTCCTCCTTTGAAAGCTGTGAAAGAGCAATCTGCTGATAGACATCGCAGGTTTGCATTAACTGGTCATGGGTACCCATTCCGGCGATCTTTCCATCGTTCAGAACGATGATCTTGTCGGCGTCACGGATGGTACCGATACGCTGCGCCACGATAATACGGGTGGCATCGCCGCATTCTTTATTTAAAGCCTCCCGGAGAATACGGTCCGTCTTGTAGTCAAGAGCGGAGAACGAATCATCGAAAATAAAGATCTCCGGATGACGGCAGATGGCTCTGGCGATAGACAGACGCTGTTTCTGTCCGCCGGATAAGTTGGATCCTCCCTGGGCAATGTATCCGTCATAGGTATCCATCATCTTTTCCACGAAATCATTGGCCTGCGCCGTATAAACAGCATCGACCACATCTTCATCCGGGAATTCTTCCCGGCCGTTATCGCCGAAAGCGATGTTGCTGCGCACCGTTCCTGAGAACAGGGTCGCCTTCTGAGAAACATAGCCGATCTTATTCCGAAGAGCTTTCTGGCTGTATTCCCGGACGTCCACGCCGTCCACTAAAACCTGTCCCTCGGTGGCATCGTAGAATCTCGGAATCAGATTGATGACCGTACTCTTACCGCAGCCGGTGGAACCGATGAATGCCACCGTCTCTCCCTTATGGGCGGTGAAGGAAATATTATGAAGCACATCTCCGTCGGCATCCGGATACCGGAAGCTGACATTCTTAAATTCCACTTCTCCCTGTACGGAAGGATCCGGCTCCGTGATCGGGCCATCTTTGATACTTGGCTTGGTATCCAGCACTTCATTGATACGTTTGGCCGCAACGGAAGCACGAGGCAGGATGACCAGGATGATGACCAGCATCATGAAGGACATGACCACCTGCATAGCGTACTGAGAGAAGACGATCATATCCGAGAAAATAGACAGTTTCGCCGGTCCCTGAGCCCCGTCCACCAGATAAGCGCCAATCCAGTAAACCGCCAGAGTCAGCCCGTTCATGACCAGCTGGATTCCCGGCATCATGAACGCCATAGTCCTGTTGGCAAACAGCTGGGTTCTGGTCAGGCGTTCGTTGGCGTCCTCAAATTTTTTCTCCTGGTAATCTTCTGCATTGTAGGCACGGATCACATTTAATCCGGTGAGATTTTCCCTGGTGATCCGGTTAATGTCATCGGTGAGTACCTGCAGCTTCTTAAACTTCGGCATAGCAATGAGGATACAGGTGCCGACGATGAGCAGTAAAACAACCACAGCCACGCCGGTACTGAAGGTCCACTGCCAGCTCTTGCCGGCAATCTTCGCGATAGCCCACACTGCCGTAATCGGCGCCTTTAACAACACCTGAAGTCCCATAACGACGAAGATCTGCACCTGCATGACGTCGTTGGTGGAACGGGTGATCAGGCTGGCCGTAGAAAATTGACCGATTTCCGCCATGGTGAAGGACTGTACCTGATCAAAGAGCAGCGCCCTTAAGTTGGCGGAAGAGTTGGCGGCAATTTTCGCCGCACAGGTAACCGTACAGACAGAGGCCGCAAAACTTCCCAGAGCGCAGGCGAGCATTTTCGCGCCAGCAATGAGGATGGCGCTCATGGCACTGCCCTCGGTCTGTACCAGAGTGGTGATTTCTGACATATAATCCGGAATGGTCAAATCCATCCAGACCTGCATGATGATAAACAACAATGCCGCAAAAGAGAGCGTCCACTCTGTTTTTGTAAACTTTTTAAGCAGTTTCAGCATAGTTATAAACCCCTTTCATTATTCTGATGATAAGAATAAAACGGAAAAATAAACTGAATCTAAACATAAGAACAAAAAATGCCATATACACCGGATCTCTCCAATGTATATGGCATATCCATCTATTTTCCGATCACAGACCGATCCCATTCACCCCTGCTCCTGGCAGAACAGACACAGCGGTGAAAGCTTATTGCTGAAACAGAGGCGTGGAATAATACCGGTCTCCGTTATCCGGGAGAAGAACGACGATGGTCTTTCCTTCATTTTCCGGCTTCTTCGCCTCTTCCATGGCGGCATAAAGCGCTGCTCCCGAAGAAATTCCCACCAGAAAGCCTTCCGTCTTAGCCAGCTCTTTTCCATATTCAAAAGCGGTGTCATTTTCCACAGTGACAATTTCATCGTACACTTCGGTGTCAAGAATCTTTGGCACAAAACCTGCACCGATTCCCTGAATTTTGTGCGGTCCGGAGGTTCCCTGGGAAAGTACCGGAGAGGAGGCCGGTTCCATGGCGACGATCTTGATGGAAGGGTTTTTCTCTTTCAGATAGCTGCCGGTTCCGGTGATGGTTCCTCCGGTTCCCACACCTGCCACAAAAATGTCCACTTTCCCGTCGGTGTCCTGCCAGATCTCCGGACCGGTGGTCTTTCTGTGGGCCTCCGGATTGGCCGGATTATCAAACTGCCCCGGAATGAAACTGTTCGGGATCTCTTTCGCCAGTTCTTCTGCCCTGGCGATGGCACCCTTCATGCCCTCCGCCCCGGGAGTCAGGACAATATCTGCCCCATAGGCCTTTAAAATATTTCTGCGCTCCACACTCATGGTGTCCGGCATGGTCAAAATCGCTTTATAACCTTTTGCCACTGCCATGGCGGCAAGACCGATACCCGTATTACCGGACGTCGGTTCAATAATGGTGGCTCCCTCGGAAATCAATCCGCGTTTCTCCGCGTCTTCCAGCATTTCCTTTGCCACCCGGTCCTTGACACTTCCTGCCGGGTTAAAATATTCCAGTTTCAAAAGAAGTTTTGCCTTTAAATTCCATTTTTTCTCCAGATTCACGGCCTCCACCAGAGGGGTGCGGCCGACCAAATCCAGTATTCCACTGTAAATCTGTGCCATGTCTCTGATCCTCTCAATCTTTTTATATTGCATGATATTTATTGTGTCTGATTTTCACTGTTATATACTTCCGGTGAATATCTTTCATTCTCACATTTCTATCTTATGGCTCTTCCGCCGATCTGTCAAGACTGCCGGTCACTGCTGCGCGACAGCCTGAAAAGCCTCATCCAGATCTTCGATGATATCGTCGATATGCTCCGTTCCGATGGAAAGACGGATGGTATTCGGATGAATTCCCTGTTCCAGAAGTTCTTCCGCATTGAGCTCTGCATGGGTGGTGGAAGCCGGATGGATAGCCAGTGACTTCACATCCGCCACATTGGCCAGCAGAGAAAACAATTCCAGATTATCGATGAACTTCATGGCTGTCTTCTCATCGCCCTTAATCTCAAAGGTAAAAATGGATCCGCCGCCCTTTGGAAAATATTTGGCGTAAAGCCGTTTCTGTTCCGGATCTTCAGAAGCCAGAGGATGATGGATCTTCTCCACCAGCGGCTGTTTTTTCAGATATTCAATGACCTTTTCGGTATTCTCCACATGCCGTTCCACCCGAAGAGACAGGGTCTCCAGTCCCTGCAGGAACAAAAAGGCGTGGAACGGAGAAAGGCAGGCGCCGGTATCTCTCAGCAAAATGGCCCGGATACGCGCTGCAAAGGCCGCCGGTCCCGCCGCATCCACAAAGCTCAGTCCGTGGTAGCTTGGATTCGGCTCAGTAAACTGCGGAAATTTGCTGGAAGCCTTCCAGTCAAACTTTCCGGAATCCACAACGACGCCGCCGATACTGGTTCCATGGCCGCCGATGAACTTGGTGGCAGAATGGATCACGACATCCGCCCCGTACTCAATAGGACGCAGCAGATACGGTGTTGCAAAGGTGGCGTCAATGAGCAGAGGGATCTGATGAGCGTGGGCGATCTTTGCGATGGCTTCCACATCAGACACCTCAGAATTCGGGTTGCCCAGAGCCTCTATGTACAAAGCCTTTGTATTGTCTTTTATGGCTTGTTCAAATTCTTCCGGCCGAAGAGGATCGACAAATGTGGTGGTGATACCGAAATCCGGCAGTGTATGGGCCAGAAGATTATAGCTTCCGCCGTACAGATTCTTCGCTGCCACAATGTGTCCGCCGTTCAGGGCCACATTCTGGATTGCGTAGGTCACTGCCGCCGCTCCGGAAGCCGTGGCCACCGCCGCTGCTCCGCCCTCCAGGGCTGCGATTCTCTTTTCAAAAATCTCCACCGTCGGATTGGTCAGCCGGGAATAAATATTGCCCTCCTCTTTCAGGGCAAACCGGTCTGCCGCATGCCCGGAATTATGAAATACGTAAGACGAAGTCTGATAGATCGGCACTGCCCGGGCGTCTGTGGCCGGGTCCGCTTCTTCCTGTCCCACGTGTAACTGCAAAGTTTCAAATTTAAAATCTCTCTCTTTATATGGTTTCTTCGCCATAGTCATATCCTCCTCTGTCTTCCCTTTCGATGTCCTCTGCCCGCAAGCGGTCCTGCCCTGCTTTCCCGGACATGTTTATGTAAGTCTTCTGTATGATACCTTTTATTTCCTAGTTTGTCAATAGGAAAACTGTAATTTATCATCAAATCCCTCTTCCGAATAAATGCATCCTTTTTTGCAGATACTGCTTTTCCAGAGTAATATCACTGCCAGGCACAGCAATAAAACAAATGAAAGGAGCTTTTTTATGGCAATCACCGTTACCAATAAAAACTTTTCTCACATTATTTTCGACAGCGAAAAACCGGTTCTCCTGAACTTTTCCAACCGCCAGAGCGATGCATCCCGGAAGCAGGACAACCTTCTGCGCCTCTTCGCCCACGAACATCCGGATGTGATCATCGGAAGGGTCGATACCGGAAAAGAACCGTCTCTTGCCGCCATGTACGGCATTCAGACGGTTCCTTCCATCAAAATCTTCAAAAACGGTAAATGTACTGCCACTGCTGCCGGACTGCAGGAAAAGCCGCAGCTTGCCCGGCTCTTATCAAAATAAGCTTTCGCTCTCTGACAACGCAGGGCCGCTGGCTCCCGGGACGGCCATCTTATCTTCCTGACCACTCCCGGAGTCAGCGTTTTGTCTTTGAACCTCTCTGTCAGCCCAAAGCCACATCAAGAATCATCATCACCACAAATCCAATGGCAAAGGCGATGGTTCCCACATTGGAATGTTCTCCTTCTGCCATCTCCGGAATCAGCTCTTCCACGACCACATAAATCATGGCTCCCGCCGCAAAACTCAGAAGATACGGCAGAGCCGGAACCACCAGTCCCGCCGCCAGGATCGTAAAGAACGCCGCCAGCGGCTCCACGATTCCTGTGAGCATTCCATAAAAGAACGAACGCCCCTTGCTTACCCCCTGCGCTTTTAACGGCATGGAAATGATCGCACCCTCCGGGAAATTCTGGATGGCGATTCCCAGAGCCAGCGCCAGAGCGCCCATGGCAGAGATATCCACATTTCCCTGGATCCAGCCGGCAAAAACCACTCCCACAGCCATTCCCTCCGGAATATTGTGGAGGGTGACCGCCAGCAGAAGCATGGTGGTTTTGGAAAGATGGGTCTTTGGCCCCTCCGCTTCCTCGCTGTTCATATGCAGATGCGGAATCAGCTCATCCAGCAGGAGCAGGAAACCCATGCCCAGCAAAAAGCCCACAGCCGCCGGGATGAATCCCCACTTTCCCATGTCAGCGGACTGCTCCAGGGCAGGAATCAGAAGACTCCACACGGAAGCCGCCACCATCACCCCGGCGGCGAAACCTGTCAGCGCCCGCTGTACGCCCATGTTCAGATTCTTTCTCATAAAAAATACGCAGGCGGCGCCCAGCGTCGTCCCCGCAAAGGGAATCAAAATTCCCCTGATGATCTCAAAATTCAGCATACCTGTTTCCTTTCTTTTATAAATTTATAACAGTTCAGCCACGACATCTCGGAAACCCGCTGCTAATGCAGCTTACCCGGTGCTTTGCAACTATTTTTCCACAAATTTCTGAAAAAATTCGATAAATGCCGTGACTGCCGGAGAAAATGGCTGTACTTTTTTCCACACCAGCACCGTATTGCTTTCCAGGGCTGGAGAAAGCGGCACAAAACATACATGATCGTACTGGCAGTCCAGCCTGATGGTCACCGCAGTTCCCACCTGACTGCGCACCATCATCGCCATATTATACTGTAAATTTCCGTTGGCCGCCATATGCATTTCTTCGGACAAGGAGCCAAACCAGTTGCGGACCTGCTGATGCACCAGCTCCCTCTGACCGATCAGCAAAGGACAGGAAATGAGATCTTCCGGCCTCACACGTTCCTTCCGTGCCAGAGGAGAATCTTCATGGACAAGGATTCCCCACTCTTCTTTGACCGGGATCTGAATAAACTCGTATTTGCTGATATCCACCGGTTCCATCAGCAATCCCAGATCCAGAAGCCCCTGCTCAATCTGTTCCTTAATATTATCCGAGTCACCGCTGAAGACCCGGAACTGCACCAGGGGGTGTTTCTTCTGAAAGGCCGCCACAGCCTCTCCCAGGAACCGGGAACTTTTCAGCTCACCGCTTCCGATGGACACCTCACCGATCATCTCACCCTCTCTTCGCACAAACTCCCGCTCTGTCTTTTCTGCCAGAGTAATGATCTCCTGGGCCCGGCGTTTTAAGAGCATGCCGTCTTCGGTCAGAATAATCCTGTGCCGGCTTCTCTCAAACAACTTCACACCCAGTTCCTTTTCCAGCTGCATGAGCTGCCGGGACAGAGTCGGCTGCGTCACATGGAGAAGATGCGCCGCCTTAGTGATATTCTCCTCTCTGGCAGCCATGAGAAAATATTTCAATACACGAAGTTCCATCTGCATCCCCCTTTCTGTCACGCTTTATTATACCTTGTCCCCTGCCTTTTGACCAGCCTCAAAATAAGCGGCATGCGCAAAAACACGCAGGGTATCTCATACACCCTGCGTGTCGTTTGCTGCCCTTTCGGGCAGGCGTCCTTTATGAATGATTTTTCTGTTTATTTGGATAACAAAAAGCAGCGTTTATCCCTTCACTGTCACAGTGATCTTTTTGCTGACACCGTTTTGCGCGATGGCGTAGACGGTGGTCGTTCCTTTGCTCTTTGCCCGGATGACGCCTTTTTTGTTCACCGTGGCAATGGTCTTATCCACTACGATGTAGCGGATCTTTTCACTGTGCTGCTGACAGATGCGGTTCTTCGGCAGAACAACATCTGCTTTGATCTTCTTTTTCTTTCCTGCTTTCACAGAAATCTTCGTTTTCTTTACTTTCACCTTCACCGGATTTGCATATTTTGTGCTGCCTGCGGTGATGGCATGGACAACCGGCGTCTCGCTGATGACCACTCTCTTTCCGTTCACTACCTTAAATGCCTTGATCTGATATTTGTACCAGGTGGCACTCCGCAGCTTCTTGTGGATCCAGGAGGTACGGCCGGCAGAAACCACCGTCTTCATCCGCTTGACTGTCTTGTCTTTCTTCCGAAGACTCGTGTTGCAGATATCCGCGAAGACAAAGTATCCGTCCGCGCCTTCCACCTTCTTCCAGGAAATCGTATTTTTATTTCTTCCCGTCTTGATCGGTTTGATGAGGATTGGTTTTGGCAGAGCCGCAACTTCTTCCTCATAGCTGTGTCCGCAGCGGCGGCAGGTGTAGGTCTTCACGCCCTCCTTCTGGGTGGTCGGTTCCGTGGACGCCGTCAGCGTATAGTCATGTCCCAGCGCTTTCACCGTCTTTCCTCTGGCCACCAGCGCGCCGCAGTCGATACAGTAAGTATCTCCGGTATATCCGTTCTCGGTACAGGTGGCATCTTTCGCACCGCGGATCTCCGTATTGATATGATCCGTCATGGCAAACTCTGCCGACACGGAGATGTCGCTATGGATTTCTTCCAGAGTGACGCTCACAGCTTCGCCGCGGTTTACAGCTTTTTTGGCTGCCGCCCTGCCCTGTCCGGCTGCGCTGTCCATTTCCCTGCCTGCGTCCGCACAGGAAGCCGCGTCGCCGCCCCATGCCGCAAACCGGTAATGGTCATCCGGCGCCGCGGTGAAGGTGATCGTCGTCCCTTCCGCCACGGTGCTGCCGTTTTTGATAACCTTGCCGGCGGCGTCACGGGCCGTTAACTTGCCGTGCTGCGGGCTGTCCATGGAAACCGTGTAGTAGTTGACGGTATCCACCAAAAGAGCAATGTCTCTTGTCACATTTTCAATGGTCACCTCATAGCTGCCATCCTCATTTTTAGTGTATGTTAAGCGGTTATCGGTTTCACCGCCGTTATCGTCCGTGCGGGCTGCCGCCGCAGAGGCGCCTGTGGTTTTATTTTCCCCGGCACTGCCGTTCTTCCGGCTTTCCTCCTCGTCTGCCAGACGGATTCCCGTGATCCACTTGCCGTCCTCCGGCACCAGAGTGAAGCGCACGTCGCCATTGTCGCGGACATCGTTTTCGTACTGAGGCTCCTTAGGCAGTGTGTCCGGTATGCGGACAAGATTTTCGATATGGTAATCGTCCTTTCCATCTTCATCGGCGTCGTAACCGGCCGCTTCCGGAACTTCCCATGCCTTAATATCACGGAAGGAGACGGAGACCGTGGCATTGCGTTCCAGATCTTCCAAAAGCAACGTATTATCCAGTCCCAGCTCCCGTCCGCTCACAGAGGTTCCATCCGCGTAAGTGACGGTCCATGTGTCGATCATCTGGCCTTCCGGCGGCGTCACGGCGAACTGTACATTTTTGCCGCTCAGCACCTGAACGGTTTTGCCGACCGCCTCGATTCTGTCATAGGAAGACACATCATCACCGTAACCGGCTGACACAACCGGTTTGCACTGGTCTTCCAGACCTGACGGAAGCCGGAAGGTCACATCCACCAGCTCTGCCGGAGAAAATTCCGCGATGACACTCTCCGCTTTTGTCACATCGTCGATGGTGTAGGTGAGGGAGTCGCTGGCCTCACCGTTCCATGCACTTAAGAAACTGTATGCATCGTGCGGCGTGGCGGTCACTGTCACCTTGCTGTGACGCGGCGCCATGAAGGTGCCGTTTTCTAACTCTGTTACCGGTTTCCCGTTCAGAGTCACATCCAGCGTACCGCTGCCGGTTCCCGTGGTTCCCACAGTGATCTCGTAGGACGGGATGGCTTCAAACTTCACGTAAACTTTCGCATCCCCGTAGAGAGAATCCACCACATAGGTGTTCTGCTCGTACTGCGTACCAGCAATTTTTGTCTCCTCTGTCATGGAAGCATCCGAATACCAGCCTTCCACCAGATATCCTTCCGCCGGCTCCGCTTGAAAGGTCACTTTATTATAGGAAGGAACTGCCTCACCGGAAACGATAGCTTTAGCTGTCTGTCCATCCTTCGCTGTCTCTGCCGTCAGTCTTCCCATGGTGTTATCATTCTCACCGAAGGTCACGGTACCACTGATCCGCTCATAGATAACCGTCACCTGATGACTTTCTTTGCTCACGGTCAGAGTGTAACTGTTCTCACTGACTCCCGTGTCCTCACCGTCCACTTGCCAGGTCTTCACGCGGTAATTCTTCTCCGGCACGGCAGTCAAGACAATCTTGTCTCCCTTCGCGCCTTTGTCTCCGCTTCGGAATGCTTCGCCATTGCGGGATGCACTCAGGCTTCCGCCGGCATCCGCTTTTCCAGTTACTTCCTCCGTACCGAAGGTGACCGTACAGTTTGGCTCCTGCGCAAAGAGCGCTGTCACCTGTACATTTGCTTCCAGGGTGAGGGTCAGCGGGTTCGCACTCAGATTTTCTTCCGGCACCGTCACGCCGTCCACCTGCCATCCGGCAAACTTCATACCGGCGTCTGCTTTGGCAGTAAATGTAAGCACTCTGCCGCCCCGCACGCTGTCCCCGTTTTTCACTTCTGCATGATCGGTGGTGTTCTTCGCCGTCACCGTTCCGTTTTCGGCAGACCAGGCCACCTGATACGATGTACGGTCAAAGACCGCCTTCACATCGGTGATACTGTCGGCTGCAATCTCACGGGTAAATGTATCGCCGGTCTCGCCGGATACCATCTGGCCATCCATCTCCCAGCCTACCAGTTCATAGTTTTCTGCGGCCGCCGCCGTGAAGGTCACACTGGAATCTGCCGCCAGCGTATTGCCGGAATAGAATGGATTGCCCGTCCGGTTATTGACCGCGGTCACCGTGCCGCCGGCCGTCGCCTCGTCAAGGACGCTCCTTGCGCCAAAGGTCAGCTTATTTCCCGTCTGGGCCATCTGAGCCATGACGTGTATCGGCTCCTTATCGCTGTCCGTTACCGTATAAGTAAACGTATCGTTGTCAGTCTTTACCGAGCTTATGCCTTTCGTCACTTCCTCGCCGTTGACAAACCATTTGGCCGCCTCATAGCCCTTGTCCGGCGTCACTGTAAATGTGAGAACAGAATCCCGGTAAATCTTTTCGAGACTGCCGCTTTCTGCCGGTTTCTCCGAAGACTGTTTATATTCTTCCGCTCCAAATCGGTCCACAGACGCACACATGGTTCCGTGCACGCCATCGCCCAGGTCATAGAGGGTATACCGGGCCGAAGTCACCGGAGTGATTTCCTTGAAGGACACCGTCACCTTCACATCTTCTGTGAAGCCCTTATCTCCCGGCGTCAGTGTCAGAAGAACATCCGAACTGTTTTCCACCCGTTTCAGGCTGCCGGTCACGTTCTGGCCGCGTGCGTCGCCAGTCCGGCTTTCTTTCTGTGCCGCTGTTTTCTTCTCTGCCCCGGCCGCCGGTTCAATCTCCGGTTTTATGACTTCGCCATTTAGCGTAATGGCAGCAATCTCGTACCCATAATCCGGGGACAGGGTCAGTACGATATCTTCCGTCCGGTATTTATCCAGATAAGCGCCGGACATAAGTTCCTCGCAGGTCACCGTATTGTCAATACCTCCTGCTCCCGCAGTCTCTTCCGACTCATAGGTGAGTGTCGGACGTTTCTCCAGATGAACGGTCACCCAGGTCTCATCGGAGAGGCTTGCCAGGTCATAAGCGGTCGCCTCTCTGCCTTCCGCCACAACGATTTCTTTTCCGGTACCCTGCTTCAGTGTCCAGTTCTTCACCTGATATTCTTCCGGAAGATCTGCTTGAAAGGCCACCGGAATGTAGGCCGTATAATCTTTATCCGAAGTCAGTGTGCTGCCACCGGAAGAAGACGTGAGGATTTCCTTCCCATCCGGTCTGGTCACAGTCTTTCCTTCTTCGTCAACCGCCTTAAAATGAAGCTGATATGTCTTCATCTCGGAGACGAGGATTTCCACTTTCAGGTTATCCTGTACGTTAGATACGGTGTAGGTATCCGCATTGCCGGATACAACCTTATAGCTGACATCGGCGTCATAAACTCTCCACTCGCGAACGATGTTTGTGTCCGGAAGCTCTGCCTTAAATGTAAGGGAAGAGCCTTTCTTCGCCGTTTTATCTTCCGCCAGTCCGTCCACGGTGATGGCACAGCCTGGAACGGTATTGCCTGCGTCGTCCACCACGGAAGTTTCCACCGTATAGAATGCTTCCGGTTCAAATTCTGCGTGTACCACCGTATCTGCATCCAGACGCTCCAGCGTCAGTGTTTCTCCTGCGTAGATGCTGCCGTCGGCGTTCTTCTGTATTGTCGGCGTTCCATCGCCTTTTCTCACGGTCCACTGTTTTACCACATAGCCTTTTTCCGGTCTGGCGGTAAGGCCAATGCCCTTTCCTGCCGCCACGGTTTCCGGAGAAGTGAGCGCCGCTCCGGCTTCCGCTCCATCTTTCAGGTAATGGGCTTCCAGACTGCCATTTTCTCCGGCTGTGAAAGTAAGCGCATAGGAAGCCGGTTCAAAACTTACCCGCACCTGCATTTCTGTTTTCAGAGAAGAAACGATCAGACGGTTTCCGTTTATGGTATAGTCTTCTCCTTCTTTGAGCGGCGTTCCCCTGCCGTCGGTCACAATCCATTCTTTCACCTGGAAATTCTCCGCAGCATCCGCCACAAATGTAAGCTTCGTTCCTTCCGTCAGAGAGTCACCCGATGCGAAGGACGCCTGGTTATCTCCGTAATACGCCCGAAGCTTTCCGTTGGCGCCAGATTCATAGGAAACACTCCGCACACCGGCCACGATGGTATAGAGACCATTTTCCAGAGAAGCGTCGTATTTTTGCAGGAACTGCCGTACCGTTTCCGTGTAGGCGGCCGTACCCTGTTCTGTCTGATAGCCAAGACTTGTCACATAATCATTGGCGCCGGATTCTTCCGTCAGCTCCGGTTTTGTCGTGATCGCCAGAAGACTTTCCGGAGTGAAGCTCTTACTGTCTTCATCAAGGATCGCTGTCTTTTTCTCCTCGCCCGTGTAACGGACGCTCACATCCGCAAGCTTCGGAATTTTTCCTTCGGTATCCGTACTTGGAATCCCTGCCTTCGACGGCGCGGTAAATGTAACCGGCCGCTTCAATACATTTACTGTGCGGACGGCGATTCCCGCTTCACCCACCTGCGCGGTAAATGTATAGGTTCCCGGCGTCTTCGGCGTGCCGCTCACGCCTGCTTCACTGCCGGACAACGTCTCTTCTTTTACTTCGCCGTTTTCCTCGTACTGCATCTTATAAAGCACCGAGGTTCCCTGCGGCAATGGGGTAAGCGCTACGTTTCCTGCGGTATCGACCTCTGCTTTTTTCATTGAAAGCTGAATACCGTCTCCGTAGATGGCGCTGCCCGCACCTTCCAAAACATAGCCAATCCCGCCCGCCGGGCCGTCAGAAGCAAAATAGCTGACCGTACCGGAGGAGCTGTTTAACATGGTATTGCCGCCAAACGTTGCGGTGATCGTGTAATCTCCCGCCGTCACCGGCGTCCACTTGGCCGAAGCCACCCCTTCTTCTGATACATCGGCAGAAAGCGTGGTTATCTCGCCGGTCTTGTTGTTGAGTATCTGGAAGGTCATCTTTCCTTCCACACTCTTTCCTTCGCTGAGGGCCGTCACTTTTGCAGAAAGTGTCACCGCATCGCCGCTTTTGGCCTCATAGACGATCCGCTCCTGCTCCTCTTTTACCGTCACCGCAGACGCACCCGGCTTCACGCTGTAAGTACCCGCTGCGTCGGTGAGAACATCCGGCTTTATCAGGTAGACTTCCACCATGGTAAATGTTGTCTCCGGTTTGTCTTCTGTATCCGTCGGCGGCGTCTCCGGTTTTCCGCCGGAAGTATCGTCTTCCACCTTCTGATAATAATGAACGATACCATCTTCCTCTGTTCGCTGATAAAGACGGATCGCCGGATCCTCCCAATCCTGCCATGTCTCATACACAACATCAGCAATGGTCTCGGAACCCGCTTCGCCGGAATAGACCGGCTTCGGTGCAAGATAGCCACCTTCGTCGCCCCACTCTTGCCCGCCGTCCGTCCATGCTGCTTCACCGTCCGTCCACAAGGTCATTTTGCCATCGACCATCTGGTACAGCCGCGGCTTTTCCTCACCGGCTTCGTCTTCCGTATCCACACCTTTTTCTATTTTTGTATACAGGTTGAGGAAAACGTTGGTACCGGCTCCGCTTCCATCTTTTTTCTCTGCCTGCCAGCAGAGATATTTTGTCACAGAATCACCGTCATCTTCCACGCCGGTATCCGTATCGTTTTCGGTGTTTTCGTTTTCGTCAGATAAACGTGTCTTGTCTGCGGTATCCTCTGTGCTCTCTTCCGGGTCCGGCCCGTCATATTCATAGATCTGCTGCTTCGTTCCGGTCAGTCTGTCCGGGGACAGGCCTTCCACGACATTTTTGCCCTCTTTATCCCAGGCAAAGTAGTCGTCCCGCTGACTTAAGAGAATTCTTCTGTCTGCCGTTTGTCCGGATTCTTCCTGACCGTCTTTTAGATTCTCAAAAAGATAGTAGCTGCCGTCACTCTGGGCGCGGTAAATGTACTCCGGCTGTGCGGCGTATTTGCGGGAGTTTCCTGCGTTTTTCCCGGATGTTCCGGCATCTTTTCCCGAAATCTCCTCCCCGTCTGCCTTTGCATTTTCATTCTCGTATATCTGATAGGTTTCTGTCACATTTTCTTCTTTCGTCTCGCCGGCTGTGTCTACCGTCTTCGGCGTCGTTACCGTCGCCGTTCTTATCACATCGACTTCTTCCTTCACCGTCTTCTCCACGGAATAATCGGCGCTTCCCGTATTTTTGCCATCGTGAAGAGCCGTCACTTCCACCTGAGAATCTGCCTTATCCACCGTGAGCAGACATGCCTCACTGTAGGCATAGGCCCGGCTGCCGTTATGTACCTCCGATACCACGCAGCGGTAACGTTTTCCATCCATTTCCTTTTTCACCGCATCCAGGGTGAGGGTGCTCTTGCTGCCGCCGATATTTTTCCAGGCGGTGGAGCCTGCTTCCCTCTCCTGCCAGGAATAGGTCAGTCCCGTTTCCACGCCCTCGGAAGGTGTGGCGTCCACAGTAAAGGAAGCGTCATCACCCGGGCAGACACGAACGTCCCCGCTGATGCTGTGGATCGTCGGCGCCGCCCCGTCCTTTAAGGTGGTTCCCGTCACCAAAGACGAATACTGCGAAGCGCAGCGGTCTCCGTTCTCATCCACACCGATGGAACGGATGGCGAAGGTATAATCACTGTCCGCCTTCAGATTCTCGTAAGTAAAGGAAGTCTCGTCGCCGTCCAGAGTGGCGATCATGGAATAACCGTCGTCCGCCACACTGTCCTCAAAATACTGATAGACTTCATATTGCAGCGGTTTTCTCGCGCCATGCTCCCAGCTTAAGGTGACGGAGTCCTTTGTCACCGTGTCCACCGCAATGTCTTTCGGAAGACTCGGCGGCTCAATGACATTTTTCACCAGATATCCCAGAACCGGCACATCATTTTCGCCGACACTGGCCCGCCAGGTACCGAACTTCCACTGGAAGGAATACGGGTATTCGGTGGCCGGAGGCGGAGCGACCGTTCCGGATTTTGTCACATTTTCATAATCAAAGGTGGTGGTTCCGCCGCCCCAGCCGCCTCCGCCGCTGACGCCCGCTCCTGCGGAAAAAACACCGTCCACGCCGGCAGAAAAACCGACTTTCAGTTCAAAACTGTTATTGTAAGACTGGCTGGAGCTTTCGGTCTCTCCGGTGGTGATGGACTGGCTGATATCCGCCGTCGTAGTACCGGAAGAAGACGTGGCAAAGTTTTTCGATCCCGTGAAATCCGCAAGCCCCGCTGCGCTGGACGGATAGGTGGACGGCTGTCCCGGCGTGGAACTTAACACGCTGTCTCCGATCACCTTATCTTTCATGCTGTCATCTTTTTCGGCCAGAGAGTTGTACTCATTAAGCTCCATGACGCTGTACACCGGATTATCCTGGATACCCACCGTCATATTGTAAGAACTTCCGCCTCCTGCCGGATAGACATCATAGTAATACAGTGTCACCGGCGTCCGGTACAGCACCACGCTGTCCTCCATGTAGCCGCCGTCAAAATTGACGCCGTACTCGATGGTTTTCTCCTTCTCGTACTCCCATTCCCAGTCATGGGTGTAGGAGGCCTCCGTTGTGAAATGGAGAATATCCGCGTCCACATTAACGTAAGCTCCCGCCGAGGCAGATTTGGTCTTACTCTCGCTGGATCCCGAACCTTCCACCTTTTCAAAGCTGGTTCTTCCCACGCCGTCCGGATAATCGTCCGCCAGATCTTCAAAATACGGCGCGGCCTGGAGAATGGCCAGTACATTTACATTGGTATAGGTATATTCTTTCCGGGAGTATTTCATGGTATCCGTATCGTCGTCCGCATCCACTGCTGCCAGCGATACAAAAAGATGGTCGCCGCCGCTGTTATGATAACGCGGATACTCCCAGAGGGTGTCATAATACTCTCCCGGCGCCAGCTTGTCTTCTCCGTCCTCTTTTACTTTCTTACCCATCACATTTACATTGTAGAAGAAGTAATTCAGACTCATCTGCTTGTAACCGGTGGTGTAATATACCTGCTCGATGCCCAGATCGTTGCCGTCAAAGTTGCCGGCCACAGCTGTCTCCATCCAGGTATTGCTGATAATATAACCGTTGATACCGTCATCGGACTTCATATATTTGTCATACGTATGATCCGCCTTCCATTCACTGTCTGCATAGGAATACATGGTGCCTTCCAAAAACAGCAGTTCCGCGGCGTTTCTTCCGTTGGCAGCCACACAGGTGACCGCCGGCGGCGCCTGGATGTCATCACCGGTATACAGGCCGTCCTTCACAAATCCGTTCATATCCACTTTTAACGTCGGCCCCGCCGATAATTTCCCGGTATCCGGATTATAATCAAGGGTCATCACCGCAAACTGGCTGCCATTCAGACCATCGTCCGCCGCTCCCGTGCTGTAATAGCCGGCCGCCACGATCTCCGGAAAACCGTCAAAGTCGATATCTCCGGCGGCGCAGGAAGCACTTCTTAAGTAAGTACTGCCGTCGTTCATCTTAAAGGTGCCGCCCCATTGGCTCATGGCTCCTTCTCTGTTCATCTTATAGATTCCCAGAGTGGAACTTCTGTCCGTAATCTTCTTCGTATCGCTGTTCTCATGAAGATTGGCAAAGGAGCCAAGCAGCAAAAGCTCGTCTTTTCCATCCCGGTCCAGGTCGGCGGCTTCCAGAGAAGCCTGCACCATGGCCCGCTTCGTTCTGCCGTCATTTTCAAATTTACCGGAAATATCCGCATTATCCATAAAGGACTTATAAGAAATGTCACTGCCAACCCGTGCGAAAGTGCCGTTTCCCTGATCTGCAAGGATCCGTACTTTCGGATCGCTTCTCTGCGGGATATAGACGGCAATCTCATCATCCCCGTCGCCGTCAAAATCTCCGGCGGTCAGATTAAAATAACTGGTGTATTCCCACTGTTCAATATCATCAAACCAGTCACTGTTATCTCCGCCGCCCACATCGATCTTGTAATCAACACCCTGCTGTTTTGTCCGGGTATTGTAATTCCACACGACAATGTCCTCGTTTTGCAGGCCCACCATGGCGACCATGTAGTCATGTCCGCAGCCATCCGGGTCATAGGCTTTGGAATAGACAAAGTCCGCCGCGCACTGGCTGCCCCGGCTGGCGATGGACACCTGTGTGCCTGCCGTCGGGCTTTCTTGTGTTTTGACGTCATTCCAATAGTCCACGCGCATGGAGCCCTTGGATGACTGGAACACAAACGGTTCCATGACCGGATTCAGGGCCGTGTAGCCGTTTCCATAAGGATTCTTTCCATCCGACGGATCAAAGTCCTTCGGCGCCTCTGTGGAGAATCCATACTGGTCGGTCGCCGCCTCGGTCTGAAGCGGGCTGCGTAAAAGCAGCGGCGCGACGAGACAGCAGACCAGCAAAATTGCTATGATTCTTTTTCTCACTGTTCTCTCCTTTCTCTTTTTCCTCTTTTCTCCTCCTGTCTGACAATGTTTTCATAAAAATCATTACGATTTTCCTTTTTTTGAAACCCGATTGCCAGATTTGTTCGCATGTAATATAGTAACATAATCTTCTTTTTCCGGTCGAACCACTGGGTCGCCAAACCAGACCATTGGGTCGTTTTCGGCGCGCGGCCGGGCCTCCTCCCCTGACCGACCGGGCTGTCCAAAATCTTACCGAACGGTTCTTGGACTTTTTATCTTTTGCTTATATAATGTCTGTAGCGGCAAAAAAGAGGCTGCTGCCGCTTATTTTTTTGGAAAAGGCAGAGCTTTTTTCGTGTCTGCCGCTCTTTATGCGATCATTTTACGATATATTCTGATACATTTTATGATAGAAGGGGCTCTTGTATTATGCGTATTGCTGTCTGTGAAGATGATAAAGCAGATCTTCATCTGCTCCAAAAAGAACTGGATTTGCTTGGGCAGGAACTGCCTGTGGAAACAAAGATTGATTACTATACAAGCGGAGAAGCGCTGACCGAAGCGGTCGGAAGAAATGTACATTATGATCTGTTTTTGCTGGACATTTATCTTGACGGTATGGATGGCATAGAAACCGCCCGCGCCATCCGGCGGATGCTCCCGGAAATGCAGGTTGCTTTTCTCACTTCCGCCAGGGATTTTGCTCTGGACGCCTTTGACCTAAACGCCATTCATTATCTCATAAAGCCGATCAACATCGAGAAGCTCCGGGAACTGTTCCGCCGCTTTTTAAAATACCAGCACCGGCCGGAAAAATATCTGGAGATTCATTCTGACACCAAAAAATATACTTTTCCGCTGGCGCAGGTGCAGAAAATCCAGAGCAGCAATAAGGGCGTGGACGTTTATCTGTCCGACATTCGGCCTCCGCAGCGGATTCCCCTTTCTCTTAAGCGGGTGGAGGAACAGTTATACAAAGAGTATTTTCTGAAAATTTCCCGGGGACTTATCGTTCATATGTCCTATATTCTCTGCATGGACAAAAATGTATGCCGGTTCCGTGACGGAACTTCCGCTTTGATCAGCCGTGGAGAGAAGGCTGCCGTCCGCAAAAAATATAACGATTATTTATTTTCACGTTCACAAAAAGGAGTATTCTTATGACCTGCACAACTTTTCTTTCACAGATTCTGGGCTTTTTATTACAGACTCTTCCCGTCGCCCTGCTCGCTTTCGTTCCCTTCGGGCAGAAGAGCCTGCGCTTTTCCCGAAAAAAGCTTGCCCTTTTTACCACGGCGGGGATTCTCGTTTTGTCCCTCATATTTGCCTTGGGACATCTTCTGCTTTTCCGGCCGTCTGATGCATACGACCAGTTCCTGCGCACTGCTTCCAATCTGTATATGGGATTCTCTATTTTTTTGTTTATCCTTTTCTTCTGGTTTTCTGTGCGCACTGCTGCGGCCCAAAAGGTTTTGATCCTGACGCTGCTCCTTCATTATTCAGCTATTTTATTTACGATAACATCTGTTGTCCTCGGCGTACTTCAGAAGCCTCCCTACCATGGTCCCACCGTCGTTTACGGAACCGAAACCACATTTTTGTATCTGCTCCAGGTTATCATTATCGGCCCTGTCGTATATGCCTTTTTAAAACGCGTGGTCAAAATCAGTCTCCCCTATATGACCAGCCCTGTGCTGCGCCGGGGATGCTTTTACATGGTCACCACCTTTTTGCTGTACAGTCTCTGTGTTTTCTCTCTGACCAATTATCATTTTTATTACGGCGTGAGTGGATATCCGGTTCTCTTTTTCCTGTTTGCTTTTATCCTGACCAACGTGATCGTCTATTACATGTTTTTCTCCGAGGTACATCTCGAAGCCAAAAACCGGGAGCTTCAGGATCAGCTTCGGACGTTTGACGAGAAATACCGGCAGATCAGCTCCGCCGTGGCGGAATCCCGCCGGGCCCGTCACGACATCCGCCATCACTTAAATGTCATCAGCGTTTTGCACCGGGAGGGAAAAGAAGCGGAACTGGAACAATATCTGGAGGGCTACGAAGCGTTCTGCCAGGAGCTTGAAAAGCTCCCCCTGTCCGGCTACTCCTCCCTGGACAGTATCCTGCGCTATTATATCCAGCGGGCCAGAGAAGACGGCATCTCCGTGCAGACCGACTTACATTCTCTGCCGGGCAATCTGCGCTTTGACGTCATCGACCTGACCGTCCTTCTCGGCAATCTGATGGAAAACGCCATCGACGCCTGCCGGAAACTGCCGGCCGACAAGGATCGCTTCCTTCGTATCTGGGTGCGGCAGGAAAATGTCTCGCTCCTTTTGCAGATTGAAAACACCTGCCCGGATGACGGCTGCGGCTGTACGGAGTTCACCGACGGAAAGGCCTTCGTCTCCACCAAACACAGCGTCCTCCGGGGACAGGGCTTAAAAAGCATCCGCATTGTGGCAGACAAATATGGAGGCAGCGCGGAATTTAAAAAAGACGCGGGCATCTTTACTGCGCGGATCGTGTTGAATATTCCGTAGGGGACAAACAGCCGCAGGTGGAATCTCATATTTTTTATTCTTACACAATCAAATATTTTTCCATAAAAATACCCCGGGACTTTGTGATTGTTTCACAAAATCCCGAGGTGTTTTTTATGTGATATTGCGCTATCTTTTCTTATCGGTTTTGCTCCTGCAAAGCTACATTGATTAATCCAGCTCCAGCTTACCGGTATAGAGCTGATAATAAGTACCTTTCAGCTTCAACAGCTCTTCATGGGTACCCCGTTCAATGATCCGGCCGTGTTCCAGAACCATGATGGCGTCACTGTTGCGGATAGTGGACAGACGATGGGCGATAACAAATACGGTACGCCCTCTCATCAGGTTATCCATACCTTTCTGGACGATACTCTCAGTTCTCGTATCGATGGAAGAAGTAGCCTCGTCTAGAATCAGCACCGGCGGATCTGCGATAGCCGCTCTGGCGATGGCCAGAAGCTGACGCTGTCCCTGGGAAAGCTCTTCGCCGTCACCGCTTAAGTGAGTATTATAGCCATCCGGGAGCATCTGGATAAATCCATCCGCATGGGCCAGCTTGGCTGCGTGGTATACCTCTTCGTCGGTGGCGTCCAGTTTACCGTAACGGATATTCTCCATGATAGTTCCTGTAAACAGGTGAGTATCCTGCAATACAATGCCCAGAGAATGACGAAGGTCATCTTTTTTGATCTTATTGATATTAATTCCGTCATAGCGGATCTTACCATCCGCCACATCGTAGAAACGGTTAATCAGGTTTGTGATGGTGGTCTTTCCGGCTCCTGTGGAACCAACGAAAGCCAGCTTCTGTCCCGGTTTCGCATACAGAGTCAGGTTATGGAGCACCATATGATCCGGCACATAGCCAAAGGTCATATCATCAAACTGTACCTCGCCTCTCAGCTCAGTATAAGTAACAGTGCCGTCTGCCTGGTGCGGGTGTTTCCACGCCCACATACCGGTACGCTCTTTACATTCCACAATATTGCCGTCTGCATCTTTCTTTGCGTTCACCAGGGTAACATATCCCTCATCCACTTCCGGCTCGGTATCCACCATGTTGAAGATACGCTCGGCGCCGGCCAGAGCCATGATGATGGAGTTAAACTGCTGAGCGATCTGCATGAACGGCTGTGTGAAACTCTTGGTAAACTGCAGATAGGATGCCATGACACCCAGCGTGATATTGCCGATTCCCATAACGGAAAGGAAGCCGCCAAATACCGCTGTCAGCACGAACAGCAGGTTACCCATGTTACCGATGATCGGTCCCATGATACTTGCGAAGGTGTGCGCCTTGGAAGCGCTCTCAAACAGTTCCTCGTTGAATTTATCAAACTCTTCTTCGGACATTTTTTCGTGGTTAAATACCTTTACCACACGCTGTCCGCTCATGCGTTCTTCCACAAAACCAGTGATATTGGCCAGATCCAGCTGCTGACGGATGAAGTAACGTCCGCTGTGGCCTGATACTGTCTTGGACACGAAAAACATCAGAAGAATCATCAGCACAGCCAGCACCGTGAGAATCGGACTTAACACCAGCATGGAGATAAAGGTTACCACGATGGTGAAGGCTGACATCAGCACCTGCGGGATAGACTGGTTGATCATCTGACGCAGGGTATCCGTATCGTTGGTATACAAACTCATGATGGAACCGTTGGTATTCTGGTCAAAATACCGGATTGGCAGAGTCTGCATGTGGGCGAACATCTCATCACGGACACGTTTTAACACGCCCTGTCCGATGACAACCATCAGACGGCTGTACACAAAGGTAGCAATGACGCCGCACATAAAGATAGTTCCCAGTACAGTAAGGGCCATGTACAGTTCGGAATAGTTCGGATCCTTCTGTCCGATCAGCGGGATGATGTAATCATCCAGCAGGAAACGCAGAGAAAGCGAAACAGAGATGGATGCGATGGAACTGATAAGGATACAGAAAATAACAAGGATAAACTGTACCTTATATGTACCTGTCACATATTTCAGCAGACGCTTCGCTGTCTTGATGGTTCCGCCGGTCACGCGGGCTTTTTCCTGTGGTCTACTCATTATCAGCGCCTCCTTTCACCTGTGATTCATATACTTCTCTGTAAATTTCATTGGTTTTCAGGAGCTCTTCTGAAGTTCCAATACCGTTGATCTCACCGTTATCCATAACGATGATCATATCGGCGTCTTCCACAGAAGATACTCTCTGAGCGATAATAATCTTGGTGGTATCCGGAATCTCTTCCCGGAACGCCTGACGGATCAGAGCGTCGGTCTTGGTATCCACCGCGCTGGTGGAATCGTCCAGAATAAGGATCTTTGGTTTTTTGAGCAGCGCTCTCGCGATACAAAGTCTCTGCTTCTGTCCACCGGATACGTTGTTACCGCCTTCCACGATCATGGTGTCATATTTATTCGGGAACTCCTGAACAAAGCTGTCGGCCTGCGCCAGCTTACAGACTCTCTGGACTTCCTCGTCGCTGGCGTTCTCATCACCCCAGCGGATATTTTCATAGATACTTCCTGTAAACAGGACATTTTTCTGAAGCACCATGGACACCTGGTCACGCAGTGCTTTCAGGTTGTATTTTCTTACGTCGACACCGCCGACTTTCACACTTCCTCCGGTCACGTCATACAGACGCGGGATCAGCTGCACCAGTGTGGATTTGGCGCTTCCGGTACCGCCGATGATACCGATGATCTGACCGCTCTTAATATGCAGATTGACATCTTTTAAGGACAGGTTACCGCCCTCTCCGGAATAACTGAAATCCACATGTTCAAAGTCAATATCTCCGTTGGCTACTTCTGCCAGTGCGTTTTCATCATCGATCATCTCCGGCACTTCCTCCAGAACTTCCTGGATACGGTCTGTGGAAGCTTCCGCGATCATGATCATAACGAATACGAAGGTTACCATCATCAGAGACATGAGGATCTGCAGAGCATACACGATGATACTGGTAAGCTCACCGGTCAGCATGGTCCCATTGATGATACTCTTTCCGCCGACCAGCACCATGAACAGCACAACGCCGTAAATGGTAAACTGCATGATCGGGGAGTTCCATGCCACGATTTTCTCCGCTTTTGTGAACAGTTTAAATACGATAGTGGAAATCTTTCCAAACTTCTCGATCTCGTGATCGCCGCGGACATACGCCTTTACGACGCGGGCCGCGTTTACATTTTCCTGTACGGTATTATTGAGCACGTCGTACTCGTCAAACACCTGAATAAAATGCGGATGTGCTTTTTTTGCGATAAAAATAAGCACGCCGCCTAAAATCGGCACCATGGCCAGAAGCAAAAGCGCGATCGGTACATTGATGGTCAGCGTCATGATCCATGACAGAACGATCATGATCGGCGCTCTCGCCAGCAGACGGATGGTAAACATATACGCCATCTGCACGTTAGTGATATCTGTCGTCAGTCTGGTTACCAGACTTGGCGTGGAAAAATGGTCAATATTCCCAAAGGAAAAATCCTGGATCTTATAGAAGATATCATGCCGCAGATTCTTGGCATATCCGGCTGCGGCGATGGCTCCCAATTGTCCCGCCTTGGCACCGAAAAAAAGCGATACTATGGCAAGTACCACCAGAATGATTCCCATTTTGACGATATATCCAATATCGCCATCCATAATACCAACGTCGATAATCTTTGCCATCAGAAGCGGTATGAGTACCTCCATCAATACTTCCAGCGCCACAAAGACAGGCGTCAGTATCGTCTCCCGCTTGTACTCGCGGACAGAACGAAGCAGTTTCCTATTCATTTTGTTGTCTCCTTTCCTCTGTCATTCTCATTACCGGCTAAATTCGCAGACATCTGCTCCAGCACGCGCACACATACTTCCAGATCTTCTTCCGGTACTCCTTCCTGAAGAATTCTCTCCATATGGCGGATGTTGGAGATGATATGTCCATGCAGCTCCACCGTCTTCTCTGTAGGGACAATCTTTTTCAGTCGCGCATCCCTGTCCACAGACTCCCGGTAGATATATCCTTCTTTTTCAAGAAACTGAAGGATTCCTGTCGCCGTCGAGCGGCGAATCTGAAACGCCTTCTCCACATCCTTCTGGTAGAGATTCCTTTCCACGGTCTGAAATGCTATGTAATGCAGCACCAGACTCTGCATGTTGGTCAGTCCGCTCTCTTCCTCCAGAATGCACATCTGCCGTTTCAGCTGATGAGAAAGACTGTTGATCATCCTTCCCACCTCAAAGGTAGTATCATATTTCTTTCGAACATCCATCTGTATTCCCTCTTTGAAATAATTAGTTCGATAGCTAACAATATAATATATAGAATAAAAATTATTGTCAACCCGTTAAAATGCACAAGAAATAGTCAGAAAATCTTTTCTTTTTTGACAGGCCTCCTTCTTTTCTTTTGTCAAAATACCAACAATATTTATATTCTGAAGACAGAACAATATTCATAAAAAATGTGACGAAAACGGCT
>ERZ1643246.301-NODE-301-length-65164-cov-12.116236_pt1 | contig 65164 bp, 61 predicted proteins | sample MGYA00579265_ERZ1643246 | MGnify/ENA primary metagenome ERZ1643246 (study PRJEB29033, sample SAMEA4952261) | chicken gut metagenome | biome: Broiler Chicken; feature: Gastrointestinal Tract; material: Caecum | place: Ireland | collected 2018 | study: Broiler... | reverse complement strand
CAATCTGGTGGAAACCGCACAGATGGTGCTGACATTAATGGATTTTGAAAGGAACTGAAAATAACTATGGTTAAGATCAATGAAAATTATCTGAAACTGCCAGGCAGCTATCTGTTCTCCACGATCGCACAGAAGGTAGCCGCCTACACCGAAGCACACCCGGAAGCCGACATTATCCGTCTCGGCATCGGCGATGTAACCCAGCCGATCGCTCCGGCGATCATCGACGCCGTTCACAAAGCGGCGGACGAAATGGGAACCCCGGAGGGATTCCACGGCTACGCACCGGATCTGGGCTATGAATTCCTGCGCAGCAAGATCGCGAAGGAAGATTTCCAGGCCCGCGGCTGCGACATCTCCGCGGATGAAATCTTCGTCTCCGACGGAGCAAAATGCGACTGCGGAAACATTCAGGAAATCTTCAGCCTCGACAACCGCATCGCTGTCTGCGACCCGGTCTACCCGGTCTACGTGGACTCTAACGTCATGGCTGGAAGAGGCGGCGTCTACGATGCGGCTACAGAACGCTTCACCGACATCATTTATATGCCCTGTACTGCAGAGAACAATTTTGCGCCGGAACTTCCGTCGGAGACGCCGGATCTGATCTATCTGTGCTTTCCGAACAATCCGACCGGATCCACACTGACCAAAGAACAGCTGCAGCAGTGGGTGGACTATGCCAACAAGAACGGTGCTGTCATCCTCTACGACGCAGCCTACGAAGCATATATTTCCGAGGAGAATATCCCACACTCCATCTACGAGTGTGACGGTGCGAGAACCTGCGCGATCGAATTCCGCTCTTTCTCAAAGAATGCCGGATTCACCGGTATGCGCCTTGGCTTTACCGTTGTCCCGAAAGACCTGAAATGCCAGGATGTCATGCTGCACACCCTCTGGGCGCGCCGGCACGGAACCAAATACAACGGAGCTCCTTACATCATCCAGAAAGCAGGAGAGGCCGTTTACGGCCCGGAAGGAAAGGCACAGTTAAAGAAGCAGGTGGCTTACTACATGCAGAACGCCCATGTCATCTATGACGGCCTGAAATCCGCCGGCTACACCGTTTCCGGAGGCGTCAACTCTCCATATATCTGGATGAAAACCCCGGACAACATGACCTCCTGGGAGTTCTTTGACTATCTGCTGGAGCACGCAAACGTCGTGGGAACACCGGGTTCCGGCTTCGGACCCAGCGGAGAAGGCTACTTTCGCCTGACCGCATTCGGCACCTACGAAAACACCGTAAAAGCTGTCGACCGCATGAAAAAACTGTAATGGCGGGGGCGGACGAAAGCCAGGGAGAACCTGCGCCCGGCGGCAAACGGGGAACGGGCGCGGGAAGCGCGAGGTGAACGCAGGCGTATGGGATGCGTGCTCACTCCGACCTCCGGACAGGCGCAGAAGAAATGTGCGCCGTTCGCAGAGCAGCCCCGGGGATTCCTCTTTCCTTTCTGTCTCCGAGGCCGTCTGCGCCCGGCGTACATTTCTTCTGCGTCTGTCCGTCTGTAGTCGCAAGCACTGCATTTCCATACGCCTGTGCCCATCCCCGCACTTCCTCGCCGCCTGTCCCCCGTCTGCGCCGCGCACAGGTTCTCCCTGGCTTTCTGAGAGTGTAGACGGAAGGGGTGAACCCCCACGCCGCCACTCTCAGAAGGCGCCGGAAGGCCGCCGTGCGCGCCCGCTGTCTCCGGCCCTGTACGGGCCTGTGTATGGGCGCGGCGCGAGGCGGGCGGAGAAATTATGGAAATGCAGTGCTTGCGACTACAGGCGGACACGGGCGGGGAGGATGTCCGACGGGCACAGAGCGGTCAGAAACCATCGCACGAAACAAGACACACGCACCGCTCTGCGAACGGCGAACAGCAGCCCCGCACGCGTCCGAATGTCGGAGTGAGCACGCATTCCATAATTTCCCCCGCCGGCCGCGCCGCGCCCATACACAGGCCCGCACAGGGCCGGGGACAGCGGGCGCGCACGGCGGCCTTCCGGCACCTTCGTCCAAAAAAAAAAATTAAAATTAGGGGTTTACAACACGAAAACAATTTGTTATGATGTAACACAATTAAAAGCTGTGAAGGAAACTCTGCAAGTGAAACCTGACAGGAAGCGGATGTCACCGACTGAGAGCATCTGCATGGGGGAAGCCTGCAACAGGGAACATTCCGGAGCTGGTCTGTTGAACACGGCGGTCTCAGAGGGCGCCAAGTAGGCAGATCCGTGAATACGCGTTAAGTATAAAATGAGATGGTGTCAAGGATGACACAATGCGGGTGGTACCGCGGGAATCTTGAATAACTCCCGTCCCGGAGCAGATTATCAGAATTCTGTTCCGGGACTTTTTATTTTTTAAAAGTTCCGGAACAGGGGAAAAGGAGAGAGAGACTATGGAATTTGTAACAGGTGTAACACAGCGAGACGAATGGTGCATTGCCGATCTGGCAGCCGCCCCCGAAGAGTCCCGGGGAAAGATCCAGGGCGCCGTCCACAATATCCGGGATATGGGAGAGATTTCCTTCCTGATCCTCCGCAGATATGACGGACTGGTACAGTGTGTCTGTGAAGAGAGTAATTCCGGCTTATCTCTGAGAACTCTGAAAGAAGGCGCAACGGTGGAGGCCGAAGGCATCTCCCGCCGGGAAGCGCGCGCGCCGGGCGGGACGGAGCTTCGTCTCACCGGCCTTCGGGTCCTCTCACAGCCGGTGGAGCCGATGCCGCTCCCGATCAGCAAATGGAAGATGCATACCTCCCTGGAGGCCCTGCTGAACAACCGTCCGATTTCTCTGCGCAACCTGCGGGAGCGGGCGAAATTCCGGATCCAGGAGACGATCACCCGTTCGTTCAGGGATTTCCTTTACAGTCAGAACTTTACGGAGATCCACACTCCGAAGATCGGCGCCCGCGGCGCGGAGGGCGGAGCAAACATCTTCAAACTGGACTACTTTCATCACCCGGCAGTCCTGGCACAAAGCCCTCAGTTTTACAAACAGATGATGGTTGGCGTCTTTGACCGGGTATTTGAGACCGGCCCGGTATTCCGGGCGGAAAAGCACAACACAAAACGCCATCTGAACGAGTACACCAGCCTGGATTTCGAGATGGGCTATATCGACAATTTCACGGAGATCATGGAGATGGAGACAGGATTCCTGCGCTACATGGTGGAAGAACTGAAAAAACGATGTGAAAAGGAGCTGAAACTGCTGGATGTCACCTTGCCGGATGCGGAAAAGATCCCATGTGTTCCCTTCACAGAGGCAAAAGAACTGGTGCATCAGACCTACGGCCGTCCGATCCGCAGTCCTTACGACCTGGAGCCGGAGGAAGAGGAGCTGATCGGAAAATATTTCAAAGATACTTACGGTGCAGACTTCGTTTTCGTCACTCACTACCCGTCAAAAAAACGTCCGTTCTATGCGATGGATGATCCCGCAGATCCGAAATACACGCTGAGCTTCGACCTGCTGTTCCGCGGCCTGGAGGTGACGACCGGCGGCCAGAGGATCCACGATTACCCGATGCTGTCGCAAAAGTTGAAAGACCGCGGGATGAGCGAAGAAGGCATGGAGCAGTACCTGAGTGCATTCAAGCACGGAATGCCGCCCCACGGCGGACTCGGCATCGGACTGGAACGTCTGACCATGCAGCTGCTCGGCGAGGACAACGTCCGGGAGACCACGCTGTTCCCGAGAGACATGAACCGGCTGGAGCCGTAACCAGACGATCAGAAAGGAGAAACCATCATGGCTGAAAAGATCACACTCGAAACCATCGACTACGTCAGCATCCTGGCAAAGCTGAAACTGACGGACGAGGAGACAGAAAACGCCCGCAGCGATATGCAGAAAATGCTGGACTACGTAGAAAAACTGAACGAACTGGACACGGACGGCGTCGAACCGATGACACACCTGTTCCCTTACGACAATGTCTTCCGGGAAGATATCGTCACAAACGGCGACGCGCGGGAGGAAATGCTCGCCAACGCGCCAAAGACCAAAGACGGACAGTATCTTGTGCCGAAGACGATCGAGTGACAGGAGGGAAGAGAAGATGACAAGGAAAACCACGACAGCGCTTGACCTGTCCCGGGAGATCCGGGAGAAAAAACGTTCCGTTCGTGAGACGGTCCGGGAAACGCTGAAAAATATAAAAACGCTGGATGACTCCATCGGAGCCTTCCTGTCGGTAACTCCGGAAGAAGAGCTTCTGGCGAAAGCTGACGCCATTCAGAGACAGATTGACGACGGGAGCCTGACCGGGCCGCTGGCCGGCGTGCCGGTGGCGGTCAAAGACAACATCTGTACCAAAGGCCTTGCAACCACCTGCGCGTCCAGGATTCTGGAAAATTTTGTTCCCCCTTACAGCGCTTCTGCTGTGGAACGCCTGGAGGCTGCAGGAGCGCTGGTGATCGGAAAGACAAACATGGATGAATTTGCCATGGGCAGCACCACAGAGACCTCCGCATTCAAAGTTACGCGGAATCCCCGGAACCCGGAACATGTTCCCGGCGGTTCTTCCGGCGGCTCCTGTGCCGCTGTGGCCGCGGGAGAGGTCCTTCTGGCCCTCGGAAGCGATACCGGCGGATCCATCCGCCAGCCCAGCGCTTTCTGCGGCGTGACAGGCCTGAAACCGACCTACGGCACCGTCTCCCGTTACGGCCTGATCGCCTATGCATCCTCCCTGGATCAGATTGGTCCTGTAGCCGGAAACGTCGCTGACTGTGCGGCTCTTCTGGAAGCGGTCGCAGGCCACGACCCGAAAGACGCCACTTCCCTGCAGCGGCCGGACGGCACCTCCTTCACCGAGGCCTGTGTTCCGGATGTCCGGGGCATGAAGATCGGAATCCCGAAAGCTTATCTGCAGGAAGGGCTGGATCCGGAGGTCCGGGATGCGATCCTTCGGGCGGCCGATACTTTCCGCGGTCTCGGCGCGGAGGTGGAATCGTTTGACCTTCCGCTGACGGAGTACGCGATCCCCGCCTACTACCTGATCGCCTCGGCGGAAGCCAGCTCCAACCTGGCACGTTTTGACGGCGTCAAATACGGTTATCGGTCTCCGGAGGGCGAAGGACTCCATGAGATGTACAAACGGACCCGTTCCGAGGGCTTCGGCCCGGAGGTGAAGCGCCGGATCATGCTCGGAAGTTTTGTACTCAGCGCCGGATATTATGACGCCTATTACCTGAAGGCGCTGCGGACGAGAGCGCTGATCCGCGAGAGCTATACCCGCGCGTTCCAGTCGTATGATCTTCTCCTGGCGCCGGCTTATCCGACCACAGCGCCGAAGCTTGGCGTTTCTCTGGAAGATCCGCTGAAAATGTATCTGGGCGACATCCACACCGTTTCCGTCAACCTGGCCGGCCTTCCGGCCATCAGCATTCCCTGCGGCTGTGACAGTCAGGGGCTTCCCATCGGCATGCAGCTGATCGGAGACGCCTTTATGGAGAAAAAGATCATCCGCGCTGCGTACACCTTTGAACAGGCAGCGGGAACTGCGGCAGAAAGGAAGGAGGCCTGACCATCATGAGAAAACAATATGAAACAGTGATCGGACTGGAAGTCCATGTGGAACTGGCGACAAAGACCAAAATCTTCTGCTCCTGCCCGACGTCCTTCGGCGGTGCGCCGAACACCCACACCTGTCCGGTCTGCACCGGAATGCCCGGCGCGCTCCCTGTCCTGAACCGCCAGGTCGTGGAATACGCACTGGCTGTGGGACTGGCTGCCAACTGCGGGATCAACCAGTACTGCCGGTTCGACCGGAAAAACTATTTTTATCCGGACAACCCGCAGAACTATCAGATTTCCCAGCTTTACCTTCCGATCTGCCACGACGGCTATGTAGAGATCGAGACGGCCGGAGGTCCGAAGAAAATACGGATCCATGAGATCCATATGGAAGAGGACGCCGGAAAACTGATCCACGACGAGTGGGAGGACAGTTCTCTCGTGGATTTCAACCGAAGCGGGGTTCCTCTGCTTGAGATTGTCTCCGAGCCGGATATGCGCTCTGCAGACGAAGTCATCGCCTACCTGGAAAAGCTGCGCAGAATGATCCAATACCTGGGCGCTTCCGACTGTAAGCTGCAGGAAGGTTCCATGCGGGCGGATGTAAACCTGTCCATAAGGGAAGCGGGCGAGACTGCTTTCGGAACCCGTACCGAGATGAAAAACCTGAACTCCTTCAAAGCCATCCGCCGTGCCATTGAAAACGAACAGGAACGGCAGGCAGAGCTTCTGGAGTCCGGAAAACCGGTGATCCAGGAAACCCGCCGCTGGGATGACAACAAAGAAGCCTCCCGAGCCATGCGGTCCAAGGAAGACGCCAAAGATTACCGGTATTTTCCGGATCCGGATCTTCCTCCGGTACTAATCCCGGACGAATGGATCGAAAAGGTCAAAAAACATCTCCCGGAATTCCAGGAAGAGAAAGCGCAACGTTATGTCCGGGACTATCATCTTTCCGAATACGACGCCGGACTGCTGACGGAATCCAGGAACATCGCCCGGCTGTTCGAGGAAACCGCCGCTCTGTGCAAAAAGCCCAAAAAAGCAGCCAACTGGCTGATCGGCGAGACACTGCGTCTGCTGCGGGAAAAGAGTATGGATCCGGAGGATCTGGATTTCTCACCGGCTCACCTGGCCGCGCTGATCGACCTTGCCGACAGCGGAGCCGTCAACAACCAGGTGGCGAAAAAAGTGTTTGAACAAATTTTCGAAGAGGATGTGGATCCGGAAATCTATGTAGAAGAACACGGCCTGAAAACCGTCAGCGACACCGGCGCGCTGGAAGCGGCGGCCCGAAAGGTGATCGAAGAGAATGCAGACGCTGCCGAGCAGTACCGGCAGGGAAAAGGAAAAATCCTCGGTTTCCTGATTGGACAGCTGATGCGCGAGACCAAAGGACAGGCAAATCCTTCCCTGGCCGGGGAGATCCTGAAAAAACTTCTGTAGTCTTTTATGTATAATTTTTCTTCTGGCGGAAATCATAAGGAAGAAAAGGAGGTACTGACTATGAGAGGACTGGATTACACAGCGCTTACTATTGTGATTATCGGCGCTGTCAACTGGGGATTGATCGGCTTTTTCAGTTTTGATCTGGTAGCGTTTATCTTCGGAAATATGAGCTGGATCAGCCGTATCGTATATGCACTCGTAGGCATCTGCGGCCTTTATATGCTTTCCGTTTACGGCCGTATTTCAGACCGTTCTTCCAATAACTGATACCGTCGGAAGAAAAGAGCGAAAAAAATCCCGGAACCGTCCGACCATGCTGCTGCAGACAGTTTACCTGTCCGCGGCGCGGTCGGAGAGTGACCGGGAATTTTTTTATTGAAAGATCCTGATTTCCTTATGAATTTTTCATAACGATACTGGATACCGTATCCGCTACATGTTCACAGGCGTCTGCGCACCGCTCCAGATACTCGTAGATTTCCCGCCATGCGATGATCTGCTGGGGATGATCTTTACACACCTCATGGAGCTCGTACATATTATTGATAAACATCTGATCAGCCTCTTCCTCCAGGGTGTTGATCTTGATCACGATCTTTTTCAGAGCTTTCGAATGGCGGAAGTCAGCCAGCTCTCTCAGCAGATTGCAGGTTTCGTTACAGCAGCTGATCACCACGTCCAGTGTTTTCAGGGCCTCCGGGCGGATCTGATCGATATGGTTGATATAAATACGGATGAGCACTTCCTCGATCTTATCGGTGATCTCATCAATGTTCTGGCTGAGCATCAGGATATCCTCCCGGTCAATCGGGGTGATAAAAGCCTTCGCCAGACGGTCAGTGAGGACATGCTTTTTGTCATCCGCCTCATGTTCGATCTTATGGATCTCCTGGAGCTTTCCGGCGATCTGATCGGGATGAAAATCTTCCAGTGTCTTTTTCAGAAGGTCAGCAGCGCGGCTTGCTTCTTCCGCACATGCGATAAAATTATCATAATAAAAGGTATCCTGTTTCTTTGACATCTTTCTTTCTCCTTTTCTCCTTTGTAACTGTTGTCACAGTTCAAGTTCATTGCCTTCTCACACCTGTTGCTCAGAACAGAAGCATAAACACTTTAGCCATCACAAAGCTGATCAGACCGCAGCCCGGGAACGTAAAGATCCAGGTAAGCATCATATCCTTGACCACACTGAAATTGATTGCTGACAGCCGTCTGACTGCGCCGACCCCCATGATTGCGCTGGTCTTCGTGTGCGTTGTGGAAACCGGAATTCCGAACAGACTGGAGAGCAAAAGGCAGAACGCTCCGGCAAGGTCCGCTGAGAATCCCTGATACCGTTCCAGTTTTACCATGTCCATTCCGACGGATTTTATGATCTTTTCTCCGCCGACACTTGTTCCCAGCGCCATGACAACACTGCACAGAAGCATCAGCCATACGGGAATTTCTACGCCTGCCACACCATTCTGGCCATTGGCAAATGCCAGGCCAAGGAAAAGCACACCGATAAATTTCTGGCCGTCCTGGGCGCCATGCATGAAACTCATTGCGGCCGCGCCTAAAATCTGAGCTCCGGCAAAAAAGCGGTTGGTCCTGCCCCGGTCCATCCGGTAACAAAGGATCGTGAGCACCTTACAGATCACCCAGCCGCTTGCGAAGCCGAGCAGAAGACTCAGGACCAGTCCATAGAGTACTTTTACCCATTCGTCGAAATTAATACCTCCGATCCCCTGCTGGATCGCAATCGCAGCGCCAGAAAGTCCGGCGATCAGACTGTGGCTTTCACTGGTGGGAATCCCGAAAAAGGAAGCCGTCACACTGTAGACGACGATGGACAGAAGCGACGCGCAGAGCGCGATCAGAGCATTTCTCGAATCGTTTCCGAAATCCACCATGTTGCTGATCGTGGATGCCACAGAGCTGTTGATCTGTGTCATTACAAACACACCGAGAAAATTGAACGCCGCACTCATCCAGATCGCAGTCCGGACATTAAGGCAGCGGGTGGTAACGCAGGTCGCGATCGCATTCGGCGCGTCCGTCCACCCGTTGACAAAAATAACTCCCAGAGTCAAAAGAATTGTGATCGCCAGAACCGGGCTGGAGATCATCGCCTGCCAGAAATACGAAAAAGAAATATCCATGTAAATCTCCTTTTTATCTTATCTGTAGTTACTGTTTTCCATATTTGTTCGTTTCTTCCCGCCTTCGGCAGACCTGCGAACAAATATGGAAGAAAACGTGCTTGGCACGAGGGCACAGCTGTTTTTCCGACATACCAAACTTATTTAAAAATATCATTGCGGAATTTTTTTGTCAATACTATTTCAACATGGTTTTTACATTTCATTTACTTTTTCTTAACTTTCTATGCGATCTGTTTCAGGATTTCCGTCAGCAATCCTGCAAGGGAGGTAAACAGAAAACATGCCGCCGCTCCCAGCCCTGTGGGCAGAAGGATCGCCAGAACTGTCCACCGCAGGCTGCGGGTTTCCCTGTAGATCGTCGCACAGGCAGTTCCGCAGGGCCAGTGCATCAGAGAAAACAGGATCGTGCTGACCGCCGTGACCCAGGTCCAGCCATGGTCCGTCAGAAGACAGAAAATAACGGAAACATCACTGATCTGCTGCAGATTTCCCTGCGCCAGGTACATCATCAGCATCACCGGAAGAACAATCTCATTGGCAGTCATTCCCAGTATAAATGCCGTCAGGATCACACCGTCCATTCCAAGAAGCCCCGCAAAAGGATCCAGAAAGTCCGTACAATAGCGGAAAACAGGTGTATCCCCGATCCTGACATTCGCCGCCAGCCAGATCACAAGACCGGAGGGCGCGGCGATCACAACGGCACGGCGGAGAACGAAAAGTGTCCGGTCAAAGACCGAACGGACGATCACCTTTCCGAACTGCGGCCTTCGATAAGGCGGCAGTTCCAGAGTAAAAGCAGAAGGTAGTCCCTGGAGCACCGTTCCCGACAATATCCTGGAGGCGAGCAGAGTCATACCTGTCCCCAGAAGGATCACCGCTGCCAGCAGCAGCGCCGACAAAAAGCTTCCTGCCAGCCCCGACACACCTCCTGCCAGGAACATGGAGATCAGCAGCAGGATGGTCGGAAATCTTCCGTTACAGGGAACCAGACTGTTGGTGAGGATTGCGATCATCCGCTCCCTGGGCGAATCGATGATCCTGCATCCCGTCACCGCCGCCGCATTACACCCGAATCCCATGCACATGGTCAGCGCCTGTTTTCCGCAGGCACGGCATTTTCTGAAACAGCGATCCAGATTAAACGCCACACGCGGGAGATAACCGAAATCCTCCAGCAATGTAAACAGAGGAAAGAAAATGGCCATCGGCGGCAGCATGACAGAGACCACCCAGGCCAGCGTCCGATAGACTCCGAAAATCAGGGGATCGGAGATCCATCCGGGGATTTTAAGCACAGCTGCCAGCCGGGCCAACTGATCCTCTATCCAAAATAAGACGTCAAACAGAAGCGCAGAAGGGTAATTTGCACCGCTGACTGTGATCCAGAAGATAAGGAGCAGCAGCAGGAACATAATCGGGAAACCGGTCCGGCGGCTGGTAAACAGACGGTCCAGTCTTCGATCTTTTTGTGCATACTGCCTGTTTTCATAATGCACTGCAATGGCACAGAGTTCCTCCGCTTTCCGTATAAAGGCCTCGGCGACCGCATCCCGGAGCCTTTCCTGCCCGAAACCTGCTTCCGAAAGTTTCTCCTGTTCCTCTGCGAGAATCTCTTTCTGTCCACCCTCTAAAATTCTGCCTCTCGCCTGCATTTCCGCCTCAAATGTATCGTCCCCGGTCAACAGGCGGACAGCGGCCCAGCGCACATCGACCAATTCCCCAGCCCACGTGCTTACCGAGGGCTTCAAAGCGGCGATGGCCTGCTCCACCGGTTCCGGATAGCGCACCAGTCCCCGTTTTCCTCCGCCCGAACGCTCCAGATCCCCGGCTGCCTCAAAAACCTGCTCCAGTCCTTGCCCGCTGCGGGCCGCCATACCAATCACCGGAATCCCGAGTTCCCCGGAAAATTTCTGCAGATCCACACGGATCTCTTTCTTTTCCGCTTCGTCCAGGAGATTGACCGCCAGAATGACACGCGGCGTCGTTTCGAGGATCTGCAGTACCAGATTCATGTTGCGTTCCATACATGTCGCGTCACATATAGCCAGCACCGCATCCGGATGCTCAAAACAGATGAAATCTCTGGCGACCTCTTCCTCCTGAGAGTGGGAGAGCAGCGAGTAACATCCGGGAAGATCCACAAGGCGGAACACTGTCTCTCCGCGATGACAGCTCCCTCTGGCACTCTCAACCGTTTTTCCCGGCCAGTTGCCGGTGTGCTGGTTCAGACCGGTCAGGCCGTTGAATACGGTACTCTTTCCCACATTGGGATTTCCTGCCAGCGCTATGACTTTTTCCATTTCCGTCTCCCTGCCTTCCTGAGTCTTCGAAATTTCCCGGGGAATTCGACAGAGGCCGAGGCCGCAAAAAGCTGCGGGCCCCCGCCATCCGCTTCCTTCCCGCAAGCCGACACTGTGATCTGCATTGCGTCTTCTCTGCGGAGCGCGATCACGGTTTTCCGGACCAGATAAGCCGCCGGATCTCCCAGCGGGCTTCTCCCCAGACACTCTATCTTCGTTCCCCGGATCATACCAAGATCCTGAAGTCTCCTGCGCATGGACATCAGATTTCCGTATCCCGTCACCACGCCCGTCTGCCCAGGATACAATTCTGCAAGATTCATACTTCGCCCCCCGTCTGCGGATCCTTTCCGGATCTCTCCGCACTTTGCTGTCATGTTTCCCTATCATACTATGCGTACCCGGCAAAAATGGTCCCTGCCCTGTCGGAAGCTGTTGCCATTGTGTCCCCTTGGGAATATTTTATTTATGAACACAATTCGAGAAGAGCAGTTGTTCAGCCAACGGAACAGCTGCCGGGGAGGCTCTGTTTGAAAAACAAATACGGACTTACCGGCCGGGGAGTATCCGTGGCCGTTCTTGACACGGGCATCACACCCCATATAGATTTTGACCGCCGCATTCTTGTCTTTCTGGATCTGATTTCCGGCCATGTTCATCCTTATGACGATAACGGCCACGGTTCCCATGTCGCCGGCTTGATCGGTGGCAGCGGAAAGGCCAGCGGCGGAAAATATGAGGGTGTGGCCCCGGAATGTAATTTTGTCGTACTGAAGATCCTGGATCATAAAGGAAACGGGAGAAAGCAGGATGTTCTGAAGGCGATTGACTGGGTCCGGCGAATGAGAATGAAGTATAACATTCGGATCCTCAATATATCGATCGGCACCACGGAGCAGGAAAAGGTTCTCCATGATCTGCTGATCGAAGCCGTCGAAGAAGCCTGGGACGACGGACTTGTGGTTGTGACAGCCGCCGGAAACCTGGGGCCGGGCAGCGGAACCGTGACGGCCCCGGGCAGCAGCCGAAAAGTCATCACCGTCGGCTCCAGTGACCTTCTGGCCGGTTCCGGCGGGATCTCCGGATGCGGGCCGACCAGGGACTGCGTCTGCAAACCGGATCTTGTAGCGCCCGGAAAAGATATCATCTCCTGCGCGCCGGGGATCAGCCGGCGGGAATACGCCAGAAAAAGCGGAACATCCATGTCCACCCCTCAGATTTCCGGGGCGATCGCCCTGGCGCTGCAGAAGGCGCCCTACCTGACCAACGTTCAGATCAAAATGCTCCTCCGGGATTCTGTCCGGGATCTGGGACTGCCCCATAACCAACAGGGCTGGGGCGAATTTGACCTTGACAAGTTCCTTGCAAATCTATACAATTAAAAAAGCTGATAAACAGTGATGATTCAGCTGACAGGAGAGTTACGATAACGAGCTGACAAACGGCCGGCCGGTCCTGTTCAGATCCTGCCCGCAGCTTTATCCGCGCCGATCTTTTTTGCGGAATATGGCTGCGGCAGACTCCGGCAGGACTGCCGTCTCACAAACATACAAGGAGGACATTATGGAAAAAATTCAGATGAAAACCCCTCTCGTTGAGATGGACGGAGATGAGATGACCCGGATTCTCTGGAAGATGATCAAGGAAGAGCTTCTGCTCCCTTTTATTGATCTGAAGACTGAGTATTACGACCTGGGGCTGGAACACCGCAACGAGACAGACGATCAGGTTACGGTTGACGCCGCGAAAGCCACGATGAAATACGGGGTAGCCGTCAAATGTGCGACCATCACCCCAAATGCGGCCCGTATGACCGAGTACAATCTGAAAGAAATGTGGAAGAGTCCCAACGGAACCATCCGTGCCCTTCTGGACGGAACTGTATTCCGTGCACCGATCGTGGTAAAGGGCATCGAACCATGTGTCCGCAACTGGAAAAAAACGATCACCATCGCCAGACATGCATACGGCGACGTCTATAAAAATACCGAGATGAGGATTCCGGGACCGGGAAAGGTAGAGCTTGTCTATACCGCCGAGGATGGGACCACGACCAGCGAGCTGGTACATAATTTCACCGGAGCAGGTGTTGTACAGGGCATGCACAACCTGGATGATTCCATTGAGAGTTTCGCGAGAAGCTGTTTTGAGTATGCGCTGGATACCCATCAGGATCTGTGGTTTGCCACAAAAGATACGATCTCCAAAAAGTATGACCACCGTTTCAAAGATATCTTTGCGGAAATCTACGAAAAAGACTATAAGGAAAAATTTGAGAACACTGGCATTACGTACTTCTATACACTGATCGACGATGCGGTGGCCCGTATTATGAAAGCAGAGGGCGGATTTATCTGGGCCTGCAAAAACTATGACGGAGATGTGATGAGCGATATGGTTTCTTCCGCTTTCGGCTCCCTGGCGATGATGACCTCCGTGCTGGTTTCTCCCCATGGTTACTATGAATATGAGGCAGCCCACGGAACCGTACAGCGCCACTATTACCGTCACCTGAAAGGGGAGGAGACCTCCACAAACTCTGTGGCGACCATTTTTGCCTGGACCGGCGCTCTCCGTAAAAGAGGAGAACTGGACGGCATTGACGCGCTGTGCACCTTTGCCGATAAACTGGAAACGGCGACGCTCCATGTGATCGAATCCGGAAAAATGACAAAAGATCTGGCGCTGATCACGACCATCGAAGATCCGGTCGTCCTGAACAGCAGAGACTTTATCCTTGCTATCCGGGAAGAACTTGAAAAAAATTAATCGGGACAGCCGGTAATCCGTCGGCTGTATACAGGAAAAGGGCTGTGAACATTCCGACCATATAAAGTGTTCACAGTCCTTTTTATTAGAAACCTTTACGCCAGTTCCTCCCACTTCTCATAGAGCTGTTCCAGCTCCGCCTGTATTTCCGCTTTTTCCTTGCTCAACGCGATACACCTTGCAGCATCCGTCGCCACCTCAGGCAGAGAAAGTTCCTCGTCGATCTCTCCGTCCCGGGTTTCCAGCTCCTCGATTCTGGCTTCTGTCTTTTTCAAATCATTTTCCCGCTTCCTCTGACGAGCCTGTTCCTCTTTCTGCGCCTTCCAGTCCAGCTTGACCGAGGATTCTTCCTGCTGCCGGACCTCACTCCCTGCAGCGGGAGCGTAAATATTGGTCAGCTCTTCCTTTTTTTCCAGGTAATAATCATAATTTCCAATATAATTGACCAGATTCTGATTAGTCAGTTCCAGAATCCGGGTGGCTGTCTGATTGATAAAATAACGGTCATGGGAGACGTACAGCACGGTTCCTGTGTAGTCTCTCAACGCCTGCTCCAGGATCTCCTTGGAGACGATATCCAGATGGTTTGTCGGCTCGTCCAGGATCAGGAAATTGGCGTTGGACAGCATCAGCTTCGCCAGAGAGATCCGTCCCCGTTCCCCGCCGCTCAGCGTATGGATCGGCTGAAAAACATCGTCATCGGTAAAAAGAAACGCCGCCAGTACATTGCGGATCTCTGTGTTGGTCAGATAAGGGTAGGCGTCCGAAATTTCCTGGAAAATCGTCTTCTCCATGTGGAGCACCTGATGCTCCTGATCGTAATAACCGATCTGGACCTTTGTACCAAGCTCCACTTCGCCTCCATCCGGTCTCACAACGCCGTTCAGGATTTTCAGGATCGTCGTCTTTCCGGTCCCGTTGTTTCCGATGATCGCCACACGCTCTCCCCGGTGAATCTCGAAATTCAGATCTGTGAAAAGCTGCTGGCCCGGAAATCTCTTGGACAGATGGGAGACCTTCAGCACATCGTTGCCGCTGACGACCCTCGGTTCAAGGCGGATCCGCATATCCGAACGCACCTCCGTAGGCTTATCGAGCACTTCCATTTTTTCCAGCATTTTTTCACGGCTTTCCGCCCGCCGGATCGATTTCTCACGGTTGAAAGATTTCAGCTTTGTGATCACTTCCTCCTGATGGTGGATCTCCTGCTGTTGGTTCATCCACGCATGGTAGGCCGCCTCCCGGAGCATCGCCTTCTTCTGGCTGTACGCCGAATAATTTCCCTCAAAGGCCATAACCTTTCCTGCATCGATCTCTACGATCTTCGTCACCACACGATCCAGGAAATAGCGGTCATGGGAGACGATCAGAACTGCTCCGCTGTAATTCATCAGGTATCCCTCGAGCCAGGAAATAGATTCCATATCCAGGTGGTTGGTCGGCTCGTCCAGCAGAATGATATCCGGTTTCGTCAGCAGCAGCCGTCCCAACGCCACACGGGTTTTCTGACCGCCGGAAAGTTCTGAGATCTTCTTGTCAAACGCTTCCTCGTCAAACCCCAGGCCCTTCAGTACGCCCACTACTTCACTGCGGTACGCATAGCCGTTTTCCAGTTCAAACGTGTGAGACAGACGTGTGTAAGCCGCCATCCGTTCCTCCAGCTGTTCTCCCTGCTCATGTTTCATCTCCAGTTCCAGATCCCGCAGCTTGTTTTCAATGTCGATCAGATATTGCTTTGCCTGAAGCACTTCCTGGTAAATGGTCAGATCTCCGGTGAGATCCTGATGCTGGGCCAGATAACCAAGACTTTTTCCCTTCGAGAGGATCACTTCCCCGCTGTCGGCGCTCATCTCACCGACAATGATCTTCAGGAGCGTGGATTTCCCTGCTCCGTTGATCCCCACAAGTGCCGCTTTTTCCCGCTCTTCTATATGAAAGGAAGCATTTTTCAGGATCTCGTTGGTCCCGAATGCTTTTGAAATATTCTGACATGCTAAAATCATATCTTCCTCCTGTAATGTTGATATCTCTATGACCGTCAGATGGCTGAACTGCTACATATCCCTCTTATTATAGAGAAGAGAAAACAAAATTTCAATAAATCTTTGACAATTTTCTCACATACATATATAATAAAATTACATTTTTGTATACATATCCGAAAAAATGCAGGACGGAGGCACACGGAAACCTCCACTTTTTCGGCAATCCTTCCGGAACCGGATTTTTGCGGATATGGATGTTAGGAGGAAACTATCTTGGAAGAAAAAGGCATTTCGCGAGCAGTCATAAAAAGACTTCCACGATATTATCGTTATCTGGGAGAACTTTTGGAGGATGGAGTGGAGAGGATCTCATCCAGTGAACTCAGTGAACGTATGAAAGTAACCGCCTCCCAGATCCGGCAGGATCTGAACAATTTCGGAGGCTTCGGACAGCAGGGCTATGGATATAATGTCCGTTATCTCTACACAGAGATCGGTAAAATTCTGGGACTCGACCGCACCCACAATATGATCATTGTCGGCGCCGGCAACCTCGGACAGGCGCTGGCCAACTATGCGGCGTTTGAGCGCAGCGGATTTAAGACGATAGGTATCTTTGATATCAATCCCGTTCTGAAGGGCGTCAGCGTGCGCGGTATTCCGATTCGTATGACTGACGAACTTCCGGAGTTTATCCGGAACAACAATGTAGAGATCGCCACTCTGACACTTCCGAAAGCGAAAGCGCTGGAAATGGCAAAGCTTCTCGCAGACTGCGGAGTGAAAGCATTCTGGAATTTCGCACATACCGATCTGAACCTGGCGATGCCGGGGGATTATATAGTGGAAAATGTTCACCTGTCGGAAAGCCTGATGCGTCTTTCCTACAATCTCACCCGCTATGAATCCGAACATAAACAGCAGTCATAAACGATCCCTTGCCGTGGAAAACGGCGGGAGATTCCGTGGACAGTTCTGGGATGTAGTCGGACAGAAATCGTTTCTGTCGGTTGCATTTCAGGACTTTTTTTGTAAGGAGGTAATGATCATGAAAGAATTGGTAACAGCGGAACAGATGCGCCGAAGCGACGCTTTTGCCATCGAACATCAGCATATGGCGTCGCCGGTCCTGATGGAGCGCGCGGCTCTGGCTGTGGCAGACGAAATCCTGCAGCATCAGAATCCGGATAAGATCCTGGCCGTCTGCGGCACCGGGAACAACGGCGGAGACGGAGCTGCCGCTGCCAGAATCCTGAGACTGCGCGGATATGACGCTGAAATCTGCCCGGTGGGAAATCCGGAGAAATACAGCGAAGGAATGCGAACACAGATGAAAATTGCCGGAAACTACCGGATTCCTGTAGTCAATAATCCCGTATTTACGGAATATACTGTTATCATAGACGCCCTCTTTGGTACAGGCCTGTCCCGTGCCGTCACCGGCGCCTATGCGGAAGTGATCGATCAGATCAACGAAAGCCATGTCCCTGTCGTTTCTGTGGACATCCCCTCCGGCATACATACTGACACCGGCGCGGTGCTTGGCACAGCAGTACATGCTGCCGCGACCGTTACCTTCGCCTTTGAAAAACCCGGACTTCTGCTTCCTCCCGGCAGCGTCTGCTCCGGAACTGTCTATCAGGCGGAAATCGGCGTTTCCGGATGTTTCCTTCCCGGGGAGCCGCGCTATTACCGGATGGAACAGAAAGATCTCCTTCCGTTTCTGAAAAGAAATCCTCTGGGGAACAAAGGTACTTTTGGAAAGATCCTGGCTGTTGCAGGGTCCAGAGAGATCTGCGGCGCAGCCCTGCTCTGCTCCGAGGCGGCGTTTCGAGCCGGCGCCGGTATGGTCCGCGTGCTCACCGAGGAGAACAACCGGCTGCCGTTTCTGCTGAAGCTTCCGGAGGCCATGCTGTCTCTTTACCGGGACGGGGAGCCACTCCCGGAAGAAACCCTTACCGGAGCTCTGGAATGGTCGGACCTTGCCCTGATCGGCCCGGGACTTGGCACCGGCGATACGGCGCGGGAGCTGGTCAAATGGCTTCTGTCCGGCAGCTCCATTCCTGTCGTTATCGACGCAGATGCGCTGAACCTGATCGCCCGGGAACCGTCGCTTCTTAAAAAGGCTTCCTGCCCGACTGTAGTGACTCCCCATCTGGGAGAGATGGCACGCCTCACAGGAAAGAGCATCTCCGCACTAAAGCAGAACCTTCCCGCAGCGGCGCTGGATTTCGCGAAAGAATTTCATACGGTCTGTGTCCTGAAAGATGCGCGTACCGTTGTCGCTTCCCCGAAGGGAACTCTTTTTATCAATTCCTCGGGATGCAGCGCGCTTGCCACCGCCGGAAGCGGCGACGTGCTGACCGGAATCCTGGCGTCTCTCCTGGTACAGCAGAAAAATGCCGGCTCCTCCCTGCCCGCAGAATGCGTTGCTGCGGCAGCTGTCTTTCTTCACGGACTCCTTGGGGAGCAGGCGGCCGGACAGATGAGTGAGGCCTCCGTACTGGCCGGGGATCTGATCCGGATGCTGGAGCATACGGATCCTCTCGCATGACAGAGTATACCTCCGGAAAAAAGCGGGAATACTTTACCCAGATCATAAAAATCGGAGAGTGAGCAATATTGATGATTAAACGAGGCGATATTTTTTATGCGGACCTGCGGCCGGTAGTCGGAAGTGAACAGGGCGGCGTCCGACCGGTCCTCATCATACAGAATGATGTGGGAAACAAACACAGTCCGACTGTCATCTGCGCAGCCATCACATCGAAGATGAACAAGGCGAAACTTCCTACTCATATAGAGATCGAGGCTTCCGCTTACGGCATCGTCCGGGATTCGGTGATCCTGCTGGAACAGCTGCGGACGATTGACAAACGGCGGTTAAAAGACAAAATCTGCCATCTGAACAAGGAGCAACTCGCACTGGTCGATGAAGCGCTGAAGATCAGCCTGGATCTGGTTACATAGCAAAATCTTGACGAACACCGGCGAAAGTGTTATATTCTATAAATGGCTGTGTATCCTGTGGTTTCAACCAAAGAAGCCTGCCGCGCGGCGAACGGCGCCGCGGAAAATATTACCCAATTCAGTTATTTCATAACAGATCATCCCGGAACGTTCCCGCGGAAGAGTCAATGAATCCGTTCAGCGGACGGAACGTTTTCCCGGCAGAAGCGTTCACGGAGATACAGGAGAGAAAAAGGAGAGAAAAACCATGTCAGGACATTCCAAGTTTGCAAACATTAAGCATAAGAAAGAAAAAAATGATGCAAAAAAGGGAAAAATCTTTACGATCATCGGCCGTGAGATCGTGATCGCTGTAAAAGAGGGCGGTCCGGATCCGGCGAACAACAGCAAACTGCGCGACGTCATCGCAAAAGCAAAAGCCAACAATATGCCGAACGACACCATTGAGCGCGGGATCAAGAAAGCTGCCGGCGACTCCAACGCGGACAACTATGAGAGAATTACATACGAAGGCTATGGCCCGAACGGTATTGCGATCATCGTCGAGACGCTGACCGACAACAAAAACCGTACCGCTGCCAATGTCAGAAGCGCATTCACAAAGGGGAACGGAAACGTAGGAACACCCGGATGTGTCTCCTATATGTTTGACCAGAAAGGCCAGATCATCATCGACAAAGAAGAGTGCGAGATGGAAGCAGATGATCTGATGATGATGGCGCTGGATGCGGGAGCAGAAGATTTCCAGGAGGAAGAGGACAGCTATGAGATCCTCACAGCGCCGGATGATTTCTCCTCGGTGCGCGAGGCGCTGGAGAAAGAGGGAATCCCGATGGCAGAAGCGGATATCGCGATGATCCCGCAGAATTATCTGACCCTGACCGATGAGCAGGCGCTGAAGAATCTGAACCGTACCCTGGATCTTCTCGAGGACGACGACGACGTTCAGAATGTTTACACAAACCTTGCGGAATAATTTTTCAACCGGTTTCTTGTACCGCTGCCGTCTCACCCGGCAGAACTCTCACGAATAATTTTCATTCATCAGGCAAATACTTTTTCTCAGACGGTAACCGACACCGGACAGTGATTTGCTGTCCGCGGGCGGAAAAGAGAAGAGAAAGGAACGCTGCAGAATGACGGAACAGGAAAACAATACTGCAAAAGAAAACATTACGGAATTAAAAAGCAACATTTACCTTCTCTCCATAATCGGAGAAGTGGAAGGGCACGAAGCGCTGGGAGAGCGGGCGAAAGCCACAAAGTATGAGCATATTCTGCCGACGCTCGCGCGTGTCGAGGATAACGATGAAATCGACGGGCTGCTGATCCTTTTGAATACCGTAGGCGGAGATGTGGAAGCAGGTCTTGCGATTGCGGAGATGATCGCTTCCATGCGCAAACCTACGGTATCGCTCGTTCTGGGCGGCGGTCACTCCATCGGTGTCCCTCTTGCGGTCTCCGCGGACTATTCCCTGATCGTTCCCAGCGGTACCATGGTCATCCATCCGGTGCGCACCAACGGAATGTTTATCGGAGTTGCCCAGACCTATCGGAATATGGAAAAAACCCAGGACCGCATTACAACCTTTGTCTCGGAACATTCCAACATTTCCAAGGAACGGCTGGAAGAGCTGATGCTCGACACAAAGACACTGGTAAAAGACGTCGGAACCATGCTGGAAGGACCGCAAGCTGTTCAGGAAGGACTGATCGACGAAGTCGGAGGGATTGCACCCGCCTTGAAAAAGCTTCACGCACTGATCGATCAATCGAAAGAAAATTCCTGTTGATATCCGATACCCGTTCAGCTGGCTGAACGGGTACTATTTCGCATGATACAGCAAACCTCCCCATTGTATTTGGGGAGGTTTTATGATAGAATTAAAAGTCGTAAATCACGATAACAGCAACGGTTCACCCGATCAAGCGGTGAGCCGTCAAAACACAAAAGAAAGACAAAGGAATAAATACATATGTCAATTTTAGAAGCTGTCCTGCTGGGCATCATTCAGGGCATAACGGAATTTCTTCCGGTCAGCAGTTCCGCCCATCTTGTTCTTATCCAGCAGTTACTGAAAATACAGAACGATCAGACGATCCTGTTTGATCTGGCGCTGCATGTCGGCACGCTTGCCGCGGTGATCTGGTTTTTTCAGAAAGATCTCCGCAGGATCGTCCTGTCTCTGTTCGGGATCGTTCAGGATCTGTTCTGCAATCTGAAACTTTGGTTCCGTCACCGGAGCGGTCATTCCGACGAACCGTACCGGAAAGTTCTCGCCACCAATTACCGCAGACTAACCTTCTGGCTGATCATCTCGACGATCCCCACTGCCGTCATCGGATTTCTGATGCGCGGCGTTGCGCTTCTGGCCTTCGGATCTTTGCTGATGCCGGGCGTTCTGTCCTTCATCACGGCAGTCATGCTGCTTGTGGCCGATATGGTCCCGCAGGGGAAAAAGATCCCCAGAAATATGAAGCCTTCCGATGCAGTGATTGCCGGCGTATTTCAGGGGTTTTCGGTGCTCCCGGGGATCTCCCGCTTCGGCACCGGCCTTTCTTCGTGCCTGCTGGCGGGATTCAGCCGTAAGTCTGCGATAAAATATTCCATGCTCATGTCTATCCCTGCAGTTATCGGCGGCATGATCCTGGAACTGGTCTCTCTCAGCGGACCGGTCTCCGTATCACCGGGAGCATATGCTGTCGGGATCGCGGTGTCTGCCGGGATCGGTTTCTTTATGATCCGTACGATGCTCCGGATCGTTTCCAGGATCAAATTGAGAGTTTTTGCTTTTTACTGTGTGATCATCGGCATTGTCTTTATCGCCGTCAGTTTTGCACTGTAATGACAGTTAAATCAGGGGAGGAACGCCTTTATGGCAAATGCAACCAAAAACAAGACCGCCGGTTCCAAGACCGGCACCACTCGTAAAACAACAACCGCAAAAAAATCCGCTGCAAAAAAGACGGCGACCGCAAAGAAAAGCAACTCCACAGGGAAAAAACGCGGACGTCCGCCAAAACAGAAGCAGTCAGACGGGATCCGGATCGAGATCATACTGCTGACCGTTCTGGCGGCAGCCATTGTTCTGATCGTCAGCAATTTCGGCGGCGGCGGAATCGTCGGAAGCGCTGTCAGTGATTTCTTTTTCGGCCTTTTCGGGATCTCCGCATGGATCTTTCCGATCCTTCTGTTCGGAGCGACAGCCTTTTATCTTGCCAACAAAGATAATTCTCTGGTGATCCGGAAATTGTGCGGCTGTATCGCATGCTATTTTCTGTTCTGTGCCTTCATGCAGCTTCTGACTTCAGGCTACAGCGAGACGACACGGATTTTCGACTATTACAGCGACAGCGTTTACGATCACCTGGGCGGCGGACTGTTCGGCGGTATTCTCGTGCGGATCTTCGGACTCGCTTTCGGGAAGATCGGCGCCTATGTCATCGTGATCATCGGAATTATCATCTCTGCAATCATCATGACCCAGAGACCGTTCTTTTCTTCACTCCATGAGGGGAGCAGCCGCGTCTGGAAGACGGCAAAAGAGCAGCGGCAGCAGTCTGTCCGACAGAAAAACGAGGTTCGCCGGCAGCGCGCAGCGCAGGCGGCAGCGGACGACAGCTGGGACGAAAAGGAAACTCCCGGTTCTTCATCTGAGAACTCCGCAAAGAGAAAACGCTTTCTCTTTGACTTTAACCTAAAGGAAGAGGCCAATACTCATCAAATGGCCATGCCGGAACTGTCCATTCACAGAGCTTCCGAGACGGAAACGGAGCAGACGGACAAACCGTCCGATGAAACCGAGACGGCTTCTGAATCTTCTTCCCGGAGAAAACATTCCAATCCGAAATCGTCTCCGAAAGAGATAGAAGAAAATGTATCTGATATCCGTCAGGAGATCAGCGAAAAACCTGCTCCTGTAAAAACTGCCTATAAATTTCCGCCACTGTCTCTCCTGAAAAAGGGCGACCGGAAAGTTTCCGGTGATTCGGACGCGCATCTGAGGGAAACCGCCCGGAAGCTGGAACAGACACTGCGGAATTTCGGGGTAAACGTGACCGTCACAAACGTCAGCTGCGGACCTACTGTTACCCGGTATGAACTCCTGCCGGAGCAGGGTGTCAAAGTCAGCAAGATCGTCAGTCTGACCGACGACATCAAGCTGAATCTTGCGGCTGCCGATATCCGTATCGAAGCCCCGATCCCGGGCAAAGCTGCCGTAGGCATCGAAGTGCCGAATGCGACTAACACGCCTGTGATGCTCCGCGATCTGCTGGAGTCGACCGCATTCAAAAAACATCCGTCGAATCTTGCCTTTGCGGTAGGCAAGGACATCGCAGGACAGCCGGTCATTACCGATATCGCAAAAATGCCCCATCTTCTGATCGCAGGCGCCACGGGATCCGGTAAATCTGTCTGCATCAACACACTGATCATGAGCATACTTTACAAGGCAAAACCGGAGGATGTCCGGCTGATCATGATTGATCCGAAGGTTGTGGAGCTTTCTGTTTATAACGGAATCCCGCATCTGTTCATCCCGGTAGTCACGGACCCGAAGAAAGCATCCGGCGCGCTGAACTGGGCGGTTTCGGAGATGACCGACCGATATAACAAATTTGCAGAATACAATGTCCGCGATATCCGCGGATACAACGAAAAAATCGCCCAGATGAACGCCGTCCCGGGCAGCGACGCTCCTGCCAAAATGCCCCAGATCGTCATCATCGTCGACGAGCTCGCGGATCTGATGATGGTAGCGCCCGGTGAAGTGGAAGACGCGATCTGCCGTCTGGCACAGCTTGCCCGTGCGGCCGGAATCCATCTGATCATCGCGACGCAGAGACCATCCGTCAACGTCATTACCGGACTGATCAAGGCGAATATGCCGTCCCGTATCGCGTTCTCCGTCTCCTCCGGTGTGGACAGCCGTACCATTCTGGATATGAACGGCGCGGAAAAACTTCTGGGAAAGGGCGATATGCTCTTTAAGCCCCAGGACTACCAGAAGCCTGCCCGGCTGCAGGGATCTTTCGTCTCAGACAAAGAAGTCTCAGACGTTGTCGCTTTCCTAAAAGAACATTACGGGGAGGCAGCTTACAATCCTGAAATGGAACAGAAGATCAACAGCGCTGTCTCTGAAGCTTCTGCGCCGGCTGCCGGCGGCGAAGACAGAGACGCCTATTTCATAGACGCCGGTAAATTCATTATTGAAAAAGATAAGGCTTCCATCGGGATGCTCCAGAGAGTCTTTAAGATCGGATTTAACCGCGCGGCGCGTATCATGGACCAGCTCTGTGAAGCCGGCGTCGTCGGTGAGGAAGAAGGCACCAAGCCAAGAAAGATCCTGATGACTATGGAACAGTTCGAACAATATCTGGGAACGGTTTCTTCCGATTCACAGTCACACTGATCCGTCCGGCGCCAAAGCCGCCGGTTCCAACCGCTACTAACATACTGCCCTGGAACGCATCCGGCAGAATTTTTCCCGGGTACGCTCTGCGACAATGTGTTATAATCACTGATATTCAGCCACCTGCCTCTGGTTTCTGCCTGAATATCAGTATAAATTAATTTTTCTAGGAGGATGTTATGTACAAAATTGTAAAAGCGGAAAAACTCGCTGCAAACATTTTTCTCATGGAAGTAGAAGCGCCGCGAGTTGCAAAGCACTGTCTGCCAGGGCAGTTCGTCATCGTCAAGATGGACGAAGAAGGGGAGCGGATCCCATTGACAATCTGCGATTACAGCAGAGAAAAGGGTACGATCACCATTGTATTCCAGCCAATCGGCGAATCCACAATGCGCATGTCCGAGCTGAAAGAAGGGGATGCATTCATGGATTTCGTGGGACCTCTCGGACAGCCGTCAGAGTTCTGCAAGGAAGATCCGGAAGAACTGAAAAAGAAAAAGATCGTTTTTGTTGCCGGCGGAGTCGGCACAGCTCCGGTTTATCCTCAGGCAAAATGGCTGCATGAGCATGGGATCGAGGCAGATGTGATCATCGGCGCCAGAAACAAAGATCTTATCATCCTGGAAGATGAATTTAAAAAAGTCTGCAACTTGTACATCACCACCGATGACGGTTCTTATGTCCGCAAAGGTATGGGCACGGATGTACTCCGCGATCTTGTCCAGAATCAGGGCAAACACTACGATGTCTGTGTGGCGATCGGACCGATGATCATGATGAAGTTCGTCTGTCTGCTGACCAAGGAACTGGGAATCCACACCATCGTCAGCATGAACCCGATCATGGTAGACGGCACCGGAATGTGCGGCGCCTGCCGTGTCACCGTGGGCGGGGAAGTCAAATTTGCCTGCGTAGACGGACCTGAATTTGACGGACATCTGATTAATTTTGACGAGGCAATGAAACGCCAGCAGATGTACAAGACAGAAGAGGGCCGTGCGATCCTCAGATATAAAGAAGGGAAAACGCATCACGGCGGATGCGGACATTGCGGAGGTGACAAATAATGGCAAAAGGATTAATAAGAGTACCGGTCCGTGAGCAGGATCCAAAGGTACGTGCGACAAATTTTGACGAGGTATGTCTCGGTTATAATAAAGAAGAGGCAATGGAAGAGGCTTCCCGCTGCCTGAACTGTAAAAATGCAAAATGTATTACCGGCTGTCCGGTAAATATCAACATTCCCGGATTTATCGCACAGGTAAAGGAAGGAAACATCGAAGAAGCCTACAAGATCATCAGCGAGTCCAGCGCCCTTCCGGCAGTCTGCGGCCGTGTCTGCCCGCAGGAAAGCCAGTGTGAAGGAAAATGTATCCGCGGTATCAAAGGAGATCCGGTATCCATCGGTAAACTGGAGCGTTTTGTCGCTGACTGGGCGAAGGAAAACGGCATTAAGCCGGAGGCTCCGACAGAGAAAAACGGTCATAAGGTCGCTGTGATCGGTTCCGGCCCTGCAGGTCTTACCTGCGCAGGCGATCTGGCCCGTCTCGGCTACGATGTAACGATCTTCGAGGCTCTGCACAAGGCCGGCGGCGTACTCAGCTATGGAATCCCTGAATTCCGTCTTCCGAAGGACAAAGTCGTTGCCGCTGAAATCGAGAATGTGAAATCTCTCGGAGTGAAGATCGAGACAAACGTGATCATCGGCAAATCCGTGACGATCGACGAGCTGATGCAGGACGAAGGTTATGAGGCCGTGTTCATCGGATCCGGCGCAGGTCTTCCGATGTTTATGGGAATCCCGGGCGAACAGGCAAACGGCGTATTCTCCGCCAATGAATATCTGACCAGAAACAACCTGATGAAAGCATACCGCGAAGATTATGACACACCGATCGCCCGCGGAAAGAAGGTGGCTGTTGTCGGCGGCGGAAACGTTGCGATGGACGCCGCGAGAACCGCTCTCCGTCTTGGCGCAGAAGTACATATCATCTACCGCCGTTCCGAGGCAGAACTCCCGGCCCGTGTGGAGGAAGTTCACCATGCAAAAGAGGAGGGCGTGATCTTTGATTTGTTGACCAACCCGGTGGAAATCCTGACCGATGAGAACGACTGGGTAACCGGCATCCGCTGCATCCGTATGGAACTGGGCGAGCCGGATGCGTCCGGAAGAAGACGTCCGGTGGAAATCCCGGGATCCGAATTTGAATTTGATGTGGACACGGTGATCATGTCCCTGGGAACCTCCCCGAACCCGCTGATCTCTTCCACAACTTATGGTCTGGACACCAACAAGAGAAAATGTATCATCGCGGATGAGGAGTTTGGCAAGACCTCCAAAGAGGGTGTTTACGCCGGAGGGGATGCCGTGACAGGCGCCGCTACCGTAATTCTTGCAATGGGTGCAGGAAAAGCAGGTGCAAAGGGAATCCACGAATATATTATGGGAAAACAGGAGTAAACGGCATGGTACATCATATTGTTATGTGGAATTTCCGGAGCGAAGTGCCAGAAGAAGACCGCGCTGCCCGCATGAAGGACATGGCGGAGCATCTGGAAGGCCTCGTCGGGACTGTTCCCGGACTTTTAAGCGCAAAATTTATTACCACCCCGTTGTCCTCCAGTACGCACGACATGGCGCTTGTGACGACACTGGAGAAGGCGGAGGATGTGGCTTTTTATGGCAGCCACCCGGCTCATGTAAATGTTGCAGATACCTACGTGAGACCGTATGTCTGCGACCGTGCATGCATAGACTATGAAGAGTGACTTTCCTGACCCGGAAGCCCTGCGTATGATTTTCATACGCAGGGTATTCCTGTCTCATGCAGTGATTCTTTGCCGCGAAAAACAGAAAAGGAGAACGAGACTGTGAAGCTGACGATCCTCACTGTAGGAAAACTGAAAGAAAAATACCTGAAAGATGCTGTCGCGGAATATTCCAAACGTCTCAGCCGCTACTGCAAACTGGAAATCATCGAAGTTCCGGATGAAAAGGTTCCGGAGAATGCCGGTCCGGCAGCGGAAGAGTCCATCCGTCAGAAAGAAGGCGAACGTCTGATGAAATATATCCGCAGCGACTCCTACGTGATCACTCTGGAAATCGGCGGGACTATGCTGGATTCCGTGGAATTTGCGCGGAAGATCGAACAGCTTGGCGTTCAGGGTAAAAGCCACCTGACCTTTGTGATCGGCGGATCCATCGGCCTCGGAAAGGAACTTCTGGAACGCTCCGATTACGCACTGAGTTTTTCCAGGATGACTTTTCCCCATCAGCTGATGCGTGTCATTCTTCTGGAACAGATCTACCGGGGATTCCGGATCACGGAAGGCGCGCCGTACCACAAATAAGCCTGTCAGGACTGTTTCAGCGGCGCCGCAAATTATGAAAAAGGAGTGCATATAAATTATGGATACAATCATTCGGCGGGAAACGCCTGAAGATCATCAGGCTGTCTATGAACTGGTCGAAAATGCTTTTGCTTCTGCGGAGCATTCGGACGGAAATGAACAGGATCTGGTAACTGCGCTTCGAAAAAGCGGCGCGTTTATACCGGAACTGTCACTGGTAGCGGAATATGACGGAAAAATCGTATGCCGCGGGAAAACTTTATGGCAGTTCGTCTGAATGAACATGCCGGCAATCTCCGCGGGGAGATGATCTATGCGGCCGAATTTGGAATCTGAAGGAGTGACAAATTGTGAGAGCAAGAGAAGACAAGACAGAAGTTTTTGAGACGATGCCCATACGCCGTGCAGTAGGCCTGCAGATCCTTCCGGCGATCGCAAGCCAGATGATCGCGCTGATCTACAATCTGGCCGACACATACTTTGTCGGTCTTCTGAACGAGCCGAATCAGACAGCGGCGATCACCGTTGTATATTCTTCCTTTGTAATGCTCACAGCCGTTTCCAACCTGTTCGGTGTCGGGGGCGCCAGCGCGCTTTCCCGGGCGCTCGGAAAGAAATCACCGGAAGATGCGCGGAATATTGCGTCGATCTCCATCTGGGGCGGGATCCTGTGCTCCTTGATTTTTGCACTGCTGTTCCTGGTGTTTTCCCGTCTTGTGCTGGTTTTGTGCGGCGCGACGCCGGAAATTTATGACATTGCTTTCGGCTATGCGCTCTGGGTTGTGGTGATCGGCGGACCGGGAACCATTCTGAACAACCTGCTGGCAAATCTGGTGCGGGCGGAGGGTAGCGCTGCGGCCGCCTCCATCGGCGTGTCCATGGGCGGGATTCTGAACATCCTGCTGGATCCGTTTTTCGTTCTTCCGCAGTTTCTCCATATGGGCGCTGTGGGCGCCGGCATTGCCACAGCCCTTTCCAACCTGGCGGCAGCGGTGTTTTTCCTGATCTGGCTTGCTGTCAGACGCAAAAAAACAGTGGTAAATCTCCATCCGGCCAGGCTGCGTCATACAGCCCGCTATCTGAAAGTCATTCTGAGCATTGGCTTTCCGTCAGCGGTACAGTATGCGCTGACCGTCGTGGCTATCGCAGCGCAGTCGAGCTTCGTATCCCGTTATTCCACAGAAGCCGTTGCGGCACTGGGAATCGTGAAAAAGCTGGATCAACTCCCTTTATATTTTTCCATCGGCGTATCCAACGGGCTACTCCCACTCCTGGCTTACAATTACTCGGCAGGAAATCAGGAGAGAAGAAGAGGGATCTTCCGGCTGGGATGCCTGATCTCCCTGGGGTTTTCCCTGTGCTGCCTGATCATCTACGAACTCTTTGCTCCAAACCTTTCCTCTCTGTTTATCGATGACCCTGTGACGATCCGATACGGGGCGGATTTTCTCCGCAGAATGGTGACTGCGATGCCGATGATGTCCGTCTGCTACCCGATGATCATACAGTTCCAGGCAATGGGAAAGTTCAAAGAATCTCTGGTGTGTTCCGTGATCCGCAAAGGCGTTCTGGATATCCCGCTTCTCTTTCTGATGAACGGATTTCTGGGACTCTACGGCTGCATGTGGGTGCAGCCTATCGTTGACTCAATATCCCTGATCACAGCCGGAATCTTTTACCGCAGGCTGAAGAAAGCAGAGAATATCTGAGCGAACACCGTGTCAGGGATTGTTAAAATCAGACGGTCAACGTTTATGCGGAATTCTCTCCGGCCACCCCGGAAGATCTGCATTGACTACCGCTGAAAACATCCGCTCCTTGACACCGGGGTTCTCCCTGTTCAGCTGAGCCAGAAGATCTTTAACATACTGACGTTTGGTATGACCGTCGGCAGGGCAGGGACTTTTGACTACCGGAAGCTGATACTTGTTGCAAAACCCGATCACATCCGCTTCATTGACAAACATCATAGGCCGGATCACGGTCAGATCCATCCGATCCAGATATGTTCGCGGGGAAAAGGAATGAAAACGTCCCTCATAGATCAAGGACATCATCATGGTTTCCACGATATCGTCCCTGTGATGCGCATAGGCTACTTTATTACATCCCCTCGCCTTGATCGCCTCGTTCAATGCTCCTTTCCGCATTTTTGCGCATAAGGAACAAGGATTGCTTTCCTTACGCTCATCAAAGACGATCTTCGCGATCTCCGTTCTGACGATCGTATACGGAACCTCCAGTTCCCTGCACAAAGCCTGTATCCGGCTCAAATCCAGGTTTTCGAATCCCAGATCCACCGTCACAGCCTCCAGTTCAAAATGCTTCGGATAAAAGCGTCTCAGCCCCTGAAGGGCATAGAGCAGCGTCAGGGAATCCTTTCCGCCGGAAATCCCGACCGCGATTCTGTCTCCCTCGTCGATCATCTGATATTCATCGATCGCTTTTCGTGTATAGCTTAAAAGTTGTTGAAGTCTCATAAATTTTCTCCATTTCTGATCCTGTTGCCTCACAGACCATCCGCTGATCATTCCCGGACGGACCGGCAGAATCTGATGTTTCCTTTACTTTCCGCCAAAAGGCGCATGATTCATTATAAAGGAAGTCCGGGATTTTGTAAATGCCAGACTTCTCCATCTGCACGCTTCACACAACCGTTCAGCCATTAAGAATAACCATAGGCAGAAATTTTTGTCTGAGACTTGTCTATCAGTTTTTCTCTCTGCTATAATAGACAGGTGTCTGCAATACATGACAAGTAGTATGCCGAGTTCCATACAGAAAGAATTATAAAAAAAGAAGCTCAGGGAAATATTTACATAACGTTTTGTGCCTGAGCGAAGCGAAAGGAATGGATATTAATCATGAAATTTGTCATTCAGCGTGTCACGGAAGCCTCCGTGGAAGTAAATCATAAAACGGTAGGAAAAATCGGAAAAGGATATCTGGTGCTGATCGGAGTCGGGCAGGAGGATACGCAGGAAACTGCAGACCGGTATCTGAAGAAACTGCTCGGACTGCGCATTTTTGAGGACGAAAACGGAAAAACCAATCTGTCTCTGAAGGACGTAAACGGCGAGCTTCTTCTCGTCTCACAGTTCACCCTTTACGCGAGCTGCCGCAAGGGAAACCGCCCCAGCTTTACCGATGCGGGAGATCCGGAAACAGCGGAACAGCTGTATCAGTATATCATTCAACAGGCCAGAAAACAGGTGTCTGTCGTTGAAACCGGAATATTCGGAGCAGAAATGAAAGTCTCTCTTATCAATGACGGTCCCTTCACGATCCTTCTGGAGAACCTTTGAGCATGCGGGTGCTGGAATACCGGGCAGAACGGCAGGATGAAGGGATACGTCTGGAATTGGTTCTGAAACGCAAACTGGGCCTGTCCATGCGGCAGATCCGGCAGTTAAAGTATCTTCCCGGGGGGATCACCATCAACGGAGTACAGCGAAGGACGGATCGTCTTGTACACTATGGAGACATGATCCGTGTCTCTTTTTCCGATCAGAAACGAAAAGCAGGAGAGGTGCTCCCGCTGGAAAAACCACTTCACATTCTGTATGAAGATGCAGACCTCCTGATCATTGACAAGAGGGCAGGCGAGATCTGTCACCCGGCGCACGGTCATCATCAGGACACACTGGCCAATCAGGTGGCCGCGTATCTGCGCGGGAAGGAGAACGATCCCTCTCTGATACGCTGTATCGGACGTCTGGATAAGGATACTTCCGGAACACTGCTCTTCGCCAAAAATCAACTGGCAGCCGGACGGCTTGCACAGCAGCGGGAAGAGGGGACTTTCTATAAGGAATATCTCGCCCTTGTCAACGGAACCTTTCCTTCCCCGGAACGCTCCGGCGAAATCCGTCTGCCTATCGCGCCTGCGCCGGGAAAACTGATGACCATGCAGATTTCTCCGACGGGCAAAAAAGCGGTGACCCGTTACGAAGTTCTGTGCTCCGACAGCCGCTGTTCCCTTGTACTATGCCGGATTCAGACTGGGAGAACCCACCAGATCCGCGTTCACATGGCTGCCATCGGTCACCCGTTGCTGGGCGATCCGCTTTATGGAAACGGTGTCTCCGTTTCCTCATCCAGAACGGCGCTTCACGCCTGGAAACTGCATCTGCGGCAGCCGGTGTCGGGAGAGCAGTTGGTCATCGAAAGTTTCCGGGAAAATATGTTTTCCTGAGGTTTCCTTTTAGCAAAAGTACGGTTGGAACAGACAGACGGTTGAACAGAAAAGAAAAATTCCCCATCATTAGTTAACATAACTTTTTTATGTCAATTAATGATGGGGAACGAAATGATTTTATTCCTCTCTGAGTTTCACTGCGCTCGCAGCCTTACGACGTCTGGCGTCATCAATCGCAGCATAATGTTTTTTTGTCGTATTGACATCCTTATGGCCAAGGACATCGGCCACCAGATAAATATCTCCGGTTTCCTGGTAGAGCGTTGTTCCGTAGGTGCTGCGCAGTTTATGCGGTGTGATCTTCTTTGTCGTGGTCACCTGAGACGCATATTTCTTTACCAGATTCTCCACAGTCTTCACGTTGATCCGTTTTCTCTGGGAAGAATAGAAGAGTGCATGTTCATGTCCGGGCAGCGGCTCAATTTTATCACGCACTTCTATATAGCTGCGCAGTGCTTTCTCAACTTCACTGCCGAAATAGACGATCATTTCATTTCCGCCTTTTCGCATCACCTTGATCCCGTTATTCTTAAAGTCCACATCCTCAATATCGAGACCGACACATTCAGATACCCGGATCCCGGTGCCGAGCAGAAGAGTGATGATCGCGAGATCACGGTCCTTGGTTTTTTCATAATAGGCTTTCTGATGAGGGGTCAGACCTTCGCCGCAGCTTTCCACAAAATCCAGAAGTCTGGCGACTTCATCCGGATCCAGACGGATAATCTCTTTTTCATGAAGCTTCGGCATGTCCACCAGCAGTGTGGGGTTCGTCTGGATTAACTCCTTTTTAAAGAAATATGCATAAAAAGTGCGGAGACTGGACAATTTCCGCTTCAAACCTTTTTCCCCGTTTGTTGTATATTCGTCTCTGGAATCCTTGTAGGCCTTCAGGTATTCAATATATTCCTCAATATCGAGAGCAGTGACCGAATCCAGGACGTCCAGTTTCAGGTCCTCCATGGTATACTTCCGGAAGACCGGATTTTCCGTCAGCAGAAACTGAAAGAAGATCCGTAGATCATAGGCATATTTGATCCGTGTACTTGTAGAAGTCGTTGTGCTGACCGCACGGAAAAAGTCATTTGCGAAATCAGGAAGTGATTTTAAAACTTCACGGAGTTTCAACGTATTTTCCACATCGGTCTGTTCATGGTAAGTCATTTTAGAATTTTTCCCCATCCGTATCAGCTCCTTTGAAATCCATTAACTGCGCAGAAGACCGCACCTTCTGCGCAGCCATGATTTTATGATTGATTTTATTTAGGAAAAGAGTGCAGATAAAAAAACGCGTGTACAGACAAAAAACAGTGAAAAACCGGCCTCAGAAAGTGCCTTTCAACTATTCGGAAAACACAGGTTTTTCGAATAGTTGGGCCGAACTTCCCATGAATCTGCCCGTTTTGACCTGTTTTTCAAGCTTGTTCTTTTTAAACGAATTTCTATATTTTATTTGCTTTTTTATTTCCTAATTTGTTCTGCGATTCGCTTTCTCTTTTTTTTATTTTACCTCTTATAACTTATCGCGAACCGGAACCGGATCATCAATGACATTCCGAACAAAATAAATCGCCGGTGCGTCATAATGATCCGGAAGATCCGCTCAATAAAGCCGGATCACGCCGATCACTTTTCCGAGGATCTGAAGGTCACCCTCTACAATGATCGGGTCCATATAGTCATTTTCCGGCTGCAGGCGGTAATAACCATCTTCTCTGTAAAAGGTCTTTACCGTCGCGGAATCCTCAAGAAGCGCAACCACCATCTCGCCGTTGCTGGCTGTTTCCTGCTGTTCCACGAGAACGTAATCGCCATTCAGGATTCCCGCATTTACCATGCTTTCCCCCTGTACCTTCAGCAGAAATGTCTCTGCGTTGGGCAGACGGTCCAAAGGCATCGGAAAATAGCCGTCGATATGCTCTACGGCAAGCAAAGGTTCCCCGGCAGCTACTTTTCCGATCAGAGGGACCTGCACGATATAAGGTTCCGACGCCGTCTCATCCTCGGCAACCTTCTGGATCCCTTGGATCGCATCCAGGCGTCCCGTGTGAAAATCCTTGTCGCAGATCTCGATCGCCCGGGGCTTTGTCGCATCCCGCTTAATATACCCCTTTTTCTCCAGCGACTCCAGATGTGCATGGACAGACGACGTGGATTTCAGATGTACTGCCTCGCAGATTTCACGCACTGAAGGGGGAAATCCGCGTGTAAGTATCTCGTTTTTCAGATATGATAAAATCTCTTCCTGTTTTTTGCTCAATGTATGATGATCTGCCATTTATTTCGGTCCTCCCGTATCAATTTTACTTTAAACTGTTTCCTGTATCATTTATCAGAAACCAAAATCAAAAGGTCATGCTTTTTCATGCTTGCATGAAAAAGCATGACCTTTTGACCCTGGCATCATCATAATTATTATAACATAGCATAATTTCAAAGGCAAACATATCTTCCGAAAATTTGTTCGATTTTTTCGTTGACAAACATGTGTTCTGATTATATAATACGAGTATAAAGAACACATGTTCTGAACAAACGTTCAGAAAAATAATACAAAAGAACGTATGCCGCACCGTATGAAACAGTGAACCGGAGTTTCCGGAGGATCCACATAGATACCGGCCGCATACGCAGACGGGAGGTAACCATTATGAAAAAGAATTGTTCCAAAACAAACCACTCTTCCACTGCCCGCTCCAGACGTCGCCGGCAGAAAAAGTATACTACTCTCCTGCTGCTCCTTCTGATCCTCAGTGTCCCGGAAGCTGTTCTTCTCACTGCACACACAAAAGCACAGGCTGAAGGACTTCCTGAGGAACCGACTTATAAATACTATACAAGCATTCGGGTAAACAGCGGCGATACCCTGTGGGAAATCGCCGAGAAATATCGGACAGAAGAATACAAAGACATTCCCAGCTATATCGAAGAGGTGAAAGAAATTAATCACCTGACTTCCAGCCAGATTACCGATGGCATGTACCTGTGTATCCCTTATTACACCACTGAGTACAAAGCCTGACGAAAATGGGACGATCCGTCTGCCACACTTCACGAATCGTCCCATTTTGTCTCTCACTTCTTTTTACAAATAGCTTTCCGCTTCCGAAAAAGGATTTATTTTCTCTTTCGGCAGCGGAAAACCCGTAACCGTTCCTCTGGCCGAACAGTTACGGAAACCCTTCTGATGTTGGTTCTTCATCGATCATTTTCCTTTTTCTGCTCCGTCATCCGGCGAAAATAAGAACTCATCTCATCCGCCATACCTGACAGGCGGTTTAAAAGAGTAGAAAAATCCTTGAGCATCACATCATTTTTGTTATAGGGATAAACAATGTCATGGTCCACTTCGCTCCATCCCTCTTCAAACAGCGTTCTTCCCTGAATCTCCACATAATATCCTTTATACTTAATAATATAATGCAGCGACCGGTAAATCCCGTCTGAGCGGATCTCGATCAATTTTTCATCATAAATCCTGCTGTCACCCGCCCGTTTATAAACCTTCGGGCGCTCCGCCACATAATAATGGTTTTCATCGGGATCGTAATCTTTCAGCCGATCCTGAATATAGAGTTCCGGATTGTTTTCAAATACAGATGTAATATAACGATGAAAATTGATCCAGTCCTCCCGATATAGAAATAGTACACGAATACCGATCAGGTCTGTCAGATATTTATAAAAATTGTCAGCATTGATCTCTCTGTACTTCTGATATTCTTCCCTTCGTTTCCGGATGATTTTTTCCAACAGATGTCCCGGCTCTTTGGTGCGGTAACGGTAAGAATGAATCCCCGCCTTTTCAATGTCGTAAAGATAATCATCTACAAAGTCCTTGCTGACCTCACGAAGCCTCGGTTCCAGCTGACAATAGCTGTCATAGATCTTTTCCAGCTCTTCCCACGTTATTTTGGCTTCTTTAAGATCTTCATCCCCCAAATTGTATTTCTTAAAAAAACTCTCTTTGTCTATCATTGCACTGCCTTCTCCTTTTCTTTCCGCCAGGAACATATCCGACGGATATGTCTGCATGTCCATTCGGTGGTCGTGCAGATTGGTATTTATAAGCGCAGAAAACACGCGATATTAGTTTACCATAGATTCCATGATTTTTCATCCTGAATTTGCGTACTTTTCGTAACCGTCCGGCCAGGCCTGCACATTTGCTGTGCAGACCGTGTGAGCCAGACCACATCATACAGCAGCTTAGTCTGCCTGCTCCGGAACGATTGTTGGTTCCACTGTCCGCTGTTCGCAGTTCTGCCGTTCTACCGCCTGCTCCAGCACGGTGACAGTTCCCCTGGTCCGGCAGGCGGTGTCGGTGATCTCCGTGGTCACGGAACTTTCCTTCACCTGGATCTGCTCCTTCTCCAGCTTTTCTTTATACTGCTCAAAATGACGCTGCGCCAACTCCTGCGCCTCTTCCCGGGAATACTCTTTTTTCTCAATAGTATATGGCAGATCCCTCTGATATCCGACAGAGACAGGCAAAACAAAATTTTCCGTCAGATGAATCTTCCAGAGATATGTTTCCACGTCCGACGTCTCTGTCTCCTTCCAGGGAAGAAAGCTCTCGAGACGGAAATCTCCGATCTGAAGAAACGGAAACGGAAAGCCTTCCTCCTGATAAGACCGTTCTTCATAGACCAGCGGAAATTCGTCATAATAATACCACACCGTTTCGATCAAAATATCTGCATCTGCCGGAACATACCGGTATCCGACCACTTCCAGATTGTCATTGTTCACAGCAATCTCTCCGCTGACCAGAACATCTCCCTCTTTGCAGGAGGCGCCCGGAAGGACAAGCGGCGTACCGGAGCGGGTAATGATGGACGCGACGATCCCGTCCTTGGAAGCCACCAGGTTGGATGGCTCCGTCGGTGTTTCTTCCTCCGCCACATAACCATCTACATTTTCTTTCACTTCCAGGATCAGCTGAGTTCCCTCGATTTTGGCAGAGACCCATGTGATATTCGAGAATTCTTCCCGAAGCAGCGCTGCGATCTCGCTGCAGTTCAGTTTAGCTTTCAAAATACCATGGGTGATGCCTTCCTGCTCCAGAAAAGCGAGGATCGTTCCGGTACTGTTGGCATAATTGCCGGAAACATGGATATTCCATATGAAAAGAGACAGGACATATAACAGACACATACACAGCAGGATTCCAAGAAAAAAGGCCTTTCGTTTTCTGTTTCGGTAAAGGAAAAAAGGAAGTCCATATTTTCCAATCACCTTGATCCTTGACCCGCTTTTGCGGCAGAGACTGTGCAGACGAAAGAAATCCGCGGCGGAGAGATACATTTCATAAAACCCGTCACGGCTGACCAGCCGCCACAGGAGGATACGATTATGCGCACACAGATTCAGAAAACGTTCCGGTTCACGGCTGATCAGCCGGATGTGTACATATCCTTTGAGATAACGAATCAGCCGGTTCATATTGTGCCTCCTTTACGGTTCGAATGTTATCGTCTGCATCTGACCGGTGATTTTCATTTCCTCTCCGGAATAATAAACGATCGTCAGGCGGTTGCCCTCAATCCTGACAATCCCCTTGCGGGTCAGGATACGAATGCAGCATGGTTCATACGTAAGGATCTTCTGATAATTTTCCACATACAATTCCCGGCTTCCGAAAAAAGTAAGAACGGCCTCCCGATAAGAAAGATCCGCCGGAATCTGCATCGCTGACAAAAGCGCAGGCACAGGAGAATTCACCTTCTTTTTACGTCTCACAGAATCTCCTCTTTCCCGCTTTATTGTCTATTCTATGCACTTTCTGTTTTTAATATGAGCAAACCCGGCAAGCATCTGCCATGCTTGCACGGCAGGTCCTTGCCGGATATATTGCACAAAAACCGCCGTATAGATTTTCTATACGGCGGCCCTGATGCGCTGTTTTGCCGATCAATCATCTGCAGAGCAGCACACATCTCACACTTTTGAAGCAGTCCCGGGTTTCTGACCATCCTGATCTGTCTCATCAGTCTGGCGTTCTTTACCCTCCTGATCATTCTCGAAAGGCTGAGATTCTTCGTTCTCCTGATCATCCACCAAGGCCTGAGATTCTTCGCCCTCCGGGACATCCCCGGCAGACAGAGGTTCTTCCGTTTCCTGAAGGCTCTCATACTCCGCGGAATCTTCCGGCGTTTCTTCTACTGTGTCCGTGGACGTCTGTCTTTCTGCGTTTTTGAAGAAGATCAGACTGAACCAAACGATATACTGCTCTCCCAGAAAATAGTCCATCGCGAACTTTTCCACCAGATTCGCCACAATGATCCCGTGACTCTCAATGCATGGAAACATCTGTTCCGGATGGCGGCAGGCCGCTTTGGGATAAGCGCACTTGTCACAGGCAGCACAGGAATCCGACGAGAGTGTGTACGTATCCACCTGATGCTCCCGGAGATACTGCTCGATCAAATGTGTCATTTTTTCATGCTCCGCCTTCGTAGCCAGAGATTCCTTCAGATCCATCACATCCTGCACCTGAGCGATGCTGGAAAAAAACAATACGTCGTCGTACTGATGACAGCGCTCCATACATTCCTCCACGGTTCCCACCGCCGGAGGGCAAGACCAGGAAGATCCATAGCGGGGGCATTCCTTTTTACAGATCGTGCGAACCCGGTCATTGTATTCGATCTCGTCCGGTTTCAGAAACTGATATTGGTAAATCGGAAACTGCGTAATAAAGGATTCAATTTCATCTTTTGCCATAAAACTTTCCTTTCAGGTATCTTTCCAATGGGATTCCGACAACGCTTTCGGTCAAACGCCGGAGGGCTTTACAGTCTTCCTTTGAAATCTTCGTAGGAAAAGCTGTTTACCAGTCGCTCTCTGCCATTTTTCTCCCGGTAGACGATCGACGGAAGCGGCATTCCGTTAAATGTATTGGTCTTGACCATAGTATAAAGCGCCATATCCTCGAACACCACCCTGCTCCCCGGCTCAAGCCTGTGATCAAAAGAATAATCACCGATCACATCTCCAGCCAGACAGGTCGGCCCGCCCAGCCGGTAAGTCCACGCCTTTTCTCCCGGAAGACCGCTTCCCTGAATCGGAGGGCGATACGGCATCTCCAGAACATCCGGCATGTGGCAGGCTGCGGAAGTATCGAGAATCGCCAGATCCATTCCATTATACAACGTATCGAGAACGGTCGCAACCAGAACTCCCGCATTGAGAACCACGGCCTCTCCCGGTTCCAGATAAACTTCCACACCGTATGACTCTCTCAGATGACGGATGATACGGATCAGCCTTTCCCTGTCGTAATCTTCCCTTGTAATATGATGTCCGCCTCCCAGATTCAGCCATTTCAGTTTTGAAAGCCAACGGCCGAATTTTTCCTCCACTGCGGCTACCGTAACTTCCAGCGCGTCCGAATTCTGTTCACAGAGTGTATGGAAATGAAAACCGTCCAGAACTTCCATCTGTTCCTCACGAAAGTTCTCCAGCGTCGTTCCCAGCCGGGAGCCGGGTGCGCAGGGATCATAAATCGCGTGGCCTTCCTGCGTCGAACATTCCGGATTGATCCTGAGACCGATCGATTTTCCCGCCTGTTTTGCCTTCCGTCCATAACGCTGTACCTGGGAAGGGCTGTTGAAGACCACATGATCTGCATAGGAAAGAATCTCATCAAACTCGTCTTCACGGTAAGCGGGAGAAAAGACATGCGTCTCTTTGCCAAATTCCTCTCTTCCAAGTCTCGCCTCATACAGCCCGCTGGCGGCAGATCCGTCCAAAAATTCTGCAAGCAGCGGATAGCAGGAATACATGGAAAACGCTTTTTGCGCCAGCAGGATCCTACAGCCGGAATGCTCCTTTACCCCCCGGAGGATTTCCAGATTATGCAGCAGCCTCTCCTCGTCGATAAGAAAGTAAGGAGTCCTCCATCCGGCCGCCGTCTCCTTCCCCATCAGTCCACCAGAACCGGATTGTGGGATTCTTTCCACGGAAGTCCAAACCGGTTCAGAGCGTCCATAAACGGATCCGGATCAAATTCTTCAATATTGTGAACGCCCGGTTTGTTCCAGGTACCGTTCATCAGCAGCATCGCGCCGATCATGGCAGGAACACCTGTGGTGTAGGACACCGCCTGGGAACCCACCTCACGGTAGCATTCCTGGTGGTCACAGATATTGTACAAATAATAGTTTTTCTCTTTTCCATCCTTTTTGCCGCGGAAAATACATCCAATGTTCGTCTTGCCCACAGTGCGCGGTCCCAGAGTCGCCGGATCCGGGAGAACCGCTTTCAGAAACTGCAGCGGAACAATCTCTTTTCCCTCAAACATGATCGGTTCAATGGAAGTCATTCCCACGTCCTCGAGACATTTCAGATGGGTCAGATAGCTCTCTCCGAACGTCATGAAAAAACGGATCCTGCGGACTCCCGGGATGTTCAGCGCCAGAGACTCCAGTTCCTCATGATGCAGCAGATACATATCCTTCTTTCCGACGCCATCGAAATCATACTCTCTCTTGATTTCCATCGGCCTCGTCTCGATAAATTTCCCGTCCTCCCAGTAAGAACCGTTGGCGGAAACCTCGCGGATATTGATCTCCGGGTTAAAGTTTGTCGCGAACGGATAACCGTGATCGCCGCCGTTGCAGTCCAGGATATCGATATAATTGATCTCGTCAAACTCATGTTTCAGCGCATAAGCGGAGAATACCCCCGTCACGCCCGGGTCAAAACCGCTTCCCAGCAGAGCAGTGATCCCGGCCTCCTCAAAGCGCTCCCGGTATGCCCACTGCCATTTGTATTCAAACTTCGCCGTATCCTCCGGCTCATAGTTGGCAGTGTCCACATAATGCGTTTTCGTCGCAAGGCACGCGTCCATGATCGTGAGATCCTGATACGGAAGTGCCAGATTCAGCACCACATCCGGTTTTTCCTGACGGATCAGCGCGATCAATGCGTCCACATCATTGGCGTCCACCTGTGCGGTCCGGATCACCGTCTTTGTGGTTCCCTCCAGTTTTTCCTTCAGCGCGTCGCATTTTTCTTTTGTTCTGCTGGCAATGCAGATCTCCTCAAATACCTCTGAATTCTGGCAGCACTTGTGGATCGCCACCGAAGCGACTCCGCCGCATCCGATAATCAATGCTTTTCCCATTTTTTTCCTCCTGTAATCATTTGTATTCCTTTTTGTATCTGTAATTTTCACAGCAGACGGCTGTGAATTACGACCGAAACTTACGATCGATCCTTTTCCGGGAACGCCAGCAGCATTTCCCTGACGATCTTGCAGGCGGCCATCGCCGAGATCCCGCTGGGATCGTACGGCGGACTCAGTTCATTGACGTCACAGGCTACGACATCCGCTTTGGAGCAGACTGCCTGCGCGGCCGCCCGCAGTTGATCGAAGGTAACTCCACCGGCCTCCGGGGTGCCTGTCCCCGGAAAAATAGAAGGATCCAGCACATCGAGATCCAGTGTAAAATAGACCGGACGTCCTCTCAGCTGTTCCAGGCATTCTTCCAGACCAACGAAGTTAAATTTACGTGTCGTCACATGATCCTTGCCCCAGACAAATTCTTCCCGGTCCCCGGAACGGATTCCGAACTGAAAAATCCTGCCGTCACCCAGCAGTTCCCAGCATCTTCGCAGCACACAGGCATGGGACAGCTCTGCTCCCAGATATTCCTGCCGCAGATCCGCGTGGGCGTCAAAATGGACGATCACAAGTTCCGGATATTTACGGACTGCCGCCCGCACTGCTCCCAGCGTCACAAGATGCTCGCCGCCCAGCAGAAACGGACGCTTGCCGTCCCGCAGAATCTCCGCACAGCGGCGCTCGATCTCATGCAGCGCCATTCCCGTGTCGCCGAAACATAATTCCAGATCTCCGCTGTCAAAAATTTTCCGGTCCGTCAGATCCTTGTCCTGATAAGGACTGTAACTCTCAATTCCAAAAGATTCCGTCCGGATGGAACGGCTTCCAAAACGCGTTCCCGGACGGTAGGATGTGGTGGAGTCAAACGGAGCCCCATACAGGACCGTCTCCGCCTCCTCATACTCCGCGTCACACCCCAGAAAAGTTTCTACATTTTTACTCAACATCTTTTAACAGCTCCTCCACATATGCCGGAAGGTAAAAAGCTCCCTTATGCAGCATTGTCGTATAATATTTGCAGGAAAGTCCCCTCATATTCCAGGCCACTTCCCGCAGATCCTTCAGCGGATGGTATTTCTTCGAGGCAAATCCGAACAGCCAGTGTCCCGACGGATACGTCGGAATGTGCGCCTGGTAGACGCGGCTGATCGGGAAGGACTCTACGATCCGCTTATGCGCTCTCTGACACGCCGCCGCATCCTCCGGATAAAACGGGCTTTCGTGCTGATTGACCATAATGCCGTCCTCATGGAGGGCCTTGTAACAACTTCCGTAAAACTCCCTGGTAAACAGTCCTTCTCCGGGACCGAACGGATCCGTCGAGTCTACAATGATCAGATCGTAGGCGTCCTCACAGGAACGGATAAAGCGGACGCCGTCCTCATAATAAATCCTGAGACGGCTATCGTCGAACCGGCAAGCTGTCTGAGGCAGGTATTTTTTGCAGACCTCCACCACCAGCGGATCAATCTCCACCATGTCGATCCGCTCAATCTCCGGATACCGGGCAAGTTCACGGATCACGCCGCCGTCCCCCGCGCCGATGACCAGAACATTTCTCACCAGAGGATGGACCGCCATGGGAACATGGACGATCATATCATGATAGATGAACTCATCCCGCTCCGTCAGCATCATATAACCATCCAGCGTCAGAAACCGTCCGAATTCCGGCGATTCAAACACATCGATGCGCTGAAATTCACTTCTGCCGCTGTAAAGCTGGCGATTCACCCGAATAGACATTTTCACATCCGGCGTCTGCATTTCCGAAAACCAAAATTCCATAGTCATACTCCCTTCAAAACATTCAGCCGTTCAATTTTTTCATCTTCCGGTCCGGTCATCGAGCATCCCTTTTCCTTTGCGTAACGGATATAATCCAAGATCGATCCAGTGATCCGTTCTCCCGGAGCGAGAATCGGAATTCCCGGGGGATAACACATGACAAATTCACTGCAGATCCTGCCTTCCGTCTGTTCCAGCGGAAGCGATTCCTTGTCCGCGTAGAATGCGTCCTGTGGAGATACCGCCACCTGAGGGTTGATGTACTCCTGTTTCATCAGTCCCGTTTTCGACCGGCCGAACCGCCGGCGGATCTCTGCCAGAGCGCTGACCAGCCGCTCGATCTCCCTCGGCCGGTCGCCGATCGACAAATACGCCAACATATTTCCCAGATCGCCGAATTCGATCTGAATATCGTACTCGTCACGGAGCAGGTCGTAAACCTCGATGCCGGCCAGGCCGGTATCCAGCGTATAGACGGAGAGCTTTGTCACATCGAAATCATAGATACTGTCACCATTGATCAGTTCCCTGGAATACGCATAGTACCCACCGATCTTGTTGATCTCACTGCGAGCGTACTCGGCCATCTCCACGACCCGTGCAAAAGCTTCCTTTCCGCGCAGAGCCAGATTTCTTCTGGAAATATCCAGACTGGAGAGCAGAAGATAAGACGCGCTGGTGGTCTGGGTCAGATTGATGATCTGACGGACATACCCTGCGTGCATCCTTGGCCCCGCCAGCAGCACAGAACTCTGAGTCAGGCTTCCGCCGGATTTGTGCATGGACACTGAGGCCATATCCGCTCCCGCATCCATCGCAGAGACAGGAAGGTTTTCTCCAAAGTAAAAATGCGTGCCGTGCGCTTCATCGGCAAGGCAGTACATTCCGTGGTCATGGGCTAGTTTTACGATAGAACGCAGATCGGAGCAGATACCATAATATGTGGGGTTGTTCACCAAAACTGCCTTCGCATCCGGATTTTCCCGGATCGCCTGTTCCACATCCGCCACGCACATTCCAAGAGGGATTCCCAGCCGCTCCTCGCAGGCAGGGTTCACATACACCGGCACCGCGCCACACAGAACGAGCGCTCCGATTACGCTGCGATGAACATTGCGGGGAAGGATAACCTTTTCTCCCCTCCGTACAACGGAGAGCACCATGCTCTGTACCGCGGAAGTCGTTCCGCCGACCATCAAAAACGCATGGGCAGCATGGAACGCTGCCGCAGTCAGTTCCTCCGCCTCCTTGATCACAGAAACCGGATGGCAAAGATTATCCAGCGGTTTCATGGAATTTACATCCATCTGCACGCAGGTTTCTCCCAGAAGCGCCGCCAGTTCCGGATTTCCCCGTCCCCGTTTATGCCCCGGCACATCGAAGGGAACCACTCGCATTTTGCGGAACTTTTCCAGCGCCTCATAGATCGGCGCACGTCCCTGAACCAGTTCTTTCATAATTCTCTTCTCCTCTCAGTAAATGCTTCTGCCGCTGAAAATCTCAATCATCTCACGGCGAATATTATCCATGATATCCAGCCGCACACGGGGCGGAAGTTCATAGACGTCTGTGTTAAACAGATAATTCTGCAGTTCAATCTCCTTGAGCATCATTTTCGTGTGAAAAAGATTGGCCTCATAGACATTGATATCCACCGCATCGTAGCGGAGAAGTGTGTCTTTCGCGATATAATCCTGAATCGATGTCACCGGGTGATCCATAAACAGTTTTTTGCCGTTGACATCTCTGGTAAAGCCACGGACTCGGTAATCCATCGTGATGATATCCGAATCAAAGGAGCCGATCAGATAATCCAGCGTAGACAGCGGCGTGATCTCGCCGCAGGTCGCAACATCGATATCTACACGGAAGGTGGCAAGACAGGTATCCGGATGGTACTCCGGATAGGTGTGTACGGTCACATGACTCTTGTCCAGATGTGCCACCTGCGTCTCCCCTTTTGCGTGTTTCAAAGGGCCTTCCGCGATCAGCAGCGTCACCGATGCGCCCTGAGGTTCATAATCCTGGCTGGAAATGTTCAGGACCGTCGCCCCGATCATCTCTGTCAGATCCGTCAGGATCTGTGTCAGACGTTCTGAATTATACTGTTCGTCGATATAGGCGATATAATCCTTCTGCTCCCGCGGTGTTTTTGCATAACATACGTCGTAAATATTAAAGCTTAAGGCCTTCGTCAGATTATTAAATCCGTACAGTTTCAGCTTCTGCCCCATATCTCTTCCTCCTGCTGCATCGTTTCTTTCACGTATTCTGAATGCTCCGCACTTTATATTCATCGGCAATCGCTTGCCGGGTGTATCGCACGACCAACTCACAGCATACGCTGTTCGTTGTCCGTTACCCGGCAAATGTCTGCTCGTGCAAGCACGGCAGTCGCTTGCCGGGTGTATCGCACAAAAAAAAGACACAGGCGATGAAATTTCTCCATCACTTGCGTCTTAACATTTCCTGAAATTTCCCGTATGCCGCCACGGCATACGGACACTGTATCCCGGCAAAATGCCTTGATACAGCCAACACAAATTCTGTCTTCCCACAGGAAAATACAATATCAGAGTCTATATAGCAAATATTATTACTTTTACTACTCTTATTGATTGTTTCACAAGTTGATGTACGCCTTTCACGCACCGGTTATAAAGTAACCAACTTATAAAAAGAGAGCACTCCGCTCAATCAATAAGGCAACACAAGTTGCCAGCCGGCTTTACCCGGCAATTCAGCGCCTGAACATCTCCTTTCTACAATGTTCAGGAATATTTGCATGGAAACTCTGTAAGTACAGTATTCTCCCATACAGGTTTAGAATACCCGATAACCCCAAATCTGTCAACAGGTTTTTTGGCTTTTTTCCGACTCCTCGGTTACATTTCAGCGGTCCGGTCTGTCACTTTCGCGGAACCCGAAACTCAGATAATCTTCCCTCATAAATCTGTGGTAAAATATATGACTGCCTTCCTGCTTCAGACAGTAATAATAGCTATCCGGTACACCATCGGGAAAGTATAGCAGAAGATCGAATTCTTCCTCCATCCGTCGTTCCTCCACACGGTCGGAACTACTTAGAAAATAAGCCCGCACCTGTTCCAGTGTCGTGTCGTGATCAGAAACCAGATCCAGCAGTCCTTTCAGGAACAGATTCTGCGGAACCTCGCGGTGGACATACTCTGCTCCTTCCGGCGGAACAATGATACAGAACCGTTCCGCCTTTTCCGAAAAACGCAGTGCTCCGAGTTCCGGAGCATGCTCCCGGAATTTCTTCAGCAGATTTCTCATTCCTTCTCTGCCCTCAGAGACACCCAGAAGATGGTTGAGAGACTCCAGAGGATAGTAAAGACGGACGGTCTCCCGCTGATAGCCAAGTTTTTCCTGCTGCTCCTGCAGCATATCAATGACATTCTGTTTAAATCTGATAAAATCAGCCATGATTTTCTTCCCTGCCTTTTCTTTATATAGATGTTATTGGAGCAATTCCATGATCTTTTGATTGATTTCCAACAAAACATCAATCACGGAATTTTCTCCAAAACTGCGGCAATTTTCAAAAGCATAAAAGCCGCCGCATATAAATTTTCTCGATTTGTCGTTTTTCCAACGCATTGAAAGGATTGAAGGTTTCTGCCTTTCTTTAACCTATAGTATAATATAAAAAAAACTGATGTCTATTTTTCAAAGGAGAGGCATCGTGGATTTTTACGGATTTTACACAGGACAAGAAATTCTCTGATAAGCTTTATTTAAGACGGCAGCAGAATAATCCCACCGATCTTTCATATACTATAGAAAACTGCACCAAGGAGGCTGCTGTAAATGAAAATACAATGGAAACCGCTTCTCATTCAGCTCGCAATCCCTCTCGCCGTCGGCGGACTGGCAGGTTTTCTGATCCGGAACAGCATGGAAACTTATCTCAGTCTGGAAAAGCCGCCGTTCTCGCCGCCTCCGGCTGTCTTTCCCATTGCCTGGATCCTTCTCTATCTGCTGATGGGAACGGCCGCTTATCTGATCGTCACAAGCAGTTCCCCGGACAGGAAGCAGGCCCTTATCCTGTATGGTATCCAGCTGGCCGTAAACTTTTTCTGGCCGCTGATCTTTTTCAACCTGGGGTATTTCCTGACAGCCTTTTTCTGGCTCCTGCTTCTTCTGGCGCTGGTTCTCCTGACCATTCAGAATTTTGGCAGGATCCGCTCCCTGTCCGCCTGGCTCTTACTGCCCTATGCCGTCTGGCTAATCTACGCGGCTTATCTGAACTTCGGAGTCTTCTGGCTCAACCGATAACAAAAACAGCGCCCGGCAGACCTGTGCATTACGCATCGTCCGCCGGGCGCTGCATTTCGTTTCGGCCGATACGGACCGTGTGCCGCCGGAAGTCAAAAACCCCGCAGCAAGCTGCGGCGCATCAATAATCTCACCGCAGCACAATGAAATAGAACAGCACCAGAAGTCCCAGAACGATCCGGTACCAGCCGAACACCTTAAAATCGTGTTTTTTTATGTATCCCATCAGGAAACGGATCACGAGAACAGACACAACAAATGCCACAGCCATTCCGACTCCGAGGATCACAAGCTCCGACGAAGTAAAGGAAAAACCAAACTGCATCAGCTTTAACAGAGACGCTCCGAACATCACCGGGATCGCCAGGAAAAACGTAAATTCCGCGGCAGTTACTCTGGATACTCCCAGCAGCAGAGCCCCGACGATCGTAGCGCCGGAGCGGGAAGTACCCGGAAAAATTGCAGCGATCAGCTGAAAGACGCCGATCAGGAGCGCCGTCCGATACGACAGTTCTTCCAGACTGCGCACCTTCGGCGTTTTTCCTTTGCTGTTATCCTCGATCACCAAAAACGCTACGCCAAAGATAATCAGCGCCAGCGCTACACACCAGTAGTTGTAAAACAATGCCTCGAAAGTTTCGTTGAACAATACGCCTACCACTGCAGCCGGGACACAAGCCACCAGGATTTTTCCCCAGAGATTCAGCCTATCCTTTTTCACCCAGGCTGCAAGTCCGCTGCTACCCAGAGGCTTTGGATTATCCTTTCTTCCAAGCGGAAAAAAGTCCTTCCAGAACAGCACGACCACCGCCAGTATCGCGCCGAGCTGGATGACCACCTGAAACATACTGTAAAAGCTTTCGCTGACATCCAGTTTCACAAATTCATCCAGCAGGATCATGTGACCCGTGCTGCTGATCGGCAGCCACTCGGTGATCCCCTCCACAATCCCAAACAAAATTGCCTTGATAATTTCCATACTTCCCTGCCGGCAGTTTTCTATGTTCCGCTTCACAGCCTTCGCCGTTCGGCGGACCCTGCCGTTCCTTTCTGTCTTTTTATTTTTTCTGTCTTTTCTCTATCATACGCACAAAGCAGATGTAACATGCAGCTCCTCTGCCGGAATGCTGTCAGGAATTCCATCCTCCGGAGACGTTCTGTTGTTCCTCCTGGAACTGCTGGCGGCACAAGTGATAATAATATCCCTTTTTTTCCAGCAATTCCTCATGTTTTCCCTGCTCGATAATCTTTCCGTCCCGCACAACCAGGATCAGGTCCGCGTGGCGGATCGTGGAGAGCCGATGGGCGATGATAAACGAAGTTCTCCCCTTCAGAAGCTTCTCCGTCGCCTTCTGGATCAGCTGCTCCGTCTGTGTGTCGATGGAGGATGTCGCCTCATCCAGCACAAAGATTCTGGGATCGGCCAGGATCGCTCTTGCAAAGGAGATCAGCTGCTTTTCTCCGGTGGACAGCCTGCTTCCTCCTTCGCCCACGTCCGTCTGATAACCGTGCTCCAGCTTTTCTGCCACCAGGTCCGCCGACACGGCTCTGGCCGCCTCCCGGATTTCCTCCTCTGTGGCGTCCAGACGTCCATAGCGGATATTTTCTTCGATGGTTCCGGAAAACAGATGTGGGCTCTGAAGGACGTAACCGATGCTGCTGTGCAGCCACAGCTGGCTCCGCTCCCGGTAGTCCTTTCCGTCGATCAGGATCTTTCCGCCGGTCGGCTCAAAAAACCGGCAGGCCAGATTGACCAGTGTACTTTTTCCGGCGCCGGTTTCTCCGACGATCGCGATCGTCGTTCCGGCAGGCACTTTCAGATTAAAGTGGCTAAGCACCTCCTCCTTGCCGTCCGGATAACGGAAAGATACGTCCTGAAATTCGATATCTCCGCGGATCGGCTCCCAGTTTTCCTTTTTCGGATGCAGGGTGTCTCCATATTTTTCGACGACCTCCGGCGAATCCGTCACCATCGGCTCCTGATCCAGAAGCGTCATGACACGCTCTATATTTGCCTGAATAGAAATCAATTCCGCCAGGTTTCTTGCCAGCTGCTGGATCGGTTCAAAGATACCGACCGCATAGGAAGTGAATGCAGACAAGGTTCCGATCATCAACAGATGATCCAGCACCATCTGTCCACCTCTACCCAGCACGATCGCTGTCGCCAGTGAGCCGCAGAACAGGATCAGCGGAACATAGACCGCGCTCAGTCGCGCAGCGCGAACGGCCGCCGTCCTCATCTCCTGGGTCATCTCCTGAAATTCCGCCAGATTCCTGTCCTCGATCACGAGCGTCTTGGACGTCTGCGCTCCCATAATCCCCTCATTATATCCATTAGTGATCCGGGAATTGATCTTCCGCACCTTCCGGTTCCAGCGCAGGATTTTATTCTGGAAATACCAGGTCAGGACAGCCAGCGCCGGGACGATCATCATAATCACCAACGCCAGTTTCCAATTCAATGCAAGCATCGCCACGAATACTCCCAGCACATAGACCAGCGCCCACATCATGTCCGTCAGATTCCAGGCGACCATCCCGGCAATCCGGTCGGTATCGCTCATAACCCGCGACAGAATATAGCCCACCGGAGTCACATTGTAGTAAGAAAAGGACAATTCCTGCAGATGTACGAAGCATGCGCGTTTCATCGTCTTTCCCAGATACATTTCCAGCGACGCACTTCCTCTTGTGAACAGAACAACACTCAGAAACTGGAAGGCGACGACCAGAAGATAAACCAGGCCAAACCGCCAGATCCCATCCAGCGTCTGCCGATTGATAAACGTGTTGATCGCATATCTCTGAAACAAAGGCATCGCAATATCCACCAGCGAACAAACCAGGTTGAAGATCAGGATCACCGCCACCGTTTTCCGAAACGGTTTCAGAAATGGCAGCACCCGTTTCCAGATACGAATGTCAAAATTTTTCGTATATTCCTGCTCCTCTATTCGCATACAACCCCTCCTCTCTTTAATGCCTCATCATCCAAATTCATCTGGATATCATATATTTTCCGGTAAATTCCATTCCGTCTCATCAGCTCCTCATGGGTGCCGATCTCCTCGATCCGTCCATGGTCCAACACCATGATACAGTCCGCCTGCATCAGCGTCGTCACCCGGTGGGAGATGAGGATCACCGTGCTCTTTCCCATAGATTCCTTCAGGGCAGCACGGATCTTCACGTCCGTCTCCGCATCCACCGCAGAGAGAGAATCGTCGAACACCATGATCGGTGCCTTCTGCATCAGCATCCGCGCGATCGCCACACGCTGCTTCTGACCGCCGGAAAGAGTCACACCCCGTTCCCCGACCATCGTCTCATATCCCTCGGCAAACTGTTCGATAGCGTCATCCACGCAAGCGATGCTCGCCGCCTCCCGGATTTCTTCCCGCCTGGAGTATTCTCGGGAGATGGAAATGTTCTCGCCGACCGTTCGCGAAAACAGAAACGGCTCCTGGAGCACCATCCCGATATTTTTCCGCAGCCAGCTCCGACGGATATTCCGGATATCCTCGCCGCCGATAGTGATAGAACCGCAGCCCTCCGGAAGATCGTACAGACGGTCCAGCAGGTGGACCAACGTAGACTTTCCGCTCCCGGTGCTCCCGAGGATTGCAAAGGTGCTTCCCGCCGGGATCGTAAAACTGACATCTTCCAGAACCGGCGCATCCTGACCATAGGCGAAATGCACATGGTCAAATCGGATCTCCCGGTCCATCGGTACCTCCTTCTCCCACGGCTCGTCCTTTTCCTCCTCTGCGTCCAGAATATATGTTACGCGGTCGATGGAAACACCCGCCTTACTCATATTGGAGAGGACACGTCCCAGGCTCCGGATCGGCCATGCCAGCGACGCATTGTAGGAGACAAACGCCATCAATTCTCCCAGGGTGATCTGTCCCTGAACCGTAAATACGGTCCCGCCGATCAGGATCGTCATCGCCTGCACACCGGTCAGGAAATCTCCTGCGCCCCAGTAAACACTCATCAGGCGACCCACCCGGATCCACAGATCGGCAAAACGGTCATTCTTCTGATCGAAGCGGTCGATCTCATAACTCTCTCTCCCGAAAGCACGCACCACGCGCACACCGGTCAGATTTTCCTGCACTTTTGCAGTCAACTCCCCCTCTGCTTCATCCGCTTCCAGGAAACGGCTGGAAATCCTGGAATAAAAATACAGAGAATAGCCGACAACCACCGGGATGAAAGCCACCGCGATAGCGCTGAGTCTCATATCCATCGAAAACATGATGGTGATATAAAATACCACCAGAAAGACAATACGGATCACTTCCATCAGCTGGTTGCAGATAAACGCCCGGATGATCTCCACATCGTTGGTGCAGCGCTGGATGATGTCGCCTGTCTTGTTCTGTCCGTGCCAGGTGTACGGTAGTCTCTGGATATGGCGGTACAGCTGATCCCTCATGGTTTTCAGAAATCCTTCCGAACCTTTCGCCATACAGACATTGCTGAAATAAGTAAACACCCCGGCACAGGATGCGCTGATCACCACCGCAGCCGCTGCCAGCAGCAGAAAATTTCCTCCCGGCCACTGATCGCCGGTCAGCCGGTCCACCGTATAACGGATGATCTGTGGCGTCAACGCGTTAAACATTGTCGTCAGCATTCCGGCCGCCAGAGCCAGCAGCAGAAAATGGGTGCTGCCTTTGAGAAATCTGGCGATATCCCGGAATTTTTTCAATCGTTTCTGCAATACACTCATAAACTCTAAAATCTCCTCCCTGAATCTCTGAATCCTCGTCCGCTTTCTTTTACCTGCGCATCAAAGACAGCAAAATCGGATAAAAAAAAGCCATCCCCGGGCAATTAACATGCACGAAGATGGCCTGCACTGTCTTTCCTTTCAGATCGCAGAATACCGGGCAGATCAACCCGGAACGTCAGAAAGCTTCTGAGGCAGACAATAATTTCCTGCAGTTTTGTCCCTGTAGTTCCAATCACATGTTCCGTTTAAATCAGTAAAATTACGAATGATCAACATATTGTGTGCCTCCTTTCTGTTATTTTTGCTAAATCTTATTCAGAATACACCTGCATTCTCTGTCTGTCAACTGTTTTTTCTGAATTGTCATGATAATTTAAGATTTATAGAGAACCATCCGCTCTCCAAGCCGCATGATATGGTATTTTCGGTCCGGATACAGGCGTTCCATATAGTCAGCGAACACCAGCGGATTCTCCTCGTTTCCCCCGATCATATCGTAATGCAGTGGGATGATCAGATCCGCATCTGTCATGGCGCCGAACCAACATGCTTCCCGGCTGTCCATATTTCCGACGATTCCCCTGGCATGACGTTCCATATCTCTTCCGTTGATGGGAACCATCAGCACATCGATCCCCTGTTCCCGCTTCAGTTCCCCGATCATCTCCTCCGTCACGACCGTGTCGCCGGAATGGAACAGACAAAACGGACCGAAGCGGAACAGATATCCCAGCGTCTCGCTGCATCCATTCTCATCCCATCGATACTCCTCATGTGCCGTCGCTATCCCGCGGACGGAGAATTCTCCGTCCGGAGACAAAGATTCTCCCTGACGGATTCCGAAGACCTGTGACGCGGAAATTCCAAGTTCAAGAAGCCTTCTTACCAGAGAATTCGGAACAAAGATCTTCATGGCAGGATTGTGGACCGCCAGTTTCTTCAGCGTTTCGGCATGCATATGGTCCGCATGGTCGTGGGTGCAGAAAACATAGTCCACACAGAATTCCTCCGGCTGGAAAGGAGCAGGATAATTTCTCCGGTCTGCTCCCTGCGCATCAGGCATCGCTCCCAGGACCGGGTCCACACAGACAACTTTTCCCTTCCATCCGAACACCATTCCCATCTGTCCGATATACCAGATGCCCACATGTTCCCGTACGTTCCGGAAATCCTCAATTTCTTCCAGCAGCTGTTCTCCTTTTTTATACCAGATCTTACTCATCTTTACCTCTTCCTGATGCAGTCAATGCGTCAACAGTCAATAATGGTAGATTTACCTGTTGCGTCATCAAGGCAGATTACCTTTTCATATCCTGATAACGATACATATACAGTTCATGCAGCGCCCTGGTCGCACAGATATACCGTACCTGGCGAAGGAACGGACTCTCTGCATCTTCCGTGATTCCAAACACCTGATCAAATTCCAGACCCTTGGCGAGATAGTACGTCGTCACCGTCAGCCCCCGCGGGAACGTAGAACTGTTTCGATCTACCAATGCCGCCGGAATCTGCAGTTTCCGAAGAATTGCGTATACCCATTCCGCCTCCCGCTCTGTCTGCGTGAGGATCGCGGCAGTCTCAAAAAAGCGCTCCGCAGCCGAAGGATCTTTCGCTGCCTCCCGCCTGCGGGCCTTCGGAATTTCGTGGAGTCTCAGAAATCCGGCCGCACATTTCACAGCGTCCTCCAGCGAGGAAAATGTATTTTCCTCCACCGCTTTTCCATGGCGTTCAAACTGTTTCAGCGGCGGCATATCGACAAGCTTCCGGGCATACTCTGAAATCTCGACGGTATTCCGGTAACTCTTGTTCAGAATGATCTTTTTCATATCCCGCCCCAGAATCCCCGGCAGAAAAGTCAGCACATCCTGTGCCTCGTCGTCCAGCGTCTGGGCGCGGTCGCCAAGGATCGTCATCCGGCAGGAAAACAGATTCTTCAGGATCTCATACTGGAGATACGAATAATCCTGCATCTCATCGATCACCAGATGCTTGATATTTCTGTGCGCCGCTTTGCCCTGAAGGCGGTATTTCAGGTACAGCATAGGGAATACATCTTCATACCGCAGTTTCCGTTTTTCCCACGGGACCGCCGGCAGCGCCGGGCAGCCGCAGTCTTCCAGCAGCCACTGATAAACTTCATAGACGTCCCTGGTCACATACATGGAATCGAACTGCGCCTGGACAGATGCCCGATCCTCCTCCGAGAGATCTTTGTCGTGGAGCGTCTCCCATGCGTCGACAAAGTATTCCATGATCATATTCATACGCGCAAGCAGCGGAGTGTCCTGGAACTTAAAATAAAACATCTGGATGATTTCCTGCTCTGACATCTCCATTCCCCGGAATTTCACCGGGCGGAAATCCACCAGCCGGTCCTCCAGCTGTGCCAGAAATCCTTCCGTCTCTCCGACAAACGATTCCGACTGCTTCCACCGGTATCTTTTCGTCTCCTCCTCATCCGCGGCTCCCATCTGCCGTTCCAGCCAGTCATACCGGTCCTCGCAGTCCGACACGATCTCCCGCAGTTCCCGGTAAGCAAACAAATCAAAACTCATCTCCTGGATATTCTCTTCCCCCAATTCCGGAAGGATATGAGAAATGTAATCCGAAAACACACTGTTTGGTGACAGCACCAGTACATTGGCGGAGCGCAGATGCTCCCGGTCATGATACAGAAGATAAGCGATCCGGTGAAGGGCGATGGAAGTTTTTCCGCTCCCAGCCGTTCCCTGGATCACCAGGATCCTGTCACCGGTATTCCGGATGATCGCATTCTGTTCCTTCTGGATTGTGCGCACGATATTTTTCAACTGGACATCACCGTTGCTTCCCAATTCCTGCTTCAGGATCTCGTCATCGATCTTTACGTCGCTCTCAAATTCGTATATCATCTTCCCACCGCGGATCTTATACTGCCATTTGGAGAGAATCTCCCCGTCCATCTGACCGGCAGGCGCCTGATAAGAGGCCGGCCCTTTGTCATAGTCGTAAAACAGACCGCTGACCGGTGCGCGCCAGTCATAGATCATCGGGACCATCCCTGCTTTTTCCGCAAAATTTCCGATCCCGATATAAAATTTCTCAGCTTCCTCCTCCCCCTCGTAGAGAAAGTCTACTCTTCCGAAAAACGGCGCATCCATCATACGTTCCAGCCGCCGTTTCATTTTCAGATTTTCCTGATTGGCATTGACCTGATGGAGCAGGGCCTGCTGATTGTCAAATTCTTCATAACCGTACTGATCCATCTCCGCATAGTTTTCCCAGTAGTACTCATGCATACTCTCGATGTCTTTCTGCCCCTCAGCGATCCGCTGATTCAGTTCCTCCAGCCGGTTTTTCAGCTTTTCTGTCACCAGTTTCAGATATCTCGTTCCCTCTGTGTTTGCTGTCATAATACTCCCACCATTTTCCTTTTCTGATGTCTGTTTGCCGTTGATGGATATTATACCGTATTTCTATCGTTTTTCCAATATGTTTTTGCAGATCCTCTTTACGCAGATAACCCCGGAAGACAAAGATATCTTCCGGGGTTAAAACTTTTTTCACACTTTTCAGCAATTATTCGGTCTTTTTGGAAACATTGAATATGGGATGGATCTCCGCTTCTTTTTCCTCGATCGCGCGTTTCAGCATCTCCACCGTTCCATTGATGCCGAAGACACTGCTGTTCAGGCACAGATCATAGCTGGCAACGTCTCCCCATTTCTTGCTGGTATAGTAATTATAGTAGCTGGAACGCTGCTTGTCGATCTTCGTGATCTTATCCTTCGCCTTCGCATCTGTCAGATCGTACAGCCTTGCAATACGGCGAACACGGTCTTTCATATTCGCGCGGATGAAAACGCTGAGAACATTCGGGAACTCCTCCAGTGCATAATCTGCACACCGTCCGACGATCACACACGGACCGTCCTGAGCGATCTTTTTGATGCTGTCAAACTGTGCGAGAAACACTTTCTGGTTCAGCGGCATATCCACAACCGTGGAACCGTAGCCGAAGGAATATGTATCCATTACCAAAGAATACAGAAAACTGTTCGTCGGTTTCTCATCATGATTCTCAAACAGTTCTTGACAGAGTCCGCTGTCTTTCGCCGCACGCTCCAGAAGTTCTTTGTCATAGTACGGGATTCCCAAATCATCTGCCAGAATCTTTCCGATGGAGTGTCCTGCACTGCCATACTCACGGCCAATCGTAATAATTGTCTTCATAAATACCGCTCCCTTCTATCTTACTTTGCTGTCGATATAGCGAAAACAACTACGGCTTATTCGACAGATTTTTGTAACTGTTCAGCATTCTGACTGTTACTTTCTTTTGTTATCCATAAGTATACTACAATTTTAGCTAAAAGTACAGAGCAAATTTAGGAATTATGCGACAATTCAGATAAAAGTTTTTCAAAATATTCTGGCAGCGGCGCAGTCACTTCCAGATACTCTCCGGTCCTCGGATGCTGAAATCCGAGCACCATTGCGTGAAGCGTCTGTCCCTGGAGTCTGGGAAACGGGCATTTCTTCGGACCGTAAACGGTGTCGCCGACCAACGGATGCCCGATGGACGCCATATGGACACGGATCTGATGGGTACGCCCAGTCTCCAGCTCACATTCAATATACGTATAACTTCCAAATCGTTCCAGCACCCGATAATGAGTGACCGCCGGCTTTCCGTTTTTTTCATTGATCGCCATCTTTTTGCGGTCGGTGGGATGGCGGCCGATCGCCCCGGTCACAGTCCCCGTATCTTCTTTAAGATTTCCGTGAACCAGCGCCCGGTATCTTCTTGTAATCGCATGCACCGCAAGCTGCTCCGCGAGTTTCTGATGGCTGGCGTCATTTTTGCACACGACAAGGGCTCCTGTCGTATCCATATCGATCCGGTGGACGATCCCCGGCCGGAGAACACCGTTGATCCCGGATAATTGTCCCTGGCAGTGATACAAGACCGCGTTGACCAGCGTATGACTGTAATGGCCGGCGGATGGGTGTACGACCATTCCCTTCGGCTTGTTGACGATCAGAAGATCCTCGTCCTCATACAGAATATCCAGCGGGATATCCTCCGGCAGGATCTCCAGTTCCTCCGGTTCCGGAACCCGGGCTTCGATACGGTCCCCGGGCTGTACTTTATAACTGGCTTTTACAGATTTTCCGGAAATACTGACTTTTCCGTCTTTCAGTAATTTCTGGACGAAGGACCTGGAATTTCCCTCCATCTGTTCCGACAGATAGCGGTCAATCCGGCAGTTTCCCTCCCCGTCGCCAACTTCATAAACAAGTAATTCCTCCATATAACTCCTTTTCCGGTATAAGTATTCCAACAGCGTCAAAGACCCCGCAGGGAACTGCAGAACCACTGACCTGCAGCCCGCTGCGGGGCGTCTGGTTTCATTTTTATTTCAGCCAAGTTTTAAAAACTGAAAGTCTTCCTCTTTGTAAAGAATAAGAAAGAACAGCAGGAAAACAAACAGAGAACATGTCACATAAATATCCGCCAGATTGAAAATCGGAAAGTCAATCAGACAGAAATAAATAAAATCTACCACGTAATGATTCACGATACGGTCATAAAAGTTTCCGAGAGCGCCGGCGATCAGGAAAAAACACAGCAGAAATACCGGAAGGTAATGACGCGTTTTCGGCATACGGGCAATCACATAGATCACCGCCGCAAGAATAACGACCGTCAACACAGCGAACAGCCATTGCTGGTTCTGCAGGATCCCGAAAGCAGCTCCATGGTTCTCCAGATAATGCAGTTTCAGCACACCCGGGATCAGAGAAATATCCTCCCGTCCCTTCAGATGAGCCACGGCAAGCTGTTTTGTCCACTGATCCAGCCAAAACAGAAATACCGCAAGCACAACGCCGACAAGATAAAACACACCGGAATTTCTTTTACTCTTCATCGATCCGGTCTCCGTTGATAAAATTGATCGCTTCCAGCATCTCCTGATCTGTCACCGTGTGGTCAACCACCGCGTGGCCAAGAGACTGCAGCAGTACAAACTTCACCGTACCGTTTTCCATCTTTTTATCCGATTTTGTCGCCGCCAGTATCCTTTCCGGATCCAGGCCGGTAAATGTAATCGGCAGATCAAAACCCACATTCATATCACGGATCTCATAAAATTCCTCCGTGGACAGATATCCTCTCCGGAAAGAGATATAGGCAGCCGCCACCGTTCCAAGGGCGACACACTGTCCGTGGCCAAGCTGAAACTCCTTCAGTTTCTCGATTGCATGTCCGATCGTGTGTCCCAGATTGAGCACCGCGCGCTCTCCCTGTTCTTTCGGGTCATGTTCTACCACGACCCGCTTAATATCGCAACACCTCTGGATCATCTTTGTCAGCACTGCAGGGATGCGATCCATAATCTCTCCCATATGGTTAATGGTCCAGTCGTAAAATATTTCATCGCGGATCAGACCTGTCTTCAACACCTCGCCCATACCGCAGGCGAACTGGTCGCCTGGAAGCGTTTTCAGCACAGACATATTCATATAGACCAGCCGGGGATGATGAAAAGCTCCGACCATATTTTTATACTGGTCAAAATCCACCCCGGTCTTTCCGCCGATGCTGGAATCTACCTGAGCCAGAAGCGTAGTAGGTACCTGGACAAAGTCGATACCGCGCAGATAAGTGGCAGCACCGTAACCGGTCAGATCGCCGGTCACGCCGCCGCCAAGCGCAAACAATATATCCTTGCGTTCAAATTTTTCTTCTATCAGATGAGTATACAGTTTTTGAACAGTCTTCAGATTTTTATGTTCTTCCCCCGCCGGAAAAACGAACACCGTCACCTTTTCAAACAACGGTTCCAGTTCCCGTCTCACCGGCTCCAGATACAGTTCCGCAACCGTACTGTCCGTGACAATGCACGCTTTTTTTGCCGGAAGCTGAAGTTTCTTCACTTCCGTTCCGAGATCAGAAAAGCTCTCTTTCCAGACAATCTCATAGGAAAATGCCTCGCCCGACCTTTCTTGCTTCACCAATAATGACTTCACGTCATGGTTCCTCCTGTCAGTAATCTGCCGACCGGCAGGCACAGCTGCCGGCCATCGGATCAGAAATCTGTTCTGATGCTTGGGATATCAAAGGCGCCGTTCAACAGATCCTGAATATCGCCGGAGATCTCTACGCTGGACGGAGTCAGGATAAAGATATATCCGGACACCTTCTGCAGTCCGCCGTTCAGACAATAAGAAGAACCACAGCAGAAATCAATGATCCGCTGTGCGACTTCCACATCAATTCCTTCCAGATTCAGAATCACCGTACATCCTGCAAGCAGAGTATCGGCAATCTCTCTGGTATCTTCCATGGAAGCCGGCTTGATCACACAGACTTCCATATTTTGTCTCTTCCGCATAGGAGTAACCTTCGGGGAAGCTTCCGTCTGCTGGGTCTGCGATCTCGTGCGGTTCGGCATCTTCGTCGCAGCAGATGTCGAGGACGCTGCCGCCGTACGGCCGGAAGCCGCTCTCCGGCTGGTACGCGTCTGCTGTTCTTCTTCCTCTTCTTCGTCTTCCTCCAGCTTGCGTCCGAAAAATCTTCTCTTCGGTTTCTCTTCTTCTATTTCATCCTCTTCATCAAAGAAATCGTCGTCATCATCGTAATCATCGTTCATCTTGATCGCATCAAGTAACTTTTCCAAAACACTCATCGTTATACTCTCCTAATTTGTTTTTCCATAATTACGCTCGCCGAAAATAGCAGTGCCGACACGAACCATCGTGGCGCCCTCCTCGATCGCGATCTCGTAATCATTGGTCATTCCCATGCTCAGGACGGCCATAGTTACATTATTAATGTTTTTTGCCTTGATGTCAACACTTAATTTTTTTAATTTTCGAAAAACAGGCCGGTTTTCCTCCGGATCCTCCACAAATGGAGCGATCGTCATCAATCCGTCGATCCGTATATTCGGGAGAAGGGCGATCTCTTCCGCCAGCCCCGGCGCTTCCTCCACGGTCATCCCAAATTTACTCTCTTCTCCGGCCACATTGACTTCCAGAAGAATATGGGCTGTACACCCGTGCTTTTCCGCCTCCTCGCTGATCGTCTTTGCAAGGCGCAGAGAATCCACCGAATGAATCAGTTCCACCTTGTCAATGATGTACTTCACTTTATTTCTCTGAAGATGCCCGATCATATGCCAGTGTATATCCTTCGGCATCGCCTCATATTTTCCGGTCAGCTCCTGTACTTTGTTCTCTCCGAAATTTCTCTCTCCGAGATCATAGATTTCCTGAAGCATTTCCAACGGCTTCGTCTTGCTGACTGCGATCAGCGTCACCTCACTCCGGTCTCTGCCGCATCTGTGACATGCTGCTTCTATCTTTTTTTGCACCTCTTCATACTGCTCTTGTAACATGATTTTTCTCCTCCATCCGGCACTTAATTCATAATCTGATTTTCCACCACTGCCGATGCATCCGCCGCGATATAGTCGTATTGGCTGACACCGTAAGACGTCCCGCTCGCGATAATCGTAAACTCATCGTTCTGATCCAAGACATTGATCGGGCAGAATACGGCATATCCCACGTTCAGGCGGTAAACCCCTTTCAGGCTTACGGTGTCGCGCACGGTAAACTTTGTCTGGGAATCCTGCGCTACCAGGACGTCGCCGGCCTCCAGCTGCGACGGATCCACATAATAATACGAACGGGTCTCCCCATCCGCCAGCTGTTCCTCCGGATCCGTGTAAAAAGTGACGGAGACAAATTCTGTCGTCATCGTGCCGTCGTCTTTCAGCACTTCCCGAAGCACGCCGTAAGAACTGCTGTCCCCACCGGCTGTACGGTAAGCGGCAGGGATCTGATAAAACTCCTTTTTCGTGATCGCGGTGTTCGGGATCTTGAGACCGCTCTGAATGTTCGTCACCAGCTCTACGTTCAGAAAGCGATCCTGCGCGTAACGGGCCATACCGTTCTGGAGCGTGACAAACGCGTAATTCTTTCCCTGGATCTGCCGCGTCTCGATCGTCCCGTTCTGTGTCTGTCCATCCTTCAGGAATTTTACCTTTATACTCGTCATCGTTGACAGTTTTGCAAACTGCCGGTCTGTGACAGGGATCACCAGCGTCCATTCTTCACTGGTCACCAGACGGTAGACCGGGTCGCCTGCGTTTACCTGATCGGAGGACAGATGAGCCTGACCGCTGTAGGAATTTACGTCAAACCAGTCTTCCGTAACGTCTTCCGCCGTATATCCCTCATACCCGTCTGTCGTATATACGACAACGCCGTCTTCCTGTGCCAGCATCGCCCCGGCATCCTCCAGAGCCTGGGACGAATCCCCCCGCAACACGTTTTCCAGAGCGCTGCGGGTACCGTTTAATTCGGAAAAACGATCCGCACTGTAGGAGGCCGCATATTCAGACAGTATTTTCCGCGCATCCGCTTTCTGCTCCGCAGTCGTCTCTGTCAGAACACTGACTTTCTCCGAGTTTCCGATGCTGCAGACGGGACTGTTTTTTCCGACCTTCGATACATCGGTCGTATAGTAATGAATGTATCCGTTTGTCTCTGCATAGACGACGCTTTCTTCGCGCAGCGCAATGGCTGTATATGTTTCGTTGCTGGACAATGGGCCGGAAACAACCTGATAAGAAGTGATGTGTGTTTCCGTGAAATATAAAAAGAGTCTGAGGATCAGATAGGCAAAAGCCGCCAGAAAGATTACCGTGCCAATGTTCAGATGAATCTTGTGTGGGCGTGCGCCTTCCCGGCGTTTTCTCTGTGTTTGGTGTTTTCTCGCTGCCACGGATTTTCTCCTTCCATTGCTGTCATAAGAAAGTAAAGTGAGAAGGACGGCGCTGCAAAGCCCCGTCCTTCACATGTCACTATGTAGTTATTATAGTACAATCTTTCTTATAAGGCAATAATAATCTTATCCTGTACACTCTCCGGCAACTCTTCTTTATCCAAGGAAACGCTGAGGACAAAGGTGATGTCATAAAGCTTGCAGATGTTTTCAAGCTGTCCGATGCATTCGGTGATGTCTTCTCCCTCCAGTTTTGCCACCTTCAGAAAACTGTCGAGGTACATCTGTTCAATGTCGTGATCCTGTGAAATGATTCCACAGATAAATCCGATGAATTCGTCGCTGTTTTTCAACGGGTAGGTCGATGCGTCGATCAGACGAATCTTGTTATTCAGTTCATACATGTGTTTCGAACTTTTGTCAATGTAAACGATACTGCCGTTCGCCGTTTTAATCTCCGCGTTTACTTTGTCCAAAAGCTGCTTCGTCTTGCCTTTTCCCTTTTTTCCTACAATTAATTGAACCATAGCCGTTTCCTCCTTAGATTAGAATAAGATAATTTCACTAAAAACTCTAAAGTTCATGTTCTAATTATAGAATATTTGACCAAAAATTTCAATGCTAAAAATGACAATTTATAAAATTGTTGTAAAAGTCAAACCAGGGCTGCGCATTTACTGCGCAGCCCCGATGAAAACGTATTAGATTTCCTCTGTTCTCCTGAGTGCTAATTGATCTGAGACAGCAATATGTTCATGTCATTGTACAATGTGGTCTTATTCTGTGCGTTGACAACAATGGAGATAAACGGTTCTCCATAGGCATTCTGACTTACGATGGCAAGGCAGTTGCCGGCCTGGCTGGTAGTTCCTGTCTTTCCTCCGAGGACAGTCACGTTATCCGGAGCAGTCACTTCACCGGTCAGGTATCTGTCGGTTGCCGTCAGGTAGCGGGTGCGCTGGGAACCGTCGGCAGCTGTCACCGTCAGGGTGTAAGAGGACAGACTCATCGTATCCGTAAACTTCTGCTCGGTAAACGCTTTGTTCAGCATCAGATAGATGTCATACACCGTCGTGTAGTGATTGTCGTCGTGCAGTCCGTGAGGATTGACAAAATGAGTGCCTGTCATTCCCAGATTCTGCGCCTCCTGGTTCATCATCTCGACAAACTGGTCGACGGTTCCGCCAATGTGTCTCGCTATCGCCATGGCCGCGTCGTTGGCCGAATAAACCATCAGGGCATGGAACAACTGATCCATGGTCACCTGATCCCCGGCCTGCATGCCGCTCATCTGAGAGCCTTCTTCCAGCGTAACGTCCTCCGCCTGGATTGTCACAACATCATCCATATTTCCATACTCGATCGCGAGCAGGGAAGTCATGATTTTTGTGATGCTTGCAGGATAGATTTTATCATAGATCCCCTGTGAAAAGAGGACCGCGCGGCTGTCCAGCTGAAACAGACCGCCTTTTTCTTCTCCGTCCAGCACAATATCTCCGAGCGCTGTATTTGCCTCTCCGACACAGAGATCCTCCGCAAACGCCGGCGCAAGAGCCGATGACGCTTCTTCCAGCGGATCTGTAGAGAGAAGACGATCTGTCTGGTAACTGTAGGAAAAATCCATTCTGCGGCTGTCGATATAGTTTCTTACCCCAATAATGATCACCAGGACCACCACCAGAGCCGCAACGGCCGCAATCAGCACATTCAGGATTCTATTCGCTTTTTTTATTTTATCGGTAGATTTCACGCCAGTCCATCTCTCCTCTTTCCAGTGATTTTATCAAAAGCTCCGCTGTCGCCAGATTCGTGGCAAGAGGAACATTGTGAACATCGCACAGTGTGACGATTTGATGCGCATCCGGCTCGTGCTTCTTGGGCTTCAGCGGATCACACAGAAAGATCATAAGATCCAACTCGTTCTGTTCGATCAACAGCGCCAGCTGATGAACGCCGCCTACATGTCCCGCGAGAAATTTATGGATATTCAGTCCTGTCGCTTCCTCGATCAGTCTTCCGGAGGTTCCCGTTGCATATAAGGTATGCCGTGAAAGGATCCCCCGATAGGCAACACATAAATTCTGAAGCAGAGTTTTTTTCGCATCATGCGCGATGAATCCGATGTTCATAGACAGTTTTCCTCCTCGACAGCTCGTCGTTGCGTGTTACAAAGTTACGGTTCTGGAGTCCAACATTGAGCACAAGTCCCATTCCAATAAAGAACGTCCACAGCGATGTCAGACCATAACTGACGAACGGAAGAGTGGTACCTGTGTTCGGAAGGATTCCCGTGGCTACGCTGATGTTCAGAAAGCTCTGAAACGCCACCAGGGTGCCGACCCCGCAGGCGATCAGCATCCCCGCCTCATCCTTGGCACGCCTTCCGATGCGAATACACTGGAAAACGATCAGCGCAAGAATCAGGATGATCACACAGCAGCCGATAAATCCCAGTTCTTCCCCGGCCACAGCAAAAATAAAATCATTGTGGATCTCCGCCACAAAATTACCTTTGTTTGCAGAGGAAACATCATTGTTGTTCAGACCTTTTCCGGTCAGCTGTCCGGAGCCGATGGCTGTGATAGAGTTGTTCTGCTGAATAGCTCCGCTGCTGTTTTCCTCCGCATCCGGATCGTTCCAGGTACGGATACGGTCCAGCTGATAGCCGATGGTACTGTCCAGAGGTTCCGGAAGCTGAAAATCTGTCTGGGTAATAATGAAAAGAAGGATCAGAACCAGCGGAATCGTCACCCCCAGAACTCCGGCAATCACCTTGTAGCTCAATCCCGCCAGATACATCAGTGCACAGAACACAACCGTGATCGTGATCGTGTTTTTCAGGTCCGGCTGAGTGACTACCAGCGCCAGCGGAACCAGAAGCAGACCAATCGCGGTAAAGATCGTTTTGGCAGTGTTCAGATCATCTTCGTGTTTCATCAAAAACATGGCGAAAAAAATGATCAGAATGATCTTGGCGACCTCCGTAGGCTGAAACTGGAAGCTTCCGATCTGCAGCCAGCGGGTCGCCCCCTTTGTGCTCTGACCCAGTCCGGTTTTCAGAACAATCAGAAGAATGAGATTTAAGACATACAGGATCCACGAAAAATTCAAGATCCAGCTATAGTCGATCAGAGATACAACTACCATCAGAACCAGACCGCTGATCACACCGATCAGCTGTCTGGGCTGATATGTTTTGTCCGCACTTCCGACCAACAGAATCCCTATGACGCTGATCGTGATCAGAAGAATGACAAGTATGAAATTATAATTCTTCAGTTTATAACGTTTTAACATGAGACTCCTCGTTTTTCTTTAGTGGG
>ERZ1643246.300-NODE-300-length-65274-cov-7.578850_pt1 | contig 65274 bp, 60 predicted proteins | sample MGYA00579265_ERZ1643246 | MGnify/ENA primary metagenome ERZ1643246 (study PRJEB29033, sample SAMEA4952261) | chicken gut metagenome | biome: Broiler Chicken; feature: Gastrointestinal Tract; material: Caecum | place: Ireland | collected 2018 | study: Broiler... | reverse complement strand
GCGCGTCGGACACCACTTCCGGCATGGCCTCCAACTGCGTGATCGGCTATGTGGCGGATAAGCTGGTTGATCTGGGCGCAACCGTGGTATTCGGAGAAACGACCGAATTTCTCGGCGGCGAACACATCCTTGCCCGCCGCGCGGTAGGCGGCGAAAACGGACCGGTCGGGCAGAAGATTTACGAAATTGTCAACCGTATGGAGGCGCGCGCCAAATCCATCGGAGAAGATATGCGCGGCAGTCAGCCGACGCCGGGCAACATCGCAGGCGGTCTGTCCAGCATCGAGGAAAAGAGCTTGGGCGCGATTGTCAAGTCGGGTCACCGCCCCATTCAGGGCGTGCTGGAATACACCGACCGCGTAGATGATCAGAAGGGCCTGTGGATCAAGGATGCGCCCGGCCGCGAGCCGGAAATCCTGACCGGCATGGCCGCCACGGGCGCGCAGCTGATGCTGTTCTCCACCGGACGCGGCGCACCGCAGGGCTTCCCGTCCATGCCGGTCGTCAAAATCTGCGGCAACCCCAACACCTTTGAACGCATGCAGCACGACATGGATTTGAACGCGGGACGGATCATCACCGGCGAAAAGACCATCGAAGAAGTGGGCGAAGAAGCGTTCGAGCTGCTGCTCCGCGTGCTTTCGGGACAGATGACGAAAAACGAAGCGCTGGGCTATTTCGGCTCCATGGATATTTTCTGTCTTGGCCCGGTCATTTAAGCAGCCCCCATTGCTGCACCAAGGAGGTGAAGCGTTTGCGCAGGGCCCGGGCCGCTGCCATTTCATAAAAACAGACAAGGGCGGTGCGCCGCCCATGCACCCATTCAACGAGAATCCTGTTTGTTAACAAGGGGGTAAAACCATGTTTAGTCCTGTCATAGCCATGTGGATCGGCATTATTGTCATGATGGTGCTGATTATCTTCACCAAGGTGCATCCGTTCCCGTCCCTGATTATTTCGGCCATCCTGATTGCGGTATTGGCCATGCCCTTCGGAGATGTATCCAGCCTGACCGCATGCATCAGCACGGTGACAACCGGTTTCGGCAACACCATGGCCAGTATCGGCGTCGTTATCGGCTTCGGCTGCATCATGGGCATTTTTCTGGAGAAAAGCGGCGCTGCCAAGCGCATGGCGCTGACCATCCTCAAGCTGGTCGGCGTGAAAAACTGCGATGTTGTGCTGGGCCTGACCGGCTGGGTCGTTTCCATCCCGGTTTTCTGTGACTCCGGTTTCGTCATCCTGTCCTCGCTAGCCAAGGAATTCTCCCGTCTGACCAAAAAATCCATGGTCGGTCTGGGCGGCATCCTCGGCATGGGCCTGTATATCACTCACTTCATGGTTCCGCCGACGCCCGGCCCGCTGGCTGTGGTCAGCACCTTCCAGGAAAACGGACTGACGATTGATCTGGGCATCTACATTCTTTGCGGCATTGCCATTTCTGTCCCCTGTTTATCTTCTCTGTTCCGCTGTTCCGCTACTTTGGCCGCAAATACCCCAACCTGATCGTTCCTTATGAGATCGACCGTTCCAAGTACACACCCGAGCAGCTCAAGGTGCTCGACCGCATCCATGAAAAATACAAGCGCAATGAAGATCTGGTGACCGAGGACTTTGCCGAGCTGCTGGCGGCGGAAAAACTGCCGAGCGCGTTCCTGTCCTTCGCCACGCTGCTGGTTCCGATTCTGCTGATCTTCGCCAATACGCTGGTCGGCCAGATTTCCTCGCTGGACGGCACACTTCTTGCCGATGTCATCGAGTTCCTCGGCCAGCCGGTCATGGCGCTGTTTATCTCTCTGTGCATGGGCGCCTTCCTTCTGTGCAGCAACTTTGACAAAAAGACCTGCATCAACCTGATGCAGGAAGCCTGCCGCGATGCAGGCCCGATCGTGTTCATCACGGCGGCCGGCGGCGCGCTGGGCGCAGTCATCAATGCCACCGGCGCTGCCAAGATCATGGCGGACGCTATCGTAGCAGCCGGTGTTCCCGGCATCCTGATCCCGATCATCATCGGCGTTATCATGCGTTTCCCGCAGGGCTCCGGCACGACGGCAATGATTACCGGTTCGGCAATCGTCGCACCGATGCTGACGGCCGGTTTGAACGTCAACCCCTATCTGGCGGCTCTGGCACTCTGCCTTGCCACCATGTGCCCGAGCTATCTGAACGATTCGTACTTCCATGTTGTGACCAACTTCTCCGGCATGGACATCAAGACCAGCCTCAAGACCTGGTCGATTGCCTCGATTCTGGTTCCTGCATTCGGCTCTGCTATTTTTATTATTCTTTCCCTCTTTAATTCACTAAGCAAAAAGTCAAATGGCTGCCGCTTGTGCGGCAGCCATTTGACTATAGCAGACGATCCTTTTGTTTTTACGCCGTTCCGTTCTTTCGCAGCTGATCCTTGATGCACTGACAGGCCAATTCCAGATGGATGCGGTTGATTCGATCCGCTTCTTCGATCTGCCCATTGACCAGCGCATGGATGATCTTGCGGTGCTCCTCAAGCGAATCGTCAAACTGGGTTCGATCGGCCAAAGAGAACACGCGGAACTGCTGATTCATCGAGCGCACACGCGCATATGTTGTGTTGACCAAGCTATTATCACCCAAGGCAACAATCGCATTATGCAGCTCTTCATCTGCTCGGGTGTATTGCTCCACATTATCCTCCGTATGGGTTTTCTCCATCACTTCCAGAATATCGAACAGCTGTTGCTTCCGCTCCGGGGTCATGCTTTTCTGGCTTCTTAAAATGCTGTAACTTTCCAGCATCACCCGCATATCAAAAATTTCATCAATATCCTGACAGGTGAATTCTTTGACGTACGTACCCTTATTCGGCACCGCCAGCAGCAGCCCGTCCGATACCAAACGGAGCAGCGCTTCCCGCACCGGGCTTCGGCTGACGCCCAACGCTTCCGACAGCTCAATTTCCTGCAGCCGGGCGCCGGGCGCAAAACGCCCTTCACAAATTTCTTTCCGTAGGATAGTATATACTTGATCTCCCATCGTCTGAACGGATCTGTTCGCGGCCATTCTTTTGCCTCCTGACAACATTCGGACTTCTGATTTCCATCTTAGCAGTTTTTGAAGATTTTGGCAAGACATTCATGGCGGATGCTCGGATTCTGCCAAACCCGCTGCAATCTGCCCTGTCTGCCTGCTGAAAAGGAAAGGGTGAGAAAATGAATATGAGAAAAGACGCAGAGCAAATCATGCAGGCATCGCTTCAGGCGGTTTTGCCCGATGCCGCCGTTCGCCGCGCGCTTGAGGGATTCCGCCAGCCAGAAGGCCGGCTGGTTCTGGTTGCGCTCGGCAAAGCAGCATGGCAAATGGCGCACGCGGCAAGCGAAGCGCTCGGCGCAGCCATCAGCGAGGGCATCGTCATCACCAAATACGGGCATGATATGGGGCCGATCCCCCACACCACCGTATGGCAGGCCGGGCATCCCATTCCCGACCAAAACTCCTTTGATGCCACCGCAAGGGCGATTGCACTGGTCGAGCCGCTGCGACAGCAGGATACGGTTCTGCTGCTGATCTCCGGCGGCGGCTCTGCCCTGTTTGAAAAGCCGCTTTGCCCGCCGAACGAGCTGACCGATATGACCGATCAGCTCATGCGCTGCGGCGCAAACATCGTGGAGATCAACACGCTGCGCAAGCGTGTTTCCGCCGTCAAAGGCGGACGTTTTGCCCAGCTTTGCGCACCGGCGCACGTTTTTTCCATCGTGCTGTCCGATATTGTGGGCGACCCGCTGGATATGATCGCATCCGGCCCCGCCTATCCCGATCAGTCCACCACCGAGCAGGCGATGGCTATTGTTGAGAAATACGATCTGCACCTCAGCCCGACCATCCTGTCCCTGCTCCGACAGCCGATGCCGCACACGCTGGACAACGTGGAAACCCACATCACCGGTTCAGTACGCGAACTGTGCACCGCTGCGGCAGCGCAATGTCGCGCGCTGGGCTATGATCCCCTGATCCTGACGGACAGCATCGGCTGCGAAGCACGCGAGGCCGGCAGCTTTCTCGGCTCTATCACCCAGTATCACGCACGCATCTGCACAAAGCCCTGCGCGTTTATCGCAGGCGGCGAAACCGTTGTGCATGTCACCGGCACGGGCAAGGGCGGCCGCAATCAGGAACTGGCGCTTTCCGCCGCGCGCGGACTGGCTGGCATTCCCAATGCCGTGCTGTTCTCCGTCGGCTCGGACGGAACCGACGGCCCGACCGACGCCGCAGGCGGCATCGTAGACGGCAACACGCTTGATGCACTGCATGCGCAGGGCATGGATATCGAGCAGATTTTGCAGCAAAACGACGCCTACACGGCTCTTGACCGCGTCGGCGGACTGATCCGCACCGGGCCGACCGGCACCAATGTCAACGATGTCACGGTCCTGCTGTTGCAGCCCCATCCATAATACGGAAAGAAAAACGGTACTTTCTTCCTGAAAGCGCCGTTTTTCTTTGCCGTTTTATCCTGCTTAATGATTATGCTGCATCCGGCGCCGTTTTTTTGGAAAAGCGAACCAAACCGGTGCGATCCAATGCAATCATAAGCGCCGGAATGAATACCAGCTGCAGGATAATACCGGGAATCGCGGTCAGCAGCGCGCCGCTCAGGAACAGCTTCCAGGTGAATGCCTGACCGCCCAGGCCCAGCAGAACGATCTCCGCCACGCCCCACACAAGGCGGCCCGCCACCATTGCGATCAACAGCGACCGATAAAGCGCAATGATGCACTTCCAGCGCGAATGCGCATAGAGCGCACCGACGACCAGACCATAAGTAGCCAGTTCAAACGACATGGCGATACCGGTGGGGTAAATCGGCGGCATGCCGAACAGCACATAGCGCAGCAGCGGCAGGATGAAGCCGATGATCGCGCCATACTGCCAGCCGCAGATCAAGCCGCAAATGAGCACCGGTATATGCATCGGCAGCAACATGCTCCCGATCTGCGGGATCTGTCCGGTAAAGAACGGAAGAATCAACCCCAGTGCAAGAAACAATGCGGCCAGAACCAGATTACGAATGGATTTTTGCATGATAAAAAACGCTCCTTATAAAAGTCTTTTCAACCGTTTCTTCTGAAACCGCACAGCCTTCATGGCTTCTTTCAGGAGGTGCTGGGGAATAACACTGCCTTCCTGGCAGCAAAATCAATTTATAGGGAAAGCGTATCAAACGATTTGCGAAAAAACGCGCTGGTATCCATCTCTATCGGATGATACGACAGCGGATCACACTTCGCATGATACAGCCTCTCCATCGGAATCCAAACACGCTCAAACATCTCATAATACGTGCCCTCGCGCGCCTGAAGCCGCGTTTTCTGCTCATCGTCCGAGCAGGTGAGAAAAATGCGCAGATCATAGGCATTGGCTAGCTTCGGATGCAGGCAATAGCTGCCCTCCACCACGGTGAGCGGAGCAGGCTCAACGGCCTGCGCCTCTTTCAACCGCTGCGCTGCGCAGTCAAATATTCGTTGATATACCATCTCGCCAGCCCGTGCAGGCTGGATGACCTCGGTCCACAGACGTTCCAGATCCATATTGCCGGCAGGCTGCTCCCGCCAGTCCGCCGAACGCCTTGCGATCGGCAGATAATAATGATCGGTATGGAACACCCGGCACGGAAACAATGCCTGCAAAAGCGCGGCCAACTGCGTTTTTCCGCTGCCGCACCGACCGTCAATGGCAATCAGCAGCGGGCTCTTTCTGCGCATTTCCTGCGCAATTCGCAGCAAAAGCGGAAAATATCCGACATATTCCTGCCGCAGCAGGCGGTAATGCGGCTGATACGCGGCACGAAACCGCGCGCTGTGCCGCACCGGCGAAGCAAAATCCCAGTCTGTCTGTGCCAGCCACCGGTGCAAATCCGCCTCCCCGACGCTCAGCTGCTCCAACTGCTGCCGCAGATGTGCCGGACTTGCCCGGCAATGTAACGCAGTTTGCTGCATCAATCCGGCAAGCAGCCGCGCAGCCTCTGGGCAAAATGCACCCGGTCGCAACGGAAACCGGCAAAGGCCGCCGCCAATTCTTTCCACTTGGATCGGCAGCGCGTTTTCCGGCACTGTTTTCCATTCTTCCATGATGCCGGTGGTCACCCTGTCGAGGTCCTCACCCAAATGCCTTGGACCAAACTCACTTTGGTAGAGCAGCTTGACACAATCCTGCGCTTCCATCAGCGGATACCGCGCGCGATGCGCACGCAGCAGAGCCTCATAATCCTCCCCGCTCATTCCGCGACAACCTGCTGCAAAACCTGCACCGCACGGCGCAGGTATTCTTCCAGACGGCACTCCTCCGTTCCCGCTACGTAAATGCCGCAGGTGGAGGACGGGATCAATATTTTCTTTGCGTCCGCGCCCGAAATCGCAGTTGCCATTTTGGGCGAAACCTCACCCAGAATACCGTTGGCAACCACAATGCCGATCGGTCCCAGAATCACATCCGCACGCGCCGCATTGAACACAATGGCATTTTCTCCCGTTGCGCCATGGCTGGCACCCGCCTTCAACATGGCATTGGTTGCCAATACATTGGTGCCGACACCGATCAATTCACAATGTTCGGGCAGGCAGGAACGCAGCTGCTTTACCAACTGGCTGCCGATTCCGCCGCCCTGTCCGTCAACCACCAAAATACGACGGACATTTGACTGATTCCTCATTTCCCAAAAACCTCTCATCCAGCTGTTCCAAAACAGCAGATCTTTCCTTTTTTAGTATAACATATTCCGGCGAAAAAAGGAAGCGATGCCGCATTTTTCTCTCTGCAAAACCGGCTTGTTTGCAAATATAGGGATAAAAAAATGGTGCGCTTCTGTCAGCGCACCATTTTTATCCATTCTTTGCATCATTCCATCCGGAACGCATTTACCGGCTCAAAGCGCCGAGCGCAATATTGACGCCCAGACAAATCGCCGCCCCAACTGCGCACAACACTGCACGCTGGCGACATGCTTTCGCCTTGGGATCGTCCTGCTTGTCCTCGCCGTCGGCACGGCCACAGATCATGCCATACCGCATCTGCTGGAAAACCGTCAGCGCTGCGAGCACCGCAAACGCGAGCAGCAGAACGCGCTGTACCGTCTGCATATCAATGGATCAGGTTGAGTACGAGCGCAGCAATGACGAACACCACGCCCACAACCGAAGTCAGACGGGCAAATACTTTATCAGCTGCCGTGGCCTTGCCTGCGCCGAAGAAGGTTTCCGCGCCGCCGGAAATCGCGCCCAGACCCTGCTGTGCGCCGCTCTGCAGCAGAACCACAACGATCAGGAACAGGCTGGCAACGATCATGACGATCGAAAGTGCAATTTGTGCGGTAGTCATAATTACGATTCCTCCACTGTTTTTTTCATTCCGTTATCGCGCCAAACAATGGCGCGCCATATTTGCGTACACGATAGTATAGCACGATAAATGCAAAATTTCAAGTATTTTTCACACAATCGGCAACAAAATATTCTTCAGCGACGCCCCCATGCGATTGGTATATATCTTGCGTGCCTCCAGATCGACCACCGCAAAGTGTATGGATGACCAGCCGTATTTGCCGTTTTCAAACTGCCGCTCGGCAGCCAGTCGGCGCACTTTTTTCTGTATATCTCGCTCGACCTGCCGCGTTGCCAGAATAAAGGACAGGATGGAAAAATCGTGTGCGGCATCGGGCTGCACCAGCGCCTGCTCCGCCCGTTTGGCATACTCCCACCAATCCGCCAGCGCCGCTGTATTCAGCTCCGGCTCGGCAAACAGCAGGCGATACTCGTGCGCGTGGCTGGATGTGCCCATCGACATCATCCCCAGCAGTTTTTTCTCGCTGGTGACGTCAAACCGGCTGAACAGCGCCGCTGTACGCCCGGCAACCTCGGTATTCTGTGCGGATACAAACGCCGGGTCCAATTTCTGCACCAATCGGTTGCGCAAACCGATGAATTCAGCCGAAAAGTCCATGGTATTCCTCCCGCTTTACAGATCGGCCGGATACTCGCCCTGCCGGGTCATCTCCGCAATGGCGGCGCACACGGTCGGCTTATCCTCCCGATAGGTCACGCCGAACCAGCGCGCCGTGGTGGTCAGCACTTGCGCGGTCGCGCGTCCCGCCTGAATGAGCTCATCGACTGCAAACGGCAGATAATACTCGCCCTTCATCGGATTCTGCGGCAGCTTTTCCGCAAAAAAGCGGCGCAATCCCTCCTCCAATGTGGGCAGGAAAGACGGCGTAAAGCCCCACAGATTGAGCGAAACCGGCGTGCCTGCCGGGATTTCTCCTGCCGGCGCGTCGCCGTCCGCCGCATACACAATCCGGCCGTCCGGCGTGCGCGAGATCGCGGTGCGCTCGACAATGCCGGTCAGCAGGCCGTTTTCATCTTCCGTGCACACGCCGCGCGACACCGTACCGTTTTCGGTCAGCGTATTCTCTACCTGATAGCCGACCATGCAGTACCGGTATTTTTCATCGTCCTGCGCGACCGACAGGAAATCATACATCTTGCGGAACGCATCCGCGCCGTAAAAATCATCCGCATTGATGACTGCAATCGGCGCGCCCGCGGTCAGCTCACTGGCGCACCAGACGGCATGGGCCGTACCGAGCGGTTTTTCGCGTCCCTCGGGCGCATGCAGACCTTCGGGCAGCTTGTCCAGCGTCTGATACGCATAATCCACCTGCATAAAGCGGCGCGCCTTGCGGCCGATCGCCTGCTCGAACGCCTCGTGCAGCTCAGGCCGGATGATGAACACAACCCGCTCAAAACCCGCGCGATGCGCGTCATAAATCGAATAATCCAGAATGATCTGCCCGTTTGGGCCGACCGGGTCGATCTGCTTGAGTCCGCCGTAACGCGAGCCCATGCCCGCAGCCATAATCACCAAAACCGGCTTTGCCATTGCTCACTTCTCCTTCTCCACGGCGGCAGCGCCGCCGGATACATTTTTATCCAGTCTTTATTCCAGAAAAACAGACGTTTCTGCATGTTTAATGTTCCGCCCCATCTGGAATACTTCATTATTATACAAGACCATATCATAAAACACAAGATGTTTGCGGCGCGCGCGCCCTTTTTTGTCGAAAAGCATGAAAATCCGAGTGCCTTGCGCCCAACGATTGCAAAACGGCTGGGAAACTGCTAAAATGGTGCTGTTAAAAATATGTCAGACTAACAAACGCGATGATGCAGAGAGGAATATGTTTCGATGCGTAAAACCAAAATTATTTGCACGCTCGGCCCTGCGACCGACGCAGTTCTTCCGGAAATGATCAAGGCAGGCATGAACGTTGCCCGCATGAATTTCAGCCACGGCTCTCACGAAGAGCACAAGGCCCGCATGGATGCCGTCAAGGCTGCGCGCGAAGCACTGGGTATGCCGGTCGGTATCATGCTGGATACCAAGGGCCCGGAAATCCGTACCAAAACGTATAAGGATGGCAAGATCGAAATCGTTGAGGGCCAGGAATTCACCCTGACCACCCGCGACATCGAGGGCGACAACACCATCGTTTCCATCACCTACGAAGGCCTGCCGGCAGACGTACAGCCCGGCACGCGCATCCTGATCGACGACGGTCTGGTTGCGTTCGAGGTTGTTGAGGTCAAGGACGGCACGGACATTGTCTGCCGCGCACTCAATGGCGGCCCGCTCTCCAACCGCAAGTCCATCAACGTTCCCGGCATCAAGCTGAATATGAAGTTTGTATCCGATAAGGACCGCGAGGATATCGAGTTCGGTCTGGAGCAGGGCATCGACTTTATCGCCGCTTCCTTCACCCGCTCCGCACAGGACGTGCGCGACATCAAGGCGATCCTGAAGGCGCACGGCAAGGAAGACGTTGAGATCATCTGCAAGATCGAGAACATGGAAGGCGTCAACAACATTCAGGAGATCCTCGACGAGGCCAACGGCGTTATGGTTGCCCGCGGCGACCTCGGCGTTGAGGTTCCGTTTGAAGTGCTGCCGGAAATCCAGAAGAATATCATCAAGACCTGCATCTCCCGCGGCAAGCGCGTTGTCACCGCGACCCAGATGCTCGAAAGCATGGCCAAGAACCCGCGCCCGACCCGTGCAGAGGTTTCCGACGTTGCCAACGCGGTTTACGACGGCACCAGCGCCATCATGCTGTCCGGCGAGACCTCGGTCGGCAAGTATCCGGTTGAAACCGTCAAGACCATGAGCATGATCGCCGAGAACGCGGAAAAGACCATCCACTACGATCGCCGCCGCGCAACCCGCCTGGAGTTCCAGAACATGAATGTTGCAGGCGACCTCAAGACGCTGGCGATTTCGCACGCAACCTGCTCCACCACCGCTGATCTGGGCGCAAAGTGCATCGTTGCGTTCACCGAATCCGGTTCGACCGCACGTGCGGTATCGACCTACCGCCCCGGCGCACCGATCATCGCGGCTACGCCGAACGAAAAGACCTTCCATCGTCTGAGCATGTCCTGGGGCGTCAAGCCCGTGGTGGTTCCCAAGCGTCCCACCTCGGGCACCGAGCTGTATGACCTGTCTGAGCAGGCAGCTGTCTCCGCAGTAGAACTGCGCGTGGGCGATATCATCACCATCACCGCCGGTATGCCGGTCGGCCATGTCAACTACACCAACACGCTGCGCGTGCATCAGCTGACCGAGCGGTCGTTCGCGCAGTTCGTACAGGATTAATCTTATGTCTCTCAAACGCTTCCAGCGCCGACTTGTCCGCGTGCTGACCGTTCTAGTTGTTTTGTCCATTCTGTTCTGTCTCGGCTTGTACGCCTACCGGTCGTTTTTCGGCTTCACCTATGACGGCTCCTTGTTCGGGCAGGATCTGGCGGCCGGCGTCAAAGCGGATGAAAACATCACCAATATTGCACTGTTTGGTCTGGATACCCGCGAGGGCGATACCCAAAGCCATTCGGACTGCATGATGATTGTCTCCGTGGACAATACGCGCGGCAAGATCAAGCTCATCAGCCTGATGCGCGATTCTCTCGTCAATATTGACGGCCATGGTGAGGACAAGCTCAACGCCGCCTATTTCCTCGGCGGACCGAGCCTTGCTATCCGCACCATCAACGAGAATTTCGGCACGGACATCACTGAATACATTGCAGTGAATTTTGAGCAGCTGGTCGAAATCATCGACGCGCTGGGCGGCGTAGAGATCAATGTGGAAACCACCGCGGAACTGCTTGAGCTGAACCGTGTCATCCGGGATTACGGCATCGAACAGGGCAAGGAATTTTCCGGTATAGAACAGACCGGCCTGCAAACGCTGGACGGCGTGCAGGCACTGTGCTACGGCCGTATCCGCAAGGGCGGCACCGGCGACGACTGGGGGCGTGTCGAGCGTCAGAGCATCGTGCTGGAAGCCATGTTCACCAAAGTGCAGGAAATGAGCGCCAGCGAACTGATCGGCCTGATGCAGAAGCTCGTCCCCTATGTGACGACTTCGCTCTCTCCGACCGAGATCGCTCCGCTGATCGTCGGCGCAGTCAAGGACGGCGTTCCCACGCTGGAGCACACCCGCGTTCCGCTGGACGGAGAGTGGGATTATTACGGTGCTTCCAGCGAATACATCCTATATGATCTGGATGTGGCTGCCGACCATATCCATGAATACATCTATAACGATGTATTCCCCGGCGATACCGCTTCCACATCCTCCACCGATTCCTCGGATTCCGGCAGCACGGATACATCCAATGAGCCACTGGGCGGCGTCGATTATGACGAACCGCCGACCGCACCGGCCACCACAGACGATACCTCCTCTTCCGACAGCAATGTCGATCCCGCTTCCCTTGCGGAAGAGGGCGGACGGTACGATCCGGCAACCGGAGATTACTACGATTCCGATGGAGATCGGTATTATCTGGACGACTCCGGCAATCGGGTGTATTATTAAATCAATATGATTCGTACAGGGGGTATGATACCACGATCATACCCCCTTCTTTAATGACGAAAGAAAGAGGAAAGCAACCAGTATGTATGTTAAACGTGTTCTTCCCAACGGGGTACGCCTGATCTCGGAAAAGCTGGATACCGTGCGGACGGCATCCGTCGGCATCTGGGTCGGCAACGGCAGCCGGTACGAACCGGCCGCGCTGAACGGTATTTCACATTTCATCGAGCACATGATCTTCAAAGGCACGGAAAAGCGCTCGGCCCAGCACATCGCTATCGCTATCGACGCACTGGGCGGACAGGCCAACGCCTTTACCGATAAGGAATGCACCTGCTATTATATGAAGGTGCTGGACAAGCGTCTCAAAACTGGTGTGTCCATTCTGGCGGATATGTTTATGCATTCCCGTTTTGCACAGGAGGATATCGAGCTGGAGCGCGGTGTCGTACTGGAGGAGATCGACATGTACGAGGACTCCCCGGAAGACGTCGCCATTGATAAGCTGTTTGAGAAATGCTATCAAAGCTCGGCGCTGGGCCGTCCGATCCTTGGCACGGCGGAAACCCTGCAAACGATCAACTCCGAGGCGATGCACGACTATATGCACCACTATTACCGTCCGTCCGATACGGTCGTTGCGGTTTCCGGGCATTTCACCGAGGACGATCTGGACTATATTGCTGAGCTGTTCTCCCACATGGAGGGCGAGGGCCGCAACCAGATCACGCCCGCCGTTTATCAGCCCAGCCTGCTGCTGCGTGAAAAGGACATTGAGCAAAACCACCTTTGTCTGTCCTTCCCGGGCGTGTCGCTTTTGTCCGAGGAGCGGTTCTCCATGAATCTGCTCAGCTCCATTCTTGGCGGCGGTATGTCCTCCCGCCTGTTTCAGGGCGTGCGCGAGCAAAACGGCCTGTGCTATTCGATCTATACCTTCACCACGCCGCATCTGGATACCGGCCTGCTTTCGATTTACACCGGCCTTGGTGCGGAAACCGAGCAAAAAGCGCTTGATTTGATTGTACGCGAGCTGCATCGCTTCTGTGAGGACGGGCCTACCCCTGACGAGCTTTCGCGCTGCCGCGAACAGGTCAAAACCACGCTGCTCATGGGGCTGGAAAGCACCGGCACCCGTATGATGACCATTGGGCGCAGCGAACTGCTGCGCGGACACGTGGCGGCAGTCGAACAGGTGCTTGCCTCCTACGACAAGGTCACCGCAGAAGATCTGCTTCAGCTGGCGCGCCGTGTGTTCGATTTCGAGCAGGTATCGCTCGCTGTTGTCGGTCAGCCCGACCGCGAGGAAACCTACCGCGCGCTGCTGCAATAATCCCGTTTTTCCAACATTCTGCAATGTAAACGCGAAAGGGCCGCCCCTCTGGGGCGGCCCTTTCTGCTGCTTATTTATCCACGACCGGAATCTCGGTCTTGTCCTTTTCGTCCAGATTTTTCAAATAATGGCGGGTTTCCGACGCAATCACGCCGCTCAGCAGCAGCACCGCAATCAGGTTCGGAATCGCCATAAGCGCGTTTAAGATGTTCGCCACCGTCCACGCCAGATCGAGCGACAGCACCGGCCCGATCACGATGACCACAATGAACACCAGCTTATAAGGCAGCATGCCCTTGCGGCCGAACAGGTATTCGCAGCAGCGCTCCCCGTAGTACGACCAGCCGAGAATGGTCGAATAGGCAAAGGTGATAATGCCGATCACCAGAATCAACGGCCCCAGCACGGGGATCTGCGAGAACGCCGCCGTGGTCATCTGGCCGCCGTTTTCGATCATATCCATATTGATGGAGGGGTTTTTCATAATCGTTGTGACCAGCACCAAGCCGGTCATCAGGCAAACGACCACCGTATCCCAGAATGTGCCGGTTGCAGAGACCAGCGCCTGACGCACGGGATTGCGCGTCTGGGCGGCGCTCGCTACCAGCGGCGCGGAACCCAAACCGGATTCATTGGAAAACAAGCCGCGCGCCACGCCGTACTGCATGGCCATACGCAGGCCGCCGCCTACCAGACCGCCTGCCACTGCGCCCGGCTGGAACGCCAGCACGAAGATCGCCTTGAGGGCGGGCAGGATAAAATCCCAATTGATGCCCAGAATAATCAGGCAGCCCAGCACATAGAACGCTGCCATAAACGGCACCAGCTTTTCACATACGACTGCGATCGACTGGATGCCGCCGATGATAACCACCGCAGTGATCGCCGCAAACACAATACCAATGACCAGCGGCGGGATGTAGATCGGGCTGTTGCCCTGAATGATTTCCGAAATCGCGTTGATCTGCGTGCCGCAGCCGATACCAAAGGAGGCCAGCATCGCCAGCGCCGCAAAGGCAACGCCCAGCCATTTCATATGCAGGCCCCGCTCCAGCGCATACATCGCACCGCCCTGCATCCGGCCGTCTGCCGTCTGCACGCGATATTTGACCGCGATCAGGCTCTCGGCATACTTGGTCGCAATGCCGAATACGCCAGTCAGCCAGCACCACAGCACTGCGCCCGGCCCGCCGAGGAATACCGCCGTACCTACACCGACGATGTTGCCCGTGCCGATGGTGGATGCCAGCGCGGTGGTCAGCGCCTGAAACTGGCTGACATCTCCCGGCGAATCCGGATCCTTAGTCAGCGACAACCGAATGCCGGTGAACGTCTTGCGCTGGATAAAACCGGTGCGCAGCGTCATAAAAATGTGTGTGCCGAGCAGCAGCACAATCATGGGCAGACCCCAGATCCAGTTGTCAATCGCCGATACCAACCGAGAAAACGCTTCCATATTGTTTGCCCTTCCCTTCTTTTGTGAATGAAAACAGGAAAGGGAGCGAAGCCTGGGCTTCGCTCCCTTTTCAGACAGGGCGCATTCCGCCCCGTAAATCCCGTCCGTGGGAGCCACGGCAAGCAGCGCATCTTTGCACCCTTTTCCGCGTTATAGATCATATTATACTGTATTTTCGCATAAAACGCAAGCAAAACGCAAAACACAGCCTTCGCTGGCCCATTTGCAGCCATGCAGCAGCCCCGACGCACTACATTTTTTCGCTGTTGGAGAAATGGAACACCGTCAGGAACAGGATTTTGATATCAAACAAAAGCGTCCAGTTTTCGATATAATAAAGATCGTGCTCAATACGCCCCTGAATCGAAGTATCGCCGCGGAAGCCGTTGACCTGCGCCCAGCCGGTGATCCCTGGACGCACCTGATGCTTGACCATATACAGCGGCACGGTTTCCTTGAACTGATTGACGAAATAAGGCAGTTCGGGGCGCGGACCGACCAGACTCATATCCCCTTTCAGGACGTTGAAAAACTGCGGCAGCTCATCAATCGAGAATTTACGGATAAACGCGCCGAAGCGGGTCTTGCGCGGGTCGCTGTTGGTGCTCCACCCAGTCGTCTGCTTGTCATTGACCCGCATAGAGCGGAACTTGTACATATAAAACGGCTTTTTGTTCAGCCCCACCCGTTCCTGCCGGAACAGGATCGGCCCGGGAGAGGACAAGCGCACGCCCACCGCTGCGAACAGCATCAGCGGCGAGGTCAGCACGATCAGCAGCAGGGAGCCGACAATATCCATCGTCCGCTTGAGGAACGCGTTGCCGATATTGTCCAGCGGGATATGCCGGATGTTGACCAGCGAAACCCCACCCACTTCGTCAAACACCGGATGGGAAGGCATATATTTGTTGTAAAACGGAATCAGAGAAACTTTTACACCATTTTTCTCGCTATTCATTATGATATTAGGCAAATAACGATATTCATCCGCCTCGAGCGCAATGACCACTTCGTCCGGGCTGATGCGTTCCAACACGCGCGGAAACGCTTCATAAGTGCCCAGATAGGACAAGCCCGGCAGACAATCGTGCGGCGCGAGATAATGATCCACGCTTAATCCCAACGTACGATCACGCTGAATGGCCTCGTAATACATCTGCGCCTGCTCGCCACAGCCAACGAGCAGCACATGCTTGAGGTTATAACCCTTTTCGCGGAACGCACGTAGCACGCGCCGCAGCAGCCACCGCTTGGCCGACACCGCCATCGTCGCCAGTACAAAAAAGATTAAAAGCGTCCATCGAGACAGGTGGAATTCCTTAAACACAAAGAAAAACGCGAGCAGCAAGCCGAACAGCAGCAGGTTACAGCGGATCAGCAGACTGAATTCCGTCAGGAAGTTCTTAGCGCGAAATGAATCATACAGGCCCATCAAGCCATACAGCAGCCAGAATAGCGGCGACATGCACAACACTGCGTATATATAATAGGATAGACCGATATGGCCGGGTTCCCCCTGAAACACCACGAAACGGATGACATATGCCAAAACCATGCAGGGGAACAGAATAAGCACATCTGTCAACCCGTTGATCTGGTTGAGCGTGCGCTGATTTTCCTTAATCAAATGCCGTGCCTCCTGACGATACAAAATCTTTTACCCATAAGTGTCTTTATAATATCATACTTCGCAGGAAATTTCCACCTGATCTGCCCTTTTACTTGACAAAAGATGCGCTTTGGAGTAATATTCCAATAGGAGTATACTGCGCAGGCAGAAGGAGTTGCCTGCGTTTTTTATTGAAAGTGTGTGATATGGTTCATGGGAGCAAATCGGAAAATTCTCTATGTCGCTTCCTCCTTCGGACACCTCGCCTCGTTCCATCGGCCCTATTTGCGCTGGTTCGCCCAGCAAGGCTGCGAAGTGCATGCCGCCGCAGGCGGCGAGCCTTGTGCGCTGGAGGGGGTCAGTCGCTTTATCCCGCTGCCGCTGGAAAAACGCATGGCTTCCCCGCGCAATTTTTTTGCCGCCCATCAGCTGCGCGCCTTGCTGCGCCGTGAGGACTATGCGCTGGTCAGTCTGCACACCTCGCTTGCCGCTTTCTTTGCGCGGCTTGCGCTGCGGCCAGCCTGGAAAGGCCGTCCGGTGGTGATGAACACCGTGCACGGTTATCTGTTTGACGATGCCACACCGTTACTCAAACGCCAGCTGCTGCTCTCCGCTGAACGGCTGACCGCACCTGTCACCGACTGGCTGCTGACCATGAATCGGCAGGATGACGACATCGCGCAGCACTACGCGCTGGGTAAAACCATTCGCTTTACGCACGGCATGGGCATTGATACGACGCTTTTCACCCCGCCGGACGAAGCGCGCAAAGCACAGCTGCGGGCGCAGCTCGGGCTTGATCCATCCGCTCTTATACTGGTGTATGCAGCCGAGTTTTCCGGACGCAAAAGCCAGTCTACGCTGATTCAGGCGATGCCCCGTTTGCCGGAAAACACGGTTTTGGTATTGCCCGGCCGCGGCGACCGTCTGGAGGAATGCAAAGCCCTTGCCGCAACGCTTGGCGTTGCATCGCGTGTATGTTTCCCCGGCTTTGTGCAGAACATGAAGGACTATTATCAGGCTGCCGATCTCTGTGTCTCATCCAGCCGCAGCGAAGGTTTGCCATTCAATATCATGGAGGCAATGGCCTGCGGCCTGCCTGTGATTGCCAGCGATGTGAAAGGGCATCAGGATTTGGTGCAATCCCGCGTGACCGGGCTGCTGTATCCGTTTGGGGACGCAGACGCTTTTTCCGGCGCCGTCCACCAGCTGGACAACCCACAACGCCGCCGGCAAATGGGACTTGCTGCACGGCAAGCCATTCTGCCATTTGACATTCAACCAGTCTTTGAGGAACTGACCACGCTCTATCGTCAGGCCGCCGGTCTGGATGCATAAGCATCCCCGCACCGCTTTACGGAATATCCCGGCTGATTTCAGCCGGCTTCACCATGGAGGTTATCGAATGAAACAAAAATCAGCTCAATCCACCCCTTCTGTCCGCTGGGGACTGTACATTTCAGCGGCAGTCGTCCTGTTTGCCGTCATCTGTATGGCAAACAACGGCAATTATTTTACGGAAAAGGTCGTCGGCCTGTTGGGCGGCGCCGCCATTCTGTGTATGCTGGTGTTTGCAGACAAGCAGCGCGTCAAGCGCCTGCTGACGCCTCCGGCTTTTGCTCTGTTTGCCTATATGCTGCTGGCAGGCATTTCTACCCTGTATGCCAAATCCGGCAAATTTGCGATTGCAGAATTTTCCTGCCTGCTCGTCGCTTTTGCAATCTTTATGACGATTGTGCTATATGCTAAGGAAAGCAAACTTTCCTTCCGGCGCACCGCAGCCGTCATGGCCTGTGCTGCTGCACCGATTGGCGTTCTGTCCATTGACGCCGCTTCCTGCAACATCCTCATGCGGCCGTTCCGCGCATGGATGGAGTCGATCGGTCCGGGCTACGCCGATACCGGCTCCACCTTCTACTCCCGTCTGAGCACTGTCGTCGGCAACCCGAATACCTATGCAGGTTTGATGTCCATCGCCTGCCTGCTGTCGCTCTGGCTGGTAGTGACCTCGGAAACCCGTCGGCAAAAGATATTATGCACGATTCTGCTGATGGTCAACGCAATTTCATACCTGTTAGCTTTCTCTATGGGCTCGCTCGGTGTTTTTGTGGTCGCTTGCCTGCTGATGCTGGCACTCAGCCCGAAAGAAAGCCGCATTGGCCTGTTCCTCCTGCTGATTCAAACAGCAGTGGTTGCACTGATCGCGGGTGGTATTTCGGTTAAGGGCTTCGGTGATACTGTCACCGGTTCTCCCCTGCCCATGCTGATGCTGGTGGTTGGCTGTGCCCTTGCCTGCGTGTTGGAAGTCTATGTGCGTGACAAAGTCACCGCCGTGCTCAACAGCAAAGCAAAACTGATGATCGGCATCATTGTGGGCATCATTGTCGTTGCCGTCATTTATCTGATTGCTGCACTCAATGTCACCGGTGCCTATACATTCGGCACCGAAGGCGACTTCCGCCGTACGGCTAACCTGCCGGCCGGTGATTACACGCTGACCATGGAGGCGACCGCGCCCGTTCAGGTGCGTGTTGCTTACAAGAATACCAGCAACCTGATTCAGAACAATGAAACCGATCTGAGCAGCGGTTCCTCGGATGCGCCGGTATCCTTTACGGTGCCCGAGGACAGTGAGATCGTCTTTTTCTACTTCTCCTGCACTGAACCGGGTGTGACCGTACAAAGCGCCACCTACTCCGGCACGCAGGAAGGCAGCGTCAAATTGGGCTATAAGCTGCTGCCTGCTTTCATCGCTGACCGTATTCAGGACTTGTCCGCAAACGGTAACGTCGTGCAGCGTGGCGTTTATCGCCAGGATGCCATCAAGCTGTGGCTCACCTCCCCGGTCTTTGGCCGTGGTCTGGGTGGCTTTGAAAACGGCGTCGTTTCGGTACAGGATTACTATTATGAAACCAAATACGCGCACAACCACTATGTAGAGGCGCTCTGTGACCTTGGTGTGCTGGGTCTGGCTGCTTTTCTTGCCATACTTGGCACGTCCATCTGGGCGCTGGTCAAAAGCCGCAAGGAAAAGCCGCTGGCCGTTATGCTTCTGGCCGCCTGCGTGCTGCAAATGTTCGGTCAGGCAATCACCGACGTCATCTGGTCGGTCGGATGCTGCTTGCCCATGTTCTTTGCGGTGCTGGCGCTCGTCACCCTCTATTGCGGCGACTGCCTGCGGCTCAAGCAGCCGCAAAGCAGCAACGGCGGCGCTGTACGCTGGCCAGTAACTGCGTTTTCCGCCATTTTCGTCGTTCTGATTGGCCTGAACCTGATTGCACAAAGCATTTTCACTGGTGCCGGCCTGACGCTTGACGATCTGAAAACCTGTGCCGCCATTGACCCCTTTGAGAAAAATGACTACAAACTGTCCTATTTGATTTCCGGCGGCAATGAACCGGGCGTAGCCGACCAATACGCGGCTGATCTGTCCGCAGTTGAATCCAACTCGATCACCATTCCGCTGGCACAATACTATGTCTCCAGCGGTCAATACACGCTTGCCCTTGACACGCTTGAACACGGTATTGCCTACATGCGTGCCGATGCTGAAGTCTGGCAGCAAATGTTTGACCTATATGAGACCATGTTAGATCCGGTCGGCAATATGACCGCCGTTCAGATTTTGATGGACGACAGTTATGTCCGTCGCATGGTTACCGGCTATGAGCGCTTGTGCCAGACCAACGCCGATCAACTTGACAATGTGCTTCTGACCACGTCTAATAACGCTTTCCTCAACCGTCTGCTGGCTGTTGCCGCACTCGATCCGTATGACACCTCTGCGGCGCTTAGCATTCTGTCTCAAACCGGTTTGGACACCAGCGCTCTGCCGGATGCGGACGGTAACGGTGTGCCCGACTGTGCTGCCGTACAGGCTGGCACGGTGAACTGGCAGGAAAACGGTGCTTTCACCGCTGAAACAGACTGCACCATTCTGTTTACCACGCAAGTTCCTGACGAGGGCTACTATCCCCTCTATATCAACGCATCAGATCTAAATGGAATCAGCGTCACACTTAATGGAAATCCTGTGACCCTTGACACGGCAACCGGTCTATGTCCGGCATACGATGAATGGGGCACTTCGCCGACCGAAATCGTACTGAACATCAAAGCCGGTACGACAGTCAATCAAATGACGTATATCAAACAATAACCGGATTCTATCTTCTCCCGGCAGCATAATCTAAACATGAAAAGCGCAAGAGCAATATAATTGCTCTTGCGCTTTTTGCGCTGTATTGTGTTCGACCTGTACCCAATCAAATAAGTAGTGTTGTCGGCAGAGTATCAAACACATTCCGGCGAAGCTCCTCGCAGCAGTTTGAATTTACAATTCATTAAGGGTATTCAGTTCCCATTATGCAAAACGGTAACAAAACGTATTGTGGTGTTCACATGTTCGCCCAGTTCGAGGATCAAAATATCAGTATCCTCCTGCCGATTGACAACAACGGATTGAGCGCATTTTCGGTGAAGGAAGAATCAACCCTTTTGGCTTTAATCACATGCTTGTTATTTATTACATTGCATAGGTATGAGAAAAGGCTCCCGAGCAATGCTCGGGAGCCTCTTTCTATGCATTATGCATCGAGTTTGCTATTACTTAGTAAAGATAATATCCTTATCCTGCGCATTAGTAATCTTGTTGTCAACATCATAGAACACTGCAACAATCTTGTCGCCGTCATCGTTGAAGATTACATATGCATTTGCATAGTACGAACCATCGACGTTGTAAACCTCTTCAGCCGTCGGGATGGAGCCAATGCCGCCCTCAGCGCCGTCCTTTTCGGAAGCATCGATTGCAACAAAGACACAGTCATCATCGAAGCTGTAGGTCTTGCTCTGGCCATTCTGAGTCTTCAGCTCAGCAACGCCCTTAGCCTCGTTGTTGGTGCCGATGATTGCAGCAGCCTTGCCTACTACGTTGTTCTCAACATCAACAAAGTTGCCGTTGATCGTGTAAGCAATGATCTCGCCGCTCTTACCTACGCGGTTGGAGGTATCAGCAGTCAGGGTCTTTGCACCCTCAGAGGTCCATACCTCGTAGGTAGCCTTGTTGCCGTCGTCGGTCTTAACCAGATACGGATCAGCAGTCAGGTAACCATACTTGGTGTCGCTGGTAGCGCCCGGAACCTTAGCCTGATTTACAACCAGATAACCAGCCGCAACATAGCTCAGGCCGCTCTTGGTCTCGGTCAGAACAATGCTGTTTGCTGCCAGATCGGTCGTATCCCAGTTCTTGACGGTCGCGCCAGTCAGAACCTTGACCTCGGTGTTTGCCTTAACATAGATAACAGCATCATCGTTGATCAGCATGCCATCGATCTTGCTGTCGTCAACCTTCTTCTGGCCGTCAACAGCCTTCAGGTCATCGCAGCCAGCCAGATTGCCTGCTGCAACTGCCTTGACGTCATAAGTGCCGTCTGCCAGCTTGGAGAAGGTAACCAGACCTTCCTTGCCCTTCAGGACGTTTGCGCCAACCTTGCCGTCATTCGAAGCACTATCGATATTGGAAGCATCGCCCAGCAGCTTGTCGCCGTCGTACTTGGAGATCTTCACCGTGGTGTTGGTGCCGTCTGCAAAGTACATGCGAGCTTCAACAGTACCCTCATCGTTGAGAGAGCCTACGCCCATATCGATATCGACGTCGTTATTATTAGCAGCCATCTTCACTGCGGACAGGAGAGCAACTTCCTCAAGGGAGCCCTTGGTCTCATCAGCAGTCAGGATGTAGTTGCCGCAGATAACCATATCGTAGGAAGAACCGGTCGTTACGGTAACACCGTTAGCCAAACGATACCAGGTGCCATCTACGCGAGCCTCATTGGCGCGGGTTGCTTCTACCGTAGCAGAGGTGATGTCTGCCTTGGTAACGATGTCCTTGTCGCTGGAGTTGTAGTCAGCGTCGAGCACATAAACGTAATCGTCCTTTGCAACATCCTCGTAACCGGAGATGTCGTCAAACTTCAGAGAGCCAATGTTCTTAACGGTCATGGAAGAAGTGCCAACATAGGTAACCTGGCCAAAGGAAACCGGGTTAGAGATGATGGAATCAACATTGCCGTCGCCGTCGTTGTCAACCAGCTTGATGGAGCGAGCAACTTCCTTCTGATCAGCAGTGCCATTGGTCTTAGCTGCATCAGTCAGCGTATCCAGCTTGGTAGCAGCGGTGTCATCACCGAAGTAATAAACGCCAAATGCATCCGCAGCCTTATCCAGCTTGTAGGAAGTGCCGTCCAGCTTGATCTTCTTATCGGTATTCTTGCTGTCATACTCCAACTGGCCAACATAGCCGGTAGCTACAACAGTGGAATCCTCGTAAGCGTAAACGCCGTAAACTTCGTTGGTCTTGCCATCCTTGTGCATTACGACAACGCGCTGGCCAACCAGGTCAGAGTAGTCGTTTGCAACGCGGGTGAAGTCGAGTGCGGAAGTGTCCAGAGAGTAGGTGTCGCGGTTTGCTTCCTTCTCGGTGCCGTACAGAACAACTGCGTCATCAGCTTCCTTGCCTGCGAAAACCAGATCAAGGTACTTGGAACCGATGGTCTTGTCGTCGGTAACGTCGGTTGCCGGCTTGAAGTCAGAGATGTCAGCGGAGTAAACAACGCGCTCCATCTCCAGAGAGTTGAACATGATCTGAGCAGCGTACTGACGCGGCAGAGCGCCGTTTACGTCAGAGGATACGTCCTCGAACAGGTTGTTCAGGTTGCCGTACTTCATGGTGTTAGCAGCCCAAGCGGAGCCAGTCAGACCAGCCTTGCTCGGAGTGTAGCCAGCAACAACCAGCAGCATCTTGGCAGCCTCGAGACCGGTAACGGTGTCGTTCGGAGCGAACTTGGTTGCAGACTTACCAGCGATGATTTCGCTGTTCTGCAGGTACTTGATGTAGCCAGCCGCCCAAGTGCCGTTCACGTCGGTGAACGAGGTCGGCAGGTTGGTGTAAGCGGACGCGTCATCGTTGCCGCCGTTGAGGATGGTGAAAATCATCTTCGCCATCTCCGCACGGGTGACGGTCGCATCGGGCTTGAACGAACCGTCGGTATAACCTTCGATTACGCCCAGACCCGTCAGTGCGTCAACCGCTTCAGTCGACTGGATGTCAGCCTGATCGGTGAACGCTGCACCAGCAAACATGGTGAACGCGCAAGCGAACGCCAGTACCAGTGCGAGAACCTTTTTGAGATTCTTCATGGGGTTTTTTCCTCCTTAAATTTTTTTGAGCTTTCGCTCTTATGGTGCTTATGATATCACAGGTTTTGGGGGCGGTCAAGTAAACTGCCGCGAATGTAACATGGGTGTAATATTGTGACATACTGTAATTTTTTATGTTTTATATCGTATTCCGGGCGATAAGCGTGCACTTTCCGAACAGAGCATGGGGAGGCCGTGACACATGTTCTGCCCTTTATACCTTATTATATATAAGCGCTGCTGCACCATATGGTGTGGTATGGATTTCCGTTTTCCCTGCTTGAGCAACAAGATAGCGGAGCGCGTGTAAAACCTCACATTGTGTAAAAAAACGGGATGGCTTTTAGGCATTATCACTATTGCGTCCAATACAGAAAGCAGATATCATTATATATTGTTCATATTTTGCCATTCTTCGTGTTATTCTGACAAAAATGACAAAATATTTGCAAAATTATTCAAAAGGAATGAGATCTGCATGAGGAAACCCGCGTATTTTGAAAGGAATGGTTGCATCTATGTTGCATTCAATACCACTTCTTTGGATGCTGGCTTACCTCCATGTGAAACCGAACCGCCGGAAACCCTTTTGACCGACTTCATGCGCGACTGGCTGCAAATTATGGCCAGTCAAATCCGGCACAATACATTAGATAGCTACTGGTACATGTTCAACCGACATATCGAACCTTTTTTCGGTGTACGGCAGATAACAGTGCAGTCTGCTTCTCTGTCCGATTTTCAGGAGTTTGTTGACAAAAAATATCAAGATGGGTATTCCCCAACCTCAATTGCAAAATTTCATTCTATTGTTCATAAATGCCTGCGCTATGCTGTTTCCCGCGGCATTATTGATTATAATCCATCGGATTATGTCCTGTTGCCCAAAAAAGTCAAATATATCAGCAGAACCTTCGATCAGGCGCAGCTGAATCTATTTTTGAAGGAAGCAAAGTCCTCTCCGGCGGAACCTGCTTTTATTCTGGCTGCAACCTATGGACTGCGCCGCAGCGAAGCCGCCGGGTTGCGATGGCAGGCAATTGATTTCAGTGCTGGTACGATTTTGATCAACCACACCGCCATCTCCAGCAACGGAAAAGTCACTTACAGTGACCGCGTCAAAACCAATTCCAGCTATCGGACGCTTCCGCTTATGCAAGGAATGCGGGAGTATTTGCTGCAACTGCGCCAACGACAGCACGAAATGCAGCTCCGATATGGTTCGGATTATCATTCCAGCGACTATGTCTGCCGGCGCGATAACGGAAAACCGCTGCGTCCAGATTATATCTCGCAGGAGTTTGCCAAGCTCTGTCGCAAGACCGCTCTGCCGCATATTCGTTTCCATGATCTGCGCCATTCCGCCGCAACATTACTGCTTCGAGAAGGTTTTTCACTCAAGCAGATTCAGGAGTGGCTGGGGCACGCGAATATCACAACCACAGCCAATACCTATGCGCATGTAACATACAGTGATAAACTCCAGATGGCGGCCCACCTGGATCACTTATTTGATATGTAAATGACTTAGCGTTGACGAAACCGTTTTTCTCCATGATAGCGGTATGAATCGGATACGTTTTTATATTAACATAAAAGTGAATCAGAAAAAGGTTCTCGCGCTGGTACTGGCGTTCGCTTGTGCGTTCACCATGTTTGCTGGCGCAGCGTTTACCGATCAGGCTGACATTCAGTCGTCTGAAGCGGTTGACGCACTGACGGGTCTGGGCGTAATCGAAGGTTATACCGACGGTTCGTTCAAGCCCGATGCGACCGTCACCCGTGCGGAGATGGCGAAGATGATTTTCACCATCCTCAACGGCGGCAACGATGACGCGTCCGCTTACACCAACCTGCCGACCTCGTTCACCGACGTGAACGGCACTTGGGCGGCTGGCTACATCAAGTACCTGCAGAACAGCGAAATCATCGCTGGTAAGTCTGCAACCAAGTTCGCTCCGAACGATACGGTTACCGGTCTTGAAGCTGCCAAGATGCTGCTGGTTGTTGCTGGCTACACCCCGGACAAGGCTGGTCTGACCGGCTCCCGCTGGTCTGCCAACACCATGAAGTACGCAAACCTGAACAACCTGTTCGAGGACGTATCCGCTGACGTAAACGGCGCTCTGCCGCGTCAGTACGCTGCTCAGATCATGTACAATGCTCTGGACATGGAGCGCGTTGTTTACTCCACCGACATCTCCGACTTCAAGCCGGCGACCGCAGGTGACATTCTGGACGACGCTACCATCGGCGGCAAGTACATGGACCTCGACTTCAACGGCAAGAAGGTAGACGATGCGGTTTACCTGTACGGCACCGAGAAGGAAGCAAACCGCGACACCTACTCGATGAACACTTCTGACGGCACCTACATCCGTGTTGCTAACGATTACTCTGACCTGGTTGGCCAGCGCGTCGTTGTTATGCAGAAGATTGGCCAGCGCGATAAGGTTTACGGTGTTTACGCTTACGCTGATTCCACTACGGTCGCTACCGGCTACGTTGGTCAGTTGGAGACGGTTTCCGACAACACCAAGATTAAGCTGGACGGTACTGAGTACAAGCTGGACGGCACCACCGCAATGAAGAACTACACCTTCAACAATGATACCACCAAGCGTTTTGCCCTGTCCGCTCTGGCAGCTACTGCTACCAAGAACAATGATGCAAAGCAGAACGAAGTTGCTCAGGAGATCAAGCTGATCGATACCGATGGCAACGGCAAGGTTGACGTTGTGATTTCCAGCCCGATCAAGTTTGGTAAGGTTACCTATGTTGGCACCAACTCCATGACGGTTGACAACGGCGTTGGCTCCCTGAAGTTCACCGATATCTCCGGTTACGAGGATATCGCGAAGGACGATTACGTTTACGTCATCGACGACGCTTACAATTCTTCCGACAAGGATATTGTTGTTAAGGCTGATGTCACTTCCGCGACCGTTGAAGCAACCCGCAGCAGTGGCTCTGCCGTTGTTGAAGCTCGTGTAGACGGCACTTGGTACCGCACTGCTAATGGTGTTGTCATCAAGAGCGGCGCTACCTACGATCTGGTTCTCCGCGGCAACTACATCCTGGCTGCTGACGAAACCACCGGCAAGCTCGAAGACGTAGCTTATCTGTCTGCAATTGAAGACTCCGATGGAGATGGCGTGGTTGACTTCGAAGAGAACAAGTTCGACGATCCGAATGGCGAAGGCACTGTTAAGGCTCGCCTGTACTTTGCGGACGGCACCGACGCTGAGGTTAAGCTCTCCAAGTATGACGGCGCTAAGCTGGTTGGCGATCCTGCAATCACGACGGTTACCAATAATAAGATTTATGCTAATCAGGCGCTGAACGTTGATTTTGGCGGTATCCTGACTGGTCTGGTAACCTACAGCAAGCTGGGCGACGGCACCTATGACATCAAGGCGGTTTCTTCTGCTTCTGATGCTGGCTGCGATGCGCTGATTACTGCTACTTCTTACAAGGATGGCAAGATTAGCGGCAATCCGTTCACCGACGATGCGGTTGTTTATGTATACGCTTATGACGGTGCTGGCAAATCCGAAACCAAGGTTGTTTCCGGCAAGACCGTTAAGGGCTGGGATAACAGCGCGATCCTCGCTATCAGCGGTACGGCTCTGGCTAACGAGAAGGACGGCCTGAACTATATTGCAGCTGCATTCTTGAACATCAAGACTTCTGACGGCAAGGTTCCGGGCGCTACCAGCGACACCAAGTATGCTTACCTGACTCGTGACGGTTACACCGTAACCAAGGACGGCGAGAAGAAGGCTGCTTACGACGTTTGGACCTCTGAGGGTGCTGCTACCCTGACTCAGGATCAGTCCAACCCGATCGTTGGTGCAACTGCTGGCACGGTTATCTCCTACACGCTGGATGGCGACTATGTTGACGACGTGACTGTTGTTGGCGCTGATGCTGCCATCATCGGCACTGACCGCGTAGTAAAGGGCAGCGCACGTGTTGCTCATGCTGGCGGCGTAGCCACCTACAGCTTTGATGAGGATTGCGTATTCGTTGCAATCGACGATTCCGAGACTGCAGGCGCTGAGGGCGATATCACTGGCATCCCGCTGGCTGAGAACTGCGGCGGCAGCAACTACATTGCGAACGCGATCGTAGTATTTGACAACAACGTAGTACCGGCTGATCGCAAGATCGTAGCGGTATTCTACGACGTTGACAACATGCTGGACGGCAGCGTTGGCGGTGTGACTCACGGCACCTACACTGATAAGCACTTCCACTTTGCTGGTTAATCAGTGATTGGTTCTTTGTGAACATCAAATGAAAAGGCCCCTTGGGATTTTCCCAAGGGGCTTTTTTTACAGCCATGCAATATAATAATATGGAGTATTTTTAAAATTCGACATGACGTTATACTGACCGCCGTCAGTCACATATACTTGAAATCCCTGATCGACAATAGTGGCGATAGGCGTTTCCTCCGGTCCTGCGGGATGACCATCCAACGCCAGTCCGCCGTAGCGGGATGAGCCGGAAATCAGAAGGCCCATGCTGTGGCAGAGATAGACTGCCTTCGGCTTTCGGCCAAGCGATATCAGCCGTACCGGCTGACTGTCTCCAACATATGTACCGACCATAATTTCGCTTTTTCCCAAATTCAGGGAACTGATTTGGCTTTGCAGACTGCTATCTGTGGACTGTCGAGTGCTGGCCTCGGAAGCCGCGGCGCTTTCGATGGCCGAGAGGCGGTCGCGCACATCCTGTGCCAGCTTGTCACCGGTCACGCTGCCGGACGGAAGATTGCCCGACACGGCATCCGAAACCTGCGCCTGCACATGCTCGACAGCGGCTTGTACGGTATCCGCAGGCACGCCCGCCGTGCGGGCAAAGCCAAGGCTTGCCGCAGCGTCAGGTGCACACAGCGCGTCGCACAGATTGTTGTGCGCCTGCCGCACCTCCTCCGGGCTGCTGTCAAAGTAGGCTTTCAGGTCCTGTGGCTGCATTCTCGGCTGATCGGCCAGAGAGGAAATCAGTTTGGTAAATCCCTTGAGTTTCTGATCGGAAAGCGACATTTGTTTTCCTCCTTTGTTTGGCGGTGTTTCCCGCAGGATGTGCTTCACACCTTGCGGGAGACACCGCTCATTTGATTTGATACGGGTCAAACAAGCACCCCCTATAATACGGCGATACAGAAAAAACGCAAGAACAAAATTTTGCTCTGGCAAATAATCATCCACTTCCTCCAATCCCTTGAAATGTAATTTTTTATAATCAAAAATTTCTGCTGTCGGCAAAAGATTGACGTTGGAAAGATCTGTGCTGTCCCTTCCATAGAATTTTGGTTCATAATATGATATACTTTTGATAGTCTTTACGAACTGACCGCTTTTATTTTTTGTCCCATAATCCTCGAAAGGGTGCATATAGGTTGAAATTTTTCCGATATCCCGCAGCAATATTTCTCATCTGTTTGGTCTTGCTCCGCGCAGGAACAGCCACTGCGACCTATGTCGATACAGAGTCGCACTGGGCTTCTGACGCCATTGCTTTTGTCACAGACGCAGGACTGATGGATGGCTTATCCGACTATACCTTCGGCGCAAACGCACCAGCCACACGCGCCTGCATCGTGCAGGCGCTGTATCGGTTAGCGCCAGACACAAATATCGTCATTGCTTCTTCGTTTCAGGATGTCCCGACAGACGCTTCCTATTACGACGCCGTGCAGTGGGGCGCATACAACGCCATCATTGAAGGCGTTGGCAACGGTCAATTCCAGCCGGGCGGTTCCCTGACCCGGGAGCAGCTGGCCGCCATGCTGTATCGGTATGCCGCTTTGAAGCAGGCTGACCTAACCCTGCAAAACGACTTGTCCTTGTACGCAGACGCGGGACAGATCAGCAGCTACGCACTGACCGCCATGCAATGGGCCAACGCACAGGGGCTGATTACCGGCACCACCGACACCACACTGACCCCGCAGGGTACGGTAACGCGCGCACAGCTTGCCACCATCCTGCAGCGGCTGTCCGGCATCCTTGGCATTGTACCGCAAGCCGCCGACCCGAACGCAAACGTGCAAAGCCATTCCTATACCGCATTCACCACCTTCCTCGGTCCGGTGACGCGCGCAGAAACCCGTCAGGCACTGACCGAAGTATGCCACGAAACCCGCACTTACAGCGACACCCAAGGATGCGTCGTGGAAATGGGACGCTCGACTGCATCACTCACCACACCGGCGCATGTCGCTGCGCAGTTCCGAATGGAGGGTCAAAGCGGTACCGTCCGCTGGTATGATGCCATTGCTGCGCGCTGGTATGAAAAGCCGCTTTCCTCCGGCATTCTGCCGCGCGGCATGTATTTTATCCGTGTGAACGGCATAGACAGCATAGTAGTAACGCCCCAAACCTATTGCACCCATGAAAACGGTATGATCGAATCCATGCCGAGCTGCGACGGCACACTTGCCGTGACGCAAGAAAACGGCGGCTTCACCTTTTCCCTGCAAGTCGCCGCGCTGCAACAAGGGACATTCAGCGACTATCTGGTGCTCACCTCGAGTCAGCAGCTGATCGACTGGACGGATGCTGGCGAGCTCAGCCGCTGGTCGAACTACCGCTTTACCGACGCCAATCGCTGGTGCTATGACGGGTATTATTACACCGCGCCCTCCACCTATTACCCCTACGGCCCCAATTATTTTTACAGTCTGCCGGCCGCGCACATTGCAGGCAAGATGGCCAAAGATGCCGATCAGCCCGCGTCGCGCGCGCTGGGGCTTGCGATGATCGATATCATGCGCGAAAAGCAGAACGAATACGGGTTTATCCCCTCGCTTGCAGGCAGCACATGGCTGAAAGGCGATTATAACATTGATCCCGGCTACTTTGATACGCGGTTCAATACAGATTTCTGGCTGGCCAATATCAACGCGGCGGAAACCTTCGGCGTGACCGAATGGCTGGACCAGACCAAACGATATGCCGATTTTCTGGTCAGCCATGCGCAGGCGCACCATTACAGCTTCGGGAGCGGAGACACCACCGGCTGGCTGGTGGAGGATTACTGGCATCCGAACGGCCTGAGCCAGCCCACCCACGCTTCTCTCAACCACCACGCAGCCGAAGCGGTATTCCTCTACCGCTTCTCCACGGCCACCGGCGATGAATCGTATGCTGCGCTGGCCGACTGCATGGTGCGCGGCATTGAAAGCACGGTCACCCTGTGGATTTTGCCGGACGGCAACCTGAATTACTCCTATAAGCCCGACGGCACAGCTTCCGGCTCAGACTATCCCTATTTGACCTATAATGATCTGCTCGAATTGCAGCGCCTGTACACGCTGCGTCACGGCTCTCCCAGCAGCGGCCTTACTCGCCTGATGGACAGCAAACGCGCATGGATGGACAAAAACGGGATCACGGAATACAACCGCACCGCCATATAATCCATTCCCGGTGCAGCCCTCTCGTCAAACTTGACGAAATGCGCGAATTTATGTATAATATCAGCATCACACAACCTAATTTTTACAGAAAGGTGGATGTAAATTCCTATGTCTGACCCTGATCCTGCGGGCCGATTATCGTTCTGGCCTTTCGAAGTTTCCTTGGAATAGCGCAGTTTACTGACCCAATTCAAAAATACTTCGAAAGGAATACACCATGAACACATCAGTAGGTATTATTATCATTGTCGCCTGTCTTATTATGTCCGCGTTTTTCTCCTCTACGGAGACCGCATTTTCCTCCCTCAACCGCATCCGCGTCAAAAGCCTTGCCGAAAAAGGCGATAAGCGTGCGGCGTTGGTTCTGCGGCTCTCCGACCAGTATGACAAATTGCTGTCCACCATCCTGATCGGCAACAATATCGTGAACATTGCGTCCGCATCGGTTGCAACGGTGTTGTTTATCCGCTGGGTGGGCGAGGAAACCGGTCCTTCGCTTTCCACGATTGTCACCACGGTCATCGTGCTGATTTTTGGCGAAATCTCCCCCAAAACCTTGGCAAAGGAATCGCCCGAGCTGTTTGCCCGCTTTTCCGCGCCGATCATTCAGGTGCTCATTTATATTCTCACGCCGATCAACTTTCTGTTTGTCCAGTGGAAAAAGCTGCTCTCCCTTGTTTTCAAAACCTCGGAGGATACTTCCATCTCGGAAGAAGAGCTGCTGACCATGGTCGATGAAGCCGAAAGCGAGGGCGGCATCGACGAGCAGGAAGGCGATCTGATTCGCAGCGCGATCGAATTCAGCGATGTCGAGGTCGTGGAGATTTTCACCCCGCGTGTCAACATTGTTGGCATTTCCGAGGACACGGATAACCAGACGATTGCGCAGTTGTTTAAGGAAACCGGTTTTTCCCGCTTGCCGGTCTACCGAAACTCCATTGACAATATCTTCGGCATCATCCATGAGAAGGATTTCTATAACGAGGTCGCTCCCTCCAACCGGTCGATTGATGTGATCGTCAAGCCCCCGATTTTTGTTGCCAAAACCATGAAAATCGGTGAGCTGCTCAAAATGCTGCAAAAGAGCAAATCACACATTGCGGTTGTGGCAGATGAATACGGCGGCACACTGGGCATTGTGACACTGGAAGATGTGCTGGAAGAACTGGTCGGTGAAATCTGGGACGAACACGACCGCGTGGTTGAGCAGTGCTGGAAAACCGGAAACCATGAGTATCTGGCACGCGGCGCAGCGGATTTTGAAGATGTGCTGACCAACTTCGGCTATGAGGACGATGACGTAGCCGACAGTTATACCACCGTCAACGGCTGGATGATCGATCAGCTTGAACATATCCCCAAGCAGGGCGAAACGCTGACCTATAAAAATCTGGATTTTGTCGTGCAGGATGCCGACGACCGTCATGTGACGCTCATCAAGATCATCGAGCACGAACCCTGTGAAGAGACAACCGCCTGACGCATACATATAACATATATAAGCGAAAGCCGCTTCTCTGCAAACGCGCAGAGAAGCGGCTTTGTGATCCTTACGTTTATTTTCCCAGACAGTTGCCGCACAGCGAATAGCCCTGCGCCAGCAAGTCCTCGTAGTTTCCGGTATAATACGATTTATTCTTTTCCCCGATGCCGGCCACGCTGGAGCAATCCGGCAGATGGATTTTCTTCGAGGCGATGTTGAGCACATATTCCTGCGTCTGTTCCTGCGAATCTGTTTGCGCGTCATCCGCTTCGCGGCTTTCTCCGGTCGCATAGTCGATTTCCACACCGGGCTGCACATTATAACAATATACGTTATAGCAGATTCCCTCGCCCGCATCCTCCACCGAAAGAGCTTCCATCTGCACACCGGAGGCAACAAGGTTATCCCCCTCAAAAATGGGTGTAACGCGGTACAACACATGGTTTCCGGTTTCCTTGATGTAATCCGCCACCATGTTTTCAAACGGGAGCATGCCCTCCACATTCATATACCGCGTGCCGGTGATGAGATTTTCCTCGTTGGCGTTTTCCGCCGTGAGCTGATATCCGATCAGGTGGCAGCGATTATACAGATATTTTCCGTCCACGAAATCATATTTGACCGTCTGCCAACCGGACGGCTTGACCTGTCCGATTGAGCCGCGCTCCTCGGTCGGCATCAAGTCGGTGGAGATACAAGCGTAGGCCGTGCCGCACCGCCCCAAAAAATCCAGCGGCGCATAGCTTTCAAAGGATTCCGCGACCTGATCCTCCTCCGGAAAGTCCGGCACATTGCCGTCGATTTCCACATAGGGCTCGCCGCTGTACGCCGGGATATCCTCCAGCGAAACCGTCTGCTGCGGCCGCAACATGGCACAGCCGGAGAGCAAAAACTGGATGCACAGCAGCACCGGCACAATTTTCTTCATCATTCTCTGCATTTTCTGTAAACTTCCTTTGTGATTTTTGCATGCGAGGAACCAGAAAATTTTTCGGTTTCCCGCAAAGTCCAGCCGCCCTCCAACAGCGACCGGTCAAAGTATTGATCTGCCGGATAAACGCGGTTCCAGCAAAACAGAATGAGATCCTCTATTCGGTCCAGAAATGGCTCGATTGCCTGATCTTCCACAAAGCAGTAGTCCCCTTCCCCTGCCAGCGCAAGGAATCGGTCGTCAACCCGCAGGCGAGCGTGTTCTTTCTCCGCAAACTGCCCGGCGGAATAGGTATTCATCCATAACGCATGCGTACCGCATAACGCAAGGATGCACTCACGCAGGACACGGTCCATGCTTTGCCGCCGATGATGAAACAGCATCCCATCCTTACTGTCCACGCAGACAATCACATGCATCCCGCGTCACCTCCGTACCGCATCCACCAGTCAAACCGTATTTTCCGGGATTTCTTTATCATACCACAAAATGACCGGAATTGTCGATCTGTGTTTTTCTCCGTCTCAGGCAAAAAGCAAAACGGACCGTTTCCTCAGAAAACGGTCCGTTTTGCCTCATACAGAACGATCAGTTACACATTTCGTCCGCAACTTTACAGAGCAGATCCGGATAGTTGGAAATGATGCAGTCCACGCCGCGCGCAATCATATCGCGCATGTTCTCTTCATCATTGACCGTCCATGTGTTGACCCCCATGCCGCGGCTATGATACAGGTCAACCAGCTCTGGCTGGTATTGCAGCAGCATATAGCGCGGATGCATATTGTCCGCGTTGGAGCGCTTGATATACTCTCCGATCTCAAGATACGGCTTGTCATACAGCAGGCCGGTCTTGATATCCGGGCAGAGGTTTTTGAAATTCTGCATGGAAATATGGTTAAAGGAGGAGACAAACACGCGGTCCTGCATCTTATGCGCGCAGATCGCGTCGATCACGCGCTGCTCCAGTCCCTCATAGAACACCTCGTAGTTCTTCAGCTCCATATTGAGCAGCATATGGGTCTGGTCGCAGAAGTCGAGCAGCTCGTCAAACGTCCAGATGTGCTGACCGGCAAACTCCGGCGACTTCCATGCGCCGATGTCCAACGCGAGCAGCTCGTCATAGGTATGATCCTTGATATAGCCCGTGCCGTTGGAGGTGCGCTCCAGCGTAGCGTCGTGGAAAATAATCAGATTGCCGTCCTTGGTGATGTGAACGTCGCTTTCAAAGCCGTCCGCCGCGGTCTTTTCCACCGCCATCTGGAATGCGAGCGGACTGTTTTCCGGGTAATTGCCGGAAAAGCCGCGGTGTGCCAGTAAAATAGGTTTTTTCATGATATCTCTCCCCTTTTGTTCCATTAAAAAAGCACATGTCACGCCAATCATCCGACGGACATGTGCTTGCTCCACAATTCTCTGCACATCATTATTATAGCGCTGCAAAACGGAAAATGCAATGGGCATCCTGCATCATATCCGGCGCAGAATTTCGGCACCGATGCGGCTCACGCCTGCGCCTGCCGGTCACGCAGCGCCAGCGCCAGAGACGGCTCCCGCGTGGTGATGTTACGCACACCGTTTTCCAAAAACCAGCGCAGCTCGCTGTCCTCGTTGACTGTCCACGCGGACAGCTCCAAGCCCTCCTGTGCCAGCGTGCGCACCAGACGACGCGTGACCAGCACCTGATTGATGTTGACCGTCCGCACATCGTACCGCTTGCACACCGCTACGATTTCAGCGGCGGCTTGCAGCTCAAAGTCCGGTATGTTACGATAATTCACATACAAATCCGGCACATACTCCTCGATATTCAGGTAAATCTCCGCCTGTTCATGCAGCGCGGGGTCAGCGGCACAGGCCGCAGCATCGACTGTGCCGGAGAAAATAAGCCGTCCGATAAGGCCCGCCTGCTGCGCGAGCGCCGCGACCTCCCGTTCCAGTCCGGGCATTTTCAGGTCGCAGTTGATGCACATGGACGGATGCGCCGCCACCAGTGCAAACACCTCTTCCAGCGTCGGCGACTTTTCGTCTGCCGCATCATGCCCCAGCGCGAGCACGCCGTCCGCACGACGGCGCACATCGACCTCCAGCGCGTCCACCGCCAGCCCGAGCGCATACCGCACAAAGTCCAGTGAGTTATCCGCCGTATGCTCCGCACCCGAGTGTGCGGTAATCTTTGTTGTCTGTTCCATCTTTGCTCTCCTGTCTTTCCAATTATACACACGAAAAGAAGAGGAACATCGCTGTTCCTCTTCTTTTGCAAACGCTTATTCCCAGTCCTTTTCCTTCAGGTTGGTATAAATATATACGCCTGCGGAAACGGAACAGATCAGGAACATAATCACCGAAAGCGCCGCCGAGCGGTTGTACGCCAGATACTTATTGAACTGGTCGAACAGCGCGATGCCCAGCATCTTCGGGGAGTTGCCGCCCATCAAGTACGGGGTGGTAAACGAACCAACATTGCTCATGAACACGAAGGTTGCCGCAATGATAACGTCCTTGAGCGACAGCGGCAGAATCATCGACGTGAACGTCTTGATCTTGCCCGCACCCACGTCGCGCGCGCCTTCGATGATGGAATCCGGGATAGCACCCAGACCCGCCGTAATCATCAGCGCGGCGAACGGGATATTAAACCAGAGGTTCATCAGAATCAGGCCGTTGGCGTGATACATCAGACCGAGCTGGAGATCCACGCCAAACAGTGCGCCGATACGGTTGATGAGGCCGGAATCGCGGATGATGGTGATCATCGCGTATACCGCGCACATGGCCGGCACAAAACGGGGCAGCAGATACAGCGTTCCGATGCTCTTGGCAAAGCCTGAATGCACGAAGCGCAGGTACAGCGCAAGCAGATACGCGACCACAATCGCGATAATAACCGTCATAATTACAACATACAGTGTGTACAGAATATTCTGCCGCTGCGCAGGCTCAGTGAAGAAGTACAGGTAGTTGTCCCAAGTGAACGCGCCTGTCTCCTCATCCTGAAAGCTCTGGATCACCGCCGAAACGATCGGGTAGGCGACCGTCAGCATCACGACCAGAAAGGCCGGCAGAACCAAAGCATATGCTACCAGCTTCTGCTTCAGGCTTTTACTCATGTTTATCCCCTCTTTTTCAGGTTTGGCTTAGCCGAGCGTGCCGATCTCGTTATCCCAGCGCTCGTTGAAGTCGGTCGCCAGATCGCCGATGGACATGATGCGGAAGTTGGAAACATCCAGATCCTGCAGGTCTTCATAACCGGTCATATCCATGCCCTCAGTGTCGATCAGCGGGATAGCCGCCATCTGCTCTACCATGATCTGCTGTGCTTCCGGAGACAGCATGTAATCGATGAACGCATACGCGCCCTCTTCGTTGGAGCCGAAGGTCGGGATGCCCAGCGTCTGCAGCGAACCGGTCAGTGCAGGCTCGATCTGAGTGATCTTAATGGTATCCTTGATGGCGCCCTGTGCACGCTGGCTCAGCACCATGTCGGCCCAGTTGATGCACATGTCGATTTCGCCCTGATTGAGCAGGTCAAGCGTGCCCTGGTTCTTGTTGGGGTATACGATCGAGCCGCCGGACTTGTACATGTACGGATGGATGGAAGCGAGGAACTCGAAGCCTTCATCCCACTGCTCTTCCCACTTCGGGTCGTCCGAGGTGATGGCCTCTTCCGGCAGGAAGTTGTAAACTGCGGTGCGCGCGAACGAGTCGCCTGCGCCGCCGGTGCCCGGCGTGTTATAGGCGAAACGGCCCGGATTGGCTTTCATCCACTCAACCAGCTCGTCCATGGTCTTGGGCGGAGTGGGAACCGCTTCGGAATCGTATGCAAGGATTACGGTCGTGCCGCGGTACGGCTGAACGTAATCGGTTGCTACCGTGCTCTGCGCCGAAACAGATGCCGCGTTCGGAATCTTGGTATCATCCAGCTTGACGAAGGACTCCTCACCGATCTGGGAAACGATCTTGGACAGATCGTCGCCGCTCATATCAATCAGGTCATAATCGGTATCGGTCTGGTTGGCCTTGGCTGCCGCCGCAACCATATCTGCCAGCGTCTGCGCGCCCGTACCGGACAGCATAAACTGCAGTTTTACTTCGTATTTATCCGCATATTCGGAGTTTTCATTGAAATCCTTGGTCAAGGTCTCAAAAATGGTACGCACATTGTCCGAGCCGGTGGCCCACAGGGTTACTACGGACTTGCCGTCCGCCGTCGTGCTGTCCTTGCCGCCGCCGCAACCGGCAAGCGCCGCTACCAGCATCGTGCCCGCTAGCAGCATAGAGCCTAAACGCTTCATTTTCATGTTTCATTCTCCCTCTCTCTCTCAATTTCTTGAATGGGTGCGATATAAGCAGCGCCGTGCAAACCAAGGCCCGCGCTCAGGCGCTGTTTACCAAAAGTTAGAATACGCAGTGCTTGCCGATCGACAGCCCGATCTCGTCGCCGCTCTGGAGCTTTTCGCTCACCTCGCGGTCCACAAAGCACTTGATGACCGTGTCACCGTGCTGCACGGTAACGACCACATAGTGTCCAAGCACCATGATGGTGCGCACGATGCCGTTGACCTCGCCCTTGCCGGCCTCGGTCACGGTCACATCCTCGGGACGCACCGCAATCGTCTTGCCGTCCTTTTCGATGAAGTTCATCTCACCGATAAAGCCGGCGACGTGACGGGTCTTTGGCTGGTCGTAAATTTCAGTCGGGGTGCCGACCTGCTCAAACTTGCCCTTATTCATTACTACGATGCGGTGAGAAAGCGCCATGGCCTCTTCCTGATCGTGCGTAACGAATACGACCGTGATCCCCAGATCGCTCTGGATCTTTTTCAGCTCCTCGCGCATCTGCTGACGAATCTTCGCGTCAAGCGCGGAGAACGGCTCGTCCAGCAGCAGCAGGGAAGGCTTGAGCAGCAGAGAACGCGCGATAGCGATACGTTGCTGCTGGCCGCCAGACAGCTGGCTGGGATACTTTTTCTCGCAGCCGCTCATGGAGACCAGCTGAAGGATATCCTTGATGTCCTTGTCGATGGTGGCTTTCGGAATCTTGCGCAGCTTGAGGCCGAACGCCAGATTTTCGTAAATGGTCATGTGCGGCCACAGGTTATAGCTCTGGAAAACCATTGCGGTCGGACGCTTTTCGGGCGGCAGGCCGATGATGGACTTGCCGTCGATCGTGATATCACCGCTGGTCACATCCAGAAAGCCGCCGATGGTGCGCAGGATCGTGGTCTTGCCGCAGCCGGACGGCCCCAGGAAGGTGACGATCTCGCCTTCGTAAATATCCAGATTGATATGCTCAACGCCGTCGCCGTTGTCATATTTTTTGGTCATATCCTTGATTTGCAACTTGATTTTGCGCTCACTCATGGATTTCATCTTCCTCCCAATCTTATTCCACTCTTATTTCATCTTGAATCCGCCCGCGATTGCGTTCGGCCCGATATACTTGCGCATCGCAAAAATCAGGACGGCGGATGGTATGATCAGCAGGATGGCGAACACCGCGCCGATCTGGACGGCAGACGAATCCAACACGATGCCGTACATCGCAACCGGCATGGTCTGCACCTTCGCCATACCGACGAGCATGGTGCCCTGTGCCTCCTCCATCGAACCGAGGAAGGTATACAGCGTGGCAACCGCAATGCCGGGTACCGCCATGGGCAGCGTCACCTTGAAGAAGGTACGGACCGGGCCCGCGCCGACATCGCGCGCGGCCTCCTCCTGCTGGCGGTGCACCGCGCTGAACGCGCTGGCCGGCAGCCAGACCATGAACATCATGGAATTGATCATATGGATGATGATAACGCCGGTATATGTACCCATCAGGTTGTACTTATAGAACAGCACAGCGATCGACGTATAGATACCCAGTTTGGGAAACGCATTGGTCAACAGGAACGACAGCATGAACAGCTTGCGGCCGCGGTATTTGAATCGCGCGATAGAATAAGCCGCCGGAATGCAGAAAATCATGGAAACCACGGTTGTGATGATCGCCACGATAAACGACTGCACAATGGAAGAAACCAGACTATCCTGACTGAAGACATATTCCCACCACTTGAACCCCCATTCCTGTGGGAGAATATTGGGCGCCGTATATTCGTTGGCAAAGGCCAGCATCAGCATGTTGAGAATCGGCCCGTAAAAGAATAAAATAAACACGGCAAACAGAATGAATTCCAGAAACTTTCGCTTTCCTACCGCATGATAGAATCGCTTTGGATTGAGCATTTTGAACATGAAGTATTCCACCCCTTTTTGTTAGCTGCCATAGTAAGAGAATGCGTCCAACCGGTCTATCAACTCCCGTCAACTGAATTTACTAATTTCTCAAATGGTTTGCGAGCAATAAAAAAACCAAGCGTAACAGCCGTTCCCTCCTGCACTTTTACACGAGAGTTTTTTTGTTACCTTGGCTCTGTTCTCTGCAAGCAACATATTCTTGATGTAACTAAAGTTTATCATGTCTCTCAGAGTCTCGCAAGTCAAATTTAAGTAAAAATGTCTTTTTTCATAAATTTAACATATATTATACGAAATATTTGTACATCTTGACCAAATCCGACATTTGCCCATTGAAAAATAAAGTCAGTTATACTAAAGTGAAAACCATAAACAAATTCGTTGTCCTATTGCGCATCAATCGGATTTGCAACAGGGCACTTGCTATGTAGGAGGCTTCATCTATGACACGCAAGCAAACCGATTTTATGCAGGCATTACAGGATTCTCCGATCATTGCCGCGCTGAAAAATGACGAAGGCCTGGAACCGGCGCTGGAGAGCGACTGTGCCATTGTTTTTTTCCTGTATGGCAGTATTCTCAACATCGATCAGCTGGTTGCCCGCGTCAAGGAACGCGGCAAATTGGCTTTTGTGCATGCGGACCTGATCGAAGGCATGACGGCAAAGGACATTGCAGCCAACTTCATCGCGCAGCGCACGCAGGCAGACGGCATCATTTCCACCCGTCCGAATATCATCCGGCGCGCCAAGGCGCTCGATCTGTTGACCATCCAGCGCTTTTTCCTGTTCGATTCGCTGTCTTTTGAAAATGTGCTGCGGCAAAATTCCAACGCTGATGCCGTCGATCTGCTGCCGGGCACCATGCCGCGCGTCCTGTCCCGCTTGGCCGAAAAAGTGCAGCAGCCCATCATCGCAAGCGGTCTGCTGGCCGACAAGCAGGACATCATGGCCGCCCTGTCCGCAGGCGCGCACGCCATCTCCACCACCAGCACCGAGCTGTGGCGCATCTGATCGCCGCGGGCAAAATCTTTTTCTTGCAATCAAAAAAAGGCTGTGTTATAGTAAAATTACAAATTAAGAGTTGTTTCGTTTTCTTGGAGAGATGAGTCAAAACGAACTTCTGTGCACGAATGGCTGTACGGTGGTTTGTTTTGACTTTTTTTATTGCTGCAAACAATAACGGAGGGGATAAGAGCATGTATGATGTAACGATTATCGGCTGCGGTGTGATCGGCGCGTCTCTGGCTTACACGCTTTCGCAGTATCAGCTGCGTGTGCTGGTTCTGGAGCGGGAAAATGACGTTGCCATGGGGACCACCAAGGCCAACAGCGCGGTGGTGCACGCCGGATATGACCCGGCAAACGGCACCCTGATGGCAACGCTCAATGTGCGCGGCTCGGCCATCATGGAGCAGCTTTGCCAGTCGCTTTCGGTCAAGTACAAGCGCATCGGCTCGTTTGTCGTCGCCTTCAACGAAGAAGAGCGCGCCCAACTGGAACGGCTGTACGAAAACGGCAAGCGCAACGGTGTCCCCGACCTGCAACTGCTGGACGGTGCCGCCGCGCATGAAATGGAGCCGAATCTGTCGGAAAACGTATGTGCTGCGCTGTATGCACCATCCGCCGCCATCATCGATCCGTGGGGCCTGTGCATCGCGGAAGCAGAGGTCGCCGTGCGCAACGGTGTGGAGCTGCGCCTGCGCAGCACAGTGACCGGTCTGGAGGACCGCGGCGACTCCATTCTGCTCCATACCACCTCGGGCGACTGCGAAAGCCGCTTTGTGGTCAACTGCGCCGGTGGCTGGGGACACGAGATCAGCGCCATGGCATCGGGCGCAGCCGAATGGGAGGCGCATCCCTCCCGCGGTGAATACTATCTGCTGGATAAATCGAGCGGCGACATGGTCCACCGTGTGATCTTCCAGTGCCCGACCGCTGTGGGCAAGGGCGTGCTGGTTGCGCCGACCGTGCATGGCAACCTGATCGTCGGCCCAAGCGCGCAGGAGGTCGAAGGCCCGCTCAGCCGCGAAAACACACGCTCCGGCATGGATTCGGTCGTCGAAGCCAGCCGCAAGAGCGTGCCGGGCGTGGATTTCCGTCAATCCATCCGCAACTTTGCCGGTGTGCGCGCTAATACAAGCGAAACGGATTTCATCATCCGCCCCGCAAAGGACATGCCGCATCTGCTGCATGTGGCAGGCATCAAATCCCCCGGCCTGTCCGCTGCCCCCGCCATCGGTGAGTATGCCGCCGAACTGCTGGAAAAGAGCGGCCTTGCTTTGGAAAAGAAAGACGACTGGAACGGCAAACGCGAGCAAATCCGCTTCAAGGACCTGTCCGACGTGGAAAAGGCCGCTGTGATTGCCAAGGATGCGCGCTACGGCCGCGTCATCTGCCGCTGCGAAACCATCACCGAGGGCGAGATCGTCGCGGCAATTCATTCGCCCATCCCGCCCTGCTCAATCGACGGCATCAAGCGCCGCGCCGGTTCCGGCATGGGACGCTGTCAGGGCGGCTTCTGCGGTCCGCGCGTGCTGGACATTCTCGCCCGCGAGCTGGGCTGCGATCCGCTGGAGATTCGTCAGGACGGCGAGGGTACCTACATTCTCACCGGCGTCACCAAGGGAGGGGAACAGGCATGAATTACGATCTTGTCATCATCGGCGGCGGCCCTGCCGGTCTGAGCGCGGCACAGGCCGCGTGGGAGGACGGTTGCCGCTCGATCTGTATCGTCGAGCGTGACCGCGAGCTGGGCGGCATCCTCAACCAGTGCATCCACAGCGGCTTCGGCCTGCATTACTTCAACGAAGAGCTGACCGGCCCGGAATACGCCGGCCGCTTTATCGACATGGTCGGCCAGACCGGGGTGGATGTCCGGCTGGATGCGATGGTGCTGGACATCACGCCCGACAAACAAGTCCACATTGTCTCTTCTGCGGGCGGCTATGAGGTGTTGCAGGCGCAGGCCGTCGTGCTGGCCATGGGCTGCCGCGAACGCACGCGCGGCGCGATTGCCATTCCGGGCACCCGCCCAGCGGGCGTATTCACCGCCGGCACCGCACAGCGGTATCTGAACATCGAAGGCTTTATGGTTGGCAAGCGCGTACTCATCCTCGGTTCGGGCGATATCGGCCTGATTATGGCGCGCCGCATGACGCTCGAGGGCGCAAAGGTGCTTGCCTGTGTCGAAGTCATGCCGTATTCGGGCGGCCTGACGCGCAATATCGTACAGTGCCTGCACGACTTCGACATCCCGCTTTATCTGTCCCACACGATTACCGACATTCAGGGCCGCGACCGCGTTGAGCGCGTCATCGTCTCCGAAGTCGGTCCTGACCGCCGCCCCATCCCCGGCACCGAAATGACCTTCGACTGTGACACCGTTCTGCTGTCGGTCGGCCTGATTCCGGAAAATGAGCTGTCGCGCGGCGCGAACATCCAAATGGACGCGCGCACCAACGGCCCGGTCGTTTTTGAAAACATGGAAACCTCTCTGCCCGGCGTGTTTGCCTGCGGTAATGTGCTGCATGTGCATGATCTGGTCGATTTTGTCACCGCGGAAGCCGCCCGCGCGGGACGCGCCGCCGCCGCGTACTGCCGCGGCCAGCGCACCGCTTCGAATGATACCATTGAGCTGAAAAACGGCAATCTGGTGGGCTACACTGTGCCGCAGCACATCCACAAGGACACGGATTGCAAGGCGGTGGACGTATTCTTCCGCGTGCGCGCCATCTGCGGCAACAGCCGCATTGTCGTCACCGACGAGGCCGGTGCGCAGATTGCCGCTTTCCCGCGCGAGCACATGGCGCCGGGCGAAATGGAAAACATCAAGCTGCCGCGCGTACTGCTCGACAAAGCGCAGGGCGCGATCACAATTTCTGTTGAGGAGGCACAGGCATGACCAACTTAATCTGTATCACCTGCCCCAAGGGCTGCCATCTCACGGTGGACGAAGAAAACGACTATGCCGTGACTGGTAACGCCTGCCCGCGCGGCGCGGAATATGCCCGAAGTGAGTTGCTGCACCCAGTTCGCATGATTACCTCGACCGTGCGCGTGCAGGGCGCAGCGATCCCCCGTCTGCCGGTCAAGACCGACAAGCCGCTGCCCAAGGAGAAAATGTTCGACTGCATGCGGCTGATTAACACGCTGGACGTGCAGGCGCCGGTCAAAGTCGGTCAGGTGCTGGCCGCCAACATTCTTGGCACGGACGTCAACATCGTCGCCACCAAAACGCTTTAACCCGGCATCCCCTCTCCCCGCAGGAGCACTGCCACAGCATTGCAGAAAGGTGAGGTTACCAGAATTGTATGAACTCTTGTCTTATATGCGTGAACTCAATGCGGTCTCCTTATTCTTTCGGCTGACGCTTGCCATGATCTGCGGCGGTCTGCTCGGTCTGGAGCGCGGACGCAAGCGCCGTCCGGCTGGCTGCCGCACCTATATGCTGGTCTGTCTGGGGGCCGCGCTGACCATGCTGCTCGGCCAATACGAGAGCATTGCACTCAACCTGCACTGGGCGTCGCTCATGGAATCCATCGGGCAGCGCACCGACGTTTCCCGCTTCAGCGCGCAGGTCATCAACGGCATCGGCTTTCTGGGCGCAGGCACCATTCTGGTCACGGGCCGTCAGGAAGTCAAGGGCCTGACGACGGCGGCTGGTCTGTGGGCCTCCGCCTGTCTGGGGCTGGCCATCGGCGCTGGATTTTACGAATGCGTCATCCTGTGCGTGCTGCTGATCTTCCTGTGTATGCGCTTTCTGCCGATCATCGAAACCATGCTGGTTGAGCGCGCGCGCTTCATCAACATCTATGTGGAATTCCACTCTCTCGACAACATCGGCACGATCATCAACCGCATCAAAGAGCAGGGCGCGCAAATCTGCGACGTGGACATCAGCCGCACCGGCGCGGAAGGCTCGAAAAATCCGAGCGCGGTGTTTTCCATCCATCTGGAGCACAAACAGCCGCATACCCGTATTCTGACCGCCATTGCCGAGCTGGACAGCATTTACACCATCGATGAATTTTAAGGAGGGTCGTCCATGCTTTCCATTTTTGACGGCCTGCGCGATATCACGCTGGCTTCGATCACGCTGCGCATGCTGCTTTCCGTGCTGTGCGGCGGCTTGATCGGCATAGAGCGCGCGTACAAACGCCGTCCTGCAGGCTTCCGGACGCACATCCTGATCTGTCTCGGTGCATCCATGACCACCATGACCAGCCAGTTTCTCTATCTCAACCTGCATTATTACACCGATATGGCCCGTCTGGGCGCGCAGGTTGTGGCAGGCATCGGCTTTATCGGCGCGGGCACGATCATTGTCACGCGGCGGCAGCGCGTCAAGGGTCTGACAACCGCCGCCGGACTGTGGACGGCTGCCATCATTGGTCTGGCAATCGGCGGCGGCTTTTACGAGGGCGGCATCTGCACTACCGCGCTGGTGCTGGTGGCGGAAATCATCTTCTCGCGTATCGAATACCGCATCCTCGACCACGTTCCCGAAATCAACCTGTATATGGAATACGCCGATAAAACATCTCTGGAGCGTGTGCTCCAGCTTTTCCGGCACCACAATCTGACCATTATGGACATCGAGATCACGCGCGCTTCGGGCAGCGAAAGCCATAACGCCTGCGCGATCTTTTCTCTGCGGCTGCACCGCAAGTGCCCGATCAACTCTCTGCTCAACTGGGTCAGCGCGACCGAGGGCGTGATTACGGTCGCAGAACTTTGACACTAACTTTTCTCACTCTTCTTCTTTTTTCCGACCGTCCTGCCGTGCGGTTTTGCCGCCGTCACGGACGCAAATGCCCCGGCCTGTACCGAAGTACAGGCCGGGGCATTTGTCCTATCAGATCGTTTTTTCAGTATCTGTGCTTTACCGCATCCAGCAGGGCGGCTTTCGCCTCGTTTTCGTATTCCTGCCAGTCCACAGCACCGATGCGAATATCCGGCTTGATTTTGCCGTGAAAATCGCTGCCGCCGCTGACCAGCAGGTGCCGCGCTGCTGCCTTGGCGGCATACTCCCCTGCTTGCTGCGTTGTGTGGTAGCTGCTGAACGCCTCCACGCCATCAAGCGGCAGGCCAAGCACACTGTCCAGCACCACCGCATCCGAAATGCTGGCGCCCGGATGCGCCAGCACAGCGATGCCGCCTGCCTCATGAATCAGGTCAACTGCTTGTCCAGCCGTCATAAAATCGACCGGCACATACGCAGGCTTGCCCGGCGCGCACACCGACCAGTAAAAGTTCACCAACGGTCGGTCCGCCAGCGCACCGCCCGGCAGAAGCGGACGAATCAGCGGATGCGTGCGGTTTTCCGGCACTTGAAACGCGGATTGTGCGATCGTTTCCGCACACACCACACCATCTCCCGCCAGTTCCAGCACCTGTTCCCGGTCAAACACGATGCCCTGCGCCGCAACAGCATCCATGAGCCGCATGCCAGCCTCGGCTTGCAGCCCACGCACCGCCTGCACCGCATGAAGCAGCGCTTCATTAGCAATATCAATCCCGTAACCCAGCATATGGAGGAGATTGCCCTCATGCACACAGTCCAGCTCCACGCCGGGGATAGCCTGCACCCCCAGCTGCGCGCTGCGCCAAATAAATTCCGCCGACCCGGCGATGTCGTTATGATCGGTCAGCGCCGCCAGCGTCACGCCCTCCTGGTAGCACAGCTCCGCCAGCCCGCGCGGCGAAATCTCGCCATCCATGCTGACGGAAGAATGCATATGCAGATCGGTCTGCGCCATGGTTCTCCCCCCGTTTCTGCGATATTAAATGGATATGCTGCATTTAGAAGCGGCATATTCCAATTCGGGCGGCAAAGCCGCATCCTCCGGAATGAACCAGCGGCGGCTCATACGGATCACACCGCTGATGCGGGCTTTTTCGCAGCCGCTCCGCACCTGCTGCGCACTCACGCCCCATTTCACAGCTGCTTCCGGAATGGTAATATAGCTCTTCATGCAAAACGCTCCTTTCAAACCCGTATCATCCATGCCTTGCGGCAAGGGCTTTACGCTAAAAAATGATCGATTGCCGCCGCTACGCCCGCGTGGTCGTTGTCCGGTGCAATCCAGTCAGCGGCCTGCCGCGCAGCGGGCGAGCCGTTGCCCATCGCCACGCCGACGCCTGCCGCGCGCAGCATCGTGCAATCGACGTCGTGGTCACCGATCGCCATGGTCTGCTCCGGCGCAAGGTGCCGATACCGGCACAGCGTGCGCAGCGCATCGGCCTTATCCGCCTGCTGCGGCATAATCTCCAGATACTCGTCCTTGGAGCGAAGCAGCTCGGCCGCCAGCCCTTCGTTTTGCAGAATTTGGTAGAATCGGTCGATGTGCTCTGCTTCACCCATGCACAGCAGCTTGTGCGGCGCGCCTTCCGCCACCGCCGCAGCCAGCGGCATGACCTCCGGGCGCAGCCCGGTGATCGCGCTTTCGCCCTCGCTCCACCGATCGTCCCGCTCGACAAACCAAGCGGTATCACGGTAAAAGCTGAGCGAAATGCCCTCCTGCTGCGCCAGACGGATCGCTGTCTGCGCGGTATCCACAGGCAGCCTGCGGTCAAAAATCCGTCTGTCTCCCTCTTCGATCAACGCGCCGCCAAAGCTCGCCACCGGCCCCGGCACACCGAGCGCCTGCGCGATCGGCGTAATTGCCTGCGGCGGTCGGGCGGACAACAGGCAGATGCAAACACCCTTTTCCGCCGCATACTGCACTGCCGCCCGATTTTCGGGCGGCAGCTGATGTGCAGTATCAAGCAGGGTTCCGTCAATATCCAGACACAACAGACGGAGGGGAAAGATAACGTCTTTGGTCTTGTTCATGCCTGCTCCACCGCCTTTAAGATATGTGCCACATTCCGGCGGCCGTTGCGGATGCCGAGTCCAATCAGGGCGGCACAGGCTACGCTGACCGCCGCCAGCACAATCCCGGCCACGCCGCACGCCAGACGCAGTCCGGCTCCGCTCAGCCCCCACCATGCCAGCACCGCAGCGCAGGAGGAAAGGAGCATCGCATTCCTGAGCCAGCCTTGCAGCCGCCGCAGTGCGTCCTTTTGCTGTTCCGCTTCCAGAAGCAGCGTTTTTTTACTCAGTTTGGTTTTCATCTGCGAAAACTCCTTTCCAATGCCGTTTTTTAGTAGCTCAGCTGCGGGTCAAAGAAGCCGAGCAGCACGCCAACCAGCGCCACACCGACCAGAATCAGCATAACCGTCGTCGGCGCCATTTTCTTTTTGCTCATCAGCCAGTAGCAGAACATAACGGCTGCGAGCGGCAGAAGTTTGGGGAAAATCGTGTCCAGTACGCCCGTCTGCAAGGCGATGTCGCCGGGCAGAACCAAAGGCGTGGTAATGGAAATCCAGGTTGCGGCAACCGCGCCGATAACGACCGTGCCGAGCATAATGACCGACTCACGGATTGCGTTAGCCTTTTCGCCGACAATCAGTTCCACTGCCTTGCCGCCCAGCTCATATCCTTTATAGTACAGGAAACGCATGCCAAGCGTCAATACGATATTGTAAACCAGAATGTAGAAGATCGCGCCGAGCGGCGAACCGCCGGACGACATGCCCAGCGCAATGCCGAGCAGAATCGGAATGAGCGTACCGACCAGCAGGCTGTCGCCGATACCGGCTACCGGGCCCATCAGGCCGGCGCGGATACCGTTGATCATTTCGCCGTCGATCTCTTCGCCGTTGGCCTTGGCCTCTTCGAGACCCGCGGTCATGCCGACGATCACCGTGCCGAGCTGCGGCTCGGTGTTAAAGAATGCGGAATAGGTCTGGAGGGCGTTCTTCTGCTCCTCCTTGGTTTCATACAGCTCCTCCACCAGCGGGAGCATGGCGCACAGGTAGCCGAACGTCTGCATGTGCTCCTGCGAGAAGCAGGTCAGATGGCCGTAATACCAGTTGCGGAAGGATTTCGCAAGCGCCTTTTTGGAAAGCTTCTTTTCAGCCATGGTCAAATCTCCTCCTCGTCGTCGTCAAATTCGTCCGTGCCGGCATCAGATGCGGCAGCGGGCGCAGCCTTCTGCATGCTCAGCAGCTTGATGCGGTAGTTGATGACCGCGAAGAACCCGCCGACAACCGATGCCGCGATCAGGTTCAGGCCCATGCAGGCCGCCAGTGTAAAGCCGAACAGGAAAGTCAGCAGATCGACCGGCTTGGTTGCCACCTGCTTGAGCAGGATTGCAATACCGACTGCCGGGAGGAGCGAGCCGACGGTAAACAGCGTTTTCATAGCGATGCCGTCCATCGGCAGATAAGCCTTCATCAGATCGACCATGTTCACGCCGACCTTGGTGATGATAAATGTCGGGATAAACGAGCACAGGATGTGCGAGATCCACGGCAGACCCATATCAACCACATAGAGCTTTTTCAGATCGCCCTTTTCCAGCGCTCTCCAGCCCATGTGCTGCCAAACGAGGTTGACGGTTGCCGTGCCGTAAAACAGAACCGTACCGAGCGTACCAACGGCAGAACCGAGGGTGACTGCCATTGCCTGACCTTCTGCGGAAGCCGGGTTCAGACCCATGCCGTGTACCGCTACGATGGACAGCGGGATGCCGATGTACGAAATAGCACGCACGTCAGCCGATACCGTACCGCCGGGCGTGACCAGCGCAATGTAAACGACCTGAATTGCCGCGCCCAGATAGATACCGGTCTGTACGTCGCCCATAATCAGGCCGACGATCAGGCCTGCGACCAGCGGACGGCCCAGGGTGTAGTTGCCAAACACCGTGCCGCCAAGGCCGGGCATGGACGCCAAACAGGCGAGTAAGCCAAACAATGCTGCCTGCCATACCTGGATTTCCATAAAATCCTTCACCTAACCTTTCTGATATAGCCCCTTTTTGTTTTTCTCTCAAACCCGCAGCCCCACTGCGGTGTTTGTGCTTATTTATAGCCGAACTGACCGCGGAACTTTTTCCAGTTGCCGATTGCCGCTTCCTTGATCAGTGCGAACTCTACCTCGTAGCCCTTCTGCATGATCGCTTCCAGCGCATCCGCCTCTTCCTGCGTAATGGACTGGTTGTTGCCCAGCTTGACCGCGCCCTCACGGTCGTTGCACGGCCCGATGATGACCGTCTTCACCTCACCGGGATCAAAGCCGTCGTCCACCAGAATCTGCTTCATGGTGATCGGGTCCTTGGTAATCAGGAAATAACGGTCCTTGCTTGCCAGCACCTTGCCGCACTTGGCACGCCACTCGTCGAGCGACCAGACAAAGGTCTTTTTATCGCTGGCATTTTTGTAAGCCGCCTTGAGAACCGGCGTTTTTGCAGCCTTATCGTTGACGGCAATCAGGCCGTCGCAGGGATATTCGAGCGCCCAGCGGGTGCAGGTCTGACCGTGGATCATACGGTCGTCTACGCGGATAAATGAAATAGACATACGTTTTTCCTCCTTATTTTATATAGTGTGCCGTCAGATTTCGTCCTCGTCGCCGCCGTCCAGATCAAACGGCTTGAGCTGACCGCGGCCTTCCTCCATGATCTCCTGTGCCACCTGCGCCAGCGGTGCGTCCGCATCCGCAAAAGCAGCGGTCAGCACAAGCGGCAGGTTCATACCGCCGATGGCAGCCGTGTTCGCTGCCAGTCCCTTTTCCGTCAGGACCTCCATGGCGGTCGTCAGCGGCGAGCCGCCAATGATGTCCGCAAACAGCAGGATCTCGTCCTCCGTCGTGATATCCGCAACCAGTTCTGCGAACGCCTTCCGATAAGTGTCCACATCCATGCCGTCCAGCAGGCTGGTCGAGCGGATATCCTCGCGGCCCGCACCGGCCATCATGCCGACCGCATTGTGCAGCCCCGGTGCGAAGGTGCCGTGGCTGACCAGAATCAGATAACGCATGCTCATTTTCCCCTTTCTCGTTTTTGTTGAGACAATTTTACCAATTTGCCTGCGATAATTCATCTGTACATTGTCATGAATGCCAGATGACACTTATCCTGTTTTATATGACAAATGTCATTTGCTTTGTTGAAAAACGCAAAAAGGCCGTCCCCGGCTTTGGCAAATTGCCAAAACCAGAGACGGCTTTTCCGTCTGTCGATGCTATATCGATTCAATGACGCAGATATTCCTCCAGCTCGCGCTGTACGCGCTGTAACTGAAGCGACAGGTTGTGATCGTCCTCCATGGCGGTCGCCACCAAGCTCTCCGCCAGCAGAAGCGCCTGATCGTAAGCGCGGAAATGCGGCGCGGCGACCGCCTGTTCCATCGCGTCCGACAGGATTTCCAGTCCAAGCTGGCTCTCACCCGGGGTGTCCTGCCGCAGGATCTGCTGTGTCTGCGGCGACTGAGTGACCCGCCGCAGTGCGGATACACCATGCGAATCCGTGTAGAGCATGCTCTGTGTCTCATCCGAGCAGGTCAGCTCCTTGAGGAATTCCCACGCCAGCGCCTGCTTGGAGGACCGGCTGCTGATTGCCGCCAGTACCGTGCTCAGCTCCGACCGTCCCGTGCCGGACGGCCCGCCCGGCATCTGGATGCAGTCCCATTCAAAATCCGAATACCGCTTGATGCGCCACGGATAGGGCTGATAGGTGCGGTAATCCGAAAACAAAAACGGACGGAACGCGACATGCCCTTCGTCAAAGCTGCGCGCCGTGATGTCACAGTCCGCATACAGTTCTTCCAGCCGCTGCGCAAATACGACCGCCTCCACGGATGCCGGCTGCGCAATCAGGCAGCTGCTCCCGTTTTCGTCAAATAGCGCCGCGCCATTCGCCGCGAGCGCGTCCCGCCACGTGTAGCCATAGCTGCCAAACTGGTCGATCGTACCGTCGCCGTCCGTGTCGCGCGTCACCTGCGCACAGATCTCGTAAAAATCATCCCATGTCCAGTCATTGTCCGGCACCGGGATATTTTCCGCCTCCAGCAGCGTCTTGTTGACAAACATCAGGGTCGGCACGCATTCATATGGCAGCGCATACTGCACGCCGCCCGCTGCGCCGCTCTGAAGCGCCGCCTCATAAAAGTCCGCTGTGGAAACTGCCGCGTCACTTGCCAACAGATTGTCCAGCGGCTGCAAAGCTCCCTGCTCCGCCAGCATACCGAAATCCTCCGGCAGTACCATGAACACATCCGGCTCGCGGCCGAGCAGGTACTGATCTGTCAACCATTCGGAATAATCTCGCTTTAAAATACCGCTTGTATACTCTACGCGCACATCGGGGTGTGCCTGCTCAAACCGCGCAATCGCAGCGTCAATCACCGCATAGCAATTGCCGGTCGGGGCATCCCAATAGCTACCTGCCACCACACCAACCGTGAGCACGGTTTCCCGCGATGCGCCGAACGCCGTCCCTGCCAGCGCTGCAGCCGCCAGCAGCACACCGGCTGTCAGCCGTTTCAGTATCTGTTTCATGGCTTATCTCCGTAAGGGTCAGCCGCCACACCGGTCTGCACCGCCCAGATTGCAAGCTGTGTACGGTCGCGCAGATCGAGCTTGCTCAGCGCGCTACTCAGATAATTGCGCACCGTTCCTTCCGACAGGCAGAGCGCCGCCGCAATCTCCTTGTTGGATTTGCCGCAGCCGACCTCGCGGATGACCCGCCATTCGTTTTCCTGCAAAGCGGCGGTCTGCTGCTTGTCCACCGGGATCTGCATGCTGCCGCGCGCCATGCGCGCAAACATATCGAGCGCCTTGGAAGCCACGCCGGGCATGATGATCGAGCCGCCGCGCACCACCTCGCGCACCGCGTTTGCCAGCTCACTGACCGAAACGCCCTTGAGCAGATAGCCGGACGCACCGTAGCGCAGCGCGCCGAACACATATTCGTCGTCGTCAAACGTGGTCAGGATGATGACCTTGATCTGGGGATAGGCCGCTTTAATCAGCCGCGTGCATTCCACACCGTCCACCTCGGGCATGCGGATATCCATGAGCACCACATCCGGCTTTTCCTTGCGCACCAGCTCAATCGCCTCGCGCCCGTTGGACGCCGTGCCGACCATCTCGATATCTGCCTGCGCATCCAGCACAAAGCTCAAGCTCTGACGGATCAGTTCCTGATCATCTGCTATCAATACGCGGATCATATTTCATCCCCCCATCGCAGCGGTATGCAAGCCTCTATCCGGAAACCGTTCTCTCCATTCACGCGCAGGCTACCGCCAAGCAGCCGCAGCCGCTCCCGCATGTGCCGCAGCCCGAATCCTTGCTCGATTTTCGCACAGCCGATACCGTTATCCTGCACCACGATCGTCATGCGGCGCTCCTGACAGGACAGATGTACATCAATCTCGGTCGCATGTCCGTGCCGGATGGCATTGGTCACGCTCTCCTGCACAATGCGGTAGACTGCATCCTCCTCATCCTGCGAAAGGCGCATATCCGTCGGCTGCACATCCAGCCGAATGGTCGCATGCGAAGTCTGCTGCATCTCGCTGCACAGCTTGTCCAGCGCCTCGGACAGGCGAAACCGCTCAAGCGCATCCGGGCGCAGCGCACTCACCGAGCGGCGCACCTCGTTCATGCCCGCGCGAGCGGTTTTCGCAATGAGTTCCATCTGCTTGCGCGCCATTTCGGGTGAAATATCCATCATCTCGATGCAGGCATCCGCCCCGGCAGTGATGCCGGTCAGTGCGTGGCCGAGCGTATCATGAATCTCGCGCGCCAGACGGTTGCGTTCCCGGGTCTCCGCCATGCGCTCGCTTTCCGCCGCATATTCCTTGAGCTGACCATTGAGCACGGACAGCTTATCGTTGGCCCGCGCCAGCTCGCCGTTTAAGCGGCGGATGGCGGCATTTTCTTCCGTCCGCCTGCCGACCAGAACCACCATGTAAGCGATAAACAAAATCAGATTGAGCGCGCTGAGCAAACCGATGGCGGTCTGCATGAGTTGACGCGGCTGTCCTTCATAATAGGCTAGATATTCGGATACCGAAACCATGCCCAAGCTGGATTGCAGAACATCCAGACTGGTCAGCAGGTAAAGCGAAGTCATCGCGCCAAGGAACAGAATGCGCCCCCGCCCACGCAAACCGTCCACCAGATTGACCACGGCAAGCAGAAGCAGCCCGTTATAATCCAGATGCAGCGCCAAAACCACCAGCAAGGCGAAGCCCGGCTCCAGCCAAAACGCCAGCCGCCCGTTTCCCAGCTTGCCGCACCGGTATGCCAGATCCACTGCGATAAACGCGAGCAAGGCCAGCGCCGCAAAGGACACGCTCCACGGGGCAACCGGCAGCATGCTCAGCCCCTGCAAAAAGCTCACACCCTCGGCCCGCTGCACCGCACGAAGCGGCGTCAGCACGAAAACCGCACCGAGAAACGCGCAAAGCGCCAGATTGATGAGCAGCGTCCCCTGCCGCAGCAGGATCAGGCTCTCATCTGTCTGCATCGCGCGATTGGCCGATCCATCCGACATGCCGTCTGCCCCCTCTTCCCCGTTTTGTCTCGCCTTTCTCTCGCCGCAAAAAAGGCTTTCCTATGCATAAATTATAGTATATATCCTGCGCAAGGTCAAACAACATATCAGGAAATGTGCAAAAGCAACAAATGAGCCCTTACCATCCGCACGGATTTCACCAAAGCGGTCGGTGTGTTCCGTGCCTGCCTTATTCCGTGACAAGATCGCCCGCGAGCTGTCCGATGACATAGGGACCGCGCGCATACGCTGACCCATGAGCCACAGATTGACCCTTGCATTCCCAAGGCGGTGCTGCTGCAAAAAACAGTTTGCACACTCCTCTCCATATGATATGATAAAAGAGTAAGGGGGGCTGGCGATGAAATGGAGACGGCTGATTCTTGCCGTATGCGGCGCAGTGCTGGCGGTATGGCTGTGTCTGACATTGAGCGCATGGGACGAACAGGAACAGACCCCGCTGCGCATCGGTGCGACCTATATGACCATGAACAACCCGTTTTACAGTGTCATTGACGAAGAGCTGAAGTTGATGATAGAAAGCCGCGGCGATATTCTGCTCACGCGCGACCCTGCGCTCGATCAGGACAAGCAAAACGACCAAATTCACGAACTGCTTGCAGGCGGGATTGATCTGCTTGTGATCAATCCGGTGGATTTTCAGCAAATCCGCCCTGCGCTGGAAGAGGCACGGGATGCAGGCGTGCCGGTCGTGATCGTAGATTCGCAGGTGAGCGATCCCTCTCTGGTTGCCTGCACCATTGCTTCGAATAATTACGGCGCGGGGGTGCTGTGCGCCGAGCATCTGATGCGTACGCGCGACTCCGCGTGTATTGCCCTGCTCGAGCACCCGACCGCCCAATCGGCGGTCGATCGCATCCGCGGGTTTTGCGATACCATTGCCGATCAGCCGCAGTATCAGATTGCCGGACGCGCGAACAGCTTCGGTCAGCTGGAGCTTGCTATGCCGGCGCTGGACAGCCTGCTGGATGCCGATCCCACCATTGATGTGGTAATGGCGCTCAACGATCCGACGGCGCTCGGAGCAATGGCGGCGCTGGAAGAACGGCACCTGCTGGATCGGACGCTGGTTTACGGCGTTGACGGCGCGCCCGAAGCCAAAAACATGATTTTCGAGGGCGTGATGACGGCGACGGTCGCCCAATCGCCCATTCAGATCGGGCAGACAACCGCGCAAGTGATCTATCAAATCCTATCCGGCGAAAGCTACGAAAGCGAAATCATCGTGCCGGTTCAGCTGATTACGGCGGAAAATGTGAGTGAGTTCGGCTCGGACGGTTGGCAATAAGACAAAAAAGAACAGCGAAAAGGCGGCAGCCGGATGATCCGGCTGCCGCCTTTCTATCAATTTTCGTTTTTCGCCCGACTGTCTGTATTACTGCACCGGCTGCAGATCGCCGTTTTCGCTGACTGCATACAAGCATTCCTCTTGCGGAGTGCTGCCGTCGGCCATGCGGGCGGTCAGCAGCTCAGCCAAACCGTCCGGCAAGCCTTTCAGATACAGATATCCTGCATGCACGCCTTGCAGCGACACGTCAATCTGATTCAATGCCTGCTGCGGATCATCCGGAAGCGTGATATTGACAAACGATACCGGGGATGCCTCGTTGATGACAACCGGATTAAACTCATCGTTGTACAGGCACAGCAGCACGCGGTTGCCCGGCTGCTGATACGGCACCTGCGCAATGGCATCGAGAAAAGCGCCATAGCGTGCGGTAAAATCCATCCGTTTTTCCACGCGCGAGGCATCCAGCGGGTCGTACACAAATCGACGGCCCATTTCTGCATACGCAGCGCAGGAAAATACCATCGCCCCCGCTGCGACTGCCGCAGTCAGTTGTCGTCCGGATGGCGGCGCCGGTTCCGCATTCGTGGCTTTACCGGAAGCAAAGGTGACCAATAGCATGAGCAGACCCATATGCGCTGGCGCGCAATACCGCGTCATCAGCGTTACCGCAGACACCGGGTTCAGATACTGCGTCTCCGTGTAAAACATGGTCATTTGCCCGATAAACAGCACAACATAAATCAGCACGACGCACACTGCCATGAATCCGAACAGGCGCGCGCCCTTGCCGCGCGGCACAAATCCATATCTCCCCAGCAGCACGATTGCAACACACAAAATCACAAGCAGCATCGCCGGGGAAAGATCCAAAGCCATGGTGGTTTCCCGGTGAATCGGCGTAAACAAAAACGCCTTGATATAGGATTTGATGTATCCCAGATTGTTGCCCGCTTGCAAAAACGTGCCGTTTTGCAGCTCGGCAAGACGGTTTGCCGCAGCTTGCGGGAAAAAGTTCGTCACCAGCTCGCTCGAGCGCACCATCACACGGCAGAAAACCGACCAACTGGCATAAGCCACGCCGGCGCCGGCTGCGCAGCCCAGCACAAAACGCCACCGGCGCAGTTTGCCGCGCCACCACATGCAGTAAAACAGCAGCGCCAGCAGGCTCCACAGCAAGCCGATGGATTTGATCAGCGTCAGGCTGAGTAGCAATACAACCAGCTGCACCTGCCAGAACACCGGATGCTCTCTGTCGCGGCAGACAATCAGGCTGATCACCAAGCCAAACAGCATCGCCATGAGCGGGTCAACGTAAATTGCACGATACCACGCTGTGCAGGCAATGCCCGGCAGCAGTACCGCACCCGTGCAGGCAACGACTGAAACAAGCGGCGCATACCAACGGCCTGCGGGCGCGCGAAAACGGTCCGCCAGTGAGAAAAGCAGCACCGCCCCGAACGCATAGTAGCCCCAAAAGACATACTGCTCGTTGTACTGTCCGGCAAAATGCGGTCCCAGCCACCAAATCAGCTGCGCAAATGGTGTGTATGCTCCAAACTTTGGCGCGACGTTGCCGTATTGCGCGGCAAAGCCGTCATTAAAATACAGGCTTTTGGTATCCGGTCCCCAAAAGCTGTATCCATCCCATTCGAGCACCATTTCGCCGCGCAGCATCCAGAACGCCAGCAAAATCAGCAGGCCGCAAACCCACAGATGGGTATCGCCCAGCTGTCGCCGCACCTCGGCCAGCAGCGCACGGCGGCCATGCCGCTTTGCTCTATGGCCGATCGCTGCCAGCGAAGCTATGCCGCCTGCCCAGATCAAGCCGTCAATCCATGACATCCTGTGGAAAAACGCCAGCAGATACAGCAGCAGTCCCGTGGTGCAGACGATCACCGGCACCACAGCGATGATTTGTTTTTCCGTATACCAGCCGATGGCAAACGCAATGCACAGAACGCTGAGCACCGTCAAGCCAAAAATCATGCTTCCGCCTCAGATGTGTCCCAGTTAATATAGGAAGGCGGCGTCGGAACATCCTCGCCCGCATAGGACAACAGCAGTCGGTCACCGTCCTCCTCGATTTCCTCAAAACCGGCCATCTTATAGGTGATATACATGATGCGGTTATGCTCGGTCTGGAAAAATTCCGCGTGCAGCTCTTTTCCCATCCGATGGGCCAGCTGCATCGCATACGCAAGCAGCGCGCTGCCGATGCCGTACGACATCACGCGGCACGAAACAATCAGCAGCTTGAGCGTCATCACGGTTTCGCTCGTGTGCTCGAGCAGCAACAGCCCGACCTTGCCGTTATCCCCATACCGGTCATGCATACTGCACACCAGAAAGATATACCGCGGCGAATGCGCCAGCTCCACCAGCTCGTCATAGGAATAGGTATATCCCGTTGCATTCAGCTGATGGGTGCGGATGGTCAGTTCCTCCACGCGCTGTAAATCGTCCTCGGTGACGCGCTTGACGGCAACGTGGATCTGCAAGGTTTTTAAAAAGTCCTCACTGCTGCCGGTAAAGGATTTTTTCGCCTCCTGCCGCATCAGATCGGTCTGATACATATGCCGCCGCGCCGCCGAATCCGGCGTAATAAAACGGGGCGTGAACTCCGGATAGGACAACAGTGCCGGCACAGCAGTTTCCTCATACACGCGCACTTTGGGGTGCTGGTACTGCACCGCATCGCGTTCAAAGGGATTGTCGTCAATGAACGCGATTGCCTCGGGCTTCAGGTTGAGCAGTTCCATGATCCGCCCGACCGAGACCGCTTTATCGTCCCATGAAATCTGCGGACACAGGAACAGATCGTCAATGCCGTGTTCCTTGAGAATCTTCATGGCGGGCCCGGCTTCGTTCTTGCTGGCAATGGACAGCAAAATGCCGCGACGGTCCAACTCAGTCAGCGTTTCCCGCACGCCTTCCCGCAGCTTGGTCGAGCCGCCCTCGGAAAGCACGCCTTCCCATAAGGTGCGGTCCAAATCCCATATCAGGCACTTGACCTGCTTTGCGCCTTGTTCTTCCATGCCTTATTTCCCTTCCTTAACGCGCCGGACCAGCTCGGCAATCCGACGGACTGTGCTGAAGTTTTCCGGCTTAATATCCTTACGCTTGAGCTTGATCTGGAACGTTTTTTCCACAAACATCACGATTTCAAGCGCAAACAGCGAATTGACCAGCCCGCTTTTCATCAGCTCTGTATCGTAGGTCAGTTCACCCTGCGAGGTTTTTTCCTGCAAAAACGCAATGATCTTTTCTTCTTCCATGATACGTTCATCCTTTCTATTCCGTCGTATGATTAGGCTGCGCGATTCGATTGCAGCATGTCGAGCATTTGCTGCGCAGTGACATCCTCCGTCATGGCAAAGCGGTCCAGCACCCGCATACTCTGCGGCAGGCCGCGCACGACTTCCGCCATGCCGGGGTTGGTGGTTACGGTGACCGTAACGCCCATGTCATTGAGCACGATTTCGGATATTTCGGTATATTTCCCGTATGGATAGGTGAACACGCGCACCGCATCCTCCGGCACCACCGCAGACAACCCCTCCCACGAGGCGGTATAATCCGCTTTCAGCGCTTCAATATAATCCTGCTCACTTTCGCCCGCCAGCGGCAGCACGCCGCTCCGGCAGTTTTCGCCATCGAGTTCGGCCACCTGATGCATATCATAAGAGTGGGAGTTGAGCGCAATGACGCCCGCATCCATCCACGGCTTAGCCTGCTCCATCGAGAAATGCGGAACCATGGCAGCGCCGGTATCCTTGTAGGTGTCCTTTCCCGCCGAGCAGCCGATCACCGCGATCTCTGCACAATATCCATAGGACTGCAAAATGGGCGCAGCCAGCGTCAGGTTATTGGCGTATCCATCATCAAACGTGATGATGACCGGTTTTTCCGGCAGTTCCGCGCCGTCCATAACAAAGCGGTTCAAGTCGTCATAGGTGATGGCAGTATATCCCGCCTGATGCAGCGCTTCCATCTGCGCGCGGAAGGTATCCACCGTCATGGTCATGCTGGTCACTTCGCTGGGGTCCTCGGTCAGCGAATGGTACATCAGGATCGGAACCTGTGCGCTCTGGTTTTGCGCGGCAGGCGTCCACAACTCCGTCAGACGCTGCTCCACATTATCCTTTGTCACCAGCGTGCCGAAATCCTCCGGCACATAAACCGAGCTGTCCCCGAAAATACGGGCCAGCGCCATATCGCCCACACAGTTGCGAAAATGCTTGCTGTCATAAAAATAGCGGGGCTCCTCGCCAACCGAATTCAGGCCGCTGAAATCCCAGAAGTCCACAACCTCCGCGATACCACGCCAAAACTGGCTGATATGCTCCTGCGTAAAGCTTAAAAACTCTTTTTCGTACTGCGGCGCCATCATGACGATCAGGTTAACGCCCTTTTCGTCGCATTCCTGCTTGATCTCGCGCACGCTTTCCACGCACGCATCAATGAACGGCATATTGGTCACAGCCGGCAGGTCGGCAAATTCCGCCGTATTGTTTGCAAGGAACTCGTCCAGCCGTCCGATTTTCTCCACATCGCGGCGCTGCTTATCATATACGCCGGTTTCCGGAATATACACCGCGGCCGGCTCCACCAAAAAGCCCTGATCCAGCCGCGCGTTCAGCTTGTCGATCGCATAGGTTGGGTTGCAGAACAAATAGGAAAAATAAAAATTCAGCGCGGATGAATCGTCCACCTTATAATGCATCCGCTCTTTGAGATCGGTGGTCGTTGTGATAAAATCCTGCGCATTCTGCGGCTCAAGCAGCAGCACCATATTTTTCACTTCGTAATGATCCAGCAAATACGAAGCCACTGCCAGTTCGTCGCCCAGTTTGCCGCCATACCAGGTCAGGTTGTAAAAGCTGGCGTCCAGATAGTCATTGAGCGTATCGGTCGGCAGCGACGACACCTTGGAGCTGCCGATGACATACGAATCATAGTCCTCGTGATGCTCTTCCAGATAGGCGATCTTGGCCACGCGCGGGTTCTGGGTAATATCGTAGGCATACCAATTCATCAATCGGTCTCCGAACACCCCGAAGGGGTCCACCGCCACATTGAACAAGGCAAATAGCGCCGCCGTAACCACGCACATCCCGGCGAACAGCGCCAGCCATTTATGAAGTTTCATGGGATTCCCCCTTGTATACAGACAAACTTCCTCAGAAGTTGAAATACAGGAAGCCGGACACCTGAGACATATAGAACACCGAAAGCATCAGCAGCACCGCGCTGCCCACGGCATGCTTTGCCTGAAAGTCCGTCCTCTTGGAAATTGCGTTGGAATTTTTGCAGCAGAAGCAGATCAGCGCGCTGATTACCATAATCAGCACCGCATACCGGTTGGCTGCCACAAAGGCGGACAGCTCGGTAAACAACTGTCCCAGCGGGACAAAATCAAACATCCGCCGGTAAATCTGCACCGCCTGCGTCATGCCGGTGCAGTCAAACAGCACGCGGATGAGCACCGAGAAAAAGAACGTCAGCACGACGGCCGGAATCTTGGGCAGGGATTTCCGGTACAGCGTCATGATGTTTGCAGCGCACACCAGCACACCGTTCGCCACGCCCCAGACCAGATAGTGCCAGTCCGCGCCGTGCCACAGGCCGGAAACCAGAAAGGTAGCCAGCGTTGCGAAAATCAAGCGAATGATGCCGTCCCCAAAATGGAACAGGTTGTTGAAAACAGACTCGCTGAAAAAACGGGAAATGGTCATATTCCACGCGCGCCAGAAGTCCGCAAAGTTGCGGGTACGGTACGGCGAGTCAAAGTTCACCGGCAGTTCAATGCCAAACAGGTGCCCGATGCCGCGCGCCATATCAATATAGCCCGAAAAATCGTAATAATAGGCAAAGGTATAGGCGAGCACGCCGAACCAGGTTGCCGTCAGCGTCGCCTGCGTCACGTCGCCGCCATAGAACGCCGTGGCATAATCGATCAGCGGGTTGGCAAGCAGCACCTTTTTGGCGCAGCCGACGGAAAACAGCATGATCCCGCGATAGATATTGATCGAATCAAACTTGCACAGGCGGTCATTCTCCAGCTGGGGCAGCATTTCCTCCTGCTTGACCACCGGGCCGACGATGAGCTGCGGGAAAAAGGTGATGAACACACCATAATCCAGCAGCGACGCCAGCGGCGCGGTGCCGCGGTATACGCTAATGACATATGCGAGCATCTGGAAGGTGAAAAAGGAGAGGCCGAGCGGAAGGATGATATCGCGCATGGCGAAATGGCTTCCGGTGAACAGATTGACGCCTTCCAAAAAGAAATTGAAATACTTAAAGTAAAACAGCATCCCGAGGTTCCACAGGATGACCAGCAGCAGCCACACGATGCGCAGCCATTTTGCCTGCGTTTTGTGGATGCAGACGGCCAACCCGTAGTTTACCAGGCCAAATGCGACAAACCCTAGAAAAAAATCAGGCTGCCCCAACCCGTAAAAAGCCAGAGACGCTGCCACCAGCCACAACTTCATCGGCACAATGCGTCCCCACAGCCGGAGAAGATGATATCCGACCAATACAATGGGCAAAAATCCAAACAAAAAGCGATAAGAGGAAAAAATCACGACTTATCCTCCTGCTGTCCGGCGAAAATCCACCGTTTTTGTACTTGATAGTTCACGAAGAACAAAATGGTATCCACCACTGCCTTGGTGAGCGTCGGCGGACACGGGAGCACGCGCAGGGTGCTGACCGCTGCGCTGCTGACCAGCATGACCCCGACAAACAGCGCCACATATTTGACAAACTGCGTCATCGTGCGCTCTTTTGCCTGAAAGCACCATGTCTGGTTCATGCGGAAGTTATAAAGGCCGGACAGGCAGCGCGCGGCGATGTTGGAAAGCCAGATGCCTGCCGCCGAACCAACGAAAACCTTGCCGGACAGGACAGTAAACAGACCAAGATCAATCACAAAGCTGCTCAATGCCACGGCAAGGTATTTCAAAGGCTGCTGATAAATGAGCACGCTGTCTCGCACAACACGGAAATGGGAGGACGCATTGCCCTCCAGATAGATCGTCTGGATTGGGACGCTTACAATAGTATGCCGGCTGCGCGCGACATCGATTAACATATTCATTTCAAAATCATATCTTTCCCCATTCGTACGGAGCGCGACGGCAAACAACGACCGCGGAATCCCACGCAACCCGGTCTGGGTATCGCTGCACGCTGTCCCCGTCAGCAGGAAGAAAATGCTGGCAGTCAGGCGGTTTCCGAATTTGGAACGCGACGGCACATCCGCACCGGAAAAGTCACGCACGCCGAGCACCAACGAATCGGGATGCTCGAGCATCTTCTTTGCCACCGCCAGAATGTCCGCCGGACTGTGCTGGCCATCCGCATCCGCGGTTACAACCCCTTGCATTTCCGGCAGATGCTTTGTAATCTCCTCCAAGCCGGTTTTCAGCGCGGCACCTTTGCCGCGGTTGTGCGCATGGTGCAGCACCATGGCGCCCTGCTCCTGCACTTTATCAAAAACGGGCTGGTATTCCGCTGCGCTGCCATCGTCAACAACGATGATATGGCGCAATCCCAGCGAAATACATTCCCGCACGGTATTCACAAGCGCATCATCCGGATTCAGCGCCGGAATGAGAACGACAACCTTCATGTTATCCCCCTTGCAGCCGTCGGACAACGGCGTGTCCCCCTTCTGCCGCTAAGTAAACTGTATCAACAATTGTAGCACTGTTTGACGTTGTATTCAATAGTAATGTTACATAAACCGGCACATGTGCGCCGATTCAGACGGAATGAACGCCGATTCGGGTGATTTTTCAATGCATCCCCGGAGCGAACCGATACCGAAGCATTTTCAGCGGGCAAGCTCCCTGTTTTGAAATTGACCCATTTTGTTGTTATAACAACATACAATTTTGAGCGCAAGGGATACAATAAACTCATCCAATCGGTCATGAGCCGTTTTGACATGCCATGACAAATCCGGAGGTATATTTATGAACGCAAAAATGAAAAATATCAGTCAGTCCGAAGTGCTGGTCCTCAAAGAACAGATTTCCTATCAGGAAGGTCAGGTAGTCAGCAAAACACTGGCGCAAAATAACGCGGTCAGCATCACGCTCTTTTCCTTTGCTAAGGGCGAGGAAATCAGCACCCATGCATCCAGCGGCGACGCCTTTGTCACCTGTCTGGACGGTGTCGGCAAAATCACCATCGACGGCGTTGATTATCTGCTGCATGAGGGCGAATCCATTGTGATGCTCGCCGGGCATCCCCACGCTGTATACGGCGAGCAAGCATTCAAAATGCTGCTTGTTGTAGTATTTTAACAAAAGGAGTGTTTGAGATGAAAGCATTCGTCGATCAGGATACCTGCATTGGCTGCGGCCTTTGCTGCAGCATGTGTGAGACGGTGTTCCGCCTGAATGATGACGGCAAAGCGGAAGCCTATGCGGAAGCAACCGCAGAAAATCAGAGCGAAGTACAAAGCGCCATCGACTCCTGCCCGGTATCGGCAATCAGCTGGCAGGACTAAACTGGAACAGAACAAACACAAACAGATTCCAGCACAAAAGGCCTTGCAAATGCAGGGCCTTTTGCGTTATCCATGTATATCCTGATGATACGGATTTGTTTTTTGTCGAGAGCAAAATCATGCAGCGGACAATGTTTATATGGCCAGCTTGTCCTGTTCAAGCAGTTCCTTGACCACAAACAGATCCTTGCAGCAGCAGGTATACAGCTTGACGACATCGTCTTTCGGCGGCACCATATCGGGCACCATGATCGTCACCGCGCCGGCCGCATAACCGGCACGCACGCCATTAGGGCTGTCCTCCAGCACCAGACAGTGCCGGATATCCACGCCCAGCCGCTCCGCAGTCAGCAGAAAAATAGACGGGTCCGGCTTGGTGCGCGTCACGTCCTGTCCGCTTACAACCGCGCGAAAGCACTCGGTCAATCCTGCGTTTTTCAGGTTACCCGCGATCAGTTTGCGTGAACTGGAGCTGGCTATGCCGCAAGGAATGTTTCGTTCCCCCAGAAAATGCAGCAGCTCGCGTGCGCCGGGTTTAAGAGGCACTGGCTTGGCGAAGCGTTCCTCCCCCAGCCGCATGAACAGCGCGACGACTTGCGCGGCATCTGCCTGCGGAAAATATCCCTGCACATAATCCGCATACACTTTGCCCGACATGCCGCGGCCTCCCGCATAAAACTCCTCCGGCGGCAGCGGCAGATGCATTCGCCGACAGCACTCGGGCCAAAGCGTGTCCCAAATGCGCTCTGAGTCGAATAACAGCCCATCCATATCAAAAATCACACCTTGCAGCATGGCTTTTGTCCCCCTTTTTCTTGCTGCCATACTCTCTGAGCAGGCAGCCTCCCGGATTTTATTCTGCTCCCATGATAGCATATCAGCCACGGCATGACAACCAGAATGCGCTGCTGCGCATAAACAAAAGCGCCCTATCACATAGGGCGCTTTTCGTCTATTCATCCAACGGACAAGAATAGCCGTCAAGCCAGTTCCAAGCCCGCATCGCATTTTCATATGTCAGCGCCTTCTCATACAGAAGGTATACCTATCATTTCTTTACATCGGCAACCGATTTTTTGCTAAACAAATCGCATTACCTATACTGATCCACTCCCTGTGCAAGCAGGCGCGCCGCCTGCATCAGTTGCTTTTCGCGCTGCGAAAAAAAGCGCTGGTAGGCCTCACAGTAGCAGTTGCGGTCAACTTCCCCATCCAGCAAGGTCATGCGATTCCGTCTACAACCATTGCGGCACAAACCATACCAGCGGCAGCGTCGGCATTTGTTCGGCACGCGCAATGATGCCTGAATAAACCATGCGGCCACCTCCCCCCGCTGCATTTCTGCAAAGCTGGATTCTCCAACCGTGCCCATACGCCACTCATCGAGCACATAGAAATCACAGGGATACTCCGGCTACATCGCCGCGCTGTCTACACGGACGAGCTATGGCCCTGACGGC
>ERZ1643246.299-NODE-299-length-65280-cov-109.948179_pt1 | contig 65280 bp, 37 predicted proteins | sample MGYA00579265_ERZ1643246 | MGnify/ENA primary metagenome ERZ1643246 (study PRJEB29033, sample SAMEA4952261) | chicken gut metagenome | biome: Broiler Chicken; feature: Gastrointestinal Tract; material: Caecum | place: Ireland | collected 2018 | study: Broiler... | reverse complement strand
ATGGACTTCTATGTCTTGAGATACAAGGCCTTTTCCATTATTCAGTAGACATTATCTATTTTGAGGTAATTCAACTTGCTAGAAGGTCTCTTAACGGTTCTACACAGTAATATGTGACACTTGTGCGACCTTTACCGCGCCGATCAATGGATGAATTTTTCAGAGTTCGAAATACGGATGATTTCGAGACTTTGCAAATCCGGGCTATTTTTTCACAAGTAAGACTTTCGTCATTCTTGTAAAGATCGACGATCTTTTGTTTGGTTTCTTCGGCAATCCTGGGTCGAAATGGGAGTCTGCTCATAAGTGTCACCTCGCTTTCTTTTGAGACTTTTTTGTTAGTTTCATCATAGCTTTGGATGACACTTTTGTCAAGGCGTATTCCGGAAAAAAGAGAAGGGAGCTGAAATCATTCCAGCCCCCTCAGATATGTGTCCGCAAACACATATCTCTATTGAGACTATTATACTGGATTGTTTGGGATTTTGCAAGACTAAAAAATAACGGACATCTGGTATGAAACCAGATATCCGTTACGTTTTTTTGTTTATCTGAACACGTTATTGTTTATTTGTGTTGTTGTTTATCTGAACAGAGCTGTCACACTGGTGTGACCGTTGGCCATGGTGTAGATACCCACAGCACAGGTCGTGTAGCTGGGACTCATCATGATTTGTCGATGACCCGGCAAATCACCTCTCCAGGAACTTTTGTACCATTCATCGGCTGTTTGCGTGTATACGTTGGCGAATGTCGCATATTCAGAACATTCTGCAGTAACATTGTCACCGCTGTCGTTGACATGATCTGCAAGATAATGAGCAATGTTGTGTTCTTTGGTATACGTTGTTCCGGGAATCCATAAATCTTCGGTGAGAGGCCGAGCGTTCTTGATGGTGCTGATGGAGACAATGTTATCTTGATTCCACAGATCGTGTCCAAAACGTTCCATAGAAAGTCGGGATGCTACATTATTAGGGATTGTACCGTTTTCCAGATTGGGCTTAATGAATGTCATATAAGTTTCCCAACCGGTCATAGCTTCAATGGCTCGCTCGTCCACTTCATACTGCAGTGTTTCGCTCCATTTGAGTTCCGGAATACCTGCGTTTCTGCGATATTCGTTGATGTCTTCCAGCACGGACATCTCATTGACCGTTGCCTTGCCGTCGACGCTGGTGACGTCATACCCCATGGAATTGTAAATTCGGCCGTTCTTCACGTAGCCGTCCACAGGGATATAGCCCAGTTCTGTCCAGCGGCCACGACTGAAGCCGTCAGGGTCTACGTCAGTGATGGGCTGGTCGTCAGTAGGCACAGGCTTGATGGGCTTGGTGCCGGGGTCGAATACAGGGTTCAAATCCGCGCCGATATTGTATTCAGGGAACTGAATCCAGGTTTCGCCGCTATCGTCTGTCCAGACTTTACCCTCAGATACTAATTTGCCGCCGGTCTGCACAGGAGCGTATTCGCCGTCAGGCTTAATCACCGGGTTTTCGTCGGGATCAGGCGTAGGTTCCGGAGTCGGTTCGGGCACAACCTGGCTGTCGTCATGGTAATAGTTCTTGATGAACTGAGCGAGCTGGGCACGGATGCAAGTGCCCTGGGGGTCCAGAGTAGTTTCACTTGTGCCGGACATCAGACCGTAATTCACGGCCCAGGAAATATTCTCTTTGGCCCAGGCAGAAATCTTGTTCTGGTCGGAATACTTGCTCAAATCGCTCTGAGCGCCGGAATAGTTGTTCTTGAATTTGGCGTAATTCGCAAAGAACGTAGCGACCTGTTCCCGGGTGACGGGGGCGTTCGGCTCGAACGTTGTTGCGCCGGTGCCGCTGGCGATGCCGTTTTCCTCACTCCAACGTACGGCGTTGTAGTACCAGGAGCCGGGAGTGATATCTTCAAAAGGTGTGTGACCGGAAGTGTATCCGGGCTGGCCTTCCAGGTTAAAGAGCACCTGCACCATCTGAGCACGGGAAACAGTTCCGTTAGGATTGAACTTGGTCTCGGACTCTCCGCTCATGTAATTGTTATTCAAACAATACTGAACAGCAGATTCATACCAGGAGCCGGAGGGGATGTCGGTCATGTTGGATGCGCTGGCGGCAGAGGCGTTCAGGGATACGGTCGCGGAGACAAGCAAAACGCAAGCCAGCGCGGCGGAAAACACGCGTTTTCCAAGGGACTTCATTTTTCATTACTCCTTCCTTTTAGTAAAGTAAAAAAGTGCGTAACAGCAACTCGGCCATCACGTACTGAAAAACGCATGGCTTCGTTGTTGCCACACAACCTTCTAATACCGTATCACGAGTATGCGAAGATGAAGCCTGCATTTTTACCAAAGAGTAAAAACGCAAACTCACAATACGGATACTATTAGATTGTGTGGCAACCAAATTATATCATAATTCTTATAAACACTCAATGTATATCGAGTCAGATTTTAAAAAATAGTGTACCTATCTCAATACCGATGGTATTGTCGTTGTAACGGTTGAAGAATTCAAAAAACACATCGACGGATTGAGAAAGGAGTCACACCATGCCCAAATATTACGCCATTGACGAGACCGCAGCCCGCAGAGCCAACGATGCCAACAGCTTTTACGATTACACACAGGGGAGCACAACCGAGTCTTACCGCAAGATGGTAGACGAAGCATACGCCCTCGGGGACAAGCAAAAGACCAAAGTGGATACCATGTATCACAATAAGATTGATGACCTCGTGGACTTATACGCTCGCAAGCTTGCCGAAAACATTAACGAGAGAAACGCCATTGACGCCCGTGTCCCTTCTGTTCTTGTAGCCGGGGGCGGTAACTTCCCCGTAAGGAAAAAGGAAAAGCAAAACACGGCCCGAGAGCGTAACAGCGCTGATTACAAGCGCATAGACGGTCTGCTCGATAAGATTCTCGGCACAGGCACAGCCGGCATCAGCTCAGACGATCCTGGCGCTATTTCTAAGCTTACGGCTAAGCTGGAGTCCATGGAACGCTTCCAAGCTCATATGCGCAAAGTCAACGCGTGGTATCGCAAGCACGGAACTCTTGATGGCTGTCCTGATCTCGATGACCATGAGGCCCGAGAGCTTCAGCTTGACATGGAGGGATCTTGGCATCTCGAAAAGAAACCGTTCATGACGTGGCAGCTTTCCAACAACAATGCCAATATTCATAGGGTCAAGCAGCGCATCGCTGAACTCACGAGGATGGCAGATACTTCCTATGACGATATGGATTTCGACGGAGGTAAAGTCGTGTTTGACAGAGAGGCCAACCGTATTATGATCCTGTTCGATGATAAGCCCGAAGAGGACATCCGCACCGAGCTCAAGAGCAACGGATACCGATGGGCCCCTTCTCGCCACGCTTGGCAACGTCAGCTCACAGAAAACGCAGTGAGGTCCGTAAAGAGACTTAGCTTTCTTGTGACCACAGCATAAAAAACAACCCCAAGGATAGAGACGTAATGCCTCTTCCAAGGGGTTATTTTTTTAAGACGCCGTGTTGAGCTTGTGTACGGATACGAAGTCAACCCTCGTGCCCGTGTTGATGGCGTTCGTGAGTTCTATGTTCTCTCCGTCTTCCGCCAATGTGTAATCCGTGGTAGGCGCGAGATAGAAACCGTTGATGTACACTTCCAGTTGGTCCACACCGGGGATGTATCCGGTTTCGGAGACAGGAATTGCAACCGTGGTCTGGTCATCGCTGTTCGCCGTCGTACTGCCTGTCCCAAGGGTGATTCCTGTGTCAGCCACCTCTTGCTTCACGCTGTTGAACCACTGATTCCATTGCTCCTGCCAGAAATCGAAGATATCGCCGTCAGATAACTGCGTGATAAGCCCGTACACATACCCGCACTCGTTAGGCTTCGCTCTTTCGTCCTCGATATCTCCGCTGGACAAAGATGACTGCCCAGGGTCGAGGTGGATCTGGCACAAACTCATTTCCTCGATGCCAGGAACCGTCTGCAAATCGGGTGGCTCGGCGGTATCCGCTGACGAGGCAGGAGTGCCGGCTCTCACGACAATGGACACCGTACGCGCTCCATAACCGGGTCTGTAGTCTTCTCGCAGGATGACACGGTCTGTCCGGTACAGATTTGTGGGCGCAGCTTCGAGCGGATATATGACAGGTGAATTGTCGTTTTCCACCCATTTGCCATCCGAGAAATACGCCTTGCCAGTTCCTACCGTCACATAGAGTCCACCGGGCCCTGACACCGGACTCACTTTGAACGCATCACCGTAATTCTGCAACACGCCACGGGAAATGAGCCCAGCGAAATACCGGCTCATATCGGATGCGTTGTACAGTCTATCTTTTCCAATAGAGTTGAAAAAACCAGATTTAAGCATAACTGTCCTCCTTCGCTGTTTGTTGTTAATCGTTTGTGACGAGTTCCCATTCGGAGAACGTGGGTATTACAGTGTGTCCATCGGCAGCGTCAGATTCAATGATCTCCGTCACCCGAGTCTTACCCATGATTCCATAAGGGCCCTCCACACCTACGATGTCCCCGAGCTTGTAATCCACACCGAATTTCCATTGCACGTCAGGGAGCAGGTCTCCAGAAACCTGTTCCGTAGGCAACGATTCTGCGAGTTTATCAAGTCCCACGTTTTGCAGCATCCGTTGATACTGTGAGGGAGGATAAGCCCCGTCGTTTGAGGACACATTTCTCGCGTCAACCCACATCTCGTATCTGTCAAGTCCTGAAGCGTCACCTACAGTAACTATGGTTCTGTCTTGACCTTCTCCTTCGCCGGCAACACGAGCCACATTCGCGTAGTTCGTTTCATCGAGTATGTACTCCATGCCTGATAGGTTGCCGTAGTTTTCCGAGAATATCACGCTTGAGGACAGATCTTCACCCTCAAAGATGTCGAAATACATTTTGGTGAAGTCCGTGGGGCCGAGCTTGATGTCATAACCCCACCCGAAACCTTGGCATATTTCCTTCACAGCGTCGAGCAGATTGTCTCCCGTGATTTGCTTCTCGATAGACCCTGTTACTGAGATAGGCACAGCGAGCGCGAGAGATGCAATGTTTCGTGATGCGTCTGACGCTGATATCATCTGTGCAGACACCAGTCTCTGAATCTCAGAACCAGCATCACCTGACAACACTGTTTGCTCCCATACTACTCTGCGCGCCAACAGAGATTTGAGGTCTCGCCCTGACACCACCCAATGCTTGCCGGTCTCAGCGTCGTAGGTTAGCTGCACCTTTTCCACAATGCACGTTTGGTTTGTCGTCGGTCGATAAATATAGTTACCTACTGCGAACAAACGCAGCACGTCGGGAATTAGCATCTCAGGGAAGTAAAGCTCGAAATCTCCGGGTTCATAGTACCGTTGCGCCCATATCGTGCTTTCGTATCTATCGACGACGCCGATGGGGGAGAACGTTCTGTCAAGCACGTACATTTCCAAAGCGTCACACCCCCTCGTACTGCGTGTCGATCGTGAGATAAATGTCCAGATACTCAGCGTTCTGTTGTGCCGAGAACGACAGTACGTTTGTGCCAGGAACCAGCGTGAGCCATGAGCTACCGTTCTTCAGCTTATTCAAAGCCAACATCGTGTCGTTATCTATCGTGAGCGTAATCGTCTTGTGACCTTGCCGAGTGTCTATGTGAAGATTATCTCCGCGAGACATATCCCCAGTATCAATAATCATCACCTGACCTGTGGTTTCGTTTGCTATTTTGATAACGCCGTAGTCGCCTGACGACTGAACAGGAGCGTTACCTCCATACACGTCGATTACCAACCCACACTCAACAGGCCCCTTGTTTTCCACGTACCCCATACCTGTAGCGAAATCGATTCCGAACTCGATTCCCTCTTCAGGTATGGCAAACGGAAACTCGAACAAACCTTGGCTGTACCCGAGCATTTGAACTTCAGGAGATTCGGAAACCCACCACGGGGACGGGCACACAATCGTTGCCGTCAGCGTCTGAGGATTCCCGAAGAGACTACCGTCGAAGGTTTCCACGTAACCTGAAATCTTGAACGCACCGTTGTTATTGACCATGTGGACGGTGATAGGGTTACCCACACGAAACACTTGGTACAGAGCGAACCTCTTCTCGCCCGGAGGGTTGTTCGGAACGATAGGGATTCTTATTGTGCGTCCACCCACGGAGACACCTGACAACACACCTCCCGCCATACCCGGCATAGACGCTGTGTTTACACTGACGGCGGGTGCTGCCAGATTCTCAACGTCACCCACCGAGTAATCATTACTTGGGAATAGTTCTAGTGTATCACCAGATGAAGTCTCTACAGACAGCTTCAACATATCATGCACCTCCCACTGCCGAAGCTACAGCCGATCTCGTCATTCTGTAAATGTCAAGTCGGGAAAGCGGCTTCGGGCTTGTGTTGTACTGGTTCACAATAACGGTCTTACCTCCGAACCCAGCGGAGTTTGTTGCGTTATTACCTGACACGCCATACGCAGCGCCTCTCACTGCAGTTTTCAGTTTGGACGCTGTGGACAAAAAGCTATTCTTAGCTTCATCCCCAATAAGGGGTTCGATAGATGCGTTGCTCAGAGCAGAGGAAAAAGCGGATGTCAAGCTGTTAGCTACGTTCGTGACAGTACGAATAAGGCTCTGCTTCTCTCCGTCAAAACCAACACCAAAGCCCTGACCATAGAATTTACCGAAGCCTATTGTGACACGAGACGGGGAGTGTATTCCTAACAGATTCGCAATTTTATTTCCGAGGTCTGAGAACCATCCGAGTATGTTTTCTGTGACCTTCTGGAAGGAGCTTTTGAATCCGTCTCCAAAGCCCTCACCTGAGTACCTGCCGAGTTCTTTGAACTTGTACACTCCTTCGTCCATGGCGTACAACGCAGCGCTTTGCATAGACGTTGCACCATCACGAACAGTGCTGCTAGAGTCAGCCAATCCTGCCCCGTACGCCTGTCCCTGAGATCCGCCGGCTTGAGAGTAGCGACCCGTTTGTTCTTCGATAGCTGCAGCACCTTGCGACGCCAGGTCTCCACTGTTGTTTATGACCTCCTGCCGCTTAGCGTTTTCACCGTCTATGATACCGTTGGCTAACGCCTGACCGTCCTTATTCGTTTCAGATGACGAATACCGGTCCTGGAGAGTGCCAAGCACACCTCGCATGGTTTCCAACAGGTCATCCATTTCCATGCTTGACGCGTTCTTCAAAGCGGGGAACTGGTCTTCCATACCTGCTGCCAAGCTGTCCAAAGCAGCCTTACCTTGGTCCTGAAGCTCTTCTGGCAGATCGTCGTAAGCGTTCAAGATGTTGTTGGCAAGGTCAACGTTTTCCTGGGTGAGCCCATAACCTGCTTCTGCGGTCTGGCCTATCCAGTTAAAGAACGCCTGGGTCTCAGCGGCAATGCCTTGGTCGGTGATGTAGTTGAATCTCTCCCAGTGAACCTGCTGAGTCCTACTAAGGTTTTCGAGATCGTGGATGTATCTCTGATTTTCCTGCTCAACAGCATCGTTCTTCTGTTGTATAGAGAGTGTATTGTCGTCATAGATAGCTTGCAGGTACTCGTTGTGCTTGCGTAGATACTCGGCCTCTTTTTCCGAAGTGTCGGTAAGAGACTGATACTCCGCATCAAGCTGTTCGAGATGAATACGCTGCTGACCTAACGCCTGAGCTACCAACTGATCGTTCTGTCCGGCCAGCTCTTCATTAGCCTGTGCTGTACGGTCGAGCAATGCTTGCATCTGAGTGTCGTATTCATCCTGCGTGATAGTTCCGGCCTCAACCTGCTGCTGCAACATAGCAATGTTGGCGGCTTCCATCTCCACGTTCTGCTCTTGGAGCTGTGCTATCTTCTCATTGGACGAATTGATGATGCCTTGGATCTGTTCATCAGTCATCGTCGTGTTGTCGATGAGGTATTTCCACACATCGATCTGAGCCTGGTTTTGTTCAGACAGCAACTGCTGAAGCTCTCCCTGGGCAGTGACGTATTCCTGATTGAACTCTCGAATCTGGTCAAGCTCCTCTTGGCGATACCCCTGACGTGTGGATTTGGCCTCATTGATAATCTGGGAGATACCATCCTGAGCAGCTTGCATCTGATTCTGCAAGTCCTCAGCCGTTTCGCCAGCGTCAGTCGTGAGTTCACTGAAATCGCTCATGACAGCCGTAGCGTTGTCGTACTGAGCTTGCAGATCTTCCATAGCCCCCACGGACTTTTCGATCTCTTCGTTCGTCTCGCTCCATCCGTGGACTGTGTCATCAAACTCAGCTTTCAGGTTTCCGAGAACACCAATCAAAGTGACAGCAGCCGTGACTACAAGACCTATCACGTTCGCACTCTGGGCAGAGTTCAAAGCCAACTGACCGTCGCGCGCGCTCAGCAAAGCATCCTTCAATCCCAGGAATGTGGTAGCAGCTTCCTGAACTCCTGTAGCCAGATTTTTAGCGGCAAGACCGGCGGCAATACCAGCCATAAGTGTCAACACGACATCGGAGTTGTCTACGAGGAGTTTGATAAAGTCGGATGCTATCGGCACGGCTGTATCGCAGAACCACCCAAAGGCTCCGTTGATAAGAGACCCGATACCGGACCAGTCAACATTTTCTGCGATATAAATGAGCGTATCCAAGAACACTTCGAATGCGCTTCCCAGCTTCTCACCAAGCGGCGCCGCACTCTCCAACAGGTCACCAACACCAGATGCCGTAGACGTTAGCAGCTCACCAGCACGAGGGAGGATATCGTCAACCAACCACTCGAAACCTCCGCCGAGACTGTCTGTAACACCCGAAAAGTCCATTTTTGACAGATCAGTGAGTGTGGTGTTTACAAAGTCTGCGACACCTGGAGCTGCTGTTTCCACGAACCAACCGAAAGCGGAATTGACACCTCCAGCGATGTCATCCCACCCTATCCCTGTGTCTATCTTCTTCAGGTTGTCATATACGCCCTTAGCCAGATCCACAACGACTGACATCCCAGGGGACATCACAGTCTTCCAAGCCTTGAACTTAGAAGGAATCTTATCGGCGTATTCGGCCACATCCGGGAGGATATCATTTACGAACTTGTCAAAGGCTTTGTCGATACTGTTGCGGAACCCATCGAGATCAACGTCTTCTGTGAGGTCGAGCATTGCATCGAGCACATCTGCTGTGCCTGATTTAATGGACGTCATCACAGGCGCAACACGATCCCCGAGCGCAGCCATAGCATCGTCATACCTTGCAGTAACCCTACGGGCTTCCATGACTTGCTCGTTGTTCTTTTTGTACGCTTCAGCGGATTCTCCATATAGGGAAGTGAGCGTGTCAACAATCAACTGCTGACGCTCCTGCTGAGTCGAACATTCTCCCAGGGCTATATTAAAGTAATCCTCGGCTGTGGTAGCGTTCTTAACAGCCTCGTTATAGTCCTTGTTTGCTTCCGTGTTTTCTTTCAGTGTGACACCGAATGTCTCACCTTTGTCAGCGGCCCAATTCAAGGCATCGGCTAACTGCCCGGTCACAGTGCCAGTGCGCAAAGTCTCATTGGACCCCTCCGTTAATCCCTCTATCGGGATGCTTTCCCCGAATTTGCCCCACACGCCGGCGGCTATGTTTGTCCAATCCGCCAGATCCTGTTGCGTCTCAACCATCTGAGACAAGTGGCCTACAGCTTCCACGCTTCTATCGGATTCACCCAATATCGCGTAGAAATTCTCGTAAGCCTGACGGGCCATTTCGGGGGAGGAACCTACCGACTCCCAGGCCGAATTCAAACGGGACATACTGTCTCGATATTCCTGGGTTGCTTCTGGAAGGTCTGCGAGAGTGTTAACGAACTCACCGATACCTTCTGCTGCTTTCTGGATACCGGCAGACACAAGGTCGGCAAAAACTCCCTTGAGTACAGTAAACCCTTCGCTTGCTACAGACACCGTGTTCTTCACCGTGCCAAGAGCTCCATCCAGCTTATCGATAGCATCAGATGCGCTTCCTACTGCGGTTTTCACACCCTCCATAGCAGAGTCGAGAGCGTCCGTAGAGTCGCCGGCGGCATCGACATTCTTTGACGATTTCTTAGCGTCGTCACCAAACTCCTTCACACCATCGGACGCGCCCGAAGCGGATTTCTGCACTTCATCCAGCATGGACGAATATGTACGGATTTCCTTTTCGTTTTTGCCAACTGCGGCCTGTTGGTTGAGCATGGTGACTCGAAGCTTATCGATGGCCGTCTCGTTCTTAGCCATGGAAGCCTCAAGCTTATCTAACGCAGATGCGTACTTTTGAGCTTCAGCGCTTCCCTCGCCGTACTCGGATACTGCTTTCTGGTAAGCCTCTCTCAGAGCGTCAGCTTTCTTGGCGTTATCGTCCTGAGCTGATTGCAAACGAGACAACTGTTCCTGATAGCTGCTAAGTTTACTGTTATTGGCATCCAGCGTGGTCTGTAATTGCTTCAGCTTAGCCTCAAGGCCGTCAGTGCTGCTCTGCCAATCGTCCATACCGGCGGAAGCGGCCTTGAACTCAGCGTTTGCAAGCTTGATTTGTTTGTTCGCCTCGGAGATATTTCGCTTTAGGTCACTGATATCAACCGAGAATTTAGTGGTTACATTCTCTTCGGGCAAAGCCTGTCCCCCCCCTCTTAGAACCAATCATCCCCCGCCGGCACGTAAACTTTACCATTGCGCGGCAGGAGTTCTGTGTTCCCCCCTTTTTGGTTCAGGCTCTTGGTTTCGCTGGGTGTGGGCTCGTTCGTTTCGCCGTGATGCGTATCGTTATACTCAATAACTCTTCGAACAAGCAAAAACACTTCCCCGGAGCGTGTAGCTCGTATCCGTAGCGGATCAAGGGCAGGCCACCTATCGCACAGATTCACTGTGAGCTCAAAAAGGCTTTGATAGATGGTCCTGCCCTCGTTTCCGCCGTTTATGCGTTTTTTCCGCCGCTACCTCCAGCCGCAGGCACCATCTGAGCGAAGGTATACTTGATGATTGACATGACCACGGGAACGATGTCTCCCACACGCACGTTCCTCAGATCTTCCTCAGTCATGTCAGGAAACACATCGAGCAGCATGGGTCTCAGCTTACCGAACGCTTTCACAACCATGGACGCCAGCGCCTTAGCGAAAGTGACGTTGTCCAAATTGTTGTCGAACACATCAACATCCACGATAGCCAGGATGTCCTCGATAGTGCCGAACATGATGTTCTCAGGACGAGCGGTCACGGTTTTCACAACTTTACCGGATTTATAGACATTCAAAGAAATCATAGTTACGCTCCTTTTGTTGTTATAAAATATCAATCGCATCGACGGGACCAGAAACCCAGCCCCGCCTTGCACGATTGATTAAACAGTTACACGAATTCTAGGATGTTCGATATTAGCCGCCAGCGCCGCCACCGCCGCCACCGCCGACAGGCTTCAGCATATCAGGGGTGGTGACTTTATCGAAGAAGGTGGACACGTCGGCCAGACCCAGGGATGTATCCACAGTCATGGAAGGAACGCTGCCGCCCTTGGTGAACTCATGGGTAGTAGCGACACCGGTGAAGGTGAGCTCCTGACCACTGGCTTCGGTGCCGTTGTCCTTGGTGTTGATGTTTTCATCAGGCACAGAGAACTGACCTTTGTACCGCCACACGTACATCTCGTGGCCGTCGGTGGTCTGAGTCTTGTAACCGACAGCAAAATACTTGGTGCTGGCCGGCTGGTCAATCAGAGCGCCAAGCCTCTCGTCGTAGAGCTTACCGTTGATGTCTGCCAGCACAGGCAGCGGGATAGCGGACACGGTAAAGGTCACGGTGTCATTGCCCTCTGCGGTGATGACGATCTTGGGGACGTTGTCATAATAATGGGCTTCAGAGCTGGTTTCCTTGGATCTGGTGACGTTTGCCAGACCCGCGAGAGGCTTAACCTCGCCGGTGGTGTAGTTCTCCGCAGTGTCAGCGGTTACCTCGGCGTAAACCAGATCAGATACGCCACGATATTCAAATACAGTGTTATCAGTCGGTGCTGCCATTGTTGTATACCTCCTTGTAGTAGATCGAGAGCATAGCCCCCGTGTGTGTTGGTTTGTCGCTTGCGGCATCAATCGGCTTTCCTGAAGCCACAAACCCCGCTTTCACGAGATCGGACTTCACTTGGCCTGATAGCTCGTCTACGGTTCGAGGGTTGTTCGAGTAGACATATACCCAAAAACCCCAATCGCAGGATGTCGGAGCGTTATCATAAAAACCGGATTCAGGCGCTTCCCATACCCAATACGTGATGAACGTATCAGGGTACGATGCGTCTTTGTTCACGGAACCCTGGAGAAACACAGGATAACCATAGGATGACAGAACGTCATACAGTTTTTCTTTTGTGCTCATAGCATCACAGAGCCTTTCGAATGTAGTCTAAAAACACCTTCTTCTGGACATCCGCCGCTTTCTTCCGTACATCTGACCCAAAGATCGAGTTGTAAAGCGCCCTGTCAGGAGGGATCGTAGGAGTCCCAAACATCAGGAAGATACTGGCAAGACCTCCATCGTTGATATCAAAACCAACAGGGATTCTTGCCACATCACCTTCCCATTCCACACTGGGGTTTTTGAGCAAGCTATTGCGAGTTCGCCCAGTGCGGTCAAAGTTGTACTGACTCCCGTCCATCGCCTGTTCAATCCCTGGTGTGATAGCTTCACTGGTGTCCTCCAGAGCTTTTTCGAACACAGGATGAAGGTCCTGACCGGCAGCTTCCAATCTCTTAGCGAACGCTTCCATTTCTGAGAAGTCAACTTTGAACTTGTTTCCCATCAACAGAAACCCCCTTCCCGGCGATCCTGCGAACTTTGAATCTCATGTACTGCCCATAAAGGTCAATGTTCTCAGGAGTCTGCCTCAGCTCATACGTATTACCACCAATCAGCAAGCGGCTGTCGGCGTGTATGTCAGGATTACACCAGGTTTCAACTGTGGCGGTGTCCTCTACACCATACACGCCGTTCACTTCCGTCTCTGTGCCTCCGAAAGACCGGAACGACACGAACACGATGGGGCCGCTTTTCGGATACGTGGGTGTTGCAACTCCGAGACATTCGTCATACGTCGGGTTCAACAGTTCCGCAGGAACATTGAATCGTGTGGGTGGTGTGTACTTAGCCACCAGAACCACCCCCGGTCAAAGGCGTTTTGTAGACCAACTGCGTGGCTCGTTGCCAGAAGTAAAGGGAAAGGCTTGTGGTTCCAGCTTCGACGTTCCACATATCTGCCACTCCGCGAGAAATCACACCCCCCGCGATGGTCACATCCTGGACGATTGATTGGTCAACACCCGCGTCAAGCAAAAGCTGCTGAACGTCATTGATGTACCCGGAAAGAATTGTGTCAAAAGCGGTGTTCGATCCAATGCCGAGGTCCGCTTTCACTTTATCAAGCATAGAACTATCAGCCATAACCTATCCCCACCACACTTTCATCAGGATTTCTCAGTCGTCTCCGTAGACGCAGCCGCAGCCGCCGCAGGGTAGTTATCCGCGATGTACGTAATGACATCAGCCACCGTATTACCGGTAACGTTAGTCTCAGCTTCAGCCGCGCCCATGGCTACAGCCAGCTTCTTCAATGCAGATACGATACTCATAATCACTCACCCTTCTTGATGACCCACACGCGGCCGGGGTTAAGGATCTTACCGTCGCAGATCATGAGGGCCTTGGTGACACGCTGGTTCAAATCCTCGTCAACCCACGTTTTCACAGTGAGCTGCATATTGCTGTTGATGACGTATTCGTTGGGGTTGAAGTACACAGCAATGATATCACCGGTGTCAGCGGTATCATAACCTTCCATAACGTCCTCTTCAACAGTGATGACCCTCTTGCCGCCGAAACGATAAATCTCACCATCACGTGCGGTTTCGCTGGTGATTCCGTAGTTCACGCGCCCGATAGGCTGTCCAACCTCGTCGGTCATACCATCGATATACCCGTCAAAGGTGGACTGAGCCATGACGAACACACCGTTGCGGTTGCTCTTCGTGAACTTGGAGAACACCTGTTTCTTCCACGCACTCCAAGAGGAGAAGTCAGCGGGGGTCATCGTGATAATGTTGGAGGTGTTCGCAGTCACACCCGTCATCTGATTGGACCCAGAACCCTTGATGATACCGATATCGAGAGCTCTCATAATCGCGGCCATTGCAAGCTTTGCAAACAGGGGCTCAAAAGCCTCGATAGACGTGACCTCGGAAAGCAACGTCTGGGCGATCTTGCACTCCAAGCCATAATACTTGAAGGACACGGATTCGGATGCTGTGAACTTCTGGTTCTGCTGCTCAGGAGATGTTCCGGTATTGTCTGCGGTGATCCACTTAGCGGTAGGAATTAAAGACAAGATGGGATACTCAACACCGCCGCGAACGTTGATGTGTCTCACCATGTTATAAAGTTCGCCATAATCGTAAGGATCTCCTTCATTTTTGTTGATGACGAACTCATTCATGATCGTGGTGGGAATTACAACACCCGCGTTGGTTGTAGTCGTAGCATCACGCAACTCTGCGGGGATAGGAGTTCCGCGGCAAACGTACTCCATGAAAGCCTTCCGATACTCCATGCTTCCGCGAACGTCTGTATTCTCGGAATCCATACGCTTCTCAGTCTTGGTAGCGCCATAGGTGCCAAGCACATCGAAACTGCGGTCTTCCTTAGGCTCTTCGATGGAGCCAAGCTGTTCGACAGCGGCAGACTTCTGGGACTGGACACGGGACAGTTCCTCACCCAGAGAACGAACCTCCCCCGCGTCGTTGCTGTCCTTGATTTTCTGCCGCAGTTCGGCTTCTCTCTTCTCGCAATCAGAAATGGTGTTTTCCAGATACTCTTTAAACTTCATATTGATTACCTCCGTCCATAAAGAATTTCGATTTTCTGCTTTTCGAGATCCAATGCGTCCCTGTCCAGGGATTTGCTTCGGGCACTCTCCAGCTCCCGTCTGGCACTCTCCAGCGCCTCTTTGTCGCGTGCCTGAATCTCAGTTCTATCGTAAGCGGGATATGTCACCGCGCTCACTTCGTAGACTTTCTCGATACGCAAAATGTGTCGAGTGGGATGGTCCGAATCCAGATTCTCCCAACGCTCGTCACCAACACGGAACGCGAAGCTCATGCCGGTGATGTCTCCACGGCGCACAGCACTGTACAGGGCTCGTGCCTCGGAATTGTTCTCAACGTCGAGGTCAGCCCTGGAAATAGCCATTCCCTGTCCGTCAACGTTGAGCTGCATCGTACTGTTAGGAGTGTTATTGCGGGAACGGGCTACAGGAATTCTGCTTCTGTCGTGGTTAACCAAAAGCGGAACATCCTTCAGGTCCGTATCATCAAGAGCACCCCTGTCGATGACCTCGTCAAAGGGACCGATATCGGTTACCTGTCCGTAGACGATAGGCCGTCCAGTGATTGTCGCAGTAGGGGTATCCGCTGTGGGCTCCCCGGCGACTCTGACCTCAAAGTTATAGAACCTCTCTTCTCTGGTGGTCATAACCAATCCTCCTCATTTCTGCCTTGTGGGAAGCGCCATGACCTCTTCCATCAAAGCCGTGACTGTTCCGTTCCCACCAAGCGCGTGATACGATGAATACATACTTGTGAGATTTTCTCTGCCATACACAGGTATACTACCCTCGGACAGATAGTGCTGGTGCTGTGAAATGATCTCGTTTCGCAACAAACTCCTCACAGCTTCCCTTTCCACTTTCTGCTGCTTGAGCTCCTTCAGCATCCGTTTGTAGCAAACCCCTAGCAGAGCGACACCGGACGAAAGCAAAAACTCAAGCAAATGAGACAGCACAAAACTCACTACTGACTGCACATCTAAACTCATATCAACCATCCCCCTCTTTCGGCGCAGTGTCAGTAGTCGAATCACCAACCTGGTACTGCTTTGCGTTTGCCACGTCTACGTAGTTCAGGGACATCATACGAACGCCCACGAGCTCAGGTAGAGGGGGTAGACCGAACGCTACTCGCTTCTCGTTCTCATAGATAGACCCTGTGTCCCCCAGAAGTCTCACCATCTCCAGCTTTTGGCTTGTGCTCATGAAGATAAGCTCGGCCGGGTAAAACTCAATCCTATTGCCGAAGCTCCGCTCCATGTCAGTGAACAAAGCGCGTGTGAAAGCTTGGCCGTAAGCTATGATTAGAGGCTCAAGAGTCTTTTGATAGAAAGCGGCAAGCTGTTCAGTCGTGTAGTCACCAGTGAGTATTGCCAGCGGCACACCATATTGTCTCAAGATCTTGGAATCAATGAACTCAAGTGTGTCATGATCCACAAGCTGAATCTGCCTATTGAAAGGAACGAACTCACCTTTCAGATCGAGAGGTAAGAAGCCGCTTTCGTTGTTGCGTAAGGCCGTTTCGAGCTGCTTGATAGCTGCCTCTGTTTTCTCACCATCCAGCAAGGTGTTATACTTTACAACACCGTTGATAGAGAAGCTGCTCTTCAACGCCTTACCAACGCCCTGTAATAGAGTGTTGTTCAGCTCCAGAGTTTGGAGTAAAGCTCCGTTGTCCGGCTGACCAAACTCGTTGCCGCCCATGAGCTCGTTCACCGAATACCGATATCTCAAATGAATAATACGATCATACGGTATGGTGGTTGTCTGCCCACTCTGGAATTGAAGAGTGACGTATAGCGTGTCCGAAGCATCTCGTACAAACGATACTTCGGTGGGGTTGAGCGGATACAACTCACTCAACCTGCCTCGTGTGTACACAGGCAACACGAATGCATTGAAGTTCAAGAACAACAGCCATGTGATTTTCTCCAGGAAGTCACTTGTGGTCATCAGAGGATTAGGACAGTCGAGCACACGCTGTACAACATCATACTTAGGTTCAGAATCGTTTCCTCGCCTCATGACGTGTCTCGGTTTGAGTTTCTTCATCTCACTCACGATAGCTTGGATAGCTTGCTGAACAACATCAGAGCTGTAAATGTTTGTTCCGAACTGAGAGAACACAGGGATGCCACCGCTCAACATCTTAGCGTAAACCCAATCTCTACGCTTTCTTGTGATGAAATCAAAAAGACCCATGTAGCACCTCCTCACTCCACTCTCAAGCGATCTTCATACGAACTGCGATATCTCCGGTATATTTCATACAGGATAATCAACGTTACAGCTCCGTCGATTCTGCGCTCTTGTTGATTATTTATTTTCACGGCCATGACATTTCCAAAACCGTCAATCTCCATGGATGCATTGCCTAAGCACCATCTATCCACGGGGTTGTTGTTATAGTTCACGAGTCGGTCCTTCAGATCGGCTTCGCACAGCTTCATAGCGTTCGACAGCGTGAGCTTGTTCTGCCACACAACCTCAGTATCGAAACCATAGTCACCCATGCGATTCAGGAAGTTCTTCGCAAACTTTTGGTCGTACCCACACATCATTAAACGAATACCGTAGTCACGGTACAGGCTGTAAAACCAATCAGCTACTAGCGTCAAATCTACTTCGTTTCCTTCACAGATAGTCACGTGACCATCCCTTGCCCATTCAGCATACTTAGCACCGGCATTACGGTCATCAGATTTTCTTAGCTTACTTTCAGGGATGAAGTAGTGACTGTACACGTACTTCGTCTTATCGCCCCTGCGCATAAGAAGTATCTTAGCTGCCGTAAGGTCAGTTGTCTCAGCAAGGTCAACGGCCCCGAGACACAAACACCCTTTGAAGTCAGATATGTCAAACTTGGCATCATAGCTGTAATCTTCTTCGGTGAGCCACGCCTGGGAGTTGGACTGTTTGATGTTGAAATCCTTAGACAACACATAGACTCTGTCCGCTTTGGATTTCCGGGCAAGATCTATCTGTTCTCTTAGATAGTCCCACTTCTTCACAACACCCAACGTGGGATTGCTTTTGTACCAGCTCAGCTCGTCCTGCCACACCTCCGCCTCGCTATCCTGTGTGTAAAGCCACGGAAGCAGACGTTCGGCAGCGGGTCCGTCATCCTCGCCATTCAGCACAGCGCGCGCTCTTCGAAGTTCCTCGTCGAGATATCCGTCATTCACAAACCCTTCTGTTGTCAGGTTTATGAACTTAGGGTTGTCCTTCAAGCTTTGGCTCTGCTCTATGGCTTTCGGGATAGCGTTCGTTCGCAGCTCATGGGATTCATCCTGAAATGCGAAATCAATGTTGCGCCCCTCTTTGTTACGGGTTCTGTCGGATATTTTGAATATCTTCGAGTTATTGATTAAGCACTTGATGCACCTCTGATTGCGCCACGTATCTTGGTTCATAGGGTCGATCATCTGCCGCATAGTGTCAACAGCGTCATACAGTATGCTGGCCTGTGTGTCGTCATTGCTGCTGCAAACAATATCACTTCCCGAGTTACCAAGAATCATTTCAGTCAGGGCAAGGGCTGAGCACAGTTCGCTCTTACCGTTCTTTCTGGCAATCAGAAATATCGTCTTCTTGAATCGGTCATATCCCGTTTCGGCCATCTTGAATCCGAACAAAGCGGATATGAAAGCTTTCTGGAACAGCATGAGTGTCATTGGCTTACCGTAGAACGGTGACTTCGTTAACCTCACACAACCCTCGATGAATCCGATTCGCAGGTCAGCAGATGTCGTGTCATACACATACCTGGGGTTGCTCATATCCCGGATTAAAGAGTCAAGGCACGTCATCATCTCCTGGCCGACAATAATCTGACCGCTGGAGCACTTCTCGTGGTACTCCTCCAAAAAACCGTTAGTCTTGGTCACCATACACCATCAAGCACCTCCAGCCGCTTTAAGCCGCTCCAGGTACTGACGCAAAGGAGACTCGTCTTCTTCAGTGCCACCTGTGGCTTTCACCAAAAGCTTCACGAGGTTTATCTGCTGCTGAAGAAGGTCCTTGTACTGCTTGGCCGCTGCTGTGGACCGTTGCTGAGCTGGGTTCACAGGATTTACGGCCAGGAACGGATAACCGCGCAGATTTTCGAGCTGGGCCGCAACGAATATGTAGTCTTTCAGCAAAGGCTCCACGAATGTTCGCTGCTCGTCGGGGAGCTCTTTCAAAAAAGTCTCAAAATCCGAAATCTCCATATCAAAACCTCGATTTTTTCCTTTCTGTGGGAAAAAGGTACGCTCTGTCCAGTCCCTCTAAGCTCCAGGAGTCAGGACCCCGGGGGGGATGTCAGGCTGGAACTTGTCCCACCAATCCTCCACATATTTCACCCAATCACCAGGTCGTTGCTTCGCTCTTTCCAAACACTCCTGCTTTTCGCACTCAACATACACAGGCTCAGCACCCAGCGAAGCGCACAGTCTGTTCCTATCCATCAGGTGAGGATAACCACCTATGATGTAGTAATGCCGCCACTTACCTCGTCTCGTCCGTGCGCAATCGAGCAGAGTGTCACGCAATGCGAACACAACCGCTTTCAGGTGATCGTCTTTGCAGTCAGCGCCACCCACACTCACAGCACCCCACAGCGCATCCATGCTCAGTATCACATCAGCATCACCGGCAACCGATTCAACCCACGTTTGCTTTCCGGCACACGGAGAACCGTAAACCAAATACACGGCCTGACGCTCTCTCACCTTTCCGGCGTTTCTTAAATGAAGTTTGTTGTGGCATCCATGATGCACCAAAGCGATGTTATCAGGGTCTAAAGCCAGTTCAGGATGATCCCTGAGCTCAAGCTTATGGTGCCCGATACAATCGTATTTCTTAGTGATCGGACGGCCGCAATACTCACATATCAAATCTCCTTGCTCATTCACCCGAGACATCTTCAGGTACTCAAGCAACCCACGCCATTCTGGAGAGTTGTAAAAGTTGGATGAAACCATGATACTGAACACCTCACAGTCAAGCAGGGAACGGATCGGTCATGTTGCTTTCGCTCACGAGTCCTGTGGGAGAACCAGTGATTACCCTGCCAGGAAGGACATTTCCCACAACAACACTATTCACAGCTCCCGTGTTGAGAGAGATCGAAAAGTCAGACCCTGAATAGTCGCTTGTCTGACCTGTGCCTCTGTGAACGATGTTGCCATTCACGCAGCAGCCCTTGGACGCGACTTTGATTCCTGTCGTGAAATCAACAACCGTGTTACCGGAAATGATTCCACCGAACGTGGAGCTTCCGTCATAATCAATTCCGGTGTAAGCTGTGCCATCACTTTGCAGGTAGTTACCAACGATGATGTTGTGCCTACCTCTCTCAGTGCTTCCTACGGCTCCTGTGCCGGCAGATATACCGGTTCCGTTATTCGTAACGCCGCGCGCCACGTTTCCCACGACGGTCATGCCACAGTTACTCTCAAGGTTGTAAGGTGTCCTACAGGCGAACGCCTCACATCCAGACACATTCAAACCGATGAACTGTCGCAAATACAACCCGAAATAGCAAGTGTCAAACAAGCAATTTGCAACGCTTACCTTCTCGGACTCACCAAACGTTCCAGAACTTGCGTAAACACCATAGTACACATTTTTGAACCGGCAGTTGCTTACCATCATATCTGACACATTGGCTCTCGCATTGATGCCGTTCGTGTTGGAAACGTATGTCTCACCGTCTTCGATAAAGTCACAGTCAAACACGCGAACACCGGAAGTGTCAGACCGAATGAACAAACCCGCTCCGATACCTGAAAACTTACAGCCACGAACCAGTACAGGAATCCCATCTGTCACGATACCGAAAGCATTCGAGACCTGGGTCAGCGTACTGGCACCTTTAATCTCCAAGTCACACACAGCAGCGCCCTCAACGTTTCCGCTGAAGAACAAACATCCCTTCGCGGACAAAGAGTTGCTTCCGTCCTGGATGTCAGACAACAGAGTAACCAGACCAGGAGATGAACCCCGAATCACAACAAAAGGAGTCGTAGCTGATGCTGTGAACTCAAGACTCGCTTTAATGTTGTATTCGCCGGCAAGTAGTACGACTTCTCCGCCAGACTGTTTATTTACAAGAGAGTTGATAGCCTGCTGGATCTCCACTTCGTCGTTGTTTCCGTCGCACAAGTAGTCACAGTCATCCTGCGTCCAACCGGCGCTTTGGGAACCAACAACCACTCTGCAGGTTCGCACTCCGCTCCCACCGGAGGACGCGGATGCAATAGCTTCTTCAATGTCAGTCTTGCGCATGGTTTCAAACTTCTCGTAGTTGTTACCAAACGCATACACAGGTCCGGAATAAGACATCCGCGTTCACCTCCTTAATTGGCAGATTCCATATACTTCACGATGTTGTCAGCTACAATAGCCGCTTCCTGACGCGTGATAGACGCCTGAGGACGAAAGCTTCCCATGGGATCGTCTTTGTCGTCGCCGGTCATAATGCCTTTGGAAATGATGCTGTTCACAGCGTCAGCAGCCCAATCCGAAACGGGCTTCTTAGATGCCGCTTTGAAATAGCTTTCGATTTCCGCTTTCACGATGTTCTTTACCTGAGCCTCGGTCATGTCATCTTCCTCCTTGTCAACAGCATCGCCGCCGTTCATACCTCTCACGATAGCCGGGTAATCCTTATAGGCGTAGTTGCCATCGAATGCCTTTCCGCCGATCACCAGCTTGTCCGTGTACTGCCAAATGCCATAAGGGCCGTCGTACTGGCACTCCTTGTAGTACTGGGCCACCCACTTGTCGTACTTGTCGAACACCGGGCTGGTCAAGTAGCTATTCCACCAGCTGGTGCTGGCGTACACGCCCACATACAGGCCAGCCGCCTCCATCGTCTCGCAAAAGCCCTCCGCAGCGCCGGGAAGGTCTCCCCCCAGGGTGGAGTTGGCCTCCATGTCAAACCACACCCCGTAGAGGGGCTTTTTGCCGCCCAGCAGCCGTAGCATGTGCTTTGCCTCGTCGATACCTCCCTGGCGGGATTTTGCGTAGGAAAAGTGATAGGCTCCCCAGGGGATGCCTGCTGCCTCCAGCAGCTTGACGTTGGCCGCGAAGCCGCTGTCCTGCTGTCCAGGGTAGTCCGAGCCGAAACCCGTCTTACAGATGACAAACTGCACGCCGGCCGCTTTTAGGTCCACTGCCGTGCAAGGAGCAATGGGGCCGGAAATGTCCACGCCTTTCACCGCCATCAGGTATCCCCTCCTTTGGCGAGCTGCTGTTTGATTTGGTCAATGCCGGTAGCGGCCAGGCCAGACCTGTTGTGCTCAGAGACATCAACACCCTTCACAGGCATCAGTTTGCACCCCCGATCTTACTGGACAACTGCTTAGCAGCCTGATGAATACCGGTAGCTGCCAGACCAGACATAGCACCAACAGCAGCAGCATTCAGGGGATCTTCAGCAGGGAAATCAGGTACACCACAGAAGAATCCCACAAGGCCGAGAACGATGCCCACGACAGCGCAAACGACGGGAATGATCTCGTCAGCAGCCGAGGGAATCAGCTTAACAATGAGCCCTGCCACCAGACAAAGGGCGGTGATACCTGCGTAACTCACAATACCAAGATCTGCAATTTCCATAGCAATCACTCCTTACCACTGATTATCTTTTTTAAGCTTCAGTTCTTCTTCACGAATTTTTGTAAGAGACGGATCTCGTGAATACCGGTCTCTTTGCCAGTTGCAAAGAAGGAACATTCCTGCCGCCACATCAGGCTTGAAGTACAAGGTCTCTTCAGAGTACACGACTTCTTCGACTTCCTGCACTTTCTTACCTGTCTGTGGATCGTATATAGTGTTGCGCACCTTAACCGGCCGCTTCACCACTTGTTCATATCCACAGGCCGCTTTGTACATAGCGTTCTCGAGCTCTTGAATCACGGGGATTCTAGCGTTAGTAATCAAATCAGCAAACTCAGGGTGGTTTACTTTGTATCGCTCCCAAGCTCGAGATGATACCCCTAAAGATTCAGCTATACTCTTCTCTGTGTTCCCAATAGCAAGCTCATGCTTTATGTAATCAAAGCGAGGAACAATTACGGAACCATACTTCCCCTTCCTTCCTGCGTGGTTCCCGTTACCCATCCGGTCACCCCCTTTTGTCCCCTTTATACAGCAACAGCCCCGAGAGCCTTTCGGAGCTGAAGCATAGGAGACAATCTAACTGTGATAGGGGGAAAGGAGAGAAAAACCCTACACACAATATCTTGTTGCCCCTACTATTAGTATATACTATATGTTGTGTTTAGTCAACCCTAACACCGCATTTTATAGGGTTTTTATTGACTTTTTTTAACCAAAAGTGTGACGAATTTGACTCCATCCAAGGGGTTGGGCTTGACCCGTAAAACCATATCCCGACTCTTACAAACTCTCTTACAAACTTACAAACTTACATCACCTTATATAGAGCGTATGTTTTTTATATGACACTATACCCTCTTAATATTTACTATATAAGGTTTTTAATGTAAGAATGTAAGAGATATATAAAAAACCCAGTGTTTATGCGGGTTTGAGGGTCTTACAAACTCTCTTACAAACCTCTTACAAACCCTCTTACAAAGTGGAACTTCTTTTGATGTTGTTTTTGAACATAAGAAAGCGGGCCCCGCCACACCCAGGTAGGTGAAGCGAGACCCTGTATTTCATGGTTTTACTCTTTGACAAATCCTCTTTGAGCGCCGTACTCTTTGAACCATACAGGCTTTGTTGTTTTCTTCCATCCCTCCATTGATCCTATCGCGTTGTTTATCATGGCAGAATCAGTTCTCTTGATGTCCGATTTACTCTTTCCGAAGCATTCAACCCAAACTTCGAGAGCACACACCTTATTTCGTTCAACTAACTGAATGTCGTTACCGTCATCGTCAGTGATGACAGCTCCATCATTTAGCTGACTCATAATTATGTCATAATCAGCCCAGAAGTCCAAGCGTTGAGAAAGGCTTTTGCTGTCCCACCCGATAGGTACTTTCCGAGACACGAACTCCTGCACGATACCTTCTCTGTCGTCCTTGATGACATATTCGTTCTGAATCTTCACGGCTTGCTGCTCTATATCTTTTGAGAGATACAGAGGTGTTCCGTCTCGATACAATTTTACCGCCTCTGCCCAAATCTGGTCAACTTCATCGTCGAGATCGTCCCAAATTGACTTCGTGGCTTTTGAGATATCAACAGGCACCGTCCAATACCTTCGGTTACCTGTACGGTCTGTCAGGAAGTTTTCATCGTTTGTTGACCCGAAGAACACGCATCGTCTCGGGTACGTCTCGGACTCTCTTCCATACGCTTTTCTGAACTTGTCCTCGTCAAGCGCAAGAAACTGTTTGCATCGGGTTGCCTCGGATTTCTTCATAGCTTCCAGCTCAGAGATTTCGATTAACCATCCGCCCTGGATTTTCTCTCCTGGCCTATCATCAAAATCTTTGATACCGTCAATAGCCCACTTGTTCTTTGCCAGCTTTTTGATAATTCTGCTTTTTCCTATACCCTGTTCGCCTTTCAGAATCAGCATATTATCAAATTTTGTACCGGGCTTGTACGCTCTTGTCACAGCAGCGACAAGTGAGCATTTTGTCACAGCTCTGGTGTATTCCGTGTCATCAGCGCCCAGGAAGTCTATAAATAAAGACTCGACTCTAGGGACACCATCCCACGCTTCCAGGCCGTCCAGGTATTGCGTGATTGGATTAACGGAACGCTCAGCGTCTTGGATGTACACAGCAAGCGCATCTTCCGCTATTTTGGATGACTTTTCTGCCAATTTGTATGTTGTTCTGAGATAATTGCGATACCCTGCGTAATCCCTGTCCTTGAACGCTCTCGGATACGTTACTGTTTTTGAATCATCCCAGGCGGGTTTCCTGCTTATCATCCGCTTGTTCATGAGCTCGTCATAATACATGAGATCTTTCAGGTTAGGGTCGTTGTTCAGAATGATGTCATAGTTCTTTGGTTCTTCCAGCACTCTTCCGCGACCATCCATTGTGAGCTTTTCCACCCACCGGTCATCTGAGGAGTCATCCGGCACAGTAGCAGTTGTCGTGGGAGGTGTCGTGGGCGGCGCTGGAGGAGGTACGATATCTCCTGTTCCGCTTTTTGCAGCGTTGATGTAATCGCTCACAGGTCTTGCCACTTTATCTTTGATTTCGTCAAACCGCTCTTTATCAAGCCGCTTTTTCACGTTCTTGTCTTCCATGGCAAGCTTCTCCATAGCTTTGTAGCTTGGTAAAGCGGTTCCTGTGGTCCCTTCGGGAGCATCACTGTCCAAATCACCGAACTTATGGATTCGAACCAGGTCCCATGCATTCATCAAACACCCCTGGGCTGGGTCTGTGGAGTGATGGCTGTACAACCATTTGTCATCGTATTTTACAGCCCCTCCCGACGTGGAGCCGTCTTTGTAAGTGTATCGATCCCGCCCATACGGAATGTACACATCACTTAGGTACTTTTCGATTGCGTCATCAATCAGATACGTGCGGCAAAACGCCCCTACGATTCCCTTCTTTTCGGTAGGGTCTGCTTGCTCATGAACCATAAATCCACGAACTTTGTTTTCGGCAACCGCTTTCGCTTTTTCCGCCTTTGATCTCGGCCATTGTGCTGGGTCTTTCCAGTCGCTGTACCGGTTTAACACCGCATCAACGTCTACAGGGTCACCTTCCCATACCCTGTGAACGTACTCTCCATCACAGCTCACCGTTGGATAGTACATCAACCTGCTCGGTTGGTGGGTTGTAGGGTCTGTGTTATCGTCCATGCGCAGCCAATTCATAACACCCCTGGACACCGGCTCATACTCTTCAGGCTTGATAGTCCTTGATGGGAGGATAAGCACTCTGACTCTCGGGTGTTCCTTACAATGCTTTCTTGTGCTGTACACACACGCCTCAATCCCCGCTGAATCGAGATTGTCATACAGCCTGTCAAGGTCTTCAGGCTCCATTTCGTCGCAGTCCAGTGTAATGAGGTCACGACCTACGATTTCTGACGCCTTTCGTCTGGTTCCTGAGAATGTTCCACCAACAAACCCGCCGGCTACGTCCTTCAGCACATCTTTTGTTGCTTTGTCTAACGCCATGTATTCCTCATATGTTTCATGGGATACAAACGGTGTTTTAAGACTGTCGAAGAAATCACCCACGGTAACGTCTCGTCTTGTCCAAACCGTAGAGTTTCGACTTTCACCCTCTGTAATGGAGATCACCTTGTCACTGCACCCGATCATACATATCACTCCCATTCCACAGACTCTTTTAGCAGTTTTTCAACATCAGCAAAATTATCGAAGCTCACAGCGCGTCGCCACATCAGCTCTAAGAAGCCATCAATAGGCTTGGGTGTAGGCCACGGCACCGCTCCGCTTGCTTCAAAGCTTGCTCTGGCACACAGACCGTCACCCAGCAGATGATTTTGGTATGCGATAACCTGGGCCACCTTTGTGTACTCTTCCGCGTTTACGCTTCTTGACAACGGAACGATAATAACCATGTCTTTTTTGATAAGACTACTACCTTCCGCCACATACGTCATCTCCGCGTAAGGAGCCTCTGTCGTATCTCCCATAACCACACTTTCTGTGATATCAGAAACATCCCTAACCCAGATGGTCACCAAGTCGCGTTCCAGTTCAGTACCTCCGATGAACCCTCGTCCGTAGTTATTGCGTTCTTTGCCGCTGTATGCATCAAGGTACTTGACCAAACCCAACCATCCGTCGGCGGTTACATTTTTCCGATTCTCCACGACGCTCACACAGCCGCTTTTAATAGATACGCCCGTCTGAATTGTCAGCGGTCTTTGATCGAACTTGTACTTTCCTTGTTTTGCAAGCTGGTCAGTAAGGTTTGTCAACATATCAAAATTAGTCATAGCTAAGTCTCCTTTTGTTGTTTTAGTTATGTACGAAAGCGATTCCCCGCCGGCAGCCTATGTTACGCTGCTCCGCCTTTGTCGATAGCGACACGTCTTGCTTCTCTTTCCATGTCTCTCTTGTAGATCCTGCGGTAAATACCTACATCAACTTTGAGTTCAGTGAGGATTGCCTCCACTCGGCCTATTCTGTAGTAATCATCAACACCTGCGGCTTTAGCTTTGAGCTTGTCCAGGTGTTCCTGGTTCACTTTGATTTGCTCTTCTATCTGACGCACTTGTGTCAATGCCCAATGTTCCATGATGCAGTCACTCCTTTTTCCCATATTTCCATGAGTTGTCTATAATTGCTCTTTCCAGTGTACCCTTCTCAGGGAGTCTCGGTTTGATTTCCTGACCTTCCAGCTCAACGACTCTGATCTGTAATAGTTCCAATACAACACGGAAACCACAAGCTGTTCCGCTTTTCGCCTTTATGATGTTCGGCTGAGCCACAACCTTTATGATTGATCTTTCAGTGATATCCTCAGGATGTGTCACGGGACTTGAGTCGCTGTCAAAAACAATGCTTGGGCGGTTAAAGGCCACTATGTCTGCGACCTTTGTGGTTCCACCTTTTTCTTTCACGTACCCCATACGAAACGGGTCAGTGCTGTCTGTGTACTGGTGGAATGTGACTTTATCCCATATCTGTCCAGCTTTGTTCGGTGCGCTTCTCTTCATGCACACATACACGTTGGATCTAGGTCCCCAGCTCGAATGGGCATCTACCGTCGCCATTTTCCTTTTGATTGACTGCTTTATGTCAGGAATAGCTTCGGCGTCGATTCTTACTGAATATGGAGCTTTAGGCTTCTCTCTGCGCCTACGCCCCTCAATATCTCTTTTCGCGTTTGCCGCTTTCCTCTCGAGCGCCCTATACCCGAGACAAATACTGACAGGATGGGTGGGCTTAGATACTGCTATGAACGAGTTCATGTCGCATCTCCTTTCTTTGCCAGCTCATTTCTTGCGCTTGATTATCAATCTCGCACCTACACGTCTGTTGCTTCCTGAACCCTTGACAAACACCGGTTCGTTCTTACCTGTGTTTATGAAGCTGCTGCTACCTTTCATGAAGCTCACGATATCGAATCTCTCAGGGTCATAGGTCACAAGGAATTCAACAGGAACTCCCATACATCCATCAAAGTCGGTAGGTACTGCTGACAACACCGGCACGTCGATGAACGTATCGTCCAGGTTTTCATACCTGTGGTATTCTACTTCCCCGTAGTCCCTCTCCAAATACTCTATCAATTCTTTGTTTTCGGACAGGTTCTCAGCCATCGTACGGAATATGCCAGACTCATGACTTCTCGTGTGCTCTATGTTTGTCATCCAGCAGTAACTTTCGTCAAGGTCTTCTATTGTCATTTCCTCTTGCCAAACGGCTCTTTCTATCTTTTTCCTGGTTCGCTCCACAGATGCCCCATACGTACCAACCCACACTTCATTGAGTTTGATACACTGGAATATGTCAGGTTCCATCACCAGCGAAAGCGGAGTGCGCACCATGAATTGTTTCCTCATACCTATTAGGTATTTCACGATTTTGCTGTTGGCTTCCATGCCGCAGCCGCCTGTCACTATCACGATGTCCGCTTCATTGATTGGTCCATCCATGTAGTCAGACAAAAACATATCAACGAACGCCCGACCGTCATTTAGTTTTTTGTCTGCCACTCTAACAACAGTAGAAATCATTTCTCCTTTGTCCGATTTCGCCACACGGTCAAGCAACACGCCGACTTTAGGGCATGTCACACTTTTGCACGATGTATGGTTTTCGAACTCGTGAGACAAGATATCGAATATCTTACCGGTGCTTTCGTCTTCCCCAATCAGCAGAATGTTCTTATCCACAAGAAGTTCTGCGTATTTTTCAATGTCGTACACTGAAACTTTAACGTTATCGATTTCGCTCAAACCCTTACGCCTCCGTTCCTATATCAGATGTCACGTCTCTTACAAGACTCTTTACTTTCGGCCCTCTTGTTTCATTCTGCAACTCAATGGAGTAGTAGTTAACTCCCATGAGTTCTTCCATTGCTCTTGGTGTTATGGGCTTCGCAATATCTCCGATATTGTACCCATACGATAAAGCGGCCAACATTGCCGCGTACGGATTTTTCCATGTTCTTCTGCCCTGCCTTATTCGCAAGGCGTAACCGGGGACCCTTTGTCCCGCTTCGATCAATCTTATTATTTTTTCTCTAACAGCCGTCTTGTGCTGCTCCAATGTGTCTATCACTTCCATGGCCCTCGCCAACTCAGAGGGGGTCATTCCTTCCACGCCAGAACTCTCAAGGGTTGCCAGCGTATTCTCGTATCTCTCTGCCGATGCTTTACACACACCGTCACCAGGGCAGTATTTACACCAAGCCCCAGGCACGGGATCTCCTTCACCTCTCACAGCCGCTTCCGCTGCGCTTCTTATCGACAGACCCCATTCAACTAACTCTTCACTCGTCATAGTCTCGCAGGAAACGATTTCTCCTGATTGACTTCTTGGTTGTATAATGTACATCCACACCTGCACCCGTCTTGTGATATTGAGCATTTGTAAAGCCCCAAGACCGTACAGCCTTATCTGCGGGTTGTTCTTAGCCCTCACAGGCACCATACCGTGCTTGTAGTCGAGGATGAATAGCAAACCTGCGCCCATTGAGTAAGCCATACAATCGCAGGTTCCGTAACCCTCAGGCGCGTACATCCCGTAATCAACTCGCTGTTCGACATAGACGTCACTGCTTGCGTTTACGTTGAGTGCCTTACGAATAGTGTCAAGATACACATCCGTACAATCCCACATATCAGGACTGTATTCTTTGGATGCTATGACCTCGTCTTGTATCGCTTTATCTACGATATTCGGGTCCATACCTCCGAGCCATTTTAAAAGTCTCAACTCAGCAAGTCTGTGCGCTACCGTTCCTTCTTTTGCGTATTCGCTTGATGCACCAAGCATCAGTCCGCCGTTAGATTGCGAGTATACCGTGGACACAGGACAGTTCAGCCACCTGTGCGCCGATGATGCGCTAAGAACCGCGTGCGGCCTACCTTCAGTCGCCATGAAGACCACCCCCTGACCGGTCACACTTTAAGTTTTTGGCACACATTACGTCTACCTTTATTCGGAATGTTTGCCCATCCTGTGTGCCGTTCTATGAATGCATCAACCCCATCTTGCGATACAAGCCGTCGCCGCCCGTATTGCAGCGTGGGTCCAAACTCGCCTTTGCGAATCAAATCTCGTACACGCCTCACGCTTTTGTTGCCAAGCATCTTAGCGATCTGGTCTGAAGTGAAATATTGCTGCATATCTTTTGTCACCACCAAACTAAAAATACCATTTGTTCATATGCTCATGTGTTCATATGTGTTTTTGCTAAAAACCTCTGATACGCCAATATCAATCTTTGAACAGTAGTTTACGGAATATCAGAGGAAAACGAATGGTTTTTTTTGGTTTTTAGGAATGGTTTTTGTTTTTCTGTGTGTGTCACATTCGGACACAGAAAAAACATTTGGTTCATTTTGTGTGTCTTTTCTGTGTCGCTTTTTGACTCAAGAAAAGCACTCATTTAATTTTATGTGCTTTTTCTGTGTCGCTTTTTGACACGCAAATAACACAGCGGGTTTTTTCTGTGTCGCTTTTTGACACAGAAAGAACACAGGGTGATTTTTCTGTGTTACTTATTGACACAGGTATTATCTTCTTTCCCACTTCTCTCTTTCTTCTTGTTCTTCTCGGAGGACTTGCTCTCGGTTTGCGAAATAGTAGTCAATCTTGTCAGGATTGATCTCGAGGACTTTCCGAAGAACGTCTACGTCATCTTTGCTGAACCGTACCTTACCGGCCAGTCTCATACCAATCCACTGCCTATCGACTCCGATCTCGTTTGCCAAATCCGTCTGAGTTTGGTATCTCTCGTAGATTCTACCTCTCAGTCTGGGATACTCGATCTTAGGTGACATGATTCGATTTCTCTCCTTTCTGTTTTGGATTTTTTACTGTTTACCACTTCTTTCGTGGTGATAATATCATAGCACATTTTGTATAGGTTGTCAATGCGTCTGACATAAAAAATTTACCAGACGTAAAAAATCACATTTTTTAAATGTCTTATTTTTCTGTTTCCGAATAATTCAGGTCCCTTTTTTGTGTATTATTTTATTGTAGGGTTTTTGGTGGTAAATGGGACTGGCGCATCGTTTTGGCTACGTAAAACATCCACTAATTAGTCCAGTGTTTATGCGGGTTTTCGCGTTGTTGGTGGTAATGGTGGCAACTTACCACCTTTATTGCGCGGGTGATATCCGCACCGGTGGAACTTTCGAATATCGCATAGCGTCGCGGTTTTCGCTGTGTTTACGCTTCATTTTCTCGGCTCCTGTTACCGCTTCGGTTTTAGATGCAAAAGAGCATAAGGAGTCCAGTCCCAAACACCCTAAAAAGGAGAGATACAACCATGCCAAAAAAGCGAAAGGACGGACGGTATCAAAGACAGATAACATTGCCTGATGGTACAAGAAAACACGTGTACGGACGTACTGTTTCCGAGCTCAAAGCCAAAGCTGAGGAGCTAAAACGAGAGTATGACATCATGGGCGGGACTGCTTCTGATATAACGGTTCACGAATGGACAGAGCTGTGGTATAATCGTCATAAGCAGCATATACGATTGGCAACGCGCACGAGTTACGTGGGTACTTACAACAATCACATATTCCCGTACATAGGTGGATTGAAGCTTAAAGACGTGCGTGCTGCTGATTGTCAGGCCATCATGCAGTCCGTCGCAGACAAGAGCGAAAGTCTGCAATCCAAAGTACGAATCGTGCTTCATCAGTTGATACACACCGCACAGGCTGAAGGGCTCATATCAAGAGACCCAACCGTGGGACTGCGTGTAGTACACCACAGCAAACCTCCTGAACGGAAATACCTCACCCCTGACGAACAGCATCAAATCATTTCGTCTGTGACCGACCCTCGTGCTCGTGTTTTTGTTGCACTGTGTATGTACGCAGGGCTGAGACGCGAGGAAGCGCTTGGCCTTAGATGGTCTGACATATCAAACGGATCGCTTACGGTGCATGAAGCTCTCACGTTTGTGAACAACCAGACTGACCCTGACACGCGCCCTAAGAGTGATAGCTCGTATCGGACTGTGCCGGTCATAGAACCTCTGCAGCAGATACTTGACGAGACACCTCACCTTGGTGTGCGAGTTGTGACCGCTGCCGATGGGCGGGACATGACCAAAGCGGCATATCGTCGTATGTGGGATAAGGTCGTGAAAGCGGTTCCTTTTCACGTGTCAGCCCATATGTTGCGACACACGTTCGCTACGATTTGCCACGCTGCCGGTATTGATCTTAAAACAGCTCAAAAATGGCTGGGCCACGCCTCCATATCTGTTACCGCTGATATATACACCCACCTTGACAAAGACGCTGAGACCCGTGAAAGCGGCAAGCTGAATGAGTATCTGAGCGGGGCTAAAGTGTAGTCAAGTTTGAAAGTTTCTAGTCAAAATCTAGTCAGAAAATCTCAAACCTCAGTGTTTACGCCATTTTTTCAAGTATTGAACTTGACTTTTAATCAAGGTGTCCGGGGTTCGAATCCCCGATGGGTCACCAAGTAAAGCCTAGCATTTACGCCGTTTTTAAGCGTTTTTGCTAGGCTTTCTTTTTTTCTATTCTTCTTTAATATAGCGTGTTACGGACACGTTTGTGCGGAAAGATCTAGTCAGAATGTAGTCAATTTTCGCCTTTTAATCGTTGTTTTTCACGTAAAAAATAACGGATATCCGGCTTTTAGACCGAAATATCCGTTTATCTATTAGAGCTAATTCAACTTGCTAGAAGGTCTCTTAACGGTTCTACACAGTAATATGTGACACTTGTGCGACCTTTACCGCGCCGATCAATGGATGAATTTTTCAGAGTTCGAAATACGGATGATTTCGAGACTTTGCAAATCCGGGCTATTTTTTCACAAGTAAGACTTTCGTCATTCTTGTAAAGATCGACGATCTTTTGTTTGGTTTCTTCGGCAATCCTGGGTCGAAATGGGAGTCTGCTCATAAGTGTCACCTCGCTTTCTTTTGAGACTTTTTTGTTAGTTTCATCATAGCTTTGGATGACACTTTTGTCAAGGCGTATTCCGGAAAAAAGAGAAGGGAGCTGAAATCATTCCAGCCCCCTCAGATATGTGTCCGCAAACACATATCTCTATTGAGACTATTATACTGGATTGTTTGGGATTTTGCAAGACTAAAAAATAACGGACATCTGGTATGAAACCAGATATCCGTTACGTTTTTTTGTTTATCTGAACACGTTATTGTTTATTTGTGTTGTTGTTTATCTGAACAGAGCTGTCACACTGGTGTGACCGTTGGCCATGGTGTAGATACCCACAGCACAGGTCGTGTAGCTGGGACTCATCATGATTTGTCGATGACCCGGCAAATCACCTCTCCAGGAACTTTTGTACCATTCATCGGCTGTTTGCGTGTATACGTTGGCGAATGTCGCATATTCAGAACATTCTGCAGTAACATTGTCACCGCTGTCGTTGACATGATCTGCAAGATAATGAGCAATGTTGTGTTCTTTGGTATACGTTGTTCCGGGAATCCATAAATCTTCGGTGAGAGGCCGAGCGTTCTTGATGGTGCTGATGGAGACAATGTTATCTTGATTCCACAGATCGTGTCCAAAACGTTCCATAGAAAGTCGGGATGCTACATTATTAGGGATTGTACCGTTTTCCAGATTGGGCTTAATGAATGTCATATAAGTTTCCCAACCGGTCATAGCTTCAATGGCTCGCTCGTCCACTTCATACTGCAGTGTTTCGCTCCATTTGAGTTCCGGAATACCTGCGTTTCTGCGATATTCGTTGATGTCTTCCAGCACGGACATCTCATTGACCGTTGCCTTGCCGTCGACGCTGGTGACGTCATACCCCATGGAATTGTAAATTCGGCCGTTCTTCACGTAGCCGTCCACAGGGATATAGCCCAGTTCTGTCCAGCGGCCACGACTGAAGCCGTCAGGGTCTACGTCAGTGATGGGCTGGTCGTCAGTAGGCACAGGCTTGATGGGCTTGGTGCCGGGGTCGAATACAGGGTTCAAATCCGCGCCGATATTGTATTCAGGGAACTGAATCCAGGTTTCGCCGCTATCGTCTGTCCAGACTTTACCCTCAGATACTAATTTGCCGCCGGTCTGCACAGGAGCGTATTCGCCGTCAGGCTTAATCACCGGGTTTTCGTCGGGATCAGGCGTAGGTTCCGGAGTCGGTTCGGGCACAACCTGGCTGTCGTCATGGTAATAGTTCTTGATGAACTGAGCGAGCTGGGCACGGATGCAAGTGCCCTGGGGGTCCAGAGTAGTTTCACTTGTGCCGGACATCAGACCGTAATTCACGGCCCAGGAAATATTCTCTTTGGCCCAGGCAGAAATCTTGTTCTGGTCGGAATACTTGCTCAAATCGCTCTGAGCGCCGGAATAGTTGTTCTTGAATTTGGCGTAATTCGCAAAGAACGTAGCGACCTGTTCCCGGGTGACGGGGGCGTTCGGCTCGAACGTTGTTGCGCCGGTGCCGCTGGCGATGCCGTTTTCCTCACTCCAACGTACGGCGTTGTAGTACCAGGAGCCGGGAGTGATATCTTCAAAAGGTGTGTGACCGGAAGTGTATCCGGGCTGGCCTTCCAGGTTAAAGAGCACCTGCACCATCTGAGCACGGGAAACAGTTCCGTTAGGATTGAACTTGGTCTCGGACTCTCCGCTCATGTAATTGTTATTCAAACAATACTGAACAGCAGATTCATACCAGGAGCCGGAGGGGATGTCGGTCATGTTGGATGCGCTGGCGGCAGAGGCGTTCAGGGATACGGTCGCGGAGACAAGCAAAACGCAAGCCAGCGCGGCGGAAAACACGCGTTTTCCAAGGGACTTCATTTTTCATTACTCCTTCCTTTTAGTAAAGTAAAAAAGTGCGTAACAGCAACTCGGCCATCACGTACTGAAAAACGCATGGCTTCGTTGTTGCCACACAACCTTCTAATACCGTATCACGAGTATGCGAAGATGAAGCCTGCATTTTTACCAAAGAGTAAAAACGCAAACTCACAATACGGATACTATTAGATTGTGTGGCAACCAAATTATATCATAATTCTTATAAACACTCAATGTATATCGAGTCAGATTTTAAAAAATAGTGTACCTATCTCAATACCGATGGTATTGTCGTTGTAACGGTTGAAGAATTCAAAAAACACATCGACGGATTGAGAAAGGAGTCACACCATGCCCAAATATTACGCCATTGACGAGACCGCAGCCCGCAGAGCCAACGATGCCAACAGCTTTTACGATTACACACAGGGGAGCACAACCGAGTCTTACCGCAAGATGGTAGACGAAGCATACGCCCTCGGGGACAAGCAAAAGACCAAAGTGGATACCATGTATCACAATAAGATTGATGACCTCGTGGACTTATACGCTCGCAAGCTTGCCGAAAACATTAACGAGAGAAACGCCATTGACGCCCGTGTCCCTTCTGTTCTTGTAGCCGGGGGCGGTAACTTCCCCGTAAGGAAAAAGGAAAAGCAAAACACGGCCCGAGAGCGTAACAGCGCTGATTACAAGCGCATAGACGGTCTGCTCGATAAGATTCTCGGCACAGGCACAGCCGGCATCAGCTCAGACGATCCTGGCGCTATTTCTAAGCTTACGGCTAAGCTGGAGTCCATGGAACGCTTCCAAGCTCATATGCGCAAAGTCAACGCGTGGTATCGCAAGCACGGAACTCTTGATGGCTGTCCTGATCTCGATGACCATGAGGCCCGAGAGCTTCAGCTTGACATGGAGGGATCTTGGCATCTCGAAAAGAAACCGTTCATGACGTGGCAGCTTTCCAACAACAATGCCAATATTCATAGGGTCAAGCAGCGCATCGCTGAACTCACGAGGATGGCAGATACTTCCTATGACGATATGGATTTCGACGGAGGTAAAGTCGTGTTTGACAGAGAGGCCAACCGTATTATGATCCTGTTCGATGATAAGCCCGAAGAGGACATCCGCACCGAGCTCAAGAGCAACGGATACCGATGGGCCCCTTCTCGCCACGCTTGGCAACGTCAGCTCACAGAAAACGCAGTGAGGTCCGTAAAGAGACTTAGCTTTCTTGTGACCACAGCATAAAAAACAACCCCAAGGATAGAGACGTAATGCCTCTTCCAAGGGGTTATTTTTTTAAGACGCCGTGTTGAGCTTGTGTACGGATACGAAGTCAACCCTCGTGCCCGTGTTGATGGCGTTCGTGAGTTCTATGTTCTCTCCGTCTTCCGCCAATGTGTAATCCGTGGTAGGCGCGAGATAGAAACCGTTGATGTACACTTCCAGTTGGTCCACACCGGGGATGTATCCGGTTTCGGAGACAGGAATTGCAACCGTGGTCTGGTCATCGCTGTTCGCCGTCGTACTGCCTGTCCCAAGGGTGATTCCTGTGTCAGCCACCTCTTGCTTCACGCTGTTGAACCACTGATTCCATTGCTCCTGCCAGAAATCGAAGATATCGCCGTCAGATAACTGCGTGATAAGCCCGTACACATACCCGCACTCGTTAGGCTTCGCTCTTTCGTCCTCGATATCTCCGCTGGACAAAGATGACTGCCCAGGGTCGAGGTGGATCTGGCACAAACTCATTTCCTCGATGCCAGGAACCGTCTGCAAATCGGGTGGCTCGGCGGTATCCGCTGACGAGGCAGGAGTGCCGGCTCTCACGACAATGGACACCGTACGCGCTCCATAACCGGGTCTGTAGTCTTCTCGCAGGATGACACGGTCTGTCCGGTACAGATTTGTGGGCGCAGCTTCGAGCGGATATATGACAGGTGAATTGTCGTTTTCCACCCATTTGCCATCCGAGAAATACGCCTTGCCAGTTCCTACCGTCACATAGAGTCCACCGGGCCCTGACACCGGACTCACTTTGAACGCATCACCGTAATTCTGCAACACGCCACGGGAAATGAGCCCAGCGAAATACCGGCTCATATCGGATGCGTTGTACAGTCTATCTTTTCCAATAGAGTTGAAAAAACCAGATTTAAGCATAACTGTCCTCCTTCGCTGTTTGTTGTTAATCGTTTGTGACGAGTTCCCATTCGGAGAACGTGGGTATTACAGTGTGTCCATCGGCAGCGTCAGATTCAATGATCTCCGTCACCCGAGTCTTACCCATGATTCCATAAGGGCCCTCCACACCTACGATGTCCCCGAGCTTGTAATCCACACCGAATTTCCATTGCACGTCAGGGAGCAGGTCTCCAGAAACCTGTTCCGTAGGCAACGATTCTGCGAGTTTATCAAGTCCCACGTTTTGCAGCATCCGTTGATACTGTGAGGGAGGATAAGCCCCGTCGTTTGAGGACACATTTCTCGCGTCAACCCACATCTCGTATCTGTCAAGTCCTGAAGCGTCACCTACAGTAACTATGGTTCTGTCTTGACCTTCTCCTTCGCCGGCAACACGAGCCACATTCGCGTAGTTCGTTTCATCGAGTATGTACTCCATGCCTGATAGGTTGCCGTAGTTTTCCGAGAATATCACGCTTGAGGACAGATCTTCACCCTCAAAGATGTCGAAATACATTTTGGTGAAGTCCGTGGGGCCGAGCTTGATGTCATAACCCCACCCGAAACCTTGGCATATTTCCTTCACAGCGTCGAGCAGATTGTCTCCCGTGATTTGCTTCTCGATAGACCCTGTTACTGAGATAGGCACAGCGAGCGCGAGAGATGCAATGTTTCGTGATGCGTCTGACGCTGATATCATCTGTGCAGACACCAGTCTCTGAATCTCAGAACCAGCATCACCTGACAACACTGTTTGCTCCCATACTACTCTGCGCGCCAACAGAGATTTGAGGTCTCGCCCTGACACCACCCAATGCTTGCCGGTCTCAGCGTCGTAGGTTAGCTGCACCTTTTCCACAATGCACGTTTGGTTTGTCGTCGGTCGATAAATATAGTTACCTACTGCGAACAAACGCAGCACGTCGGGAATTAGCATCTCAGGGAAGTAAAGCTCGAAATCTCCGGGTTCATAGTACCGTTGCGCCCATATCGTGCTTTCGTATCTATCGACGACGCCGATGGGGGAGAACGTTCTGTCAAGCACGTACATTTCCAAAGCGTCACACCCCCTCGTACTGCGTGTCGATCGTGAGATAAATGTCCAGATACTCAGCGTTCTGTTGTGCCGAGAACGACAGTACGTTTGTGCCAGGAACCAGCGTGAGCCATGAGCTACCGTTCTTCAGCTTATTCAAAGCCAACATCGTGTCGTTATCTATCGTGAGCGTAATCGTCTTGTGACCTTGCCGAGTGTCTATGTGAAGATTATCTCCGCGAGACATATCCCCAGTATCAATAATCATCACCTGACCTGTGGTTTCGTTTGCTATTTTGATAACGCCGTAGTCGCCTGACGACTGAACAGGAGCGTTACCTCCATACACGTCGATTACCAACCCACACTCAACAGGCCCCTTGTTTTCCACGTACCCCATACCTGTAGCGAAATCGATTCCGAACTCGATTCCCTCTTCAGGTATGGCAAACGGAAACTCGAACAAACCTTGGCTGTACCCGAGCATTTGAACTTCAGGAGATTCGGAAACCCACCACGGGGACGGGCACACAATCGTTGCCGTCAGCGTCTGAGGATTCCCGAAGAGACTACCGTCGAAGGTTTCCACGTAACCTGAAATCTTGAACGCACCGTTGTTATTGACCATGTGGACGGTGATAGGGTTACCCACACGAAACACTTGGTACAGAGCGAACCTCTTCTCGCCCGGAGGGTTGTTCGGAACGATAGGGATTCTTATTGTGCGTCCACCCACGGAGACACCTGACAACACACCTCCCGCCATACCCGGCATAGACGCTGTGTTTACACTGACGGCGGGTGCTGCCAGATTCTCAACGTCACCCACCGAGTAATCATTACTTGGGAATAGTTCTAGTGTATCACCAGATGAAGTCTCTACAGACAGCTTCAACATATCATGCACCTCCCACTGCCGAAGCTACAGCCGATCTCGTCATTCTGTAAATGTCAAGTCGGGAAAGCGGCTTCGGGCTTGTGTTGTACTGGTTCACAATAACGGTCTTACCTCCGAACCCAGCGGAGTTTGTTGCGTTATTACCTGACACGCCATACGCAGCGCCTCTCACTGCAGTTTTCAGTTTGGACGCTGTGGACAAAAAGCTATTCTTAGCTTCATCCCCAATAAGGGGTTCGATAGATGCGTTGCTCAGAGCAGAGGAAAAAGCGGATGTCAAGCTGTTAGCTACGTTCGTGACAGTACGAATAAGGCTCTGCTTCTCTCCGTCAAAACCAACACCAAAGCCCTGACCATAGAATTTACCGAAGCCTATTGTGACACGAGACGGGGAGTGTATTCCTAACAGATTCGCAATTTTATTTCCGAGGTCTGAGAACCATCCGAGTATGTTTTCTGTGACCTTCTGGAAGGAGCTTTTGAATCCGTCTCCAAAGCCCTCACCTGAGTACCTGCCGAGTTCTTTGAACTTGTACACTCCTTCGTCCATGGCGTACAACGCAGCGCTTTGCATAGACGTTGCACCATCACGAACAGTGCTGCTAGAGTCAGCCAATCCTGCCCCGTACGCCTGTCCCTGAGATCCGCCGGCTTGAGAGTAGCGACCCGTTTGTTCTTCGATAGCTGCAGCACCTTGCGACGCCAGGTCTCCACTGTTGTTTATGACCTCCTGCCGCTTAGCGTTTTCACCGTCTATGATACCGTTGGCTAACGCCTGACCGTCCTTATTCGTTTCAGATGACGAATACCGGTCCTGGAGAGTGCCAAGCACACCTCGCATGGTTTCCAACAGGTCATCCATTTCCATGCTTGACGCGTTCTTCAAAGCGGGGAACTGGTCTTCCATACCTGCTGCCAAGCTGTCCAAAGCAGCCTTACCTTGGTCCTGAAGCTCTTCTGGCAGATCGTCGTAAGCGTTCAAGATGTTGTTGGCAAGGTCAACGTTTTCCTGGGTGAGCCCATAACCTGCTTCTGCGGTCTGGCCTATCCAGTTAAAGAACGCCTGGGTCTCAGCGGCAATGCCTTGGTCGGTGATGTAGTTGAATCTCTCCCAGTGAACCTGCTGAGTCCTACTAAGGTTTTCGAGATCGTGGATGTATCTCTGATTTTCCTGCTCAACAGCATCGTTCTTCTGTTGTATAGAGAGTGTATTGTCGTCATAGATAGCTTGCAGGTACTCGTTGTGCTTGCGTAGATACTCGGCCTCTTTTTCCGAAGTGTCGGTAAGAGACTGATACTCCGCATCAAGCTGTTCGAGATGAATACGCTGCTGACCTAACGCCTGAGCTACCAACTGATCGTTCTGTCCGGCCAGCTCTTCATTAGCCTGTGCTGTACGGTCGAGCAATGCTTGCATCTGAGTGTCGTATTCATCCTGCGTGATAGTTCCGGCCTCAACCTGCTGCTGCAACATAGCAATGTTGGCGGCTTCCATCTCCACGTTCTGCTCTTGGAGCTGTGCTATCTTCTCATTGGACGAATTGATGATGCCTTGGATCTGTTCATCAGTCATCGTCGTGTTGTCGATGAGGTATTTCCACACATCGATCTGAGCCTGGTTTTGTTCAGACAGCAACTGCTGAAGCTCTCCCTGGGCAGTGACGTATTCCTGATTGAACTCTCGAATCTGGTCAAGCTCCTCTTGGCGATACCCCTGACGTGTGGATTTGGCCTCATTGATAATCTGGGAGATACCATCCTGAGCAGCTTGCATCTGATTCTGCAAGTCCTCAGCCGTTTCGCCAGCGTCAGTCGTGAGTTCACTGAAATCGCTCATGACAGCCGTAGCGTTGTCGTACTGAGCTTGCAGATCTTCCATAGCCCCCACGGACTTTTCGATCTCTTCGTTCGTCTCGCTCCATCCGTGGACTGTGTCATCAAACTCAGCTTTCAGGTTTCCGAGAACACCAATCAAAGTGACAGCAGCCGTGACTACAAGACCTATCACGTTCGCACTCTGGGCAGAGTTCAAAGCCAACTGACCGTCGCGCGCGCTCAGCAAAGCATCCTTCAATCCCAGGAATGTGGTAGCAGCTTCCTGAACTCCTGTAGCCAGATTTTTAGCGGCAAGACCGGCGGCAATACCAGCCATAAGTGTCAACACGACATCGGAGTTGTCTACGAGGAGTTTGATAAAGTCGGATGCTATCGGCACGGCTGTATCGCAGAACCACCCAAAGGCTCCGTTGATAAGAGACCCGATACCGGACCAGTCAACATTTTCTGCGATATAAATGAGCGTATCCAAGAACACTTCGAATGCGCTTCCCAGCTTCTCACCAAGCGGCGCCGCACTCTCCAACAGGTCACCAACACCAGATGCCGTAGACGTTAGCAGCTCACCAGCACGAGGGAGGATATCGTCAACCAACCACTCGAAACCTCCGCCGAGACTGTCTGTAACACCCGAAAAGTCCATTTTTGACAGATCAGTGAGTGTGGTGTTTACAAAGTCTGCGACACCTGGAGCTGCTGTTTCCACGAACCAACCGAAAGCGGAATTGACACCTCCAGCGATGTCATCCCACCCTATCCCTGTGTCTATCTTCTTCAGGTTGTCATATACGCCCTTAGCCAGATCCACAACGACTGACATCCCAGGGGACATCACAGTCTTCCAAGCCTTGAACTTAGAAGGAATCTTATCGGCGTATTCGGCCACATCCGGGAGGATATCATTTACGAACTTGTCAAAGGCTTTGTCGATACTGTTGCGGAACCCATCGAGATCAACGTCTTCTGTGAGGTCGAGCATTGCATCGAGCACATCTGCTGTGCCTGATTTAATGGACGTCATCACAGGCGCAACACGATCCCCGAGCGCAGCCATAGCATCGTCATACCTTGCAGTAACCCTACGGGCTTCCATGACTTGCTCGTTGTTCTTTTTGTACGCTTCAGCGGATTCTCCATATAGGGAAGTGAGCGTGTCAACAATCAACTGCTGACGCTCCTGCTGAGTCGAACATTCTCCCAGGGCTATATTAAAGTAATCCTCGGCTGTGGTAGCGTTCTTAACAGCCTCGTTATAGTCCTTGTTTGCTTCCGTGTTTTCTTTCAGTGTGACACCGAATGTCTCACCTTTGTCAGCGGCCCAATTCAAGGCATCGGCTAACTGCCCGGTCACAGTGCCAGTGCGCAAAGTCTCATTGGACCCCTCCGTTAATCCCTCTATCGGGATGCTTTCCCCGAATTTGCCCCACACGCCGGCGGCTATGTTTGTCCAATCCGCCAGATCCTGTTGCGTCTCAACCATCTGAGACAAGTGGCCTACAGCTTCCACGCTTCTATCGGATTCACCCAATATCGCGTAGAAATTCTCGTAAGCCTGACGGGCCATTTCGGGGGAGGAACCTACCGACTCCCAGGCCGAATTCAAACGGGACATACTGTCTCGATATTCCTGGGTTGCTTCTGGAAGGTCTGCGAGAGTGTTAACGAACTCACCGATACCTTCTGCTGCTTTCTGGATACCGGCAGACACAAGGTCGGCAAAAACTCCCTTGAGTACAGTAAACCCTTCGCTTGCTACAGACACCGTGTTCTTCACCGTGCCAAGAGCTCCATCCAGCTTATCGATAGCATCAGATGCGCTTCCTACTGCGGTTTTCACACCCTCCATAGCAGAGTCGAGAGCGTCCGTAGAGTCGCCGGCGGCATCGACATTCTTTGACGATTTCTTAGCGTCGTCACCAAACTCCTTCACACCATCGGACGCGCCCGAAGCGGATTTCTGCACTTCATCCAGCATGGACGAATATGTACGGATTTCCTTTTCGTTTTTGCCAACTGCGGCCTGTTGGTTGAGCATGGTGACTCGAAGCTTATCGATGGCCGTCTCGTTCTTAGCCATGGAAGCCTCAAGCTTATCTAACGCAGATGCGTACTTTTGAGCTTCAGCGCTTCCCTCGCCGTACTCGGATACTGCTTTCTGGTAAGCCTCTCTCAGAGCGTCAGCTTTCTTGGCGTTATCGTCCTGAGCTGATTGCAAACGAGACAACTGTTCCTGATAGCTGCTAAGTTTACTGTTATTGGCATCCAGCGTGGTCTGTAATTGCTTCAGCTTAGCCTCAAGGCCGTCAGTGCTGCTCTGCCAATCGTCCATACCGGCGGAAGCGGCCTTGAACTCAGCGTTTGCAAGCTTGATTTGTTTGTTCGCCTCGGAGATATTTCGCTTTAGGTCACTGATATCAACCGAGAATTTAGTGGTTACATTCTCTTCGGGCAAAGCCTGTCCCCCCCCTCTTAGAACCAATCATCCCCCGCCGGCACGTAAACTTTACCATTGCGCGGCAGGAGTTCTGTGTTCCCCCCTTTTTGGTTCAGGCTCTTGGTTTCGCTGGGTGTGGGCTCGTTCGTTTCGCCGTGATGCGTATCGTTATACTCAATAACTCTTCGAACAAGCAAAAACACTTCCCCGGAGCGTGTAGCTCGTATCCGTAGCGGATCAAGGGCAGGCCACCTATCGCACAGATTCACTGTGAGCTCAAAAAGGCTTTGATAGATGGTCCTGCCCTCGTTTCCGCCGTTTATGCGTTTTTTCCGCCGCTACCTCCAGCCGCAGGCACCATCTGAGCGAAGGTATACTTGATGATTGACATGACCACGGGAACGATGTCTCCCACACGCACGTTCCTCAGATCTTCCTCAGTCATGTCAGGAAACACATCGAGCAGCATGGGTCTCAGCTTACCGAACGCTTTCACAACCATGGACGCCAGCGCCTTAGCGAAAGTGACGTTGTCCAAATTGTTGTCGAACACATCAACATCCACGATAGCCAGGATGTCCTCGATAGTGCCGAACATGATGTTCTCAGGACGAGCGGTCACGGTTTTCACAACTTTACCGGATTTATAGACATTCAAAGAAATCATAGTTACGCTCCTTTTGTTGTTATAAAATATCAATCGCATCGACGGGACCAGAAACCCAGCCCCGCCTTGCACGATTGATTAAACAGTTACACGAATTCTAGGATGTTCGATATTAGCCGCCAGCGCCGCCACCGCCGCCACCGCCGACAGGCTTCAGCATATCAGGGGTGGTGACTTTATCGAAGAAGGTGGACACGTCGGCCAGACCCAGGGATGTATCCACAGTCATGGAAGGAACGCTGCCGCCCTTGGTGAACTCATGGGTAGTAGCGACACCGGTGAAGGTGAGCTCCTGACCACTGGCTTCGGTGCCGTTGTCCTTGGTGTTGATGTTTTCATCAGGCACAGAGAACTGACCTTTGTACCGCCACACGTACATCTCGTGGCCGTCGGTGGTCTGAGTCTTGTAACCGACAGCAAAATACTTGGTGCTGGCCGGCTGGTCAATCAGAGCGCCAAGCCTCTCGTCGTAGAGCTTACCGTTGATGTCTGCCAGCACAGGCAGCGGGATAGCGGACACGGTAAAGGTCACGGTGTCATTGCCCTCTGCGGTGATGACGATCTTGGGGACGTTGTCATAATAATGGGCTTCAGAGCTGGTTTCCTTGGATCTGGTGACGTTTGCCAGACCCGCGAGAGGCTTAACCTCGCCGGTGGTGTAGTTCTCCGCAGTGTCAGCGGTTACCTCGGCGTAAACCAGATCAGATACGCCACGATATTCAAATACAGTGTTATCAGTCGGTGCTGCCATTGTTGTATACCTCCTTGTAGTAGATCGAGAGCATAGCCCCCGTGTGTGTTGGTTTGTCGCTTGCGGCATCAATCGGCTTTCCTGAAGCCACAAACCCCGCTTTCACGAGATCGGACTTCACTTGGCCTGATAGCTCGTCTACGGTTCGAGGGTTGTTCGAGTAGACATATACCCAAAAACCCCAATCGCAGGATGTCGGAGCGTTATCATAAAAACCGGATTCAGGCGCTTCCCATACCCAATACGTGATGAACGTATCAGGGTACGATGCGTCTTTGTTCACGGAACCCTGGAGAAACACAGGATAACCATAGGATGACAGAACGTCATACAGTTTTTCTTTTGTGCTCATAGCATCACAGAGCCTTTCGAATGTAGTCTAAAAACACCTTCTTCTGGACATCCGCCGCTTTCTTCCGTACATCTGACCCAAAGATCGAGTTGTAAAGCGCCCTGTCAGGAGGGATCGTAGGAGTCCCAAACATCAGGAAGATACTGGCAAGACCTCCATCGTTGATATCAAAACCAACAGGGATTCTTGCCACATCACCTTCCCATTCCACACTGGGGTTTTTGAGCAAGCTATTGCGAGTTCGCCCAGTGCGGTCAAAGTTGTACTGACTCCCGTCCATCGCCTGTTCAATCCCTGGTGTGATAGCTTCACTGGTGTCCTCCAGAGCTTTTTCGAACACAGGATGAAGGTCCTGACCGGCAGCTTCCAATCTCTTAGCGAACGCTTCCATTTCTGAGAAGTCAACTTTGAACTTGTTTCCCATCAACAGAAACCCCCTTCCCGGCGATCCTGCGAACTTTGAATCTCATGTACTGCCCATAAAGGTCAATGTTCTCAGGAGTCTGCCTCAGCTCATACGTATTACCACCAATCAGCAAGCGGCTGTCGGCGTGTATGTCAGGATTACACCAGGTTTCAACTGTGGCGGTGTCCTCTACACCATACACGCCGTTCACTTCCGTCTCTGTGCCTCCGAAAGACCGGAACGACACGAACACGATGGGGCCGCTTTTCGGATACGTGGGTGTTGCAACTCCGAGACATTCGTCATACGTCGGGTTCAACAGTTCCGCAGGAACATTGAATCGTGTGGGTGGTGTGTACTTAGCCACCAGAACCACCCCCGGTCAAAGGCGTTTTGTAGACCAACTGCGTGGCTCGTTGCCAGAAGTAAAGGGAAAGGCTTGTGGTTCCAGCTTCGACGTTCCACATATCTGCCACTCCGCGAGAAATCACACCCCCCGCGATGGTCACATCCTGGACGATTGATTGGTCAACACCCGCGTCAAGCAAAAGCTGCTGAACGTCATTGATGTACCCGGAAAGAATTGTGTCAAAAGCGGTGTTCGATCCAATGCCGAGGTCCGCTTTCACTTTATCAAGCATAGAACTATCAGCCATAACCTATCCCCACCACACTTTCATCAGGATTTCTCAGTCGTCTCCGTAGACGCAGCCGCAGCCGCCGCAGGGTAGTTATCCGCGATGTACGTAATGACATCAGCCACCGTATTACCGGTAACGTTAGTCTCAGCTTCAGCCGCGCCCATGGCTACAGCCAGCTTCTTCAATGCAGATACGATACTCATAATCACTCACCCTTCTTGATGACCCACACGCGGCCGGGGTTAAGGATCTTACCGTCGCAGATCATGAGGGCCTTGGTGACACGCTGGTTCAAATCCTCGTCAACCCACGTTTTCACAGTGAGCTGCATATTGCTGTTGATGACGTATTCGTTGGGGTTGAAGTACACAGCAATGATATCACCGGTGTCAGCGGTATCATAACCTTCCATAACGTCCTCTTCAACAGTGATGACCCTCTTGCCGCCGAAACGATAAATCTCACCATCACGTGCGGTTTCGCTGGTGATTCCGTAGTTCACGCGCCCGATAGGCTGTCCAACCTCGTCGGTCATACCATCGATATACCCGTCAAAGGTGGACTGAGCCATGACGAACACACCGTTGCGGTTGCTCTTCGTGAACTTGGAGAACACCTGTTTCTTCCACGCACTCCAAGAGGAGAAGTCAGCGGGGGTCATCGTGATAATGTTGGAGGTGTTCGCAGTCACACCCGTCATCTGATTGGACCCAGAACCCTTGATGATACCGATATCGAGAGCTCTCATAATCGCGGCCATTGCAAGCTTTGCAAACAGGGGCTCAAAAGCCTCGATAGACGTGACCTCGGAAAGCAACGTCTGGGCGATCTTGCACTCCAAGCCATAATACTTGAAGGACACGGATTCGGATGCTGTGAACTTCTGGTTCTGCTGCTCAGGAGATGTTCCGGTATTGTCTGCGGTGATCCACTTAGCGGTAGGAATTAAAGACAAGATGGGATACTCAACACCGCCGCGAACGTTGATGTGTCTCACCATGTTATAAAGTTCGCCATAATCGTAAGGATCTCCTTCATTTTTGTTGATGACGAACTCATTCATGATCGTGGTGGGAATTACAACACCCGCGTTGGTTGTAGTCGTAGCATCACGCAACTCTGCGGGGATAGGAGTTCCGCGGCAAACGTACTCCATGAAAGCCTTCCGATACTCCATGCTTCCGCGAACGTCTGTATTCTCGGAATCCATACGCTTCTCAGTCTTGGTAGCGCCATAGGTGCCAAGCACATCGAAACTGCGGTCTTCCTTAGGCTCTTCGATGGAGCCAAGCTGTTCGACAGCGGCAGACTTCTGGGACTGGACACGGGACAGTTCCTCACCCAGAGAACGAACCTCCCCCGCGTCGTTGCTGTCCTTGATTTTCTGCCGCAGTTCGGCTTCTCTCTTCTCGCAATCAGAAATGGTGTTTTCCAGATACTCTTTAAACTTCATATTGATTACCTCCGTCCATAAAGAATTTCGATTTTCTGCTTTTCGAGATCCAATGCGTCCCTGTCCAGGGATTTGCTTCGGGCACTCTCCAGCTCCCGTCTGGCACTCTCCAGCGCCTCTTTGTCGCGTGCCTGAATCTCAGTTCTATCGTAAGCGGGATATGTCACCGCGCTCACTTCGTAGACTTTCTCGATACGCAAAATGTGTCGAGTGGGATGGTCCGAATCCAGATTCTCCCAACGCTCGTCACCAACACGGAACGCGAAGCTCATGCCGGTGATGTCTCCACGGCGCACAGCACTGTACAGGGCTCGTGCCTCGGAATTGTTCTCAACGTCGAGGTCAGCCCTGGAAATAGCCATTCCCTGTCCGTCAACGTTGAGCTGCATCGTACTGTTAGGAGTGTTATTGCGGGAACGGGCTACAGGAATTCTGCTTCTGTCGTGGTTAACCAAAAGCGGAACATCCTTCAGGTCCGTATCATCAAGAGCACCCCTGTCGATGACCTCGTCAAAGGGACCGATATCGGTTACCTGTCCGTAGACGATAGGCCGTCCAGTGATTGTCGCAGTAGGGGTATCCGCTGTGGGCTCCCCGGCGACTCTGACCTCAAAGTTATAGAACCTCTCTTCTCTGGTGGTCATAACCAATCCTCCTCATTTCTGCCTTGTGGGAAGCGCCATGACCTCTTCCATCAAAGCCGTGACTGTTCCGTTCCCACCAAGCGCGTGATACGATGAATACATACTTGTGAGATTTTCTCTGCCATACACAGGTATACTACCCTCGGACAGATAGTGCTGGTGCTGTGAAATGATCTCGTTTCGCAACAAACTCCTCACAGCTTCCCTTTCCACTTTCTGCTGCTTGAGCTCCTTCAGCATCCGTTTGTAGCAAACCCCTAGCAGAGCGACACCGGACGAAAGCAAAAACTCAAGCAAATGAGACAGCACAAAACTCACTACTGACTGCACATCTAAACTCATATCAACCATCCCCCTCTTTCGGCGCAGTGTCAGTAGTCGAATCACCAACCTGGTACTGCTTTGCGTTTGCCACGTCTACGTAGTTCAGGGACATCATACGAACGCCCACGAGCTCAGGTAGAGGGGGTAGACCGAACGCTACTCGCTTCTCGTTCTCATAGATAGACCCTGTGTCCCCCAGAAGTCTCACCATCTCCAGCTTTTGGCTTGTGCTCATGAAGATAAGCTCGGCCGGGTAAAACTCAATCCTATTGCCGAAGCTCCGCTCCATGTCAGTGAACAAAGCGCGTGTGAAAGCTTGGCCGTAAGCTATGATTAGAGGCTCAAGAGTCTTTTGATAGAAAGCGGCAAGCTGTTCAGTCGTGTAGTCACCAGTGAGTATTGCCAGCGGCACACCATATTGTCTCAAGATCTTGGAATCAATGAACTCAAGTGTGTCATGATCCACAAGCTGAATCTGCCTATTGAAAGGAACGAACTCACCTTTCAGATCGAGAGGTAAGAAGCCGCTTTCGTTGTTGCGTAAGGCCGTTTCGAGCTGCTTGATAGCTGCCTCTGTTTTCTCACCATCCAGCAAGGTGTTATACTTTACAACACCGTTGATAGAGAAGCTGCTCTTCAACGCCTTACCAACGCCCTGTAATAGAGTGTTGTTCAGCTCCAGAGTTTGGAGTAAAGCTCCGTTGTCCGGCTGACCAAACTCGTTGCCGCCCATGAGCTCGTTCACCGAATACCGATATCTCAAATGAATAATACGATCATACGGTATGGTGGTTGTCTGCCCACTCTGGAATTGAAGAGTGACGTATAGCGTGTCCGAAGCATCTCGTACAAACGATACTTCGGTGGGGTTGAGCGGATACAACTCACTCAACCTGCCTCGTGTGTACACAGGCAACACGAATGCATTGAAGTTCAAGAACAACAGCCATGTGATTTTCTCCAGGAAGTCACTTGTGGTCATCAGAGGATTAGGACAGTCGAGCACACGCTGTACAACATCATACTTAGGTTCAGAATCGTTTCCTCGCCTCATGACGTGTCTCGGTTTGAGTTTCTTCATCTCACTCACGATAGCTTGGATAGCTTGCTGAACAACATCAGAGCTGTAAATGTTTGTTCCGAACTGAGAGAACACAGGGATGCCACCGCTCAACATCTTAGCGTAAACCCAATCTCTACGCTTTCTTGTGATGAAATCAAAAAGACCCATGTAGCACCTCCTCACTCCACTCTCAAGCGATCTTCATACGAACTGCGATATCTCCGGTATATTTCATACAGGATAATCAACGTTACAGCTCCGTCGATTCTGCGCTCTTGTTGATTATTTATTTTCACGGCCATGACATTTCCAAAACCGTCAATCTCCATGGATGCATTGCCTAAGCACCATCTATCCACGGGGTTGTTGTTATAGTTCACGAGTCGGTCCTTCAGATCGGCTTCGCACAGCTTCATAGCGTTCGACAGCGTGAGCTTGTTCTGCCACACAACCTCAGTATCGAAACCATAGTCACCCATGCGATTCAGGAAGTTCTTCGCAAACTTTTGGTCGTACCCACACATCATTAAACGAATACCGTAGTCACGGTACAGGCTGTAAAACCAATCAGCTACTAGCGTCAAATCTACTTCGTTTCCTTCACAGATAGTCACGTGACCATCCCTTGCCCATTCAGCATACTTAGCACCGGCATTACGGTCATCAGATTTTCTTAGCTTACTTTCAGGGATGAAGTAGTGACTGTACACGTACTTCGTCTTATCGCCCCTGCGCATAAGAAGTATCTTAGCTGCCGTAAGGTCAGTTGTCTCAGCAAGGTCAACGGCCCCGAGACACAAACACCCTTTGAAGTCAGATATGTCAAACTTGGCATCATAGCTGTAATCTTCTTCGGTGAGCCACGCCTGGGAGTTGGACTGTTTGATGTTGAAATCCTTAGACAACACATAGACTCTGTCCGCTTTGGATTTCCGGGCAAGATCTATCTGTTCTCTTAGATAGTCCCACTTCTTCACAACACCCAACGTGGGATTGCTTTTGTACCAGCTCAGCTCGTCCTGCCACACCTCCGCCTCGCTATCCTGTGTGTAAAGCCACGGAAGCAGACGTTCGGCAGCGGGTCCGTCATCCTCGCCATTCAGCACAGCGCGCGCTCTTCGAAGTTCCTCGTCGAGATATCCGTCATTCACAAACCCTTCTGTTGTCAGGTTTATGAACTTAGGGTTGTCCTTCAAGCTTTGGCTCTGCTCTATGGCTTTCGGGATAGCGTTCGTTCGCAGCTCATGGGATTCATCCTGAAATGCGAAATCAATGTTGCGCCCCTCTTTGTTACGGGTTCTGTCGGATATTTTGAATATCTTCGAGTTATTGATTAAGCACTTGATGCACCTCTGATTGCGCCACGTATCTTGGTTCATAGGGTCGATCATCTGCCGCATAGTGTCAACAGCGTCATACAGTATGCTGGCCTGTGTGTCGTCATTGCTGCTGCAAACAATATCACTTCCCGAGTTACCAAGAATCATTTCAGTCAGGGCAAGGGCTGAGCACAGTTCGCTCTTACCGTTCTTTCTGGCAATCAGAAATATCGTCTTCTTGAATCGGTCATATCCCGTTTCGGCCATCTTGAATCCGAACAAAGCGGATATGAAAGCTTTCTGGAACAGCATGAGTGTCATTGGCTTACCGTAGAACGGTGACTTCGTTAACCTCACACAACCCTCGATGAATCCGATTCGCAGGTCAGCAGATGTCGTGTCATACACATACCTGGGGTTGCTCATATCCCGGATTAAAGAGTCAAGGCACGTCATCATCTCCTGGCCGACAATAATCTGACCGCTGGAGCACTTCTCGTGGTACTCCTCCAAAAAACCGTTAGTCTTGGTCACCATACACCATCAAGCACCTCCAGCCGCTTTAAGCCGCTCCAGGTACTGACGCAAAGGAGACTCGTCTTCTTCAGTGCCACCTGTGGCTTTCACCAAAAGCTTCACGAGGTTTATCTGCTGCTGAAGAAGGTCCTTGTACTGCTTGGCCGCTGCTGTGGACCGTTGCTGAGCTGGGTTCACAGGATTTACGGCCAGGAACGGATAACCGCGCAGATTTTCGAGCTGGGCCGCAACGAATATGTAGTCTTTCAGCAAAGGCTCCACGAATGTTCGCTGCTCGTCGGGGAGCTCTTTCAAAAAAGTCTCAAAATCCGAAATCTCCATATCAAAACCTCGATTTTTTCCTTTCTGTGGGAAAAAGGTACGCTCTGTCCAGTCCCTCTAAGCTCCAGGAGTCAGGACCCCGGGGGGGATGTCAGGCTGGAACTTGTCCCACCAATCCTCCACATATTTCACCCAATCACCAGGTCGTTGCTTCGCTCTTTCCAAACACTCCTGCTTTTCGCACTCAACATACACAGGCTCAGCACCCAGCGAAGCGCACAGTCTGTTCCTATCCATCAGGTGAGGATAACCACCTATGATGTAGTAATGCCGCCACTTACCTCGTCTCGTCCGTGCGCAATCGAGCAGAGTGTCACGCAATGCGAACACAACCGCTTTCAGGTGATCGTCTTTGCAGTCAGCGCCACCCACACTCACAGCACCCCACAGCGCATCCATGCTCAGTATCACATCAGCATCACCGGCAACCGATTCAACCCACGTTTGCTTTCCGGCACACGGAGAACCGTAAACCAAATACACGGCCTGACGCTCTCTCACCTTTCCGGCGTTTCTTAAATGAAGTTTGTTGTGGCATCCATGATGCACCAAAGCGATGTTATCAGGGTCTAAAGCCAGTTCAGGATGATCCCTGAGCTCAAGCTTATGGTGCCCGATACAATCGTATTTCTTAGTGATCGGACGGCCGCAATACTCACATATCAAATCTCCTTGCTCATTCACCCGAGACATCTTCAGGTACTCAAGCAACCCACGCCATTCTGGAGAGTTGTAAAAGTTGGATGAAACCATGATACTGAACACCTCACAGTCAAGCAGGGAACGGATCGGTCATGTTGCTTTCGCTCACGAGTCCTGTGGGAGAACCAGTGATTACCCTGCCAGGAAGGACATTTCCCACAACAACACTATTCACAGCTCCCGTGTTGAGAGAGATCGAAAAGTCAGACCCTGAATAGTCGCTTGTCTGACCTGTGCCTCTGTGAACGATGTTGCCATTCACGCAGCAGCCCTTGGACGCGACTTTGATTCCTGTCGTGAAATCAACAACCGTGTTACCGGAAATGATTCCACCGAACGTGGAGCTTCCGTCATAATCAATTCCGGTGTAAGCTGTGCCATCACTTTGCAGGTAGTTACCAACGATGATGTTGTGCCTACCTCTCTCAGTGCTTCCTACGGCTCCTGTGCCGGCAGATATACCGGTTCCGTTATTCGTAACGCCGCGCGCCACGTTTCCCACGACGGTCATGCCACAGTTACTCTCAAGGTTGTAAGGTGTCCTACAGGCGAACGCCTCACATCCAGACACATTCAAACCGATGAACTGTCGCAAATACAACCCGAAATAGCAAGTGTCAAACAAGCAATTTGCAACGCTTACCTTCTCGGACTCACCAAACGTTCCAGAACTTGCGTAAACACCATAGTACACATTTTTGAACCGGCAGTTGCTTACCATCATATCTGACACATTGGCTCTCGCATTGATGCCGTTCGTGTTGGAAACGTATGTCTCACCGTCTTCGATAAAGTCACAGTCAAACACGCGAACACCGGAAGTGTCAGACCGAATGAACAAACCCGCTCCGATACCTGAAAACTTACAGCCACGAACCAGTACAGGAATCCCATCTGTCACGATACCGAAAGCATTCGAGACCTGGGTCAGCGTACTGGCACCTTTAATCTCCAAGTCACACACAGCAGCGCCCTCAACGTTTCCGCTGAAGAACAAACATCCCTTCGCGGACAAAGAGTTGCTTCCGTCCTGGATGTCAGACAACAGAGTAACCAGACCAGGAGATGAACCCCGAATCACAACAAAAGGAGTCGTAGCTGATGCTGTGAACTCAAGACTCGCTTTAATGTTGTATTCGCCGGCAAGTAGTACGACTTCTCCGCCAGACTGTTTATTTACAAGAGAGTTGATAGCCTGCTGGATCTCCACTTCGTCGTTGTTTCCGTCGCACAAGTAGTCACAGTCATCCTGCGTCCAACCGGCGCTTTGGGAACCAACAACCACTCTGCAGGTTCGCACTCCGCTCCCACCGGAGGACGCGGATGCAATAGCTTCTTCAATGTCAGTCTTGCGCATGGTTTCAAACTTCTCGTAGTTGTTACCAAACGCATACACAGGTCCGGAATAAGACATCCGCGTTCACCTCCTTAATTGGCAGATTCCATATACTTCACGATGTTGTCAGCTACAATAGCCGCTTCCTGACGCGTGATAGACGCCTGAGGACGAAAGCTTCCCATGGGATCGTCTTTGTCGTCGCCGGTCATAATGCCTTTGGAAATGATGCTGTTCACAGCGTCAGCAGCCCAATCCGAAACGGGCTTCTTAGATGCCGCTTTGAAATAGCTTTCGATTTCCGCTTTCACGATGTTCTTTACCTGAGCCTCGGTCATGTCATCTTCCTCCTTGTCAACAGCATCGCCGCCGTTCATACCTCTCACGATAGCCGGGTAATCCTTATAGGCGTAGTTGCCATCGAATGCCTTTCCGCCGATCACCAGCTTGTCCGTGTACTGCCAAATGCCATAAGGGCCGTCGTACTGGCACTCCTTGTAGTACTGGGCCACCCACTTGTCGTACTTGTCGAACACCGGGCTGGTCAAGTAGCTATTCCACCAGCTGGTGCTGGCGTACACGCCCACATACAGGCCAGCCGCCTCCATCGTCTCGCAAAAGCCCTCCGCAGCGCCGGGAAGGTCTCCCCCCAGGGTGGAGTTGGCCTCCATGTCAAACCACACCCCGTAGAGGGGCTTTTTGCCGCCCAGCAGCCGTAGCATGTGCTTTGCCTCGTCGATACCTCCCTGGCGGGATTTTGCGTAGGAAAAGTGATAGGCTCCCCAGGGGATGCCTGCTGCCTCCAGCAGCTTGACGTTGGCCGCGAAGCCGCTGTCCTGCTGTCCAGGGTAGTCCGAGCCGAAACCCGTCTTACAGATGACAAACTGCACGCCGGCCGCTTTTAGGTCCACTGCCGTGCAAGGAGCAATGGGGCCGGAAATGTCCACGCCTTTCACCGCCATCAGGTATCCCCTCCTTTGGCGAGCTGCTGTTTGATTTGGTCAATGCCGGTAGCGGCCAGGCCAGACCTGTTGTGCTCAGAGACATCAACACCCTTCACAGGCATCAGTTTGCACCCCCGATCTTACTGGACAACTGCTTAGCAGCCTGATGAATACCGGTAGCTGCCAGACCAGACATAGCACCAACAGCAGCAGCATTCAGGGGATCTTCAGCAGGGAAATCAGGTACACCACAGAAGAATCCCACAAGGCCGAGAACGATGCCCACGACAGCGCAAACGACGGGAATGATCTCGTCAGCAGCCGAGGGAATCAGCTTAACAATGAGCCCTGCCACCAGACAAAGGGCGGTGATACCTGCGTAACTCACAATACCAAGATCTGCAATTTCCATAGCAATCACTCCTTACCACTGATTATCTTTTTTAAGCTTCAGTTCTTCTTCACGAATTTTTGTAAGAGACGGATCTCGTGAATACCGGTCTCTTTGCCAGTTGCAAAGAAGGAACATTCCTGCCGCCACATCAGGCTTGAAGTACAAGGTCTCTTCAGAGTACACGACTTCTTCGACTTCCTGCACTTTCTTACCTGTCTGTGGATCGTATATAGTGTTGCGCACCTTAACCGGCCGCTTCACCACTTGTTCATATCCACAGGCCGCTTTGTACATAGCGTTCTCGAGCTCTTGAATCACGGGGATTCTAGCGTTAGTAATCAAATCAGCAAACTCAGGGTGGTTTACTTTGTATCGCTCCCAAGCTCGAGATGATACCCCTAAAGATTCAGCTATACTCTTCTCTGTGTTCCCAATAGCAAGCTCATGCTTTATGTAATCAAAGCGAGGAACAATTACGGAACCATACTTCCCCTTCCTTCCTGCGTGGTTCCCGTTACCCATCCGGTCACCCCCTTTTGTCCCCTTTATACAGCAACAGCCCCGAGAGCCTTTCGGAGCTGAAGCATAGGAGACAATCTAACTGTGATAGGGGGAAAGGAGAGAAAAACCCTACACACAATATCTTGTTGCCCCTACTATTAGTATATACTATATGTTGTGTTTAGTCAACCCTAACACCGCATTTTATAGGGTTTTTATTGACTTTTTTTAACCAAAAGTGTGACGAATTTGACTCCATCCAAGGGGTTGGGCTTGACCCGTAAAACCATATCCCGACTCTTACAAACTCTCTTACAAACTTACAAACTTACATCACCTTATATAGAGCGTATGTTTTTTATATGACACTATACCCTCTTAATATTTACTATATAAGGTTTTTAATGTAAGAATGTAAGAGATATATAAAAAACCCAGTGTTTATGCGGGTTTGAGGGTCTTACAAACTCTCTTACAAACCTCTTACAAACCCTCTTACAAAGTGGAACTTCTTTTGATGTTGTTTTTGAACATAAGAAAGCGGGCCCCGCCACACCCAGGTAGGTGAAGCGAGACCCTGTATTTCATGGTTTTACTCTTTGACAAATCCTCTTTGAGCGCCGTACTCTTTGAACCATACAGGCTTTGTTGTTTTCTTCCATCCCTCCATTGATCCTATCGCGTTGTTTATCATGGCAGAATCAGTTCTCTTGATGTCCGATTTACTCTTTCCGAAGCATTCAACCCAAACTTCGAGAGCACACACCTTATTTCGTTCAACTAACTGAATGTCGTTACCGTCATCGTCAGTGATGACAGCTCCATCATTTAGCTGACTCATAATTATGTCATAATCAGCCCAGAAGTCCAAGCGTTGAGAAAGGCTTTTGCTGTCCCACCCGATAGGTACTTTCCGAGACACGAACTCCTGCACGATACCTTCTCTGTCGTCCTTGATGACATATTCGTTCTGAATCTTCACGGCTTGCTGCTCTATATCTTTTGAGAGATACAGAGGTGTTCCGTCTCGATACAATTTTACCGCCTCTGCCCAAATCTGGTCAACTTCATCGTCGAGATCGTCCCAAATTGACTTCGTGGCTTTTGAGATATCAACAGGCACCGTCCAATACCTTCGGTTACCTGTACGGTCTGTCAGGAAGTTTTCATCGTTTGTTGACCCGAAGAACACGCATCGTCTCGGGTACGTCTCGGACTCTCTTCCATACGCTTTTCTGAACTTGTCCTCGTCAAGCGCAAGAAACTGTTTGCATCGGGTTGCCTCGGATTTCTTCATAGCTTCCAGCTCAGAGATTTCGATTAACCATCCGCCCTGGATTTTCTCTCCTGGCCTATCATCAAAATCTTTGATACCGTCAATAGCCCACTTGTTCTTTGCCAGCTTTTTGATAATTCTGCTTTTTCCTATACCCTGTTCGCCTTTCAGAATCAGCATATTATCAAATTTTGTACCGGGCTTGTACGCTCTTGTCACAGCAGCGACAAGTGAGCATTTTGTCACAGCTCTGGTGTATTCCGTGTCATCAGCGCCCAGGAAGTCTATAAATAAAGACTCGACTCTAGGGACACCATCCCACGCTTCCAGGCCGTCCAGGTATTGCGTGATTGGATTAACGGAACGCTCAGCGTCTTGGATGTACACAGCAAGCGCATCTTCCGCTATTTTGGATGACTTTTCTGCCAATTTGTATGTTGTTCTGAGATAATTGCGATACCCTGCGTAATCCCTGTCCTTGAACGCTCTCGGATACGTTACTGTTTTTGAATCATCCCAGGCGGGTTTCCTGCTTATCATCCGCTTGTTCATGAGCTCGTCATAATACATGAGATCTTTCAGGTTAGGGTCGTTGTTCAGAATGATGTCATAGTTCTTTGGTTCTTCCAGCACTCTTCCGCGACCATCCATTGTGAGCTTTTCCACCCACCGGTCATCTGAGGAGTCATCCGGCACAGTAGCAGTTGTCGTGGGAGGTGTCGTGGGCGGCGCTGGAGGAGGTACGATATCTCCTGTTCCGCTTTTTGCAGCGTTGATGTAATCGCTCACAGGTCTTGCCACTTTATCTTTGATTTCGTCAAACCGCTCTTTATCAAGCCGCTTTTTCACGTTCTTGTCTTCCATGGCAAGCTTCTCCATAGCTTTGTAGCTTGGTAAAGCGGTTCCTGTGGTCCCTTCGGGAGCATCACTGTCCAAATCACCGAACTTATGGATTCGAACCAGGTCCCATGCATTCATCAAACACCCCTGGGCTGGGTCTGTGGAGTGATGGCTGTACAACCATTTGTCATCGTATTTTACAGCCCCTCCCGACGTGGAGCCGTCTTTGTAAGTGTATCGATCCCGCCCATACGGAATGTACACATCACTTAGGTACTTTTCGATTGCGTCATCAATCAGATACGTGCGGCAAAACGCCCCTACGATTCCCTTCTTTTCGGTAGGGTCTGCTTGCTCATGAACCATAAATCCACGAACTTTGTTTTCGGCAACCGCTTTCGCTTTTTCCGCCTTTGATCTCGGCCATTGTGCTGGGTCTTTCCAGTCGCTGTACCGGTTTAACACCGCATCAACGTCTACAGGGTCACCTTCCCATACCCTGTGAACGTACTCTCCATCACAGCTCACCGTTGGATAGTACATCAACCTGCTCGGTTGGTGGGTTGTAGGGTCTGTGTTATCGTCCATGCGCAGCCAATTCATAACACCCCTGGACACCGGCTCATACTCTTCAGGCTTGATAGTCCTTGATGGGAGGATAAGCACTCTGACTCTCGGGTGTTCCTTACAATGCTTTCTTGTGCTGTACACACACGCCTCAATCCCCGCTGAATCGAGATTGTCATACAGCCTGTCAAGGTCTTCAGGCTCCATTTCGTCGCAGTCCAGTGTAATGAGGTCACGACCTACGATTTCTGACGCCTTTCGTCTGGTTCCTGAGAATGTTCCACCAACAAACCCGCCGGCTACGTCCTTCAGCACATCTTTTGTTGCTTTGTCTAACGCCATGTATTCCTCATATGTTTCATGGGATACAAACGGTGTTTTAAGACTGTCGAAGAAATCACCCACGGTAACGTCTCGTCTTGTCCAAACCGTAGAGTTTCGACTTTCACCCTCTGTAATGGAGATCACCTTGTCACTGCACCCGATCATACATATCACTCCCATTCCACAGACTCTTTTAGCAGTTTTTCAACATCAGCAAAATTATCGAAGCTCACAGCGCGTCGCCACATCAGCTCTAAGAAGCCATCAATAGGCTTGGGTGTAGGCCACGGCACCGCTCCGCTTGCTTCAAAGCTTGCTCTGGCACACAGACCGTCACCCAGCAGATGATTTTGGTATGCGATAACCTGGGCCACCTTTGTGTACTCTTCCGCGTTTACGCTTCTTGACAACGGAACGATAATAACCATGTCTTTTTTGATAAGACTACTACCTTCCGCCACATACGTCATCTCCGCGTAAGGAGCCTCTGTCGTATCTCCCATAACCACACTTTCTGTGATATCAGAAACATCCCTAACCCAGATGGTCACCAAGTCGCGTTCCAGTTCAGTACCTCCGATGAACCCTCGTCCGTAGTTATTGCGTTCTTTGCCGCTGTATGCATCAAGGTACTTGACCAAACCCAACCATCCGTCGGCGGTTACATTTTTCCGATTCTCCACGACGCTCACACAGCCGCTTTTAATAGATACGCCCGTCTGAATTGTCAGCGGTCTTTGATCGAACTTGTACTTTCCTTGTTTTGCAAGCTGGTCAGTAAGGTTTGTCAACATATCAAAATTAGTCATAGCTAAGTCTCCTTTTGTTGTTTTAGTTATGTACGAAAGCGATTCCCCGCCGGCAGCCTATGTTACGCTGCTCCGCCTTTGTCGATAGCGACACGTCTTGCTTCTCTTTCCATGTCTCTCTTGTAGATCCTGCGGTAAATACCTACATCAACTTTGAGTTCAGTGAGGATTGCCTCCACTCGGCCTATTCTGTAGTAATCATCAACACCTGCGGCTTTAGCTTTGAGCTTGTCCAGGTGTTCCTGGTTCACTTTGATTTGCTCTTCTATCTGACGCACTTGTGTCAATGCCCAATGTTCCATGATGCAGTCACTCCTTTTTCCCATATTTCCATGAGTTGTCTATAATTGCTCTTTCCAGTGTACCCTTCTCAGGGAGTCTCGGTTTGATTTCCTGACCTTCCAGCTCAACGACTCTGATCTGTAATAGTTCCAATACAACACGGAAACCACAAGCTGTTCCGCTTTTCGCCTTTATGATGTTCGGCTGAGCCACAACCTTTATGATTGATCTTTCAGTGATATCCTCAGGATGTGTCACGGGACTTGAGTCGCTGTCAAAAACAATGCTTGGGCGGTTAAAGGCCACTATGTCTGCGACCTTTGTGGTTCCACCTTTTTCTTTCACGTACCCCATACGAAACGGGTCAGTGCTGTCTGTGTACTGGTGGAATGTGACTTTATCCCATATCTGTCCAGCTTTGTTCGGTGCGCTTCTCTTCATGCACACATACACGTTGGATCTAGGTCCCCAGCTCGAATGGGCATCTACCGTCGCCATTTTCCTTTTGATTGACTGCTTTATGTCAGGAATAGCTTCGGCGTCGATTCTTACTGAATATGGAGCTTTAGGCTTCTCTCTGCGCCTACGCCCCTCAATATCTCTTTTCGCGTTTGCCGCTTTCCTCTCGAGCGCCCTATACCCGAGACAAATACTGACAGGATGGGTGGGCTTAGATACTGCTATGAACGAGTTCATGTCGCATCTCCTTTCTTTGCCAGCTCATTTCTTGCGCTTGATTATCAATCTCGCACCTACACGTCTGTTGCTTCCTGAACCCTTGACAAACACCGGTTCGTTCTTACCTGTGTTTATGAAGCTGCTGCTACCTTTCATGAAGCTCACGATATCGAATCTCTCAGGGTCATAGGTCACAAGGAATTCAACAGGAACTCCCATACATCCATCAAAGTCGGTAGGTACTGCTGACAACACCGGCACGTCGATGAACGTATCGTCCAGGTTTTCATACCTGTGGTATTCTACTTCCCCGTAGTCCCTCTCCAAATACTCTATCAATTCTTTGTTTTCGGACAGGTTCTCAGCCATCGTACGGAATATGCCAGACTCATGACTTCTCGTGTGCTCTATGTTTGTCATCCAGCAGTAACTTTCGTCAAGGTCTTCTATTGTCATTTCCTCTTGCCAAACGGCTCTTTCTATCTTTTTCCTGGTTCGCTCCACAGATGCCCCATACGTACCAACCCACACTTCATTGAGTTTGATACACTGGAATATGTCAGGTTCCATCACCAGCGAAAGCGGAGTGCGCACCATGAATTGTTTCCTCATACCTATTAGGTATTTCACGATTTTGCTGTTGGCTTCCATGCCGCAGCCGCCTGTCACTATCACGATGTCCGCTTCATTGATTGGTCCATCCATGTAGTCAGACAAAAACATATCAACGAACGCCCGACCGTCATTTAGTTTTTTGTCTGCCACTCTAACAACAGTAGAAATCATTTCTCCTTTGTCCGATTTCGCCACACGGTCAAGCAACACGCCGACTTTAGGGCATGTCACACTTTTGCACGATGTATGGTTTTCGAACTCGTGAGACAAGATATCGAATATCTTACCGGTGCTTTCGTCTTCCCCAATCAGCAGAATGTTCTTATCCACAAGAAGTTCTGCGTATTTTTCAATGTCGTACACTGAAACTTTAACGTTATCGATTTCGCTCAAACCCTTACGCCTCCGTTCCTATATCAGATGTCACGTCTCTTACAAGACTCTTTACTTTCGGCCCTCTTGTTTCATTCTGCAACTCAATGGAGTAGTAGTTAACTCCCATGAGTTCTTCCATTGCTCTTGGTGTTATGGGCTTCGCAATATCTCCGATATTGTACCCATACGATAAAGCGGCCAACATTGCCGCGTACGGATTTTTCCATGTTCTTCTGCCCTGCCTTATTCGCAAGGCGTAACCGGGGACCCTTTGTCCCGCTTCGATCAATCTTATTATTTTTTCTCTAACAGCCGTCTTGTGCTGCTCCAATGTGTCTATCACTTCCATGGCCCTCGCCAACTCAGAGGGGGTCATTCCTTCCACGCCAGAACTCTCAAGGGTTGCCAGCGTATTCTCGTATCTCTCTGCCGATGCTTTACACACACCGTCACCAGGGCAGTATTTACACCAAGCCCCAGGCACGGGATCTCCTTCACCTCTCACAGCCGCTTCCGCTGCGCTTCTTATCGACAGACCCCATTCAACTAACTCTTCACTCGTCATAGTCTCGCAGGAAACGATTTCTCCTGATTGACTTCTTGGTTGTATAATGTACATCCACACCTGCACCCGTCTTGTGATATTGAGCATTTGTAAAGCCCCAAGACCGTACAGCCTTATCTGCGGGTTGTTCTTAGCCCTCACAGGCACCATACCGTGCTTGTAGTCGAGGATGAATAGCAAACCTGCGCCCATTGAGTAAGCCATACAATCGCAGGTTCCGTAACCCTCAGGCGCGTACATCCCGTAATCAACTCGCTGTTCGACATAGACGTCACTGCTTGCGTTTACGTTGAGTGCCTTACGAATAGTGTCAAGATACACATCCGTACAATCCCACATATCAGGACTGTATTCTTTGGATGCTATGACCTCGTCTTGTATCGCTTTATCTACGATATTCGGGTCCATACCTCCGAGCCATTTTAAAAGTCTCAACTCAGCAAGTCTGTGCGCTACCGTTCCTTCTTTTGCGTATTCGCTTGATGCACCAAGCATCAGTCCGCCGTTAGATTGCGAGTATACCGTGGACACAGGACAGTTCAGCCACCTGTGCGCCGATGATGCGCTAAGAACCGCGTGCGGCCTACCTTCAGTCGCCATGAAGACCACCCCCTGACCGGTCACACTTTAAGTTTTTGGCACACATTACGTCTACCTTTATTCGGAATGTTTGCCCATCCTGTGTGCCGTTCTATGAATGCATCAACCCCATCTTGCGATACAAGCCGTCGCCGCCCGTATTGCAGCGTGGGTCCAAACTCGCCTTTGCGAATCAAATCTCGTACACGCCTCACGCTTTTGTTGCCAAGCATCTTAGCGATCTGGTCTGAAGTGAAATATTGCTGCATATCTTTTGTCACCACCAAACTAAAAATACCATTTGTTCATATGCTCATGTGTTCATATGTGTTTTTGCTAAAAACCTCTGATACGCCAATATCAATCTTTGAACAGTAGTTTACGGAATATCAGAGGAAAACGAATGGTTTTTTTTGGTTTTTAGGAATGGTTTTTGTTTTTCTGTGTGTGTCACATTCGGACACAGAAAAAACATTTGGTTCATTTTGTGTGTCTTTTCTGTGTCGCTTTTTGACTCAAGAAAAGCACTCATTTAATTTTATGTGCTTTTTCTGTGTCGCTTTTTGACACGCAAATAACACAGCGGGTTTTTTCTGTGTCGCTTTTTGACACAGAAAGAACACAGGGTGATTTTTCTGTGTTACTTATTGACACAGGTATTATCTTCTTTCCCACTTCTCTCTTTCTTCTTGTTCTTCTCGGAGGACTTGCTCTCGGTTTGCGAAATAGTAGTCAATCTTGTCAGGATTGATCTCGAGGACTTTCCGAAGAACGTCTACGTCATCTTTGCTGAACCGTACCTTACCGGCCAGTCTCATACCAATCCACTGCCTATCGACTCCGATCTCGTTTGCCAAATCCGTCTGAGTTTGGTATCTCTCGTAGATTCTACCTCTCAGTCTGGGATACTCGATCTTAGGTGACATGATTCGATTTCTCTCCTTTCTGTTTTGGATTTTTTACTGTTTACCACTTCTTTCGTGGTGATAATATCATAGCACATTTTGTATAGGTTGTCAATGCGTCTGACATAAAAAATTTACCAGACGTAAAAAATCACATTTTTTAAATGTCTTATTTTTCTGTTTCCGAATAATTCAGGTCCCTTTTTTGTGTATTATTTTATTGTAGGGTTTTTGGTGGTAAATGGGACTGGCGCATCGTTTTGGCTACGTAAAACATCCACTAATTAGTCCAGTGTTTATGCGGGTTTTCGCGTTGTTGGTGGTAATGGTGGCAACTTACCACCTTTATTGCGCGGGTGATATCCGCACCGGTGGAACTTTCGAATATCGCATAGCGTCGCGGTTTTCGCTGTGTTTACGCTTCATTTTCTCGGCTCCTGTTACCGCTTCGGTTTTAGATGCAAAAGAGCATAAGGAGTCCAGTCCCAAACACCCTAAAAAGGAGAGATACAACCATGCCAAAAAAGCGAAAGGACGGACGGTATCAAAGACAGATAACATTGCCTGATGGTACAAGAAAACACGTGTACGGACGTACTGTTTCCGAGCTCAAAGCCAAAGCTGAGGAGCTAAAACGAGAGTATGACATCATGGGCGGGACTGCTTCTGATATAACGGTTCACGAATGGACAGAGCTGTGGTATAATCGTCATAAGCAGCATATACGATTGGCAACGCGCACGAGTTACGTGGGTACTTACAACAATCACATATTCCCGTACATAGGTGGATTGAAGCTTAAAGACGTGCGTGCTGCTGATTGTCAGGCCATCATGCAGTCCGTCGCAGACAAGAGCGAAAGTCTGCAATCCAAAGTACGAATCGTGCTTCATCAGTTGATACACACCGCACAGGCTGAAGGGCTCATATCAAGAGACCCAACCGTGGGACTGCGTGTAGTACACCACAGCAAACCTCCTGAACGGAAATACCTCACCCCTGACGAACAGCATCAAATCATTTCGTCTGTGACCGACCCTCGTGCTCGTGTTTTTGTTGCACTGTGTATGTACGCAGGGCTGAGACGCGAGGAAGCGCTTGGCCTTAGATGGTCTGACATATCAAACGGATCGCTTACGGTGCATGAAGCTCTCACGTTTGTGAACAACCAGACTGACCCTGACACGCGCCCTAAGAGTGATAGCTCGTATCGGACTGTGCCGGTCATAGAACCTCTGCAGCAGATACTTGACGAGACACCTCACCTTGGTGTGCGAGTTGTGACCGCTGCCGATGGGCGGGACATGACCAAAGCGGCATATCGTCGTATGTGGGATAAGGTCGTGAAAGCGGTTCCTTTTCACGTGTCAGCCCATATGTTGCGACACACGTTCGCTACGATTTGCCACGCTGCCGGTATTGATCTTAAAACAGCTCAAAAATGGCTGGGCCACGCCTCCATATCTGTTACCGCTGATATATACACCCACCTTGACAAAGACGCTGAGACCCGTGAAAGCGGCAAGCTGAATGAGTATCTGAGCGGGGCTAAAGTGTAGTCAAGTTTGAAAGTTTCTAGTCAAAATCTAGTCAGAAAATCTCAAACCTCAGTGTTTACGCCATTTTTTCAAGTATTGAACTTGACTTTTAATCAAGGTGTCCGGGGTTCGAATCCCCGATGGGTCACCAAGTAAAGCCTAGCATTTACGCCGTTTTTAAGCGTTTTTGCTAGGCTTTCTTTTTTTCTATTCTTCTTTAATATAGCGTGTTACGGACACGTTTGTGCGGAAAGATCTAGTCAGAATGTAGTCAATTTTCGCCTTTTAATCGTTGTTTTTCACGTAAAAAATAACGGATATCCGGCTTTTAAACCGAAATATCCGTTTATCTAATGTCTACTGAACAAACGCCAGTTTTCTTTGCAGCACCCAAGTATCCAGCAAT
>ERZ1643246.297-NODE-297-length-65453-cov-66.630371_pt1 | contig 65453 bp, 55 predicted proteins | sample MGYA00579265_ERZ1643246 | MGnify/ENA primary metagenome ERZ1643246 (study PRJEB29033, sample SAMEA4952261) | chicken gut metagenome | biome: Broiler Chicken; feature: Gastrointestinal Tract; material: Caecum | place: Ireland | collected 2018 | study: Broiler... | reverse complement strand
CTATATAGAAGTTACTTTAAAAAACTAGAACTTACTCTAAAAACTAACCTTTTTTGCTTCTTTTATTTTTCCAGTGCTCTGCCCCTTCTGGACAGTTCCCGCATCACCGTTGGATATCTGCGGAAATCCGTATGCGGAATAGCCTGAGCGGCCGTCATAAGATGGAGAAAATCATCCACTGCCCCGAACTGTACGTATTCCATCTGTTCCGCGATCCGTTCTGCTTTTTTAAAATTCTTAAGATCCAGGAGCATACAGCGCGCCCCGTTCAGAGAGGTATTTCCCGGAAGAATCAGGCGCTCCCGGTCTATATCCGGATAAAGCCCGATGGTGATGCCGGATTCTTTTGAAATGTGTGTGCCGAAAGCTCCCGCCACATAAAACCGTTCCACATCCTCAAGTCCGATGCCGAGAAGTCCTGTCATGTATTCTACCATCGTCCCGGCGGCAGCCTTTGTTTTTAAAAATTCGTCGATATCTCTCTGATAAAAATACAGACCCGGAGCGTATTCTACCGCCGGCTCTTCCTCCCGGAAGCTGATCAGCGGGGAGGCTCCCTCCACCAGTTTTCCTCTGAAATCCAGCCAGCCGTTCAAAAACATCTGGGCCAGCAGATCTACAATTCCCGATCCGCAGATGCCTCTGGGCGGGGCTTCCTGAATGGTATGGATCAGGATTTCTCCCTGCCGGATTTCCGCCCTGTCCACCGCTCCCGGTTCCGCCCGCATGCCGGTGCGCACTGAAGCCCCTTCCAGTGCAGGGCCGGCGGCACCCGCCCCGGCGATCAGAAAGTCTCTGTTTCCAATAACCAGTTCTCCGTTGGTACCGATATCCAGAAATACGGAGATTCCTTCCTGCTCCGCCATGCCCACCGAAAGCACGCCGCTTAAAATATCTCCGCCCAGATAATTTGCCCGTCCCGGATAGCAGTATACAAAGCCGTCTATGCCGATATCCAGATCTCTGGCCCAAATCACGCCAGGATCCAGGGTCCTGACGGCATAGGGCGCCTGAAAGACACAAAACGCGTCTGTCCCCAGCAAAAAGTGGATCATGGCAGTGTTCCCAGCCAGGATCAGAGAGGCGCAGTGTTCGGTCCGGATCCCGGACATCTGGCTGAGCCGGTCCAGCAGCTCCGCAAACCCTGAAAGAACAGCCCTGCGCAGCTGTTCCTGATGTTCCGGCTGATCCTTTCCGTAAAAAATCCTGGTCAGTATATCTTCTCCGAATGCGATCTGGGGATTAAACACAGATGTCTCTGCCTTGACGCTGCCGTCCCGCATATCCACCAGCTGCATGGCAATGGTGGTGCTGCCGAGATCCGCGCAGAGGCCGTAATGTTCGCCTTCCGTATTTCCGGCTTCCAGACGGGTCACTGTAAAACCGTCTCCGTCAAATCCCAGTGTGGCGGTGATCTTCCACGCCGCCTCCTGACAGAGAGGATACAGACTTCTAAGGGTCTGGACACTGAAGCGGATCCTCCTGTTTTCTAATCCTTCTGTCCGCTCCAGTGCCTCCAGGATCCGACGGCTGTCCGGCCGGTTATCTTCCTGCGATGGCTCGGGAAGTTCCAAATATATCTTTCTGCTCCATCCATTCTGCATAAAGCATACCTCTGCCTTCTCCAGTCTTCTTTACCGTTTATAAATTCCTATTCGTGAAAGGTGTAGGCTTCCGAATAATAACAGATGATCGGCACATCTTCTGTGATCCAATCGTACAGCTTAGCCGCGAATTCCGGCGGCAGATTGATGCAGCCCTGCGAACCGCCGTATATATAATTGGTTCCGCCAAAGGAGGACTGCCACCAGGCGTCGTGCATGCCGATCATTCCCATATCCTGGAAGGGCATCCAGTAGTCCACATGGGTATTCCAGCGGTAGCTTCCGTCCGGATTCTGCGGCCCTTTCAGCCAGCGGTCCGTCTCCTTGTAATAAATGGTGGAGATGCACTCCGGCGTATGTCTCGCCTCTGTCATCGTACCGGACACGATATCTGTCTCTCCCCAGAGATTTCCGTTTTCGTAAACCCAGAGATGCTGCTGGCTCAGATCCATTTCTATATACGTGTGGCCGATGCCGTTGTTTTCGGATGACACTTCCCGGCTGGCGTACACCGGCTCCCTGGTTGTAACTGTCTGGCTCTCCAGTTCCTGGGCCAGCTGGGCCGCCTCCTCTTCCTGGTCTACCTTCCAGCCGTACAGATTGCTGCTGCGGGTAATGGTGCCGCGGTTGGTCGTCACAAATTCCCTGTCTTTTCCCCAGGTATCCGCAGCTTCGGCCAGTTCCGCCACAAACTGCTGGATATGCTGGCTCCAGGCTGTTTCATCCTTCGTGTAATTTCCGTCTTCATCCTGGACCAGCCAGTCTTTCAGCGTATTTCCGTCTAAAACTTTTGTTTCGCCGGAAGGAAGCGTGTAGGTAATGCTGCTTCCCACCAGACTAGACAGCTGTTCCTGTCTGGTCTTTAACTCCTGGCTGTCCTGGCGCACCTCAGGTTCCGTATAGGCTCCCAGACTGTCCAGATCCACTTCTGTTTCTCCGTTTTCCACCGCCTGGCTCACTGCCTGGATCACCTTCTGCGTGTCAAGCTGCGTTCCCTCCGTCTCCGGTACGATAGAAAATCCTGTATCTGTCCAGGTAACATAGGCATTTGCAGGGGCTGTCATCTGATCAGCCTGCATTTCCGGCAGAGCGCTCAGGGTTTTCTCCAGGGCCTCGGCATCAAAATCCGTCTCCGCCGACGCGCTCTCTGTGCTGCCGCCGAACAGGCTTTTTATCCAAAGGACCGGGATCTGACGGTCCTTGACCGCCTGTACGCTTCCATCGGAGACATACGTATATCCGATGTCCTTTCCGGTAATCGTCTCTGTTTTCCCATCCCGGAATTTCAGGGTAAGCTCATAATCTTCCGTATTCTTCTTAAGCTGCTCTTCAACCTCGCTGACTGTCATGCCTGAGCAGTCGATTCCGTTGATGACAGTGCCTTTAAAAAAATGTTCCTTGTACTGCCAGGAAAATCCGCCGTACACTGCCGCCGCTGCCACGATCACTCCCGCTGTCACCAGCACAATTTTTCCGGCCTTTTTTTTCTTTTTCTTCTTTTTGCCGGCCTTGCCGGATTCCTGCTGTTTTCCGGGAATGCTTTCGCTGTTCGGGCTCTGCTCTGTGTCCCGGGCTGAGGCCTGCTCCTCCTGTCCTTCATCGGAAACCGGGGATATATCTTCCGGGGCGCTCAGCGCCCTTTTCAGTTCTTCCTCCAGGCCTGCTTCCATGCGCTCGTCATCCATAAATCTTTACTCTCCTCTTTTCCTCTCAGGTATCTGACTGATCGTTTTATCTTTTCGCACCCGTCTATTATAGCATGTTTTTCCCAAAAATCACCAAAGCCGCAAAAATTTAGAAAGTTTCTTCAAAATGGATTATTTTTCCTCTCCCCCGCAGCGTTTTTTTATTCATTCTGATCATTGTTCTCTTCCTTTCGCAGCCGGTTCAGGATTCTGTTCCACATCTGTTCTCTGATATTTTCCGGAAGGGCGTTTCTGCGGCTCTGTTCCTGGATTTTTTCCGCCTTCTGATTCAAACGCTCAAACTGTTCCGGATATCTGTCTGAAAAAGCCCTGTACAGTTCCGGGAAATCCCATTCTGCCATTTCTTCCAGGCATATTTCAAAACCGGCCTGGGTCATTTCCTTTTTCTCCGTAAAATAAAGGTACGCCTCCCGGCTGCACCGGCTGCGAAATTCTTTTGCTTCCTCCTGCACTGCCTGGTTCCACTGTGTTTTTGTTGACTCTTCCATCTTTTCCCTCCGCTTCCGGCGCGGGAGTCCAGCTGTATCTGACTGTTTTGCGGCATGCGGACCGCCTCTTCAAAAATAGCTCAAAAGCCGGCAGGCTTCTGAGCTATGCGAATCTTATTTGCTGGATGCGAGTCCCTCCATATAAGCGATGGCGATTTCCTTTTCCCGGTCGGACAGACGGTTGTACAGCTGGAGTACCTCCCGCTGACTGGCTGTCAGATCAACCTTCTCTTTTTCATCGGCAAAGAACTGGGCCATTGTGATTCCGAAGCCATCACATATTTTAATCAGGGACACGACAGAAGGGGCTGTCACATTATTCAGAATATTGTGGACTGTAGAGTTTGGAATTCCGCACTCCTTGGCCAGGCGGTAGTTCGACCAGCCTTTTTCCGCGCAAATCTGCTTAATTCTTTCGTTCACATAGGTTTCGTCCATGGCTGCTCCTCGTCTTCCCTAAGATACAACCATTGTAACGATATTTCAGAATTTAATACAGTTTGTAATTACTGAAATAGATAGTTCCAATTTATGAACTATTTCTTCTCCATTGTATTTCATCTGCGCCAAATAGTAAAGCTGTTCGCTGACCGGATCGTTGAAAAAAATCAAAAAATTAAAAAAAAAGAAAAAACAGGGTTGACATTCCGGTACGGATAGTGTAAACTACGTTTTGTTGCTGACGCACACAGACAATTACATCATGCAGGTGTAGTTCAATGGTAGAACACCAGCCTTCCAAGCTGGACACGTGGGTTCGATTCCCATCACCTGCTTCTGCGCGAGTGGCTCAGGGGTGGAGTACAACCTTGCCAAGGTTGGGGTCGCGGGTTCGAATCCCGTCTCGCGCTTTTTTTTTATTTGTAGAGAGTGCCGCTTGATCATCAATAATGGATGGTCAAGCGGCACTCTCTTTTATCGCAGACAGCTGTGTCCGGCAAGATCAGCCAAACAGCGGCGTGGAATAATAGCGGTCTCCGCTGTCCGGCAGCAGGACTACAATATCTTTCCCGGCATTTTCCGGTCTCTTTCCGATTTCTATTCCTGCGTAAAGCGCCGCTCCGGAAGAAATACCTGTCAGGATGCCTTCCCGGCGGGCCAGGTTTTTCGCAGTTTCAAAGCATACCTCATTGTCCACCGGGAACACTTCATCATATACAGCTGTGTCCAGAACAGAGGGAACAAACCCGGCTCCGATCCCCTGGATCTTGTGGGGACCGCTCTCGCCTTTTGAAAGAACCGGCGATGCGGAGGGCTCCACTGCCACAACCCGGATATCCGGATTTTTCTCTTTCAGATAACGGCCGGTTCCTGTCAGGGTTCCTCCTGTTCCCACTCCGGCCACGAATATGTCGATATTTCCCTCTGTGTCTTCCCAGATCTCAGGGCCGGTGGTCTCATAATGTGCTTTCGCGTTGGAAGGATTGTCAAACTGTCCGGGCAGAAACGCTCCTTCTGTCCGGGCCACGATCTCTTTTGCCTTCTCAATGGCGCCGCTCATTCCTTTTGCGCCTTCCGTGAGAACAATCTCCGCCCCGTAAGCCTTCAGTATATTCCGTCTCTCAACGCTCATGGTTTCCGGCATGGTCAAAATCAGGCGGTATCCCCGGGCAGCTGCCAGAGAGGCCAGGCCGATGCCTGTATTGCCGGAGGTAGGTTCCACAATTACGCCTCCGGGTTTCAGCAGACCTTTTTCTTCGGCGTCCCGGATCATATACAGGGCCGCCCGGTCCTTTACGCTGCCGGTGGGATTAAAATATTCTAATTTCAGAAGCAGCCGGGCCTTCAGTCCGTATTCCTTTTCCAGCTTCTCAGCCCGGAGCAGCGGCGTTCTGCCTGTTATTTCTTCTGCGCTGTGATAAATTTTTGCCATAGATTTTCCTCCTGTCTGTAGTTTTCTCTTAAATCTCTTTCCTATTCCTCTTTCGGCACGTCCTCGCCGGCTAATTTCAGGACAGCCTCTACTTCTTCCTGGGAAATTTTCATATAATCCGCCAATTCATCCAGGTAAACTTTCCGGCCCAGCTTTTCTTTCAGCGCGGAAATATTTTCCTTCAGCTCATCTACCCGGCTGACCATTTTCCGGTCCGCGCACTGCTGATCTTTCTGCTGCTCAATAAAAGCCCGCATGCCTTCCCTGACCCGGGACAAGATCCGGTTCTGGAGATCTTTTTCTTCCGCCGGCAGATCTCTCAGCGCCAGCATCACATGCAGATTTCCCTCCTGGACCAGATCCGCCGCCGACACCTCCCGGCAGTACATTTCTTCTGCCAGATCCGCCACCGGAAGCAGGTAAAGTTCCGACAATCTTTCAAAAACGGCGTCTTCCTTTTGCGCGGCCAGGCGGAGCAGTTCCTGCCGTTCCCCTTCCTTTTCCGCCGGAATCCGGGCTGCTTCCTCCCGGTAACGCCTGAGAAATTTTTCATCCTCCGGACTCAGCGCGGATCTTTCTTCCGGGGAGTGCCCGGTTTCTTCAAATCCTTCTACTGCGATTTTCTGGGACAGCAGATAGCCGCAGATCAGATCCAGCTGCTCTGGCTCAAGGGGCTCCTCCCGGAAAAAATCCTGTATTTCTTCTTTTTTCATATAGGAATCCCGGCTTCGGGCCAGGGCAAGTATTTCCTGGAGTTTTTTTTGAAATTCCTGCTGATTCATATTTTGCTTCTCCCTGCGCTTTTTCGCGCTTTTTACAAGGAGCCGCAGAAAGGGTGAGCCCCTCACCCTCTCTGCGGCTTCATATCGTCTGAAACAAAGACTTTTCCCGCCCGGAAAGATCACATAGATTCCACGATTGCTTTGGCCAGGGCATCAACCTGTTCCATCTGCTCTTCTTTCATGGAAGAACGGATCGTCACCTTTTCGTCCAGGATACGGATATTCTTCATGGCGTCAAAGATCTCTTTCATCTTCTTGCCCGCCACAGGCGCCCAGCTGCCGTTTTCCATCAGGCCAACAGTCCTGTTCTGCAGATTGTGCGCCTTCAGTTCCAGAAGCAGATGCTCCATATTGCAGAAAATGCCGCCGTTGTACGTATTGGAAGCGAACACTAAATGACTGCAGCGGAACGCCTCTGACAGTATATAAGAGGGATGCGTAGCGGATACATCATACACCCGCACGTCTTTCACACCCAGATCCGCCAGACGGGAAGCCAGTACATTAACCAGGTTCTCTGTATGTCCGTATACAGAACCATAGGCGATCATGACCGCTTTATCCTCAGGTGTGTAGGTACTCCATTTCATATATTTATCGATGAACCATCCCAGATTCTCTCTCCAGATAGGTCCGTGAAGCGGACAGATCATCTCGATGTCCAGACCGGCGGCCTTTTTCAGAACTGCCTGGGCCTGGGGACCATATTTTCCTACAATGTTTGTGTAATATCTTCTGGCATCATCCAGCCAGTCTCTCTCAAAATTCACCTCATCGGCATAAAGGTTGCCGTTCATGGCGCCGAACGTGCCGAATGCGTCTGCCGAGAACAGGGTTTTGTCTGTGGCGTCATAGGTGACCATAACCTCGGGCCAATGCACCATGGGCGCCGCGGCAAAAGCGAAAGTATGGCGTCCGGTGCTGAAGGTGTCTCCCTCCTCCACGATCTGAACCATGGAATCCACGTCAAACTCAAAGAACTGTTTCATCATGCCGGCAATCTTGCTGTTGCAGACGATCTTAATGTCCGGGTATCTGTTTACCAGGGCTCCGATGGTGCCGCAGTGATCCGGCTCCATATGATTGACGATCATATAATCCAGATGACGGTCTCCCAGCACATGATTGATATTTTCAAAAAGCTGCTGGCTGACAGAATAGTCAACGGTATCCAGCAGGACTGTTTTTTCATCCAGAATCAGATAGGAATTGTAGGATACTCCTCTGGGAATGGGATATACATTCTCAAACAGCGCCAGCCTGCGGTCAGTTCCGCCGACCCAGTACAGATCATTCTTGATGTTTTTCACACAATACATACTGTTTTCCTCTCTCTCTTCTCGTATTGCGGAGCTTGTTTTTTACGCTCCAGAAATCCAACAGCATTATATCACAGAATTCATGCGGTAGCAAAGATTTCTTAAATTCCCCGCCCGATAATTTCAGGAATAGAAGGTGACATTCACAGAAATTTGTGCTAGGCTGGACATAGAATCAGCAGGACCCAAAAAACCGCCGGTCCATTTAAGGAAGGAGCACATTTCATGAAGACATCACAAGATCTGAAAAAAATGCTGCAGAGCATTGACCATAAAAGCTATCCGGCCTACAAGTCTGTCCAGGGAAGCTACCGTTTCCAGCAGTATGTTCTCTGTGTTGACCACGTCCAGGGGGACCCTTTCGCTTCCCCTTCCCGGGTCAGCCTTCAGGTCAGCGGAGAAACCGCCGGTTTCCCCGCCTCTCTCTTCGACACCCCTGCCAAGCGGATCGCTCTGCAGGACCATATTCTGAGGCTGTTCGGCAGGGAGATCGAACATTACAATTTCAAAGCCAAAGGAAGCGGGAAAAGCGGCCTTATGGCTGTCAGCCGCTGCGGGCAGGAAATTCTGGAACGTTCCGCCTGTACCTTAAATCCCCGAAACGGTTCTCTGATCCTGCGGATGCAGATCGGCTTTCCGGCCAGCGGACGCACGATCCAGGCCGGCGAACTGATCCGGATTCTTTTTGATTTTCTGCCGGGCTGCGCCCAGAGAAGCCTCATTTATAAAAATCTGGATGCTTCCGCCTGCCGGAGGACCGCGGATCTCTGTGAAGATCAGGAATATATCCGCCGCGAACTTAAAGCCCGTTCTCTGTCCGCTTTTGTGGCGAACGGTTCTATTCTTCCCAGAAGTTCCGGCGTTTCTGAAAAGCCTATGAAAGGAGCGGTTCCCTTTTGTTCGCCGAAATCTCTGGAGATCTCTCTGGATCTTCCCCATAAAGGCCGTATTTTCGGCATGGGCATTCCCCGGGGAATAACCCTGGTGGTAGGCGGCGGCTTTCACGGAAAGTCTACCCTGCTGAAATCTCTGGAGAGAGGAGTCTACAACCACATTGCCGGGGACGGAAGGGAGTACGTTGTCACCGACAGCAGCGCGGTAAAGCTTCGGGCCGAGGATGCCCGCAGCATCAGCCAGACAGATATCTCCCTCTTTATCAACCATCTCCCCGGAGGCAGGGACACAAAAAGATTTTCCACAGAGGACGCCAGCGGAAGCACCTCTCAGGCTGCCAATGTGGTGGAGGCCCTGGAGGCCGGAACTTCCCTCTTTCTCATTGACGAGGACACCTCCGCTACAAATTTCATGATCCGCGACGAACTGATGCAGCGGGTCGTAGCAGACGACGAGGAACCGATCACTCCCTTTATCAGCCGGGTCCGGGAATTATTTGACAGCGCCGGCGTCTCCTCGATTATTGTCGCCGGCAGTTCCGGCTCCTACTTCCACCCGGCAGACACTGTGATCCAGATGAAAGAATATCTTCCATATGATATTACGGAAAAGGCAAAAAAAGAGGCCGCCCGCTATCCGGCGGTGCTGACTGCGGCCACCCCCTTCTGCCTGCCCTCTTTTCGCAGAGTTCCGAAACCTTCCGGAAGTCTGCGCGGACAGGACAGGACGAAAATCAAAGTTTTGGGCAGGGAGGGGATCCAGATCAACCGATCCGCGACAGATCTGCGCTATCTTGAGCAATTGGCGGATCCGGAGCAGCTGGCGGCTTTGGCCCATATTTTGAATTACAGCGCCAGACATCTGATGGACGGCCGCAGGACTCTCCGGGAGATCGTTGATCTTCTGGAACATAAAATAGAACAGGAGGGACTTTCCTCGCTTTCCGATTCCTCCTATCTCAGCATGGATCTCAGCCGGCCCAGACGCCAGGAGATTTTTGCCTGCCTGAACCGCTGCAGAGAACTTGCTTTTACACTTTCCTGAAAAACTCTTCACACTCCTGTTGCAGTCTGTGGTCAGATTGGCTATAATATAAGTAAAATTTACTAAAAGGACGGAATCAGTATGGCTACATTAAAAGAACTGGCCGAATACACGGGGTTTTCTATAACCACCATATCCAGGGTCCTGAATAACGACCCTACTATGAATGTCAGTGATTCTACCCGATCCGCCATTCTGGAGGCTGCCGGCAAACTGCACTACAAAACATCCAGAGCCGCATCCAGAAGCCGTACAGGCCGCGGCAGGCAGCTGAAGATCGGACTGGCGGAAATGCTTTCTCCGCTGGAACAGCTGGAAGATCCCTATTATATGTATCTGAAAAATTATTCTCTGCAGCACTTTGCCGATGCCGGCTGTGCCGTGATCCCTCTTTCCTGGGAACAGACTTCCTACATTTCGGCAAGCGCTGAAAAACTGGATGGAATTTTAGCTATCGGCATTTTCTCAGACGCTCAGACCAACAGTCTTTCCGGTCTTTCATCCAACCTGGTTTTCCTGGACTCCGCTCCGGATGAACTGCGTTTTGATTCGATCGTACTGAATTTTCAGCTGGGAGTAGAGCAGGCTGTAGATTATCTGATCGCCCACGGCCACCGGAAAATCGGCTTTCTGGGCCCCTGCCGCAAGCTGGATCAGAAAAAGCGCCCTGCTCCGGAAGTACGGAGAGAATTATTTATCCAGTCCATGAAAGAGCGGGGACTGTTCCGGAGTGAGTATATGCTGGATGCGTCGCCGATGACCTCTGCGGCTTCCAGAAAATATCTTACAGAGCGCATTCAGCAGAAAGGTCCCATGCCCACTGCTATTTTGGCCGCCAACGAGGAGGCTGCCATCGGGGCCGCAGGCGCTCTGCGCTCCAATGGCCTTTCTATCCCCCGGGACCTCTCGATCATCAGCTTCAATGACACCCCCCTTTCCGCACTGACAGATCCGCCGCTTACCAGCATCAGCAGCCATGTGGACGCCATGAGCGCCACCGCCGTTCAGATTCTGCTGCAGAGGATCAGCGGACAGGGTCCTGAGATCCCCTTAAAGATCATGGTGCCTCCTACTCTGATCGTCCGGGAGAGCGTCCGCGCTTTCTGAGGGGATAAAAAGGTCTGTATATTTTTCTTGATGTTTTTAGTAAAATGCATTGATTTTTTAGTAAAATACTGTTATCCTTAAAGCATCACCTCTGCTGGCCGCGGCAGACAGCCAGGAGGGACTCTATTTTATGGAAAGGATGGAACTCCATATGAAAAAACAGACAGATCTGGAAACAATGCTTCAGAACGGCAGTCTGGACAGCCGCCTTAGCGAAATCTGCGCCGGCAGTCCCCAACAGCTTCCCGCCCGCCGGGAACGGCTTCTGGCTCTGATCGGCACTTTTGCCTCTATCTATGGCGAAGGCCGGGAAATCGGCCTTTATTCCGCGCCGGGCAGAACGGAAATGGGAGGAAATCACACGGATCATCAGCACGGCAGAGTCCTGGCGGCGGCTATCGACCTGGATATGGCGGCCTGCGCCTCTAAAAACGAGTCCCGGATGATCCGGGTTACTTCAGACGGATACCCGGAGATACGGGTAGATCTTTCAGTTCTTGAACCGGTAAAAAAAGAATCCGGCACCACCGCTGCTTTGATCCGGGGCATTGCCTCCAAACTCAGTGAACTGGGATATCCCGTATCAGGTTTTGACGCCTGTGTCACCTCTCAGGTCCTGGGCGGTTCAGGGCTTTCTTCCTCCGCGGCCTTTGAAGTTCTCATGGGCGTTGTAATGAACGATCTTTTCTGCGGCGGAAAACTGAATCCGGTGCAGATCGCTCAGATCGGACAGTATTCTGAAAATGTATTTTTCGGCAAGCCCTGCGGCCTTATGGATCAGCTTGCCAGTTCCGTAGGCGGAATCACGGCAATCGATTTTAAGAATCCCGAAAATCCCACGGTAGAAAAGCTGGAATGCTCGCCCTCTGATTACGGCTACGCTCTCTGTATCATCGACTCCGGCGCCGATCACTCGGATCTTACCGATGAGTACGCATCCATTCCCGGAGAGATGGGACAGGTGGCTGCCTTTTTCGGGAAAAAGGTTCTCCGCCAGGTATCCTTCGAGGAGTTTTGGAACAGCATTCCTGCTCTCCGGAAACAGACAGGCGACAGGGCTGTTCTGCGGGCCATTCATTTTTACAGCGACAATGATCTGGTGCCGGAGCAGCAGAAACTGCTGGAGAGCGGAAATTTTGACGGCTTTTTGGCTCTTGTCAATCAGTCCGGGCACTCTTCCGCGGAATGTCTGCAGAACATCTTCTGCTGTTCGGCTCCAAAGGCTCAGGCAGTATCTCTGACCATCGCGGCCGCCCGCCGGATTCTTCAGGGCAGAGGCGCTGTGCGCGTACATGGTGGGGGATTTGCGGGAACTGTCCAGGCCTATGTGCCTCTGGATCAGCAGGAAGAATTCCGCGGCAAAATGGAAGCGATCCTGGGACAAGGCCGCTGCCACTTTCTGAATATCCGGCCCGGCGGCGGTACCGTCATTGCCTGAGTTTTAAGAAAAGGAGGATACGATCATGATTGACAGAGCACTTGCGGATCTGGTCCGCTATGCCCGGGAAAAGGGGCTGATCGCCCCGGAAGACCAAACCTGGGCAGTAAATTCCGTGCTGGAAGTTCTGAAGCTGGACAGCTGGACAGATCCCGGTCCTTCCCGGGAAGATATAGATCTGGCTGCCGTGCTGAAGGAACTTTTGGATGACGCCGCTGCCAGAGGCGTTCTGGAACAGGATTCTGTTGTATACCGGGATCTGCTGGACACTGCTTTGATGGGACGTCTTACGCCTCCGCCCCGGGAAGTCATTGCCAAGTTCCGTTCTCTCTATCAGGAAAGCCCCAAAAAGGCTACGGACTGGTATTATGCCTTCAGCCAGGACACCAATTATATCCGCCGGGACAGGATCGCAAAGGATATGCGCTGGAAGGCGGAAACTCCTTACGGCCAGATGGACATCACCATCAATCTGTCCAAGCCTGAAAAAGATCCCAAAGCCATTGCCGCTGCCAGGAATATGCCGGCCTCTGTATATCCCCGGTGCCAGCTGTGCCGCGAGAACGAAGGATACGCGGGAAGAGTCAACCACCCCGCAAGACAGAACCACCGGACCATTCCCGTCACCATTGACGGAAAGCCCTGGTTTCTGCAGTACTCTCCCTATGTGTACTATAACGAACACTGCATTGTTTTTAATTCAGAACATACGCCGATGAAGATCGACCGATCCTGCTTCCGGAAGATGCTGGACTTTATCCGTCAGTTTCCCCACTATTTCGTAGGTTCCAACGCGGATCTTCCCATCGTAGGCGGCTCTATTCTGGCTCATGATCATTTCCAGGGCGGAGGGTATACCTTTGCCATGGCAAAAGCTCCTGTGGACCAGCCGCTGAATTTTTCCGGTTTCCCGGAAGTCCAGGCCGGCATTGTAAAATGGCCGATGTCTGTGCTCCGCCTCAGCTGTCCGGATCCGGATAAACTGACGGACCTGGCGGACAAGATCCTTAAGACCTGGAGATCCTACACAGATGAAAAGGCTGTGATTCTGGCCGAAACCGATGGAGTTCCCCACAACACCATCACTCCAATCGCCCGCAGAAGAGGCAGTGATTTTGAACTGGATCTGGTTCTGCGCAACAATCTGACCACCAAGGAGCATCCTCTGGGACTGTACCATCCTCATGCGGAACTGCACCATATCAAAAAAGAAAACATCGGTCTGATCGAAGTCATGGGACTGGCCGTTCTTCCCGCCCGGCTGAAGACAGAATTGGCTGAAGTGGCCCGCCTTCTTATGGCCGGGGAAGATCTGCGATCCAATCCTCTGACAGCATCCCACGCGGACTGGGCAGAAAAAATCGCGAAAGAGCGTTCCCTGACTCCGGAAAATATCCATTCGGTTCTTCAGGAAGAAGTAGGAAAAGTTTTCTCAACAGTTCTGGAGCACGCCGGTGTATACAAAAACAGAGCGGATTTTCTCAGATTCGCTCAGGCTGCCGGCGCTGATTTCTGATTTATCTTAGTAAAAATCCCCTCAAAATCCTTCCGCAAAGGATTCTGGGGGGATTCTTACGGTTAATTTTTCTCTTTTTGATCCGCCGGTTTCTGTATATAAGGATACAGTTCTTCGTAGGCCTCCAGTTCTCCTCCGTCCCTGGGAAGAGAAGGGATCAGCCCGGTACAGTCCTGGGCAGAACAGGCATAAAAACTCTTTTCTGCGGGTTCCATGTAATCCGGCGTTTCTTTCTTTTTACCCTGTTTCATGTTTTTCCTCCTTACCAGAGGAATTATGTCCGGACCGGAAAATTTTATGCCTGTTTTTTCAGAAGATCCTCAAACAGGGGAGTCTGATATACTCCCTCCTGCGTAAGCCGCTGCAGGGAGGCCGCTACAGACGCCCGGTCCTCCTGATAGGTTACGCCGTACCAGCAATCTCTGGTCTCCAGCACCTTCACGGAAATCTGGCCCTTTTTCAAAAGACTGTCAATAAAAATTGGCAGCAGATATTCTCCCTTCATCTCATTTCCCTGCAGGCTGTCAAAAAATTCCACAAAGCCTTTTTCCAGAAGCGGAAGGAATTCCGGGGTCAGCCCCCACATATTCATAGACACATGGCTGTCCGGATCCAGTCTGCGCAGAACACCGTTCTGCTCCGCGGCGGCGCCGTTTCCTTCCCGGAAAATCCCTCCCGTCTCTTCCACGCCGGTCAGATACCCGTCCTGATTTACCCGGCAGATTCCTCTGGTGACAGAACCGTTGTCGCTGAGGGTGTTTTTTAATATAAATCCTGCCATGCAGAAATCCATTTTTCCCTTTGAACTTTCCTTAACCAGAAAATCATGGATTTTTTTATATGCCTGTTTTCCATAGTAGTCGTCCGCGTTGATCACTGCAAAAGGCTCCTGGATCAGGTCTTTGCAGGCCAGCACTGCCTGTCCTGTCCCCCAGGGCTTTGTTCTGCCCTCCGGAAATCTGACGCCCTCCGGAAGGTCCGTAAGTTCCTGAAACGCGTAGGCTGTCTCCACATGCAGCTGACGGCAGATCTTTTCTATGCGGCTGCCGATCACCTCTCTGAAATCTTTTTCGATATCCCGTCGGATAATAAATATTATTTTGTTAAATCCGGCCTCCACCGCGTCATGGATGGAGTAATCCATAATAATTTCTCCCTCCGGCCCCACGCCTGCCAGCTGCTTGATCCCCTCTCCGAATCTGGATCCTATACCGGCAGCCATAATCACCAACGAAGTCTTCATGTTCTGTATTTCCTCCAATCAGATTATTACTTGTGGCTCCATCATACCATCTAAAAGAGATTCCGTCAAAGAAAAACGGCTGGTACTTGCTTTTCCAAAAATGAAATTTTAAATTCCGCACCCCCCAAGGGCCGTAGCGTTTACTTCTGCACAGTCGATATTTACTCTTTCATACATTCATGGTATGGTTATCTCCCCTTCTGACAGCAGTAGAAGGAGGCATATAATGAGTAAATATATTCCTGGCAACCAGAAACATCTTACCCTTGAAAACCGTATTTATATCGAAAACGAACTGAACAAAGGCACATCTTTTAAAGATATTGCCCGGTTCCTGTGCAAGGATCCCACCACGATCTCGAAAGAAATCCGGGCTCACCGCCTTTCTGACTGGTATCACAAAGGGACCTTCTATAATGCCAAAAACTTCTGTATCCACCGCTATCACTGTAAGAAGACAAACGCCTGCGGAAAGATTGTCCTGTGCGGGATCAAATGCGCTTCCTGTCCCACCTGTAATCAGACTTGCAGGGACTTCGAAAAAGAACGCTGCTCAAGACTTGACCGTGCTCCTTATGTCTGCAACGGCTGTACCAAAAAGATCAGTCACTGCACCATCGCCCACAAATACTCTTATAACGCAAGGTTCGCTGACAGGAAATACCGCGAAAAACTCCGGGGTTCCAGAATCGGGATCAACATGACCAAGCGGGAACTTCACAAAAAAGATCAGATCATTTCTCCTCTGATCGAACAGGGACAGTCTCCTTATCATATCCTGACAAACCACCCGGAACTGGATATGTCTGTCCGTACGATGTATTCCTATCTTGATCAGGGCCTCTTTACGGCAAGGAACATAGATCTGAAACGGAAGGTCCATTTCAAACCAAGAAAGTGCCATAAAACACAGATCACGGACAGAGCAGTATTCACCAACCGGTTGTATCGTGACTTCTGCTCCCTTGGCCTTACGAGCTATGTCCAAATGGATACGGTCCATTCTTCCAGAGAATCAAAGAAAACCTTGCTGACCATGTTTTTTACCAAAGAAAAACTCTTCCTTGCTTTTCTGATGAACCGATGCACCAAAGGCGCTGTTCGTCTTGTTTTTGACCGTCTGGAAAAGCGTATGGGAACCTATGAATTCGCTTCCGTGTTAGAATATATCCTGACAGACCGTGGTTCCGAATTCGGTGATCCTGACGCTTTAGAAACCGGTATAACCGGAATACAGCGTTCCAGCATTTATTATTGCGACCCGATGCAGAGCGGTCAGAAAGGCGGGCTGGAACAGGCTCACACCATGCTGCGGATGGTCCTGCCCAAAGGAACCAGCTTTGAGTTCCTTACACAATGGGACGTCAACCTGATCGTAAACCACATCAACTCTACTCCCAGGGAAAGCCTGGGTGGGAGAACGCCATACAGCGTTGCCTTGAAAACGCTTGGCGAAAAGGTCTTAAACGCATTTCAGCTTAGACCGATTGCCCCGGACGAGGTAAATCTGACGCCTAAGCTGATCCGCTTTAACCACTAAACAACTATCTCAAAAACTGCTGTCGGACTGGAAGTAAACTTTTCACATTTTCACACGATGGCTGGTGGAATTCAGTCTCGCACACAGAATTCCAGTGGCCCGTTTGTCATGCCCGAAAAACAAAAATTTTTTGAGAAGTTGGGTTCATTATAACAGTTATTGAAGAATTCAGCATTACAAATCTTTTAAAAACGTGGAATTTTTAAACCCCTGTGGAATTTAACTCTGCACTGGAATTTAAAATTTCAAGTTAGCGGTACTTGCTTTTCTCCCGGCTCCATAATATAGTAAATACGTATAAACTATCAGAGGACTAAGGAGAAAAAATATGTCCAAACAAGAATCCCAGATTTATAAAGGAATCGCCATTATCCTGATGCTCTTCCATCACTTATTTAATGATTTTGAGGAATACGCGGGATACACCGTCAATTACTGGCCTTTTACCGCCCAAAAAGTTCAGCTTTTCGCTGTGCTTTCAAAGATATGCGTAGCTGTCTTCGTCTTTATCACCGGCTACGGGCTGGCAGCCTCTTTCCAAAAAGAATGCGCTCCAGCCCTTGCCTCGTCCGATGGAGCCTCCCGGAAAAAGAACTGTCTATTCAGCTTCACCTGGAAACGCTGGTGGCGTCTCATGACAAATTACTGGTTTATCTTTGTTCTGGTTCTGCTGCTGCAGCCGCTTGGAAGAACTATTTTCGATGCCTATGGAACCGGAACAAAACAGATCGCGGTATCGGGCATCATTGATTTTTTAGGGCTGGCCGACCTTTTTCACACACCGACCCTGAATCCCACCTGGTGGTATGTAAGCCTGGCTGTCATCCTGCTGGTCATGACTCCCCTGCTTCTCTGCCTGGTAAAAAAAATCGGAACGTTTCCGGCCACAGCTTCCTGCTTTCTGCTGCTGGCCATGATGCCTCAGCAGACCTCCTATTTTTTCTATCTTTTCAGCCTTTTGGCAGGCATATTTGCCTTTGAGACAGGACTGCTGACCCGCATCCGGAAAATATCTTCCCGCCCGCTGCATGCAGTCGTTGCCCTCGGAAGCGTCGGGATCGTATTGGTTGGAATGAAGCTCCGGCTGGACTTCAGCCTGTACGGCCTTACAGATGCTGTCATCGTGCTGTTCGGCGCCCTGGCAGTTATGGAGATCGCCGGCAGAATTCCCCTGATCCGGACCATTCTCTTTTACCTGGGGAAATATTCTATGAACATGTTTTTCTTCCACACGATGCTGTACTCTTACTATTTTAAAGGGCTGTACTACAGTTGTTCCCACTGGCTGCTGATCTTGGCTGCACTGACTGCCACTTCCTTTCTGGCTTCCTGGGCTATTGAAAAGATCAAGCATCTGATCCGCTATGATAAGAAAATGGAACAGGCAGGCGCTGCTTTAGCCCGACATCTTATAAAGGGAAATTAACAAAAAAGACCCGGGGAAAGGACTAGATCTGCCATTTCCCCAGGTCAATTTTATGATTTTTTACAGGAATGCCTTCAGCCTCAGCAGCCGCTCCTGGGCTCCGGCTTCGCCGAAGGACCCCTCTGGTGCCAATTTTCCGTCACTGGCCACAACCCGGTGGCAGGGACATTCCAGTTCCGGAGGACAGTTTCTCATCAGGCTGCCCACAGCCCTGGCCGCACCGGGCCTTCCGGCCCTTCCTCCTGTCCGAGACCAGCTCATAGCTTTCGGCTGCCATTTTTTTTATGTCTTTATCCGGAACCGTTCCGTCCAGGATCACGCTGCTCCAGTGCTCTTTATTCATATGATAGGCGGGCACTACAGATTCAAAGGCGCTCCGCCAAAAATCCCGCCATTCCGGATCCATTTTCAGATTTACCCAGATACAGCCGTCCTTCTGAAAAATAAAAGCAAAAAATTTTCTGTTTTCCTGCAGCCCGACGGCATCCCAGTTCGGATCCCTGAAAGGCTGTTCCCGAAAGGAACCGGGGAAACTCAGGCACAGATCAAGAATTTCTTCTCTGGTGCGCAAATATAATTCATCCCTTCAGACTACATCGCACCCTGATAAAAAACCTGCTTACTTGTGATATGGTTCTCCATTTATGATGCGGTAGCCTCTGTAGATCTGCTCTAAAAGAATCATCCGCATGAGCTGGTGCGGAAATGTAAGTTTTGAAAAACTCCAGGAAAAATCCGCCCGGCGCAGGATCTGCCCGGAAAGTCCTAAAGATCCTCCGATAACAAAGACGATGTGGCTGATCCCCCGATTGGCCAGATCAGAAATTTTGCCGGCCAGTTCCGGAGAATCCATCATCTTTCCCTCTATTGCCAGGGCGATCACATAAGAAGAATCCGGGATACCCCGGAGGAGCCGCTGCCCCTCCGTATCCCGGATCCGCTCTTCCTGGGCTGCTGATGCGCCATCCGGAGTCTTCTCATCCGCCACTTCATACCATTCCAGACGGCAGTAGCGGCTGAGACGCTTGGCATATTCTGCTATGCCTTCCCGGAGATATTTTTCCTTGATTTTACCGACACATGCAACCGTAATCTTCATGGATTATTTTTTTCCCATAATAAATTCGTGAATTCCCTTTGCCGCGGACTTTCCGGCTCCCATAGCCAGAATAACGGTAGCGGCTCCCGTAACAGCGTCTCCTCCGGCAAATACGCCTTCTTTGGAAGTCTGTCCGGTCTCCTCATCCGCTACAATACACTTTCTGCGGTTCGTATCCAAGCCGATGGTCGTGGAGGAGATCAGCGGGTTTGGTGAAGTTCCGAGAGACATGATCACGGTGTCCACTTCCAGTTCAAACTCAGAACCGGGGATCTCCACCGGACGTCTTCTTCCGGAAGCATCGGGCTCGCCCAGCTCCATGCGGATGCAGCGCATCCCCTTGACCCATCCGTTCTCGTCCACCAGAATCTCTGTGGGATTGCAGAGCAGCCGGAACTGGATGCCTTCCTCCTTAGCGTGGTGAACTTCCTCTTTACGGGCAGGAAGCTCCTCCTCGCCCCGGCGGTAGACGATGTAAACCTCAGCGCCCAGGCGCAGAGCCGTCCGGGCCGCGTCCATCGCCACATTTCCGCCGCCTACGACAGCCACCTTCTTTCCGTGATGGATCGGCGTCATATAATCATCCCGGAAGGCTTTCATCAGATTGTTTCTGGTCAGGAACTCATTGGCGGAAAAGACTCCGTTGGCGTTTTCACCCGGGATACCCATAAACATGGGAAGTCCGGCGCCGGATCCGATAAAGACAGCCTCATAGCCCTCCTCCTTCAGCAGCTCGTCAACTGTAACGGATTTTCCGATAATAACGTTCGTCTCGATCTTTACGCCAAGAGATTTCACATTTTCAATTTCAGCCGCGACTACTTTGTCTTTCGGAAGACGGAATTCGGGAATTCCGTAGCTGAGCACTCCGCCGGCTTTGTGCAGCGCCTCGAAAATAGTCACATCGTAGCCGAGTTTTGCCAGATCCCCGGCACAGGTCAGACCTGCGGGACCGGAACCGATTACAGCGACCTTATGGCCGTTTTTCTGAGCCGCGGGAGCCGGCTTGATGCCGTTTTCTCTGGCCCAGTCAGCCACAAAGCGCTCCAGCTTTCCGATGGAAATAGGCTCTCCCTTGATGCCGCGGATACATTTTCCCTCGCACTGGCTCTCCTGAGGACATACACGGCCGCAGATTGCCGGCAGCGCGCTGGATCTGCTGATGATCTGATATGCTTCCTCGAATTTTCCCTCTTTTACCGCTCCGATAAATTCCGGGATATCAATATTCACAGGACATCCCGTCACGCACTTGGCATTTTTGCAGTGAATGCAGCGGGCTGCCTCCTCCATGGCTTCTTCCTTATTATAACCGTAGCATACTTCCTCAAAATTTTTCGCCCGAACCTCGGGATCCTGCTCTCTTACCGGAACTTTCTTTAATACATCTGCCATCACTTATCACCTCCGCAAAGTCCGCATCCCCCGTGATGCGTATCGCCTTCCTGCTCTCTCAGGATAGCGCGGCCTTCCTCTGTCTTGTACATTTTCTGACGTTCCATCGCCAGGTCAAAATCTACCAGATGGCCGTCAAACTCCGGACCGTCCACACAGGCAAATTTCACTTCCCCGCCTACATTCAGCCGGCAGGCTCCGCACATTCCTGTGCCGTCCACCATAATGGGATTCATGCTGACAATTGTGGGAATACCCAGTTCCTTGGTGAGCTTGCAGACGAACTTCATCATGATCATAGGTCCGATGGCTACGCACTGATCATATTTTTTCCCTTCGGCGACCAGATCCTGGATCGCCTGGGTTACCATACCCTTTCTCTGATAAGAACCGTCATCCGTGGTTACATAAAGATTGCAGACGGCCTTAAACTCATCTTCCAGGATTACCAGATCTTTTGTCTTGGCTCCGATAATGGCGTCTGCCTGAATTCCCCGCTCATGCAGCCATTTTACCTGGGGATATACAGGAGCTGTCCCCACGCCGCCGGCTACGAACAGAATTTTTTTCTTTTTCAGTTCTTCCAGATCCTCGTGAACAAACTCGGAAGGCTGACCCAGAGGGCCTACAAAATCTTCAAAGGCATCTCCCGTCTGCAGCTTTGCCATCTCCATGGTAGAAGCTCCTACCGGCTGAAATACAATGGTGATGGTCCCCGCCGCCCTGTCATAATCGCAGATGGTCAGAGGGATTCTCTCCCCTTCTTCATTCATCTTGGCAATGATGAATTGTCCCGGCTGACAATGCTTAGCCACCCAGGGAGCCTCTACAACCATACGATAGATGTTGGCTGCCAGTTTGTCTGCTTTTAAAATCTTGTACATGGTATCCTCCTCACTCCTTTTCGTATTTCACGCCCAGGGCAGAGAGACCTCCTGTTTTCTCTTTCTGCTCTGCGCGGATATACCCATCCTTCTCTATGGCTTCTATTGTATCATCTTTTTGGCTGTCAGTCACCTGTTTCCTGATTTTCTCCGCCGGAAGATGTGTCCGAACCGTCTGAATCAGGATCTCCTGACGGAGTCGCTGTGGGCTTCTCCGGCTCCGGAGTTTCTGTCGGAGTCGGCTGAGGAGTATCCGTGGGATTCTGAGGGATCGGCGTTGTAACGATCTGCCCTTTGGAAACTTCTCTGGTAGGTTCCGGCGTGGGGGTTGAAACCACGGAGCCTTCCGCCGAACGGTCCATCACATAGACTGCCGAGCCGGAATACGCCACCCGGCCGCTGTCATTTACCGCCACCGCGTAAAAAGTATGGGTGCCGTCCGGCATACTGACCGGCCCTGTATAGCGGCTGCTCCCGGTATCCGGACGTTCGTCAAAGGCATAGTACACCGTGCAGCCATCGGGCACATCCACTGTAATCTTTTCCGCGTCCGCAGCTGTATAGCTGCCGGAGGCCGGGCTGATCTGCAGCGCTTTCTCCGTCAGGTTTATCGTATATTCCGCTTCCACCACCCGGGAGCGGATATTCTGGCCGTTTACAGCCACGGCCTTTAATGTGGTAGTCCCTTCTTTCAGCTGAATGGCCTTGGTATACCGGATGCTGTTCTCGGAGGGGTCTGTGCCGTCAGTAGTATAGTAAATATCCACATCGCCTCCGCAGGTGATCTCCACAGTCTTCTCCTCATCATATGTACCGGCTTTGAGACTGAAGGAGGGGTCTTCACATATGTAGCTGCTGTATTTTTCTTTGATGGAGGAATTGCTGCAGTTCTCCAGCAGTTCCTTGATTTTTTCAGGATGGCCCAGATCGCTGTACAGACGGATCAGAACGCCGTAAGCCGCTTCGTAATTGGGATTCGCCTCGATCACAGATTCCAGTTCCCCGGCCGCTTTCTCCGTATCTCCCAGTTTGTCCAGAATCTGAGCGTACAGAGTGCGGGCCTGGGGGCTGCCGCCATTCAGGCTCAGGGCTTTCTGGACGTATTCCAGGGCTTCTTCGTAACTGCTGTTACTGTATGCTGTCTCTGCTTTTCGGAGCTGAGATTCAAAACTTCCGCCCCCCCGACCGCTGAATACAAACAGCAGACAGATCACAGCCGCCGCCGCTGCCGCCGCCGCAAGGCCGATGATCAGTTTTTTTCTTTTTCTGACTCTGCGGGCTTCTTCCTCTATTTCTGCCTGTTCCGCTTCCAGACGGAGCCGCTCTTCTTCCTGTTCTTTCAATTTCTGCTGTTCAAAGATCCGGCTTTCCATGGTTTCATAGTCCGGGACCAGCTGGACCTCCTGTCCGCAGACCGGGCAGAAGATTTCATCATCTCTCATATCCGCGCCGCACTGTGAGCATTTTTTCATTTAAGCTTCCTCCAGATAGTTTTCAAATTGTTCCATTGTCATCAGTATTTTCCGGGGCTTAGTGCCTTCCTCTTCCCCTACGACACCTGCCTGGGCCAGCTGTTCCATAATTCTGGCGGCCCGGTTAAAGCCGATCCGAAATGCCCTCTGCAGCATTCCGATGGATGCCTTATCTTTTTCAATGATAAAGCGGCCCGCGTCCGCAAAATACGCGTCTCTTTCATCTGCCTGGCCGCTTCCGGCCAGGGGCTGGACAGCCGTACTGTTTATTTTTTCCTGGATTTCAGGATCATAGCTTTGTTCTCCAAAATGATCTGACAAAAAGTCGACAACCCTGACGATCTCCTCGTCAGAAACATAGGCTCCCTGGACCCGGACAGGCTTCTGATATTCCTGGGGATAGAAAAGCATATCCCCCTTTCCCAGAAGTTTTTCCGCTCCGTTCATATCCAAAATTGTCCGGGAATCCACGCCGGAGGCTACCGCCAGAGCAATCCTGGAAGGCATATTCGCTTTGATCAGTCCTGTGATAACATTGACGGAAGGCCTCTGGGTGGCAATGATCAGATGCAGGCCGGCAGCCCGGGCCAGCTGCGCCAGCCGGCAGATCGCGTCTTCCACCTCCCCGGGAGCTACCATCATTAAATCCGCCAGCTCATCCACAATGATCACGATCTGGGGCAGCTCTTTTGGAGCCCCCTCCTCTTCGGTATTCCCGGCCCGGCGGACTTTGGCGTTGTACCCGGCCAGGTCTCTGACATTATATTCCGCAAATTTATTGTAGCGGTCCGTCATTTCCGAAACAGCCCAGTTCAGAGCTCCCGCGGCTTTTTTCGGGTCTGTGACCACAGGGATATACAGATGGGGAATTCCATTATATACAGAAAGTTCCACCACCTTGGGATCGATCATGATCAGTTTTACCTGATCCGGTGTAGCCTTATAAAGAATGCTCATGATCAGAGTATTGATGCAGACAGATTTTCCGGAACCTGTCGCTCCCGCGATGAGCAGATGGGGCATCTTCGCGATATCCGTAATGACCGGCTGCCCCGCAATATCTTTTCCCACAGCGAAAGCCAGCTTAGAAGGGAAGCGCTGAAAAGCCGGAGTTTCCAGCAGGCTTCTCAGCATGACGGAACTGTTCGTTTTGTTGGGAACCTCTATGCCCACCGCGGCCTTTCCCGGGATCGGGGCCTCGATACGGATATCCGCAGCGGCAAGATTCAGTTTGATATCATCTGCCAGATTCACGATCCGGCTGACCTTGACCCCCTGCTCCGGCTGCAGCTCATACCGCGTCACTGTGGGGCCGCAGCTTACGTTCGTCACCGTAACGTTCACGCCGAAATTGTGAAGGGTCTGCTGGAGCTTTCTGGCGGTCTCTTTCAGATGGGCGTCAGAATCTCCGGTTTGACGGCTGTTTCCCTTTTTCAGCAGAGACAGCGGAGGCATTTCATATTCCGGCTGGGATTTTTTCCCGGAAGAAGAAATTTCATCCCGGATGCCCTGGATTCCCGCCTCGATTTCAGCCGCAGAAGATTTCGGAAGCTTTTTCCCCTTCTCCTGAGAGGTTTTCTCTTCCTCCCCGGAAGCCTTCCGGTTTCTTTTCTTTATCCGTGAAGGCGCCAAAGCCGAATCCTCCTGCTCTTCGGTCTCTGATTCCGGCTGCGTATCATTTCTTTCTATAATAAAGTCCGGGATACTCTCCTGGGTAAATTTGCTGTTTTGGGATGCTCTCTTTAGCTCCTCCTCCGTCCGCTGCTTTTTCAGCCGCTTTCTTCTGGCTTCTTTCTCGTCTTCTTTTCTCTGCTGCCTATCCTCTCTGTGCCGCAGAGCCTGTTCCCTGTGTTCCCGGACGGCAGTGTGGGCCTTTGCGCTCTTTTCCCTCGCCTTTGAAAGAAGGGGCTTCTGAGTCATGATGATCGCGCAGATCGCCAAAATGACAAGAATCACTACGTAAGCGCCGGCAGTGCCGAAAGCGCGTCCCGCCAGCTGGGCGATTCCTCCGCCGATCAGCCCTCCGCCCTGTCTGTCCCCGGCGCTGTCCAAAAACAGGCTGCGGATTTCAGAAACAGGATCACAGCCCACTGTCAACAGATGAAAAAAACCGCAGGCCAGGCAAAAGACTCCTGCTCCCCCCATCGTTTTGCGGACCATCAGCCGGCTGTTTTTGTTGGCGATCAAAAAAGCTCCGGCAATAAATAAAAAGAAGGGAAAAATATATTCCATGCCGCCGAACAAGCCGAAGAAAAAAGTGCTCAGTCCTTTGCCCGCCGCGCCTCCCAGGCCGAAATTCCCCAGGATCATCAGAATAGATACTGCCAGCAGAAGAAGCAGAAGAATATCAGCGCTCAGGCCGCTTCCCCTGCGCTGAACCTTTTTTTTCCTTTTCCGTGCCATAAATCTCTCCACCTCAAAAACTTTCCTGCCGTACAAACGGCTTTCCTATGACAGAAAAGCCTTCACATACTGAAGGCTTTTCATTTAATGCAGATAACCGACAATTGAAAGAATTCCTATGATCAGGCAGTAGCCCGCAAAGAAACGGTTCCTGCGCACATTCAAAAACTTTACCGCAAGCCGTATCATAAAAAAGCCGACTGCCGCGGACACCGCCATGCCCACTATACAGGGCAGCACGCCCACCGCCGCTGTGCTTCCGGTTCTTCCCGCCTCCAGGATCACAGCGCCGATCACAGTTGGCACAAACAGAACAAAGGCGTATTTCAGAGCGAATTTTCTTGAAAATCCGCTGAGATATCCGGAAGACAGAGCCATGGCAAGCCGGGAATTTCCCGGAAACACCCCGAATCCCTGAAAAGCCCCGACCAGAACCGCATCCAGGAACTTCGCCTCTCTGGGTCCTTTATCCGCATACCGCATAAAGGAAGACACAAAAAGAAGCAGAGCTGTCACGAACAGACCGAGACCTGATGCCAGGAGATTTCCTGTAAGTACCTCCGCCAAAGGCGAAACCAGATACGCAATAAGGACTGTCGGAATCAGGGAAACCAGAATCAAAACAGCAAATTTCCGATATCCGTTGGACAGGATCTTTATGTATCTGCGGCCTTCCGGTTTTCTGTGCTCCGCTATATATATTTTAAGATTACATACAGAATCGTGTATGACCCCTGCCACTTCCACCGCGATTCTTAAAATGTCTTTGTAAAAAACAGAGAGAACCGCGATCAGCGACCCCAGATGCAGCATAGTCATAAACATAAGATTTGCGGCACCCTCCGTCCCCAGGAGTCTGCCCACAAGCGTCAAATGCCCTGTACTGCTGATCGGAAGGAATTCTGTGATCCCCTGGACCAGCCCCAGCAGCGCTGCCTGCAAAATATTCATAAAATTTTCATCCCCGTTTGTAAAAAATAATACTGCCCCTCGTCTCTAATAAGCCGTTATATTATACCATGAATCCACCGGTAAAACAATGGCCTGGTTTTAAAATCTGCGTTTTCTGAAAGCTGTATTTCTATAAATCATGACCGGGATTTTTCCGGAAAACCCGCCGCAAAAGGCTGTCCAAACCGAAATCTGGTTTGAACAGCCTCTGTTCATGATTTTTTGTCCTGCCCCTCCATCAAGGAATGCAGCTTTTCCAGGGCTTCCGCGATTCCGCCTACCTCATCGATCAGCCCTTCCGCCACCGCTTCCCTGCCGTCCAGCATGGTCCCCACATCTTTAACCAGCATCCTGGTATCCAGCATCAGTTCCTCCATCCGCTCCGCACTCATGTGTGAATGGGAGGAAACAAATTCCGTTATTCTGTCCTGGGTCTTTTCCATGTTCCGGTAAGACTGCGCCACGCCGATAAACAGCCCGCTCTGCCGCACCGGATGGATCACCATAGTGGCGCTGGGGACAATAAAAGAATAGTCGGCGGAAACCGCCAGCGGAACGCCGATGGAATGGCCGCCGCCTAAAACCAGCGATACAGTGGGCTTGCTCATAGAGGAGATCATCTCCGCTATGGCAAGCCCTGCCTCCACATCGCCGCCTACAGTGTTCAGGAGGATCAAAACTCCCCGGATGGCCTCGTCATCCTCTGCCCGGGCCAGATTCGGGAGGATATGCTCATAGCGGGTGGCCTTGGAGCGCTCCGCCAGAGCTTCATGGCCCTCCACCTCCCCGATAATAGACAGAAGGTAGATACTGCTCTTGGTGGCAACAATGTTTTCCTGTTCTTTTTTCTCTTCCGACTGCATGCTTCACACTCCTTTTTTCAGAAGCATGCCCCGGTCCGCAGAAAATTATTCGTCCAGGTTTGTGTAGACGTACTGTACGTCGTCATTGTCCTCCAGCAGATCCAGGGTCCTCTGAAGGTTTTTAAGAACGGTCTCATCTGTCACAGATACGTAATTCTGAGGAATCATAGTCACATCCGCCTCTGCCATGGGAATGCCTGCCTGCTCCAGAGCTTCTCTGACCTTGGAAAGCTCATCCGGGTCCGTAATGATCTCATAGCAGTCTTCCTCCTCGCTGAAATCCTCCGCTCCGGCATCCAGCGCTGTCATCATCAGATCGTCCGCATCCATGGAACATTCTTCCTTGGAAACGATGATCTGTCCCTTTTTGTCAAACATAAAGGAAACGCAGCCCGGCGTTCCGATGCTGCCCTGTCCCTTTGTAAAAGCGCTTCTCACATCGGCTGCGGTACGGTTTTTATTATCTGTCAGTGTTTCCACGATAATGGCGATTCCGCCCGGTCCGTAGCCTTCATATGTAATTTTCTCGTAATTATCCGCATTGGAATCCCCGGCTGCTTTTTTGATGCCTCTTTCAATGGTGTCATTGGGCATATTGTTTGCCTTCGCCTTGGCGATCACATCCCGGAGTTTGCTGTTATTGGCCGGATCCGGTCCTCCCTCTTTCACGGCGATCACGATCTCACGGCCGATGATCGTAAAGATTTTTCCTTTTTTTGCGTCGTTTTTTTCTTTCTTATGCTTAATATTTGCAAATTTTGAATGTCCGGACATTTTTTCTCTCCTCATTTCTCTTATGCTAATTCCGCCGCGGCCCTGGCCGGCCACAGGCGCCATCTATCAAAATATAGCACTGTTTCCGGCTTTCGTCAAGACAGCGTAAGAGTCTCCCGGTTTATGTAGGCAGTTCCAGGCTGACTTTCAAAGCCTCGTTGACCTGGGCCAGCAGATCCGGCCGCAGATGGCAGATTTTGTCTTTCAGTCTTCTTTTATCGATGGTGCGGATCTGCTCCAAAAGGATCACGGAATCCCGCACGATACTGTAAGCGGAGGCATCGATCTCAATATGGGTCGGCAGCTTCGCCTTGTTCATTTTTGACGTAATCGCCGCGCAGATCACAGTCGGGCTGTGTTTGTTCCCGATATCATTCTGAATGATCAGAACCGGACGGATGCCGCCCTGCTCGCTGCCCACCACCGGCCTTAAGTCCGCATAAAAAACATCTCCTCTTTTTATGACCAAACTCTGTCACACTCCGATTCTAAAAATTTCAGGTCTCTGTCCGGACCTGTTTTCAGTATTTCCATTTTTATCGGAGGTATACAGTAGGATCGCCGTATTACAGAAATCCCCCTATCTCATCTAAAAGATCTGCCGCGTTCACAGAAGCTTCTGATCTTTTTTCTGCCGCTTTTCTTCCGCAGAGCCCGTGTATCCATGCCGCCAGCGCTGCCGCCGGCATGGGAAGATCCGGATATCCGGCTGTAAGGGCCGCTGTCATGCCTGCCAGTACGTCCCCGGACCCGGCGGTAGCCAGGGCGCTGGTCCCTGTTTCTGTTAAATAACAGAGCCCGTCCGGCAAAGCCGTAACGCTTCTGGCATCTTTCAGATGGCAGATAACTTTCCGCCGCGCCGCAAAATCCTGGGCTGTCCGGATAAGCTGTTTTTTTATATCGGACGGAGTCATCTTTGTCAGACGGCTCATTTCTCCTATGTGGGGCGTTACGGTGCAGGGAAAATCAATTTTATCCCATAATTCTTCGTCCTCCGCCATGAGATTCAGAGCGTCCGCGTCCATGACACAGGGAAGATGGTTCAGCTTCAGAAAACAGCCGAGAAGATTTCTGGAAAATTCGGAAACTCCCAGCCCCGGCCCGATTTCCGCCGCGTCCGCCCATTCCAGAAGAGGCGCCAGCATGTCCTCTGTGCAGATATCTCCCTTCCATGTATCGATCAGAGCTTCCGGGATCAGCACGGAAAGCGCCTGCCGGTTTTTCTCAGAAGTAAAGATCCGGACCATGCCGATGCCTGACCTCAGCGCTGCTTTCGCGGAAAGATACGCTGCTCCGCAGATCGTATCACTGCCGGCGATAATGAGAAGCTTCCGGAAAGTCCCCTTATTCCCGGCAGCATCCCGGGCGGGAAGCTGTTTCAGGTCGGATGCTTCCAGACAGCGCACTGTTTCCGACGGTCTGCCTTCCGGGGCGTATATACCGATTTTTTTCAGCACTACTTTTCCGGCCCAGGCAGCGCCGGGATACAGCAGATGTCCCAGTTTGCGATAGGCAAAAGTTACCGTAATGTCCGCCCGGACCGCCGCGCCCAGAATCTCTCCCGTATCGCTGTGAACCCCGGAAGGGATGTCCACAGCCAAAACTTTTTTGCCGCTTTTGTTGATGCGCTCCGCTGTTTCCAGGAAGATTCCGCTCAGAGGCCGGGAAAGCCCTACGCCAAAGAGCGCGTCTATGATAACAGTATATTCATTCTCCCGGATACTGTTGACGAAAGTTATAGGATATTTTTCTGCTATTTTTAACTGGCTGCGCAGCTGTTCGCTGTATTTCTCCGGCTTTCCCACTAAATACACAAAAACTTTATAGCCCCGCTCCGCCAGAAGCCGGGCAGCCGCAACTCCGTCCCCGCCGTTGTTGCCCGTTCCGCAGACCGCCAGGATCCCGCTCAGATCCCAGCCGGAATTTTCCAGGACATCTGCCGCCGCCAGGGCCGCCCTCTCCATCAGTACCATGGAAGGCATTCCATCCTCCACCGCCGCGGCATCTGCCTGCCGCATCTGCTGAGCGCTTAAAATTCTTTCCATTGTCCGCCTCCTGTCTTTTTAAAAGGCCGCTGCGTTTGAGAAAGATTCCCCGCAGCGGCCTTCTTCTGTGTTTATTTTTTTTCTTTTTCCTCATAGCTGGTAAGGTTGTAGGACAACCGCATCAGGCTTTCGGAAAGATGTACATTTTCTACGATCACGTCTTTCGGCAGAAACAGATTCAAGTCTGTATGAGCGAAATTCCAGATGGCCCGGATCCCGTTTTTCACCAGAAGCTCCGCCATTTCCGTTGCTCTTGATTTCGGAAGCGTCAAAGTGGCGATCTCTACCTGGTTTTCTTTGATAAACTCCGGAAGTTCATCGATCATCCGGATCGGGATTCCTCTGACCGTAACGCCCTTCAGCACCGGATTGACATCAAACAGACCGACTGTCCTGAAGCCGCTCCTTTCAAAAGAACTGTAATTTGCCAGCGCCTGCCCCAGATTTCCTGCTCCGATGATGATCATATTATGTATACGGTCCAGCCCTAAAATCTTGCCGATCTCCTCGTGAAGATACCGCACATTGTATCCGTATCCCTGCTGGCCGAAACCGCCGAAATTATTTAAATCCTGCCGGATCTGGGAAGCTGTGACTTTCATCCGTTCACTGAGTTCACCGGAAGAAATCCGCTCAACCCCATCTTCTAAGAGTTCACCTAAATACCGGTAATATCTGGGAAGACGTTTTATGACAGCCTTAGAAATTGCTTTCTTGCACAATGTTTATTCCTCCCATCACGAATCTATACAGGTTTATTATATCCGTTTGTTATAGAATTGTCAAAGATTTCTTAGGTTTTTCTTGTCTATTTTCTTTTTTTCTGTTAGTATTCAGCTTATGGTGCGGTTTTTTGCCGCCGGTTCTGAACAGCAGATTTCTGAGGAGGTGCGTCACATGATACTGGCATGTCAGAATCTAAAAAAATCTTTTGTGGCCGCGGAGGTGCTCCGGGAGGCCAGCTTTCATATAGAAGAACACGAAAAAGCTGCTCTTATCGGCATCAATGGAGCGGGAAAATCCACGCTTTTAAAAATTATCACAGGGGAAATGGCTGCCGACGCCGGTCAGGTTGTGCTGGCAAAAGGCAAAACCCTTGGCTATCTGGCCCAGCAGCAGGATGTTTCCGGAAATCTGACGATTTACGAAACAGTCCTGGCCGCCAAACAGGAAATTCTGGACATGGAGCGCAGAATGCGGCTGCTGGAGAAACAGATGAAAGCCGCGGCCGGACCGGAACTGGAAGCGCTGATGGATTCCTATACCCGCCTTACCCATGCCTTTGAACAGGAAAACGGCTATGCCTGCCAAAGCGAAGTCACCGGTGTTTTAAAAGGTCTTGGCTTTTCAGAAGATGATTTTTCCAAGCCTCTTGCCACTCTGTCCGGCGGACAGAAGACCCGGGTAGCCCTGGGCCGTCTGCTGCTTACAAAACCCGATATTCTTCTGCTGGATGAGCCCACCAACCATCTGGATATGGACTCTATCGCATGGCTTGAAACATATCTGTCCAACTATGCGGGCGCTGTGCTGATCGTCAGCCACGACCGGTATTTTCTGGATAAGGTGGTAACAAAAATCATCGAACTGGAAAACGGAGTCACCCGTACCTTCCAGGGAAATTACTCTGCCTACAGCCAGAAAAAAGCCGTCATACGCCGGGCCGCCTACAATGCCTGGCTGAATCAGCAGCAGGAGATCCGGCATCAGGAGGAAGTGATCGCGAAGCTGAAATCTTTTAACCGGGAAAAATCCATCAAGCGGGCGGAAAGCCGGGAAAAGATGCTGGAAAAAATCGAGGTTCTGGAAAAGCCCTCAGAAATCCGGGCAGATATGCACCTGCGCCTGACCCCCCGTTTTCAAAGCGGAAATGATGTTTTAAGTGTCCGGGAATTATCTAAATCTTTTGGAAATAATCAGCTGTTCCTGGATCAGAGTTTTGAAATCCGCCGCGGGGAGCGGGTAGCCATCATCGGCGGCAACGGTACGGGCAAAACGACTCTGCTGAAAATCCTCACCGGTCTGGAACAGCCGGATTCCGGATCCTTCGCGCTGGGCAGCCGGGTGCAGATCGGCTATTATGATCAGGAACATCAGGTCCTCCATCCGGATAAAACAGCATTTGAGGAAATCTCTGACGCCTACCCTTCCATGACCAATACGGAGATCCGGAACGTGCTGGCGGCGTTTCTTTTTACAGGGGACGATGTATTTAAACAGGTAAAATCTTTAAGCGGCGGGGAGCAGGGCAGGCTCTCCCTGGCAAAGCTTATGCTGTCTGAGGCTAACTTCCTGCTCTTAGACGAGCCCACCAACCATCTGGATATTACCTCAAAAGAGATCCTGGAGGAGGCTCTCCAGGAGTACACCGGCACTGTACTGTACGTAAGCCATGACCGGTATTTTATCAATCAGACAGCCACGCGGATCCTGGATCTGTGCGGCAAAACCTTTGTCAATTATATCGGGAATTATGATTACTATCTGGAAAAGCGGGAGGAACTTACCAGAGCCTATGTCCCGGAAAACGAGGCGGTTTCCGATAAATCCTCCGGCCCCTCTTCCTCCCAGCAGGATTGGGCAGCTCAAAAGGAGGCCCAGGCGCGACGGCGCAAAAAGGAAAACGCCCTGAAAAAAGTAGAAGCCCGGATTGCCGAACTGGAACAGAGAGATAAAGAAATCGATGCGGAATTTAATCTTCCGGAAACCGGAACAAACCTTCCCCGCTGTCAGGAACTTTCAAAAGAAAAGGCTGCTCTGACCGAAGAACTGGAAGGGCTTTATGAAGAATGGGAGAAGCTGGCGGAATAATCCGCCGGCTTCTCCCATTCTTAAAAAATTCACTTTCTGAGTCCATTTTAATTCAGCCGTCATTGGCAGGATTGTTTTTTTCTAAAAGTTCCCGAATTGCCGCCACATAATCTGCGGGTTTGCCTCCATACAGGCGCTCGATCCGCACCTGAGATTCGATAAATTTCATTATTTTAGAATCGATGACCTCATCATGCACATCGTTAAATTCCAGAGCATAATCCTGTATTTCTTTTGCAGAGTGAAAGGATTCGATCGCTTTCAGAAACTCAGCAATCCCGCATGCGCGGTTTTTAGCTTCAGAATCACCCCGGCCTTCATTGCTTTCGCTTGTACCGCTTTCATCTGCAAAATCACCCACAACTTCTACATTCTGCGGAATAATTACTGTCTCATGATCAATATAACGCTTAATTTTTACTTTTACGCTTTTTAAAGGCAATTCTTCAGGCGGTATTGGAACTGATACAAAATCACTGGTACGTCTTCGGCCATTTTGCTGGAAATTGCCAAAATAAATATGCTTACACTCAATCGTATCCCCGAATAGATTTTTAAAAATCAAATCCGTATCTAAATGCGTTACTGTATTTTCATTTATATCTTCCATTGACAGCGCGCAGCTTACTGCTGAACCTTTTACCCTCAGCAATACTTTCACAGGACGGATCGGTATAGATGGATTATAATTATAAACATGTAAATTGGTTAGGGATTCTTTTTTCTCCGCATCTTCGGGTGTTTCGGGTATCTTTTCGATTTTTACTGCTGTCCCGTTGCATATTACGCCCATAATATCATTTGAAAATGCGGTAAAACTGACCGTTACACCGATAATTGCGTTGGCTTCTAAAGAAGCTGCCGTGCGTTCCAGATTCTTCAAAGCAATATTTTTTGCCTGATTCAGCTTTTTTGAATACAGAATACTGTTTCCCCCGGAATAATCCGCAAATTTCGCTCCCCATGAACTGAGAAAACCTGTTCCCATGGCGCTCTCTCCGGTACAAAAGCCTAAATACTCTTTAATTCTGTAACCCTCAAAATTATAACCCGATGTTAATAGCAAAGAATTCATTTTAGCTGTTCTCTCGCTTTTCTTACTTCAGAAGTTCTTCCAGTTTTTCCCGGATAGCCAAAATGAAGTCCCGGCTGTTGAGTACGGTGGGATTCTGGATGGTGGTGATCAGAGCCAGGTCCTTTGTCATCTTTCCGGACTCGATGGTAGTAAGCGTTGCTTCCTCCAGTTTGTCTGCAAAGGCGCACAGTTCCGGAATCTGATCCAGTTCTCCTCTCTTGCGCAGAGCTCCGCTCCAGGCAAAGATGGTAGCCACAGAGTTGGTGGAAGTCTCCTCCCCTTTCAGGTGTTTGTAGTAGTGGCGCTGCACAGTGCCGTGAGCCGCCTCATACTCGTAATATCCGTGGGGAGATACCAGCACGGAGGTCATCATGGCCAGAGAACCGAAAGCAGAAGAAACCATGTCGCTCATAACATCTCCGTCATAGTTCTTGCAGGCCCAGATAAATCCGCCCTCCGCCTTCATGATGCGGGCTACCGCGTCATCGATGAGGGTGTAGAAATAAGTGATGCCGGCGGCTTCAAATTTTTCTTTGTATTCTTTTTCGTAAATCTCGGCAAAGAGATCTTTAAATCTGTGGTCATACTTTTTGGAAATGGTGTCCTTGGTGGCAAACCAGAGATCCTGCTTCGTATCCAGCGCGTACTCAAAGCAGCTCCTCGCAAAGCTTTCAATGGAGTCATCCAGGTTGTGCTGTCCCTGCACCACGCCGCTTCCCTGGAACTCATGGACCAGGATCCGGCTCTCCGGGGAGCCGTCCTCCGGCGTATATACCAGCTCTACCTTTCCTGCTCCCGGAATGGTCATCTCCGCGTTTTTATACACGTCGCCGTAAGCATGTCTGGCGATGGTAATGGGCTTTTTCCAGTTTTTCACACAGGGCTCGATGCCTTTTACGACAATCGGCGCCCGGAATACAGTACCGTCCAGCATGGCACGGATAGTGCCGTTGGGGCTCTTCCACATCTCATGAAGATGATACTCTGTCATGCGGGCCGCGTTGGGCGTGATGGTGGCGCATTTTACCGCCACGCCGTACTTCTTAGTGGCGTTGGCCGCGTCCACAGTCACCTGGTCGCCAGTCTCATCTCTGTGCTCCAGGCCCAGGTCATAATATTCCGTGTTCAGATCCACAAAGGGAAGCAGCAGTTCATCCTTGATCATCTGCCACAGGATCCGGGTCATCTCGTCTCCGTCCATCTCCACCAGAGGAGTTTTCATGGTAATTTTCTGCATAATTTCCTCCATTATATCGCGATCGTTCAATCGTTCTGCATTGTTTAATCCGGGGTTTATTATACTATTCTCTCCAAAAAACTGTCAAGCCGGAATTCCCCCCACCCCTGAAGGTTATGGGGATACCCCAGATCCGCGGCACTGTCCCGAAGAGCCATTTTGATCTCCACATTCGTCAGTCCCGGATTCTTTTCCAGGGCCAGGGCGATAGCTCCTGAGACAAAGGGAGTTGACATGGATGTGCCGCTCTTTCTGGCATAGCGCCTGCCGTCACCTCCCGGAGCGCAGGAGAGGATTTCAAACCCCGGCGCCACCAGATCCGGTTTGCAGATACATTCCCTGGTAGGCCCGCGTCCGGAAACGGCCTGCCGGTCCACCAGCATATCCGAGGATCCCACGGTGATCACTTTGCGGCTGCTTCCGGGAGCAGTCACGCTTCCCGGTTTAGGCCCCATATTGCCGGCTGCAGTTACCACATGAAGGCCCGCATCCCACAGGCGTTCTACGCCGTCGATCAGAGCCCGGTGCAGCTCCGGATCCTGTTCTGTTGTTCCCACCGAGATATTAACGACCCGGATCCGGTAACGGCGCTGATTGTCCAGGATCCAGTCCATGGCCCGCAGCACATCTCTCTTTTGCCCGTTTCCTCTCTGATCCAGTACCTTCAGAGCGATGATCAGGCTTTCCGGCGCCGTACCGCTGACCCGTCCGCCGCTTCCCCGGCCGCTGCCCGCAGCAATGCCCGCTGTGTGTGTTCCATGGCCGTTGTCATCCCAGGGATGCCTGCTTCCGGACAAAAAATCTCTGAAACAAATGATCCGCGTGTCAAAATCTATGTGAGGGAAAATACCGGTATCCAGAAAGGCGATGCCTACCCCTTTCCCGGTCAGTCCAAATCTGTTTTTCATAAAAAATCTCCCGGAATATTGAATATAAGATACAGTATTCAATACTCCGGGAGAAGTTAAATTACATAAGTTTTTTCAAAAGTTCTCCTGCCATGGCGGGATTGGCTTTTCCCTTCATCTCTTTCATGACCTGCCCCACCAGGAAGCCCAGGACTTTTTCCTTGCCTCCCCGGTACTCTTCCACTACCTTGGGATTGTTTTCCAGCACTTTCTTCACCACTGCCTCCAGGGCTCCGGCGTCATTGACGGTTTTTAATCCGTGTTCCTCCACGTAAGCCTCCGGATCTACATTGTCCGTGAACATGTGCAGAAAGACCTCCTTGGCCACACTGCTGTTGACGGAGCCTTCCTCCGCCAGGGCAATCAGCTTCTTCAGGTTTTCCGGCGTAAAACGGATCTCCTCCGGCTCCATGGAGTGCTCTTTCAAAAGCCGCAGAGTCTCCACCATCAGCCAGTTGGAAACTTTCTTCGGATTGGCCCCCAAAGCCACGGTCTCCTCAAAAAGATCCGCCAGCTTTTTCGATTCTGTAAGGATGGAGGCATCGTAGGCCGGAAGCTTGAAGGTTTCTATATAGCGGGCCTTTTTGGCCGGCTGCAGTTCCGGAAGGGAATTTCTGATCTCCTCCATCCACTCATCGCTGATCTCTACCGGAGGCAGATCCGGATCCGGGAAATACCGGTAATCCTGGGCGTCCTCCTTGGAGCGCATGGGATAGGATTCCCCTTTATTGTCATCCCAGCGGCGGGTCTCCTGGATCACGGGACGGCCCTCCTCCAAAAGATCGATCTGTCTGGCCTGCTCTCCCTCAATGGCCCTGGCAATGGCCTTAAAGGAGTTCAGGTTTTTCATCTCTGTCCTGGTGCCGAAGGTATCGCTGCCCTTCTCCCGCACAGACAGGTTTACATCCGCCCGCATGGAACCCTCCTGGAGTTTGCAGTCGGAAGCCCCTACGTACTGGGCGATCATCCGCAGCTGTTCCAGATAAGCGATGACCTCGTCGGCGCTGCGCATATCCGGCTCCGAGACGATCTCGATCAGCGGCACGCCGCTCCGGTTGTAATCCACCAGGGAACAATCCTCCCAGTCGTCATGGATCAGCTTTCCGGCGTCCTCCTCCATGTGGATCTCATGGATGCGGACCTTCTTCTTTTCTCCTCCCGCTTCGATCTCGATCCATCCGTCGTGGCAGATGGGCAGATACAGCTGGGAAATCTGATAGTTCTGAGGGTTATCCGGATAAAAATAATTCTTCCGGTCAAATTTGCAGTACTGGTTGATCCGGCAGTTTGCCGCCAGGCCCACAGCCATGGCGTACTCCACGACCTTTTTGTTCAGCACCGGAAGAGAGCCGGGCATTCCCGTACAGACCGGACAGGTGTGGGTATTGGGCTCGCCTCCGAATTCCGTGGAGCAGCCGCAGAAAATCTTGGTCTTTGTGGCCAGCTCCACATGTACCTCCAGACCGATGACGGTTTCGTATTCTTTAGCCATGCTGCTCCTCCTTTCCCAGAGCCTGCTCCAGCGTGTAGGCCGCCTGCAGGATGGTCTTTTCTTTAAAGCAGTCCGTCAGGATCTGCACGCCTACCGGAAGCCCGGCGGAAGTAGCGCCGCAGGGCACGGAAATGCCCGGCAGCCCCGCCAGATTGACGGACACGGTATAAATATCTCCCAGATACATGGCCAGAGGATCGCTCAGAGACTCTCCCAGACGGGGAGCCGCTGTAGGCGCTGCCGGCGCCAGGAGCACATCGTATTTGGCAAAAGCATTGTCAAAGGATTTTTTGATCAGTGCCTTTGTCCGCAGAGCCTTCAGATAATAGGCATCGTAATATCCGGAACTCAAAACGAAGGAGCCCAGCATGATCCGGCGCTTTACTTCAGGTCCGAATCCCTCGGAGCGGGTTTCCTTGTACATATCGTGAAGTCCCTGGTACTCCTCTGCCCGGTATCCGTATTTGACTCCGTCGAACCGCTCCAGATTCGAGCTGGCTTCCGCGGAGGCGATCACATAGTAGGCAGGGATGGCGTACTCCAGCATGCCGAGGTCAAAGGTTTCCACCTTTGCGCCCCGCTCCTTCAGCAGATCCGCCGCCCCAAGAACCGCGCTTTTTACTTCCGGATCCAGTCCTTCCCCGAAATACTCTCTGGGGATCCCCACCCGGAGGCCGGAAACATCTTCCTTCAGCGCGCTCATAAAATCATAATCCTCCAGCTCCACAGAGGTAGAGTCCTTCCGGTCGTGGGAGGCGATCACTGACAGCAGCGCCGCGCAGTCTGTCACGTCCTTGGCTACCGGTCCGATCTGATCCAGGGAGGAGCCGTAGGCGATGAGCCCGTACCGGGACACTGCCCCGTAGGTAGGCTTCAGACCTGTCACGCCGCAGAAAGAACTGGGCTGACGGATGGAGCCGCCGGTATCGCTTCCCAGGGCGCACAGAACTTCTCCGGCCCCCACTGCCGCGCAGGAGCCGCCGGAAGAACCGCCCGGCACATGCTCCGGATTTCTCGGATTTCTGGTGACGCCGAAAAAGGAGGTCTCCGTGGTGCTTCCCATGGCAAATTCGTCCATGTTTGTCTTTCCGATGACCACCATGCCCGCGCGGTTCAGATTTTCGATCACCTCCGCATTATAGGTGGGCACAAAATTATATAATATTTTGGAAGCGCAGGTGGTTTTCAGCCCTTTTGTGCAGATATTGTCTTTCACAGCCACCGGCACCCCGGCCAGCGGGCCGGTAAGTTCTCCCGCGTCAATTTTTCTCTGTATCTCCTGCGCGGCCTTCAGCGCTCCCTCCCGGTCTACGGTGATAAAAGCGTTTATAGTCTGATCCTTCGCCTCAATGGCATCCAGGGCGGCCTGTACCGCCTCCGATACCTGTACCTCTCCGGACCGGATCTTTTCTGAAAGCTGCACAGCTGTGAGTTTCATCAAATCCACGTATTTTTTCCTCCTCTTACTCCACAGTTTTCGGCACCTGATACTGGCCGTCTTTCTGTTCCGGGGCATTGGCAAGCATCTGCTCCCGGTTATCTTTGTTTGTCACCTCATCCTCCCGGAATACATTTTTTACCGGGAACACATGAGACATAGGCTCCACACCGGAAGTATCCAGTTCATTCAGCTTATCGATGTAATCCAGCATTTTCTGCATATCCGCCTTGGCGTCCGCCCTCTCCTCCTGAGAAAGCTTCAGCTTAGCCAGAATTCCCACGTAATCAATGGTTTCCTCTGTAATCTTTTCAGCCATCTATACTCCTTTCCGGGGCTCTGCCTGGGCAGAACTCCGCGCATTTACCTGTTAGCCAGTATACAACAGAATGGGGGCTTTTGCAAAGCTTTTAAAAACAGGATTTCTCCACATAGTTTTAAATATTAGCCGGAACCGGCGTGACAATTTGAATTGCTTCAGACTCAGGCGCCGGAAATGCGGTGCCTGTAATAGATCTGCATACGACAGACCGCCCTGCAGTTCTTTTATGAATATTTTCAGGAACTCTGCCCCGGCAGCCCGACGGATCCGCCTCCTTCAGGCTTTTTAAAATCCTGGACAGATTCCGTTCTCCTGTCCAGGAAGACTTGACACGTTTTTATACTGTTATAAAATATTTTCTAAGGAGGATCGGAAGATGAAAACAACCTTACTGGCCTGTGAAACACTCAGAAATGAAATTGAGGCTGTAATAGAAAAAAACCATTTGGAACTGGATCTTTGCTGGATTGAGTCCGGACTGCACAACACGCCTAAAAAGCTGCACACGCGTCTGCAGGAGGAGCTGGATTCCATCTCCGGCTGCGATCGTCTCCTTCTGGGCTTTGGCCGCTGCGGCAATTCTGTGTTGGGGCTGAGAACCGGAGATTATGAAACGATTTTCCCCAGAATCGAAGACTGCATTTCCCTCTTCTTCGGTTCAGACGAGGCCCGCAGCACTTATGGAAGAGAACACGCCGCCATCTATATGACAGAAGGCTGGCTCAGAGGAGAAAGTAATCTATTTGCTGAATATGACCATATGCTGAAAAAATACGGCCGTGAGACTGCCGAAAGTCTCATCGAAATGATGTACGGCCATTACAGAGAACTGGCTCTGCTGGACACGGGAGTATATCCCATAGAAAAGCTCTATGAACAGACTTCCGGTCTGGAAAATATCATCAAGCTGAAGCGGGTCTGCGTGCCTGCCAGCCTGGAGTATCTTCAGCAGCTTCTGACAGGCCCCTGGGACGAAAAGCGGTTCTGGCGGATTCCGCCCCATTCGGAAATCACGATATAAGGCTGATTCTTTTTGGCCGGACAGAAACAGCACCAGCTATTCAGGGGAGGTGGAGCCGCTTTGGACTCCACCTCCCCGTTTTCACATCAAAAACTAATTTCCCGCTGTCCTCTATGATTCCGCGGACGGATCCATGCACACTCCCATAAACAGCCATACGTCGTTGCTATAGTCATAGATGCCGAAAAGGAAGGGCCGGTCCAGGGTCATGTAGATTTCTTCCGGTTCATCCTGCACAGCAGCGCTCTCAGAAAGGGAGATCATCGTGTAGGCGGCGCCCTCCACCCCTTCCTCATCCACGCCGATGTGGGCTTCCTGGATCACCTGATCCACATACAGGGGGCGATCGGACATGGCGGAGAAATCCGCAGCCGTTCCGTCAAACATGGTTTCCATTCCCATTTTTTTCAGGATTTCCGGCAGTTCAAAACTGCTGCCGAAGGAAAACTTCGGTACCTTCCAGATAATCTTTCCGGAGGTCCACTCTTCAGGAGCCCCGGTAAAGATCTCCTTCATACTTTCCGGATCCTCCAGCAGGCTGTGAACATCTACTCCCTCATCCGGAAGAACAAAAAGCATCTCACAGTCATGATCCGTAGAAAGTCCCGCCACGGTATAGTTCTCTCCTCTGATATAGCTGCCCATGGAATCCGTCCGGTTCATAAACGGCACTTCCGCCTGGGATCCGTCCTCCAGCGTAAACAGATCCTCCTCCGTCCGGGCTTCGTCAAAGGTGTCGCTCCAGCCGCCGTAGAAATACAAGGTATTGAGGATAGCCAGCAGGGTTTCCGGCTTCAGTTCCAGGCGGGGCGTCAGCACCCCTTCCGTTTGTTCTGCGATCCATTTCCCCATCCGCTCTCCGGTTTTTGAATCTGTAAAATCCACATAGTAGGAAGAGGCGAAAAAATCTTCCGCGCAGGTATCCAGATACGCCTGATCCAGAGAAAGCTCCTGTGAAATCCAAAGCGAATTTGCCAGCCGGATGGTACTGTCAGGGGATCCTTCCCCGTATTCTTCCCCCATGGCCTTTTCCCTCTCTTCGCTGTATACGTATCCCCTGTAAAGTTTCCCGCATTCTTCCGCCAGTTCTTCCGCGTCCTCCGCCCCCAGAGCCGCCAGGATCTCTTCTCCGGTTTCGCCGGCTGCCCCGGTCCCCAGAACAGCCAAGGCATAGTAAAGGCTTAAGGGGCTGAAGACCGCATTTTGTTCCTGTCCTGAAAGCACGGCGCTGCCGCTGTCAAAGGCGAACTTCTGCAGTGCCTCCTGGAAATCAGGCGTAATCTCATTTTCATTCATCAGGGTGTTCCAGCTTTCAAAATCCTCCGCAGAAAGCCCGGCCTCCTGCACCTTTTCTGCCTCTCTGCCTTCCTGTTTCTCCTTTGCGGTTCCGCAGCCTGACAGGACCGCGGATGCAGCTGTGAGGACAGCGGTTCCGATCATCAGAATTCTTCTTCTCATTCTGCGTACCTCCTTCTCTTTTCTATACAGTGTAAAAATCCGGAGGATTTGTTGCGGAAACTTTTTTAAGTTTGAAAAAATTGTATCGAGATCCCTTATTCCGGTGCCGCAAAGAGCAGTTCGAGAAATAAAGAAAGCGCGGAATTTCCGCGCTTTCTCTCTCATCTTTTCTTACAGTTTTTTGATCCGCTCGATGGCTTCCACGGTATTTTCGTAGGTTCCGAAGGCTGTCAGCCGGAAATATCCCTCCCCGCTGGGGCCGAAACCGGATCCGGGCGTTCCCACCACGTTGGCGCTCTCCAGCAGATAATCAAAGAATTTCCAGGAATCCATTCCCTCCGGAGTTTTCAGCCAGATATAAGGAGCGTTGACTCCCCCGGCCACTGTGTAGCCGGCATCTTTCAGCCCGTGGAAAATAACGCCGGCATTCTTCATGTAGTAGGCCACCTGCTCCTTCAGCTCTGCCTTTCCCTCCGGAGAATAGACAGCTTCTCCCGCTCTCTGGATAATATAGGGAGCGCCGTTGTACTTGGTCCCGTGGCGTCTGGCCCAGAGACTGTGCAGGGAAGTCTCTCCGCATTTCAGATCCTTGGGAACTACCGTAAAGCCCAGGCGGACTCCGGTAAAGCCGGCGTTCTTGCTGAAGCTTCTGAATTCAATGGCGCAGGTTCTGGCGCCCTGGCACTCATAGATCGAGTGTGGAACATCCTCCTCGGAAATATAAGCCTCATAGGCTGCGTCGTAGAGGATCACCGCCCCCACTTTATTGGCGTAATCCACCCAGTCCTGGAGCTGCGCTCTGTTCAGCGTGGATCCGGTGGGGTTATTGGGATAGCAGAGATAGATCATATCCGGAGTTTCACTGGGAAATTCCGGGACAAAATCATTCTCCATGGTACAGGGCATGTAGATAACATTTGAGAACATTTCTTTTTCCGGGATCCACTCTCCGGCTCTTCCGGCCATCACATTGGAATCTACGTACACCGGATAGACCGGGTCGCAGACGGCAATCCGGTTGTCCGCCCCGAAAATTTCCTGGATATTGCTGCAGTCGCACTTGGCGCCGTCGGAGACGAAGATCTCGTCCGCGGAAATTTCGCAGCCTCTGCTCTGATAATCATTCTCGGCAATGGCATTTCTCAGAAAATCATATCCCAGATCCGGCGCGTATCCGTGAAAGGTTTCCGCCTCTCCCATCTCGTCCACCGCCTTGTGCAGGGCCCGGATAATAGCGGGAGCCAGAGGCTGTGTCACATCGCCGATCCCCAGACGGATCAGCTTTTTGTCGGGATGCGCCTCGGAATAGGCGGCTACCTTCTTGCCGATGGTGGAAAAAAGATAGCTTCCGGGCAGCTTCAGGTAATTTTCATTGATCTTAAACATAAAAAATGCTCCTTTATAAATAGATTTGCAGGGTCCTCTGCCGGACAGGCCTCCCGTCTGCCGCAGAATCAGCCGGAAGAAGACGGCCTGACGAAGCGCCGGAGAGAAAGACTCTTCTAAAACAGAGTCAGGACCATCTGCGCCGTCTCCACCAGATTGGTGCCGTTGTCCATGCTGCATTTCTGCAGATACCGGTGGGCCTCCGCCTCTGTCATATGGTTTCTCTCCATTAAAAGCGCCTTGGCGTTGTCAATGAGGATCTGTTCTCTGGGACTGCGGGGTTTCGGCCGCTGTTTCGCCTTCTTTTTCCGGCGCAGCCGCCCGCGCTCCATCATGACCACGGTATTGACCAGTTCATAAGCGGACAGAGGCAGAGAGACTGCCATCACATTGGAGCCCTCCACAGTGCTTAAGACCCGCTCCGAGGCAGCTAAAAGCATTTCAAAACTTTCCGGCATACATTCCCGCAGTTCCGAGAAATGCATATCCGGCAGTTTATAGCCGCAGATCAGGATCCCTCCGCTGTGATGATTCATTTCCGCCAGGGCGGCCGCGGCGGATGTGCAGGCGGCCGCCACCTGGATTCCGTGCCTTTCCAGCACTGCCTGGATGCGTCTGGCATCCTCCGCTTTTGGAAAGGCCGTGATTACACTGCTCATTCGGTTCCCCTTCCGAATTAAATCCGGTAGAGATACTGGTCAACTTCCCAGTCGGAAACCTGCAGCATATATTCCTTCCATTCTGATTTTTTGGCCTTTAGATACCGGTCTGTCAGAGCGTCTCCCAGGACGCTCCGGATAAACGGATCCTCCTCCATGGCCGTAATGGCCTCCCGGAGGGTTGATGGAAGCGCCGCGATCCCCAGTCTTCCCTTCTCTTCCTCGCAGATGCTGTCCACCTCCTGGTCCACCGGAGCAGGGGGCAGGATCTTGTTCTGGATTCCGTCAAGGCCCGCCATCAGGCAGAGGGCCAGAGACAGATAGGGGTTGGCCGCCGGATCCGGAGACCGCAGTTCGATTTCCTTATGTCCTCCCTTGGCTGCCGGAATACGGATCAGAGAATTTTTCTTTCTGGCGGACCAGGCTTCATAGATGGGCGCTTCAAAGCCCGGGACCAGCCGTTTATAGGAATTTACCAGGGGATTGGTAATAGCGCTCATGCCTCCGATATGTTTCAGGATTCCTCCGATGAAATAGTAGGCCTCTTTTGAAAGTCCCAGCGGGTCCTCATTGTTTCGGAAGATATTTTTTCCCTCCCGGTCGTAGAGGGCAAAATTCAGGTGCATTCCGGAACCGGAGACGCCGGTCTTGGGCTTCGGCATAAAGGTGGCGTGGAGCCCGTGGCGCCTGGCGATGGTCCGCACCGCGAATTTAAAGGTCATGACGCTGTCCGCGGATTCCAGGCCTTTTGCCCGATGAAAGTCGATCTCGTGCTGTCCGGGAGCCACCTCATGGTAGGAACTCTCCACCCGGAAGCCCATATCCTCCAGGGTCAGCACAATATCCCTCCGGGCATTCTCCCCCATATCGATGGGGCCCAGATCAAAATATCCGGCCCGTTCCGGGGTGTGATTGGTGGGCTGTCCTTCCTCATCCGTCTGGAACAGAAAGAACTCGCACCTGGGGCCCGCGAAAAATTCGTATCCCAGTTCCCTGGCCCGGGCAATACAGCGCTTCAGGATCCCTCTGGGGCAGCACTCATAGGGCGTGCCGTCCGCTTTATATACATCGCAGATCATCCTGGCCACTTTTCCCTGCTGGGGACGCCAGGGCAGGATCACAAAGCTGTCCAGATCCGGGTGGAGATACATGTCCGTCCCGTCCTCCGGAGAGAAGCCCTCCAGCGGCAGAGCGTCAAAGACACACTCGTTGTTTAAGGCTTTTTCCAGCTGGCTGGAGGTGACCGCAATATTTCTCATGGTCCCAAACATATCCGTAAACTGCAGGCGGATAAATTCCACATCTTCCTCCTCCGCCATGGAGAGGATCTCTTCCCTGGTGTAATTAGCCATATCGCACTTCCTCCTTGCAAAATTATACAGAGCGGTGATTTCTTTGTCAACTGCACAGGCCGCCGGAGATCCGTAGATCCGGGATTTCCGGCGGCGCGCAGTCCATTTTCTTTATAAATATGTATATCCCATCAGCGACTGGTCCACTGCTTTGGCTGCTTCACGGCCTTCGCGGATGGCCCATACCACCAGGGACTGTCCCCGGTGCATATCTCCGGCTGTAAAGACTCCCGGCACGGAAGTCTCGTAGGCTCCCGGTTTTGTCTCCACGTTGCTGCGGGCGTTTCTGGCTGCCCCGAACGCATCGGATACATACGGTTCAGAGCCCAGGAAGCCTGCCGCGATCAGCACCAGGTCCGCAGGCACGATCCGCTCGCTTCCCTCCACAGGCACCATGTTCATACGTCCGGTCTTCTCGTCTTTCTGCGGTTCCAGGCTTACCAGCTTCAGCTTCTTCAGCTCTCCCTTTTTATTGCCGATAAACTCTGACACGGTGGTCTGATAGATCCGGGGATCTTTTCCGAAAACGGCGATCGCCTCCTCCTGGCCGTAGTCCGTCTTCAGAATCCTGGGCCATTCCGGCCAGGGATTATTTTCTGCCCGCTCTTTAGGCGGCTGCGGCATCATCTCCAGCTGGGTCACGGATTTCGCTCCCAGGCGGATGGAGGTGCCCACGCAGTCATTTCCGGTATCTCCTCCGCCGATGACCACCACATGTTTTTCTTTGGCGTCTATATACTTTTTATCCTCAAAATTAGAATCCAGAAGGCTCTTGGTCACAGAGGTCAGATACTCCACGGCGAAATAAATTCCCTGCAGTTCTCTTCCCGGAGCCTGGATATCTCTGGGGTTGGAAGCCCCGCAGCAGAGCAGCACCCGGTCAAAGTCCCGCAGCAGTTCCTTGGCGTCCTTGTCATGTCCCACATCCGTGTTGGTCACAAAGGTAATGCCTTCTTCCTCCATCAGCCGGATCCGGCGGTCCAGCACGGATTTTTCCAGCTTCATGTTGGGGATCCCGTAGCGGAGCAGCCCGCCGATGCGGTCTCTCCTTTCAAAGACTGTGACTGAGTGGCCCCGGCGGTTCAGCTGCATGGCGGCCGCCAGGCCGGAGGGACCGCTCCCCACTACAGCCACCTTCTTGCCGGTCCGCACTTTGGGCGGCTCCGGTCTGACGATCCCGTGCTCCCAGGCATACTCGATAATCGCTCTCTCATTCTCCTTGGTCGCCACCGGTTCACCGTTCAGGTTGCAGGTGCAGGCCGCCTCACAGAGAGCCGGGCACACCCGGGAGGTAAATTCCGGAAAGCAGTTGGTCTTGGCCAGTCTCCGGTAGGCTTCCTCCCAGTTTCCCCGGTACACCAGATCGTTCCACTCCGGACAAAGATTATTCAGCGGACAGCCGCTTACCATCCCCGCGATCATCCGTCCCGCCTGGCAGAAGGGAACGCCGCAGGCCATGCAGCGGGCTCCCTGCAGCCGCTGTTTTTCCAGGGGAAGCGGCGTATGGAACTCATGGAAATCCTGTATCCTCTTTAACGGCGGCTCGCAGTAGCTGTCCTGCCGCTCATAATCCAAAAATCCTGTTGGTTTTCCCATTTTCAGTTCCTCCTACCTGTTCAGACTTTCATAAAATGCTTCGATCTGTGCCTGCTCGCTGCTTAAGCCCTTTTCCTCCAGCTTGGCGGAAAGCGTCATCATCCTCTTATAATCATTGGGAATGATCTTTTTGAATTTCGGCACATATTCCTCAAAATTCTCCAGCACCCGGCGGCCTTTCTCGGAGTTGGTGGCGGCCACATGCTTCTGGAGCATCTGCTTCAGCTCCTGTTTGTCGTAAGGATTATCTACCTTTTCGATGTTGATCATCTCTTTGTTCAGGTTCCGGTAAAGGTGATTGTCCTCATCCAGCACATAGGCAATGCCTCCGCTCATGCCGGCCGCAAAGTTTTTGCCGGTCCTTCCAAGGACTACCACCCGGCCGCCGGTCATGTACTCGCATCCGTGTTCTCCGACGCCTTCCACTACCGCGCAGACTCCGGAATTGCGGACACAGAACCGCTCTCCGGCCACGCCGCCGATATATGCCTCTCCGCCGGTGGCCCCGTAAAAGGCCACATTTCCGATGATGATGTTTTCCTCCGGCTTAAAGCGGACATTTTCCGGCGCCCGGACAATGATCTTTCCGCCGGACAGCCCTTTGCCCAGATAATCGTTGGAATCCCCGATCAGATCCAGCGTCAGTCCTTTGGGGATAAAAGCCCCGAAGCTCTGTCCGCCGGCTCCCGTGCAGGTTATCGTGTAGGTATCGTCCTCCAGAACGTGATCGCCGAATCTGCGGGTGATCTCCGCTCCCAGGATCGTGCCGAAGGTCCGGTCTGTGTTGCTGATCCTGACAGAAATTTTCTTCGGTTCTCTTTTCTCCATAGCCGGAAGCAGCTGGGGAAGAAGAACCTTCTCATCCATGGTCTGCTCCAGTTTAAAGTCGTAGACAGCCGCCGGATCGAAGGTTACCTTTGCTCCCTCCTTCGCGTAGGGATTGCGCAGGATCGCCGTCAGATCCACCCGGTTTCCGTGCTCCAGGGAGACGGAATCCTTCTGCTTTAACAGATCGCTGCGCCCCACCATCTCATCTACGGTGCGGAAGCCCAGCTTAGCCATATATTCCCGCATTTCCATGGCGATAAAGCGCATGAAATTCTCCACATACTCCGGTTTGCCCCGGAACCGCTTCCGCAGTTCAGGATTCTGGGTGGCAACGCCTACCGGGCAGGTATCCAGATTGCAGACCCTCATCATGACGCAGCCCATGGTCACCAGAGGAGCCGTGGCAAAGCCGTATTCCTCCGCTCCCAGCAGAGCCGCGAAGACCACATCCCGGCCGCTCATGAGTTTGCCGTCTGTCTCGAGCATGACTCTGTTTCTAAGTCCGTTCATCAGCAGTGTCTGATGGGTTTCCGCCAGACCCAGCTCCCAGGGCAGCCCCGCGTTGTGGATGGAGCTCTTGGGAGCGGCGCCGGTTCCTCCGTCATATCCGGAGATCAGGATTACCTGGGCGCCGGCCTTGGCCACACCGGCGGCCACAGTACCCACACCGGCCTCTGATACCAGCTTTACGGAAATCCTGGCATGGACGTTGGAATTTTTCAGGTCGTAGATCAGCTGGGCCAGATCCTCGATGGAGTAGATATCGTGGTGAGGCGGCGGCGAGATCAGGGAAACTCCCGGGGTGGAATGTCTCGTTTTCGCGATCCACGGATAGACCTTTCTCGCCGGAAGATGGCCGCCCTCACCGGGCTTTGCTCCCTGAGCCATCTTGATCTGGATTTCCTTAGCGCTGACCAGGTATTCGCTGGTCACTCCGAACCGTCCGGAAGCCACCTGCTTGATGGCGGAACAGCGGTCCGGAGATTTCAGCCTCTCTTCGCTCTCTCCGCCCTCGCCGGTGTTGGACTTTCCGTGAAGATGGTTCATGGCGATGGCCAGTGTCTCGTGGGCTTCCTGGGAAATTGACCCGTAGGACATGGCCCCGGTCTTAAATCTGCGGACAATGGAGTCCACGCTCTCCACCTCTTCCAGGGGCACGCCCTTCTCGGGATAGCGGAAATCCAGAAGGCTCCGGAGATAGCCCGACTCTTCCTGGTTGACCAGGCTGGTGTACTGTTTAAACATCCCGTAATCTCCCCGCCTGGTGGACTCCTGGAGCAGATGGATGGTCTCCGGATTGTACCGGTGCTCCTCGCCCTGGCTGCGGCTCTTGTGGCGGCCTACACTGTCCAGAGTCAGATCCGCGGCGAGTCCCAGAGGATCAAAGGCTTCGGAATGGCGCTCATCTACATCCCTGGCGATATCCTCCAGCGTAATGCCTCCCACCCGGCTGACGGTTCCGGTAAAGTACCGCTGGATGACTTCCTCCGAGATACCCACAGCCTCAAAAATCTGGGCGCCCTGGTAGGACTGGATCGTGGAAATTCCCATTTTAGAAGCGATCTTTACAATTCCGCTTAAAACAGCGTGGGTATAGTCGCTGACAGCCGCGTAATAATCTTTTTCCAAAAGCCCGCTGTCGATGAGCTCATGGATGGTATCCAGAGCCAGGTAGGGGTTCACGGCGCTGGCGCCGTAGCCCAGCAGAGCAGCGAAATGATGGACATCTCTGGGTTCTCCGGATTCCAGGATGATCGCCAGGGAAGTCCGCTTCTTCGTCTTTACCAGGTGCTGATGGACGGCGGAAACAGCCAGCAGAGACGGCATGGGCACATGGTTCTCGTCCACGCCCCGGTCGGAGAGCACCAGGATATTGGCTCCCTGCCGGTAGGCTTTATCCACCTCCACAAACAGCCGGTCGATGGCTCTCTCCAGAGGCGTGCTCTTGTAGTAGGTGATGGGAACCACCGCCACCTGAAATCCATCCACCTTCATGTTTTTGATCTTCAGCATATCTGTATTGGTGAGGATGGGATCATTGATCTTCAGCACCTTGCAGTTTTCCGGAGTCTCCATAAGCAGGTTTCCGTCCTTCCCCAGATAGACGGAGGTGGAGGTCACCACTTCCTCCCGGATGGCGTCGATGGGGGGATTCGTCACCTGGGCAAACAGCTGCTTAAAATAGTTAAACAGGGGCTGGTGCTCTTTTGAGAGAACTGCCAGCGGGGTATCCACGCCCATGGCCGCGATTCCCTCGGAGCCGTTCAGCGCCATATTGCGGATGGATTCCCTGTATTCCTCATACGTATATCCGAAAGCTTTCTGCAGCCTTGCCCGCTGTTCCCCTGTATATTCCTCGATCTTGATGTTGGGGATCTTCAGGTCTGCCAGATGCACCAGATTGCTGTCCAGCCATTCTCCATAGGGCTGGCGCAGAGCGTATTTTTCCTTCAGCTCGCTGTCATCGATGAGCCGTCCGGACACGGTGTCCACCAGGAGCATTTTCCCGGGATGCAGGCGCTCTTTCTTGACCACATGCTCCGGAGAGATGGGGAGGGCTCCCACCTCGGAGGCCAGGATCATGCAGTTGTCATCGGTGATATAATAGCGGGAAGGCCGCAGGCCGTTCCGGTCCAGCACCGCTCCCAGAAGATCTCCGTCAGAAAATACAATGGCGGCGGGACCGTCCCAGGGCTCCATCATGGTGGCGTAATACTGGTAGAAATCCCGCTCCTCCAGGGAGATGGTCTCGTTGTTGGCCCAGGGTTCCGGGATCAGGATCATCATGGCCAGCGGCAGATCCATGCCGCTCATGACCAGAAATTCCAGCGTATTGTCCAGCATGGCAGAGTCGGAACCGCCGGGGTTGATCACCGGAAGGATTTTGTCCATATCCTCGGACAGTACCGGGGAGGACATAGTCTCTTCTCTGGCCAGCATTTTGTCCGCGTTGCCGCGGATCGTATTGATCTCTCCGTTGTGGACGATCATCCGGTTGGGATGCGCTCTCTCCCAGCTGGGATTCGTGTTGGTGGAGAACCGGGAGTGGACCACCGCAATGGCCGACTCATACGCCGGATCCTGCAGGTCTGTGAAAAAGGTGCGCAGCTGTCCCACCAGGAACATTCCCTTGTAGACAATGGTACGGCTGGACAGGGAGACCACGTAGGTGTTGTCGTTGCTCTGTTCAAAAACCCGCCTCACGATGTAGAGTTTCCGGTCAAAGTCCAGACCCTTCTCCACTCCCTCCGGCTTTCTGATAAACGCCTGCATGATGCAGGGCATGCACTCTCTGGCCTTGTGGCCCAGCACCTCGGGAACTGTGGGAACCGTTCTCCAGCCCAGCAGCTCCATGCCCTCTTTTTCCACGATGATCTCAAACATCTTTCTGGCCTGGTTGCGCTTCAGTTCATTCTGGGGGAAGAAAAACATGCCGACACCGTATTCCCGCTCTTCTCCCAAAAAAATACCGAGGGCGTTACAGGTTTTGGAAAAGAACTTGTGAGAAATCTGTAAAAGGATTCCTACTCCGTCTCCTGTTTTGCCCTCGGCGTCTTTGCCGGCTCTGTGTTCAAGATTTTCAACAATTTTCAATGCGTTTTCTACTGCCGTGTGGTTCTTTCGGCCATCGATATTGACCACCGCACCGATTCCGCAGTTATCATGCTCGAATTCCGGACGGTACAGCGGCGGCCGCCCCACAGGAGCAGTCCTGCCCATCTGATTCATACTGTATACCCTCTTTCTGTTTGTGTTGGGAATACTATAATACAAAAATTTTCTCCTGTAAAGTAAAAACATTTATTTTTTTTGTTTTTCTATAAAAACAGCAAATAAATTAAAGCCTTTTTTATGCTTTTAGTAATTTTGTAAAGAGGATCTCCCGCCGCCGTGAAAGAATGCCTGTCAGAAAACAGGAGAACAAATCTGCCGGAAATTGCAGATCCGGGGGCTGTCCTCTTTCTGGACAGCCCCCGGATCGAAAACTTTTTTTATCTGCTGCTGTGTCTCTCCAGCGCGGCCTCCACCAGTCCCTTGAACAGGGGATGCGGCCTGTTGGGACGGCTCTTGAATTCCGGATGCGCCTGAGTGGCGATAAAGAAGGGATGATCCGGAAGTTCGATCATCTCCACAATATGGCCGTCGGGGGAAAGTCCCGAGAGGACCATGCCGCTGTCCTGCAGCGCCTTGCGGTAGTCGTTGTTGACCTCATAGCGGTGTCTGTGGCGCTCATGGATCAGATCTGTGCCGTAAAGTTTATGAGCCAGAGAATTTTCCGTCAGATGGCAGGGATAGGAACCCAGCCTTAACGTTCCGCCGATATCCTCCACTCCGTTCTGATCCGGCATCAGGGCGATCACCGGATGCATGGTGTTGGGATTCAGTTCGATGCTGTGGGCGTCATGGTAGCCCACCACGTCCCTGGCAAACTCCACGATCGCCAGCTGCATGCCGAGGCAGAGTCCCAGGAAGGGAATCTTGTTTTCCCGGGCGTAGCGGATGGCCGTAATCTTTCCCTCGATCCCCCGGCTTCCGAAACCGCCGGGTACCAGAAGGCCGTCTACATCGGAAAGGATCTCCGCCGCGTTTTCCGGATTGACTGTTTCGGAATCGATCCATTTAATATGCACATTGGCGTGATTGGGAATACCGCCGTGCTTCAGCGCCTCCACAACGCTCAGATAAGCATCGTGAAGAGAAATATATTTTCCTACCAGACCGATCGTCACATCTTTGTTGGCGCTGCGCAGATCTTCCACCATGGAAGTCCACTCGGAAAGATCCGGCTCCGGGCAGGGAAGATTCAGGCACTCCAGCACAACTTTGGCCAGATTTTCTTTCTCCATAGCCAGCGGCGCCTCGTAGAGATACTCCACATCCAGGTTCTGCAGCACATGAGAACAGGGAACATTGCAGAACAGGGCGATCTTATCCTTCAGATCCTGGGTCAGCGGATGTTCCGAACGGCACACGATCACATCCGGCTGAATTCCCATTCCCTGCAGTTCCTTGACGCTGGCCTGGGTGGGCTTGGTTTTCAGTTCGCCGGAAGCCTTGATATAGGGGATCAGCGTGACGTGGATCAGAATCGCGTTATCCCGTCCCACATCGTGCTGGAACTGGCGGATGGATTCCAGGAAGGGCTGGCTTTCGATATCGCCCACCGTGCCGCCCACCTCAATGATGGCGATCCGGTCTTCATCCACGCTTTTTCCTCTGTAAAAACGGCTTTTGATCTCGTTTGTAATATGAGGGATCACCTGGACCGTCCCTCCGCCGAAATCGCCGTGGCGCTCTTTCTGCAGCACAGACCAGTAAACCTTTCCTGTGGTGACATTGGAATTCTTGTCCAGACTTTCGTCGATAAAACGCTCATAGTGTCCAAGATCCAGATCCGTCTCCGTGCCGTCGTCCGTGACAAACACCTCTCCGTGCTGAATGGGATTCATGGTACCCGGATCAATATTGATATAGGGATCAAACTTCTGCATGGTCACCTGATAGCCTCTGGCCTTCAGGAGACGTCCCAGCGAGGCGGCCGTGATTCCCTTTCCGAGACCCGATACCACTCCGCCTGTGACAAACACGTATTTTACCGACATTTAGCTTTCCCTCCTGCTTTTCTTTAGAAACTGACAGGGCTGCTTGCGCAGCCTCCAAAATTATAAAAACATACAGATATCAGTATACACTATAACGTCCCGGGATTCAAATGTTTTTTCTTCTGATTTTCCTTTGCCGTGATTTGTGCCCTGTCCGGATATTTGCTATAATAACAGTCATACGGCCCGTGCGCCGCGAAGAAAGCTCTGCCCGTTGTGAAATCCTCTCCATCCGATTATAATAGACGTATCTGATACAGGAGGTGGACTGTTTTGAAAGCTGTGGTATATAAGGGACTTCATCAGATGTCTCTGGAAGAACGCCCGAGGCCGGAACTGCTCTGTGAGACAGACGCTGTGATCCGCGTCGCGCTGACAACGATCTGTTCCAGTGATCTTCACATTTTAAGAGGCGCTGTGCCCAGGGCGAAACCCGGGATCATCCTGGGGCATGAGTTTGTGGGGGAGGTAGTGGAAACCGGAAGCCGGGTCCGCACCGTCGCCTGCGGAGACCGGGTGGCTGTCAATGTGGAAACATTCTGCGGCACCTGCTTCTACTGCCGTCACGGATGGGTAAACAATTGTACGGATGAAAACGGAGGCTGGGCTCTGGGCTGCCGCATAGACGGTGGTCAGGCGGAATACGCCCGGATCCCTTTCGCGGATCAGGGTCTTACCAGAATTCCGGACAACGTTTCCTATCAGCAGGCCCTTTTTACGGGAGATCTTCTCTCCACCGGATATTGGGCCGCGGACCTGTCGGAAATTACGGCTAAAGACACCGTGGCGGTCATCGGCGCCGGTCCGGCCGGCCTGTGCGCTCTCATGTGCGCGGCTCTGCGCCGTCCCGCACGGCTGATCGCCGTGGATCTCTCTGACAGCCGCCTGGAGACTGTCCGCAGAAACCATCTGGCCGACATGGTCTTAAATCCCCTCCGGGACAATGTTCCGGAAGCGGTAGCCGCCGTGACGGAAGGCCGGGGCGCCGACCGGGTCATAGAAGCCGCCGGCGGAAAGGATACCTTTGAGATGGCCTGGAAAACAGCGCGGCCAAACGCTGTTGTAACTCTCCTGGCCATGTATGAGGAACCCCAGGTTCTTCCTCTTCCGGATATGTACGGCAAAAATCTGATCTTCAAGACAGGCGGGGTGGATGCCTGCCGCTGCGCCGAGATCCTGGAACTGATTTCCCGCGGGGAGCTGGATGCCAGCCCCTTGATCACCCACCGCGGAAAACTGGAAGACGCCGAAAAGGCCTACGAAATTTTTGCAGGCCAGAAAGACGGCGTGATCAAATATGTGCTGGAGCCTTAAGCTTCAGCGAAAGATCTTTTACCTTCATCAGGCGGGTCCGGGCGCCTCTTTCGTTTTCCTCAAGTTTCATGGAAATGCGTCGGATCTTTTCCCTGGCGTCCGGAATCACCCCGTGTTCCAGCCCATTGACCCTCCGCCGTGTTCTCTCTATTTCTGCCGCCAGAAGTTCGCAGGCTTTCTCTGTCTCCGCCAGTCTAAGCAGATCCGGCAGAAGTTCCGACAACCCCCGGACCGCCTTGTCCAGTTCAAAGGAAGTGCAGGCAAAGCCGTAGCAGAAAATATCCCCCGGACTGACAGCCAGGTCCCGGAGCTTGTAGCGGGGAATTTCTACATTCATAAGATTTTTCCTTTTAATTTCCAGAAAGCACTTCTGTTTCGGCAGCAGCAGCGCCGCATTTACCGCAGGCTCTGAAACTGCTGCTTTTGCCAGAGCAAAATTTCTCCCGGCCTCTAAAAGGCCGGCTTCTGTCTTCTCCCGCAGCCGCTGATCTTCCCGGATCAGTTCCAGGAACCGGCGCATCAGTTCGTCCCGCTTATCCTTCAGCAGCTTATGTCCCCGGACGGCGGTGGACAGTCTCTTTTTCTGACGTGCCAGTTCCATGCGGGTTGGATTTACCTGGGAAAATATCATTCCTGTTCCTCCTGTCCTTTGTAGTACAGATCCAGATATTTTTCATCGATACGTTTTAGTTCACGCCGCGGCAGCATCGAAAGCATTTTCCAGCCCAGGTCAAAGGTTTCCCCGATCTCCCGGTTCGTTTCATATCCCTGGGAAACGTACTCCTTTTCAAAGGTGTCAGCGAAATCCGCGTAAATCCTGTCGAGTTTTGTCAGCGCGTCATCTCCCAGAACCGCCTTTAGTTCTCTGGCTTCTCTTCCCTTTGCGTAAGCCGCAAAAAGCTGATTCATGGTACCGGCATGATCCGCCCTGGTCTTTCCCTGTCCGATCCCCTTATCTTTCAGCCGGGAAAGGCTGGGAAGCACATCGATGGGAGGCGCAATATTTTTTTGATACAGTTCCCTGCTCAGGATAATCTGTCCCTCCGTGATATAGCCGGTAAGATCCGGGATAGGGTGGGTTTTATCATCCTCCGGCATAGTCAGAATAGGAATCAGCGTAATCGATCCTTTCTTTCCCTTCTGCCGGCCTGCCCGCTCATAGATGGAAGCCAGATCTGTATACATATATCCGGGATATCCCCGGCGCCCCGGCACCTCCTTTCTGGCCGCCGAAATTTCCCGGAGGGCATCTGCGTAGTTCGTAATATCTGTCAGGATCACCAGCACATGCATATCCTTTTGAAAAGCCAGATATTCGGCTGCTGTCAGAGCCATCCGCGGTGTAGAGATCCGCTCTACAGCCGGATCGTCCGCCAGATTGATAAACAGAACGGACCGGTCTATCGCCCCGGTTTCCCGAAAACTTTGGATAAAGAAATCCGCCTCCTCAAAGGTAATGCCCATTGCCCCGAAAACCACGGCAAATGTTTCGTCTTCTCCCCGCACTCTGGCCTGCCGGGCAATCTGAGCCGCCAGCCGCGCGTGGGGCAGTCCGCCGGCAGAAAAGATTGGCAGTTTTTGTCCCCGCACCAGGGTGTTGAGGCCGTCGATCGCGGAAATTCCTGTCTGGATAAATTCCCGGGGATAGTTTCTGGCAGCAGGATTCATGACCAGACCGTTTATATCCATCCTCTTCTCCGGCAGGAGAGGAGGTCCTTCGTCCGCCGGACGCCCCAGGCCGTCAAAGACCCGGCCCAGCATATCTTCCGACACCCCCAGTTCCATGCTGTGCCCCAGAAACCGCACCCGGCTGTCGGACAGATTGATGCCCGCGGCATTTTCAAACAGCTGCACCAGCGCATTTTCGCCGCTGATCTCCAGCACCCGGCAGAGGCGTCTCTTTCCGCCGGCCAGCAGGATCTCTCCCAATTCATCGTAGGACGCGTGCTCCACTTCGGAAACCAGCATCAGAGGTCCTGCTACTTCCCGGATCGTTCGGTATTCTCTCGGCATTCTACAGTTCCTCCTCTCCCGCTGCTAATTCCAGTTCCTTCATAAGTTTTTCAAAGACAGGACGGATCTTAGCCTCCCTCACATATTTGAAACGCCCGATCTGTTCCTGGACTTTCAGCAGCTTCGGCGATTGAAGGTCCTCCCCTTTTTCCAGCGCCTTCATTTCCTGGTCGTAGGCGGAGAGCACCAGCTTCATCATCAGATACTGCTTTTCCAGGGAAGTATAGGTATCCGCCTCATCAAAGGAATTCTGGTGCAGAAAATCCTCCCGGACCGACCGGGCTGTGTTAAGCTTCAGCCGGTCCGCCGGCGACAGAGCGTCCATGCCTACCAGCTGTACAATTTCCTGAAGCCTGGCCTCCTCCTGCAGAAGGGCCATGAGACGCCGGCGGCATTCCATCCAGTCTCCGGCCACATGGCTCTCAAACCATCCTGCCAGAGGTTCTAAATACAGAGAATAGCTGGTCAGCCAGTTTACCGCCGGGAAATGGCGCCGGTAGGCCAGAGAGGAATCCAGCCCCCAAAATACCTTTACGATCCTCAAGGTAGCCTGGGAAACCGGCTCCGAGATATCGCCTCCGGGAGGAGAAACCGCTCCGATCACCGAAAGAGCGCCTTCCCGGCCCTCTGATCCCAGGCAGACCACTCTCCCGGCCCGCTCGTAAAACTGAGCCAGACGGCTGCCCAGATAAGCCGGATACCCTTCCTCTCCGGGCATCTCCTGAAGGCGCCCTGACATTTCCCGGAGAGCCTCGGCCCAGCGGGAGGTGGAATCCGCCATCAGAGCCACTGAGTATCCCATGTCCCTGAAATACTCCGCAATAGTCATGCCGGTATAAACAGACGCCTCCCGGGCCGCCACCGGCATGTCTGAAGTATTGGCGATCAGTACCGTCCTCTCCATCAGGGAACAGCCGGTCCGGGGATCCGTTAATTCCGGAAATTCCCGGAGTACATCCGTCATCTCATTGCCTCTCTCTCCGCAGCCGATATAAACGACAATATCCGCGTCCGCCCACTTGGCCAGCTGATGCTGGATCACTGTCTTTCCTGATCCGAAAGGCCCCGGAACGGCAGCCACCCCGCCCCGGGCCAGGGGAAACATTGTGTCGATCACTCTCTGACCGGTCACCAGGGGCATATCCGGTGAAAGCTTTTTCCTGCAGGGCCTTCCGAAACGGACCGGCCACTTCTGCATCAAAGTCAGTTCCCGGCTCCCCTCCTCTGTCTCCAGAAGAGCTACCGGCTCCTCCACTGAGAAATCTCCCTCACGGATAGAACGGATCACGCCCCGCATCCCCGGCGGAACCATGATTTTCTGCCGGACCGCCGGCGTCTCCCGGACAGTTCCGATCACGTCTCCGGCTTCCGCGAAGCTTCCCGGCATCACCTCCGGCGTGAAATGCCACTTTTTCTTCCGGTCCAGGGCAGGCACATCCACTCCCCGCTGCAGAAAATTGCTTCCGGTTGCCTCCATGATTTCCACCAAAGGTCTCTGGATCCCGTCATAGATCCGTCCGATGAGTCCCGGTCCTAATTCCGCGCTCAAAGGCAGGCCCGTTGACTTCACCGGCTCACCGGGCCCCAGGCCTGCTGTTTCTTCATAAACCTGGATAGAAGCCAGGTCCCCGTGCATTTCAACAATCTCGCCGATGAGACCTCTTTTAGATACCCGGACCACATCATACATGCCGGCATTCTGCATACCCTGGGCAACGACCAGCGGCCCCGCCACTTTTCTGATGATCCCTGTACTCATTTTCTTTTCACCTGCCTTTTTTACAATCCTTCTTCCCGTCCCGGCCTTGTCTTTTCAGGCTGAAGCGCGGAACCTGCCGCCTGCTTCATAAGCTTCAGGATCCCGGAACCGCTTTGTCTGCCGCCCTCCCGGATTTCCGGTATCCGCACTACCGCCGGCGAAAACCGGCCTCTGTACTGGTCTATCTCTTTCTCCATCCCTTCTGCCAGCGTCTCCGTTACATAGATGACCCCGTAATCCTCCTCTGCCAGCTTCCGGAGCAGTTCCGTTCCCTGGGCCGCCCGGGAAACCGGAAAAACGGAAAGGCCTAAAGCCGCAAACCCGCATATACTGTCAGAATCTCCTAATACCGCTATTTTATGCATACCGCTCACCCAGCCTTTCACGGACTGCCTTTTCCGGCAGTTTGTTCTCCTTTGCGGTGAGGATCAGACCCACACGGCGGATTTCCTGCCGTTTTTCCAGAATATACACCACCAGAGGGCCGGCGGTAAAAAAATCATTTTTCCCGCACCGGGTCCGGGCAGAAATCAGCTCCCCGCACCAGTTTTCAAAAGCCAGGTCAGAAGTCAGAACCGCTTCCCCGGCCCCGGAAAATTCTGTATGCTCCAGGTACTGCGCCAGCTTCTTCCTTCCCTCCAGCGCCGCCCGGGCCAGAGCTTTTATATCTAATTCTTTTACAGGAGCCAGAGCCTGTCTCAAAAAGGCTGATGTCCGCCCTGTTTTTCCCGCCCGCAGAGCTGTCCGGATATCCGCCGCCCCCACAAAAGCCGCTGCGTAGCCTTTCAGTCCTTTTTCTCTTTGATTTTCCCCCGCCTGATAGAGGGTTTCCAGAAAATGCCGGTCAATGACCGCGTCTGCCAGCTGCCCGTCCCCTGTGCGGAGCAGTATTTTTACCCCCTCCTCCCCGGCTTCCGCCAGTTTCGGCGGAAGGTCACTGAACTCTCTTTTTTCGGCGCACTTAAGAATCTTCTGCCAGGGCAGGGTGCCTCCGGATACAAAAAGCCGTTCCGGGGAAAACTTTGTCCCGGCCTGTATCACCTTGACAGCCGCCTTCAGGTTATGAAAATCATACTGATACTTTAAAGGATCCAGAACAGAGGGATCTGTCAGGATTTCCTCCGCCAGCTTCCAGGTTTTCTCCTCTTCCTGTCTTAAAAGTTCTTCCGCCCCAGACCCTCCTTTCCCGAAACCCCGGTCCTGAAGAATCTTCAAAGCTTCCCGGATACTGCCGGCAGACAGCAGCTGTTCCAGTTCCTGTCTGCCAAAAAGGCGCTGTCCCAGCGCCCGGATCCGGGAAGCCGCGTAAATATAATCATTTTTCATTCTTCCCCTCCCCGGACTTCTGCGGAAAACAGGCAGTCCTTCAGAAGATCTTGAAGCGCCCCTTCTTCCGCCTGAAACAGCGCTTCAAAGGAGCAGTTCACCTCCACGCCTCCGTAGACCAGAAGAAAGCCTCCGGCCATCTCCTGTGTCTTTTCATCGATTTTCACTTCCCTCTTTTCTTCCCGGCAAACCCGGTCCAGCTCTTTTTGAAAATTCCCGGGGAGGCGTTTTTTATCCCGGGGCGAAAACCGGATCAGGCCCTTTCTTTCTTCCGCCCATTTTGGCACCATCTGCAGGATCAGGCCGAAGTATGTTTCTTCTTCCAAATTCTCCAGCCGTTCCATTGCCTGATCCAGAGTTTGGCGGATCAGCTTTTGTTTTTCCGCAAGAAGTCCAAAGTTCTGCTCTCTGACGGCGGCAGAACGGCTTTTCTCAAGAAGTTTCCCGGCCCTTTTTTCTCCTGTCCGCCGGGCTTTTTCTAATTCCTTTTGGATAGTTTCCCGGTTTTCTCTTTTTAATGTCTCTGCCTGCCTCCGGGCTTCTTCCACGATCTGTTTCCCAGTGTTTTCCGCTTCCTCCCGGATCTGATCTGTGATTCTGTCAATCCCCGCCATTTTCATCCTCCTGCGATTGTATTTTTCCTGCCCTGATGGATGTCACAAGTTAAACAGAGCCAGCAGAGAAATCAGCAAAGCCAGAATCGCGTAGGTTTCCACCATAGCCGGAAGCAGCATGGCTTTTCCGAATGTATCCGGACGCCGGGCCAGCATGCTGATGGAAGCTACAGAAGTTTTGCCCTGATAGACAGCGGAAATCAGTCCCACCACAGCTATAGGCAGACAGGCTACAAAATACAGAAGTCCCCGGCTCAGAGTCAGATCCGCGCTGCCGCCTCCCAAGATCCCGATGCGGCTTAGAGTAATAAAAGCCGCCAGCATTCCGTAGATCCCCTGAGTTCCCGGAAGAAGCTGCAGTATCAGCACTTTTCCGAAAAGTTCCGGTTTTTCAGATAAAACCCCGGCCGCCGCCCGGCCGCCTATGCCTACACCGTAAGCTGAACCGATGCCGGCCAGGAGCGTAGCGCAGGCTGCTCCGAGAAGAGCGAAAATAAGACCTGTGTGTTCCATGATCATTGTTCCTCCTTTACCTTGATATATCGGTTTGTATCTTCGGAAAAGGGCCGGAATGCTTTTCCCTGTCCCTGGTAAAATTTTCCGAAGAATTCCACGTACTGCAGACGGTTGGTGTGCACGTAGGCTCCCAGCAGGTTAATGGCCAGATTCATGGTGTGTCCTGTCAGAAAAATCAGGGCAAAGGCTATGCCTCCCAAAATCCCGTCTCCCATCATGGCCCCCATTGTATTAATAACCGAGGCGATCACGCCCGTGGCTATGCCCAGCGCCAGCAGTCTGGCATAGGACAGCACATCGGAAAGCCAGCCGGCGGCTCCATAGAGTTCATAGATCCCCAGCGCCAGACACAGGCCGAAATTCTTTTTTCTGCGGCCGGCCAGCAGCAAAATGCCTGCCGCTCCGGTTCCGGCCAGGGCTTTGGAAAGCTGTGCCATCCAGCCGGGAAAGTGAAAATCTGTCCCTGCCGCCATGGCGAACATCCTGCTGGGAAGCAGCATCAGGACCAGACCTGTCAGAAGCATATACCAGAATCCCACTTCACAGAGACAGTCAAAATATCTTTTTTCCCGCAGAAGGAGAAAGCCTTTGACTGCCAGTCCCGCAAAAAGATGGATAAGTCCGAATAAAAAACTGAACATCAGAAGTTTCATCGGATCTCTCAGCGGGACAAACCAGAGAGCCGGCACCGTTACTTTTCTGTTAAAAAACGTTTCTGACACAACAGGGATCACATCTCCGAAGTATCCCCCGAAAAGAACACCCCAGACCATGGAAGAAATTCCACAGTATAAAAACATTTTCAGCGTTCTTCGCGTTTTCTCTTCCATTTTTGGAAATTTCTTCAGGACCAGGCCGGATACAGCTGCCATAACCAGGCCGTAGCCGGCGTCCGAAAGCATAAGTCCGAAGAAAAAATAATAAAAAAATGCCATGATCCTGGTGGGATCTGCTTCTCCCCGGCCGGGAAGCCCGTAAGATTCCACTACGGCTTCTACAGGAGAAGAAAAGCTTCCGTTTTCCAATAATACCGGCCTCTCTTCCCCCTCCGGGATTTCTTCCAATTCCGCTGCGCAGCTAAAGGTCTTTTCCAGTTCTCCGCAAAGTTTTTTTCCCTCCTTTGCAGGCGTGAAGCCTGACAGAAACACTGCGTGAGAAGTCTGCAGGAGTTCTCCCAGTACCCGGTATTTTTCCTCCTGGCCCCGGCAGAAGTCTTCCAGAAAGCAAAGTTTCTCCCTCTGACCTGCCCCTCTTTTTATCATCTCCAGCAGAATCTTTTCTTCCTCTTCCAGCATCTGCCTTTGGGCTTTGAGTTTTCGGACATGTTCCCCGGGCGTTTCGTGAAATTTCAAGCCTGCCGGAGCAAACCCGGCTTCCCCCAGAGTCCTTCTGATTTCCTGTTCCTGGTTCCTTGAAAAAAGAAGAGCCAGCCTGGTCCCTCCCTGGCCCCGGGCCAGGATCTCAATCTCAGCCTGCTCTCCGGCGGCACCCAGCTTCCGGATTATCTGCTCCCGGTCCCAGTCCCCGGGCAGGCTCCCTAAGAGAACAGAAGTCCGCTTTGTCCCCTTCGTATCCGGCGGAAGATCCAGAGCTATCCACGGCTCCAGGCTTTCCAGGCTCTTTTCCAGCCCCAGACTTTCTGCTTTTATATTTTCCAGTTTTTTATAGGAACTTAAAATCCGTTCCGCTGTTTCATAAATTTCCGTTTCTTTGCCGGCCAGTCTTCTGTACGTCCCGGGAGAGATTTCTGTTTTTCCTTTCAGAAAATCCAGAAATCCCATCTTTTTGGGACAGACCTTGTCCAGAACATCCAAAGCCTCGGCACATTTCCTGCGTTTCTTGTCCCAGGCGCCGGCCAGGGCGGCGGTGTCTGTTCTGTGAACTCCCGGCGTATCTTCGGGCATTTCCCGGATCTGGACTGTGCCCGCCTGCCGCAGCCTGTCCAGCAGTTTTTCTCTGTCACCTTTCCAGACACACAGAGAAATCTTCAGCATCTTTTTTACCGCCACCTCTGTGTCACCTTCTTTCAGATATTTTCAAAGTCTCTGCCAAACAAATGAAGAAAAATTTGTCTCAATGCTTCAGGCCGCCGTTCCCCGGCCTCACGCTGCAGTCTTGCTCTCTCCCGGCTCACGGCCTGCTCTGATAATTCTTTTTCCGTCCTCGCGGCTGCTTCTGCCTTTTCCATCTCTTCCCGGATAATCCGGGAAACCTCTTTCGCCGCGGCCGTCCGCTCCGCCTCCGCTTCTTTCGCGGTGGCTTCCCTGATCGCGGCCGCAGTTTTCTTTGCCTTGAGGATTCCGGCCTCCGCCTCCTTTTCCGCTTTCCGCACCTGATCCAGCATTTTCTGCATGGCTCCACCTGCTTTCCTGTTCTGTATCTTCCTGCCGTCTTCGATTTTCCCGGCAGATACTATTTAGTTATTGTACTATTTTTCAAAGTTATACTATCTATTTTGATTTTTCAGCTCCCGCGGCCTCCACCGCAAAAAAAACGCCGCCCGGAAACCGGGCAGCGCAAGATTTTATAAAACCTTTATTCTATTTTTGTTTCTTTTCCTTTTGCTGGACAATGTAATTCTGCCGGAACTGATTGGGCGACATTCCTACATGTTTTGTAAACTGCAGGCTGAAATAACTCTGCGTTTCGTATCCTACCATCTCCGATATTTTCAGCACGGAATAATCTGTGGCAGTCAGCAGGCTCTGCGCCTCTCCGATCCTCCGGCGGAGCAGGTACTGCATAGGAGAATACCCGCTCATCTGCTTAAAAATATGGGACAGATAATAAGTGCTGATGTTCAGCGCTGTGCCGATGCTCTGGAGCGTTATGGGCTCCATATAGTGGGCGTCAATATATTTTTTTATGCGCTGTCCCAGCTGGTACGGCTCTTCCAGCGGTTTTTCCGGAGACAGGCTTTTGTTTCCCGCTACAGCCAGTACTTTCATCAAAAGCCCCTGCATCAGATAGTTGCAGAATTCTTCTGCCCCCTGGGTTTCAGAGGAAAGATTGCGGAACATCATTTCAAAGAGAGTTTTCAAATCTCCGAAAGCATCCCCTGTCGGAAAAATGTATCCTGCATCGTCCGAAATCAGCGCGTTTTCTCTGAGTCCCTCCATATGGAGCCCTCCTACTGCCGCGCAGTAGCTTCCGATCTTTCTGTCCGGTCCGGAAATTTCATCGTGAACCACCCCCGCGTTGTAGACTAAAAGATCTCCGGCTTTCACCTGATACTTTTTATTGTGGATCAGATATTCGCTGGATCCGCTGCAGATCAGGATGATCTCCACGAAATCTTTGTGCGCGTGCATCATACGGGGATATACGCTGGCCTCCGGATGCGTCTGACTGATATAGAGCAGTTTCGGATTATTTTCATCAGCAAAAACTGACTGAATATTTCTCTTTACAAAACATTGGATATTTAACGGATGGAATTTTCCCATACTTTTCCTCTCTTCACTGATTCTGTCTTTACTATATAGCACTTTACAAATTCCCGCAAGAAAAAGCAAGAAATTAGAAGCCGTAACCTCCTTCTTCCGCTAAACTGAAATTATAAAAAACAATGACTTTTGTCTGAAAGGAGTTCTCATCATGAAAAAAGTAAGAATCGGATCAGTAGGGCTTGGACGCCTTGGTTATGAGCACGCATCCAACATCGCCACACAAATTCCCGGCGCAGAACTGTATGCCATCTGTGACAGCGATGAAAAGCGTCTTCAGGAGACAGCCGCGGCCCTGGACGTGCCCCATACCTTTACTTCTGTGGAGGACATGGTCAGGCTTCCGGAATTGGACGCAGTGGTGATCGTCTCTCCCTCCATGTTCCATGCGGAACATATCCGGCTGGCTCTGGACGCCGGCAAACATGTTTTCTGTGAAAAGCCGTTGGACACCACTGTCGAGAAATGCAGGGAGGCGGAAAAAGCTGTAGAAGCTCATCCGGATCAGATTTTCATGCTGGGCTTTATGCGCCGCTTTGATGATTCTTACGCGGAAGCCAAAAGACGGATCGACCGGGGAGAAATCGGAAAGGTTGTGCTGGTGCGCTCCTATACTCAGGATCCGCGGACAACCATTGAGGGAACCTTAAAATTCGCTCCTCATTCCGGCGGTCAATTCCTGGATATGTGTGTCCACGATATTGATCTGATCCGCTGGTTTACCGGTTCTGAAATTGAAAAAGTCTGGGGAATGGGCGGCGTCTTTGAATTTGATCTGTACCGGGAACTGAATGACGCGGACAATGCGGCCGCAGCTGTGCAGTGCAAAAATAAAGCAATGGGATTTATGTTCACCAACCGGACTCATGGAGCCGGCTGCAATGTAGAAACAGAAATCATCGGAACAAAGGCCACCCTGCGGGTTGCCAATACCGGCAGCAAAAATCTGCTGCAGATTATCGACCAGTACGGCGCCCGGGAAGAATATTATCCGGATTTTCTCAGCCGCTGGCATCAGGCTTATATTAATGAGATCAAAGAATTTACAGCCTGCATCCGGGAAGGCCTCAGACCGGAAGTCACAGTGTATGACGGAACCGCAGCCTCGGCAGCCGCCTATCGCTGCAAAGAGTCCTTTGAAACAGGCAGACTCCTGGAAGTATAATCTTATTTTAAATCCACCAAACTTAAGAGATATATCAAACATCCCCGCCGAATCCCAGGGCATACGCCCCGGGGCGGCGGGGATAAATCAGGTGGAGACAAAATTAAGTTTATGCCTCAATCTCAGACAGCTTCACCGGACGGCCCTCTTTCAGGGATTTCTTGGCGGCAGCCGCGATCCGTACAGGCTCCAATCCGTCTTTTGCTCCAACAGGTGTATCGGTATCATTGATGATGGCATCTACGAAA